>JAABUP010005827.1_pt1 | contig 18266 bp, 27 predicted proteins | sample 5559201 | NCBI WGS metagenome assembly JAABUP01 (sample SAMN10711887, study PRJNA513373) | rock metagenome | isolation source: Antarctica rocks | place: Antarctica
CGCAGCATCTGCAAGGACCCAGAAGAGTTCAACAAGCTGCTCAGCGGTGCTGTGGCTTCTACTACCAGCTCTGGGCTGGCCAGAGCTGCTTCAGGTGTTGAGGGTCAGGATGTTGGAAACCTGACCATTGCGCACAAGTTTGGAGATGAAATCACAGTCAGAGTCAAGATCATGAAGGTGAGGCTTGGATGAAATTCATTGTCCTTCATGGCCTCCATGCAGCGCACAGGTTACAGAGCAGCTTGGTCTTGCATTTTATGTTGGACTCCAGGTGTGAAATGATATTAGTCAATGTCCTGTCATTTGCAAGCGGATTAGAATCAGCTCAAATGCATGGCTAGATCTGCTGCTGCACAGTGTCTGCATGCCATCATGTCTCTACCGGGCAGCAGACTGTTGCAATGCAACTTTGTTTACTTCTGCAGCGGCTGAGAAACAAATTGCTTGCTCTTCTCAGGCTGGTGTGGGAGCCGCCAAGACCATCATGATGACAATGATCCCTGTGGACTACCACACCTGCTTTATAGCCATCAGCCCACATGCCAAGATCCTGTATGCAAATGAGTCCATGGCAAGCTTGCTAGGACGAAAAGTAACTGAAATCAGCGGCAAGATGTCATTGCCACAGCTGATGACCATTCCCTGCCAGCAGCTGCACCAAAACTTCTTCAAGGTGGGCACACTTCTGACAGCCTGTGTGGTCTGCATGCATGCGCCACTGCACAGCTGGTGTCTGAAAGCAGCATCAGAAGGCCTTCAAGCTCTTCTGCTGTGATGCTTTGTGATTGGCTTGCCATATCTTATGCTCATCTTGGCACATGCAGCGTTGGACCCTCCTTGAGCTCAGCTTTAGGACACACAACCAGCAGAGGTGTGCCTACTGCATCTCTTACCCAGTTTATTGGGTTTTTCAGGGTAGAGACACCTCAAAAGTGGCTGGACTGAGCTGCCGTAGCGGGCGCGTGGTGCTAGCTGGCGACAGGAACTACAATCCTGTACCCATCACTATGATTCTCAGAGAGCATGAAGATGACATACGAGGTGACTTTACATCAAACCCGCCTGAGATGTGACAGCTTGCGTGCAGTCTGCATTGCAATTCACCCATCAGTGCCCATCAGTGGAGTCCATCAGCCAATTGACTAGCAGGTGATGCAGTTGCATCATACATCTTCAGACATCTATGCGCTCCATAGTCATTAGCCAGGACAGCGGCGTCTGCTGCATCTGTAACCTGTTTGCAGGAGGTTATTTTGACTGGGTCTGTGTGACAAGGCTGCTAAGTGTCCTTGCTGTGTGACTGCAGGCAAAGTGTGGACAGCCCGCATTGCCGCTGCCACCCCTGAACAGCAGGTAGCATGGCACACCATGCATGTCATCATAGACAGCTTTGGCATCATTTCCAAGGCACGCTCAGACCCAGCCTTGTTTGGGGTCAAGACTGAAGAGCTCATGGGTCAATCAGTGGCTTTCTGTATCGACCTCTTCCGTGCCATGATTGAGACTGGTGCCAACATGACAGACAGCATCAGGAACTTCCTGGCAGAGGCCAGAACAAGCAGGCAACAGGTCTGGCGAGTTGGGGTCTGCCCCAAAGGCCGTAGGACCATCCCCGGCCTCATGAAGGTGTGTTTCAGCAATCTTAGCTAAAACATCAGACTGCACTTGATATATCACCTTGTTGGCCTGTAGTTGCCACATCAATTGAAGCTTGCAGGTTCAGGGCAACACTAGGCCGACACAAACTTGAGTGATGTATACAGGTGCAATTTCTTGAGGATGACAAGTTTGGCCTGCTCGTCTTCCATGCTGAGAACCTGGACGGTGTACTTGAGCTTGACACAGGTGAGACTGCTGCGTCTGTTTTCCTCTGCTAGTCTGCATCTGTTGGGCTCATCAACATCAATCCTGGTGCACACAATACTACAATTTTTTTAGAACTTTACTTTTGACTGATGTATATTGGGCACAACTGCAGGATGTGTGATCAAGGCTGCTCGTGAGACCGCTGCCCTCATGTTTGGCGTGCCTGTCAGTGAAATGCTGGGCAAAAACCTGTCAGACTTCCTACCGCATGCATGCCCCAGCAGAAATGCTGAGGACATGCTGATTGTGGGGGATGCCACTGCAAGCGCTGGCACCAAGAGGGGCGGCCTGGGTGGTAAGAAGAAAGTGGTTGGCAAGCTGATGCCACTGGTAAGTACGGACACCTCACGTGACTTTCTTTGGCAAGACCCTCAACATTAAAAAACACGCTCAATGCCATCTGTGCTCGTCCTGTGTTGCAGCCAATGTTGGTGTATCATGTCTGTATATGTAGTGGACTGAACAAGCATTCCTGCATCAACCACAACGCTGCTCAAACAGAATCTTCCACACATTCAGCCTTGGCACAAACATCTTGATTATGAGCCAGCTGTGATAGTCACAGCATAAGGCAGTGTCAGATGCAGCAGTCTTTGCAAGTATGCTAAGGTTGCATGGCAGCCGTTGAAGATGCCAGATCAATGCAAACCCTCCTGCATATTACAGTCTGACCAAGACCACACAACTATTGCTTTTGCTGCTTTGAACAGGAGGCAAAGCATGCAGATGGCAGCACTCTGGCAATGATTGGCCAAGCTGCAAAGCATCCTGAAAAGGCACGGGTGTTGGTTCGGCTGCGCCTGTTCAAGCCTGTCTCTCCAAAGGAGCGCACTGCATCCATGGCTGCCTCCATGTCCAGGGAAGCCAAGCTGCTCCCCACTGTCCTGCCCATTGAGGCTACACCATCAGGTGCTTACATGGTCATGACTACAACTTGCAACGCCATGTGATTCAGGGCTTACGCACAGACTGCAGTCTACACTGCAGCAGCAGCAGCGGTGGTGCTGATGCATGCCAGTGCTGCAGAAGCACATCTGTAGTATGTCACTGTCTGCAGATGTGTTGCTCTGTTGCCCATGCAGATTTCAGCGCTATATGCTTTGCCTGTCGTTGCCACAATTGTCATCTAAAGCAATGCAAGCCTGACAGATGTCTAACGCATGGTCTATGTCGTTCACAGCCTACAGTGTTATCACATCTTTTGCATCATGCTGCAGGCGTTCCCTCCACTCCTGGCCGGCCTCTGATTGACTTCTCAAAAGAGCTTCCACCGCCAGCTGCTTTGGCTGTGCCTGCTGGTGGCCATGGTGGGCCTGGCTCCATTCAGCCCCAGTCCATCAAGCTGGCGCTGGAGGCATCAGACATGATGCTGGCTAACAAAGAACGTGATGCCAATAAGGTGGGATCTGCCAGGACAGCATTTGCCCTGTGGCTGCTGCTGCTTTGCACAGGGTGGTGGTCATGTCTATTGGCAGGTGGAAATACACAAAAGCATAGCCAGAAGAAGTTGGCGTCACAAATGTCATGTCTGTCTTCTTTTGGCTGCTGCTGTCAAATGAAGACAGCAAAGCCAGGATTTTGACATTGGATCCCACACATCTTGAGCACGTAGCACAAACAATGCTGATGTGGTGTGTTCACACAGGCGCTGACTCCAAGAACGTCTAGGAGCACCAAAGAAGAGCTGGCAGCATACACTGACCCTGACAACTACAAGGCTTGGCTTGGCGCGACTGTATCCAGGCCAGGCGAGAATGCAGCCTCAGCCGTGAAGCGTGCCTTTTCAACTGCAAGCGTGCTGTTGAACCTGCCTCATCATGCATCTGGTCCATTTCTACAACTCCTGGATCCAGCTTGTGTGCACAGCTGTCTTGCAACTCATGCATGCCAAAACCATTGCTACTCATCAAAACCAGCAGCTGCTTGCCATTGCCTGACTCTTTCTGTTACAATGTCGTGCCGCTGTCAACGGCATCTTGCACAATGCCACAGCCATCTAGTCTGCATGAAATGAAACCTTGACCTACTTCAATGATGTGACCGTCCACTGTTACAGGTCCGGACAACCTGCCTGCACTGGCCCAGGAGTCTGTTACACTGGCTGAGGCTATACCATCATCTGCCAAGGCGTTTGAGCAGATTGCGCCTCCAGTGCAACCCATTGCTGCTGGCACACCTTATGAGGTGCCTACTGCTAAGTCAGGCTCGCTCGGGTACGCATAAGCTGCAATGTACCATCCCTGTAATAATACTCAGTGTGCTGACATAAGCTCAGTCTGTTCTTGACTGCAAACACAAGTGCCCATTCAACTCATGACCAGAATTGCACCTGCCAGGCAGGTCAAGCCAACCTACAAGCCCTTTGTGTTCATGCACAAAACAGCTGCAGCTGATGTCATTGCCGCAGCTGCACCCTGTGTTCTGTGGCGACTGCAATCAGAAGTCAGCCACCCTTCACCTAAGACATGCATCTAACATCTGCATTGTATGCCTTGCTGCAGGGGCAGCGAGCTTGGTGCAGAGCTCGAGTCCCACCATGGCAGTCAAACAGGCAGCGGTGCTGTCAGTGAGCATGAAGGGGATGAGATTGATGAGGATGAGGCAGCTGCTGCTGCCGATTTCACCCCCATGACAGAGGAGAAGCGTGTCTTTGTCAATGAATGGATTGCCAAGCTTGGAAACGAGACATTTGATAATGAGAACCAGGTGGAGGTACGCTGCTGTGCTGTTGCCCCTGCGCTTTGAAGCTACTGTGCATTATGTCTGCTGCATCTGCAATTTGCTGTTTCAGTGCTATACCATTTCACCTTGATGGTTAACAAGCTTTGGCATGCTAAAATTTTGGGCGTTTTACCCTGACAAACAGTTGTTCAGCATGGCGCAAGCCTGCTGCGCATGCTTTGTTGCTGATTTGTAGACCACTCTGTCTTGCTTGATGACACCCTAGATTGCATACAGCGCTCAAGTCATCAGCAGTTGCCATGCGGTCTTGCATCTATGACAATTCCAAGACTTGCATACTGCAGCCTGATCTGTAGCTGTGCTTCTCTCTGCCTGTTAGTCCCAAGCAAGCTTAATAGCAATGCAAAGGTTGTTCAGTCAATCCTGGTGCCATGCAGGACACTGGTCTTGAGCAGGAGGCAAATGATGCTGCAGCCCGAGTGGCTGGAGTAGGAGGAGACAGAGAGGACAGGTACACCAGGTCTTCTCACATAGATTGTGTCATCCCATGGTGTCCAGCTGTGTGGCAGCGGTGCTGTAATCTTGGTACCAATGACACGGTTATTTTGCACGATAAAGTTGCTGGCGGTGTACTTGCTGGCACCAAAGTGATTGTGACGTTCTCCGCTTGAAGCACTATGGATCCAGCCAACTCAAACAAACAGATTGGCAACCTCAGATGCACACAGCTGCTGACATATCACAGCTGCTGCTGTGTTTAACAATTCTAGGTTGTCCAAGAATGGAATGTTTATGCAGGGGTCTGCTGGCAGCTGCAGCTGAAGATGATGAAGCTGAGGGCGGCGCTGTCAACAACCTGGACAGTGCAAGTGCTGCTGGTGACTCTCCAGAGGTAACATCTCTCAATTGTCTTCACACCTCTGCAATGCAAGCTTCCAAAGCTCAGCTATGCTTTGTGTCATCTGGCAGACACCGCTGCTCTGTTGCTTGCCTCCAGGCATTAGACAGTGTGGGCACGCACCACCAATGTTAGCAGCAAGATCTGTAAGGTGCAGCAGCATGCCTTTTCTTAGCATTCTGATTAGCTGATTGTGTACTGCAGGCAGGAGACATCACTGGTGGTGCAGACTTTGCAAGGGCCAAGCGCTTCAAGAAGCTGACTGCAAGGCTGAGCAGTGCTCAGGCCAAGTCCAAGATGGCCAGGCTGCGCAGTCAGACTATGTATGTGCTGTTGTTCCTCATATTCATCCACATAGGAGCTTTTGCTGCCACCAGAATCCTGATTGCTGAGCAGAAGACCCATATTGAGGCGGTATGGCGTCTCTTACTGCATCAAGAACGGCTGCGCGACCTTGTTCACTTTCAGCTTGTGCACTGCGTGACCTGCAGAATGGTTGGCCATCCACACATGTGTGAGTCTAGTACGCCACTTGTGGGCAAGGTGGGCAGCACCTTGCCGACATCATGCAGGTGTCCATGCTTTGCTGACAGGTTCATCACAGCCGCATGACGCCTTTGTACAGACCATGTGAGTGGTTGTACAGGTGACGCTTGCTGGCAACAGCATCCGCAGTGCAACAGACGTAGCCAACCAAGCAAGGGAAATGCAAGTGTCTGGGTACTCATATGGCGGCAATGGCAGTACCAATCCAATCACAATCAGGAGTCAGACGGCCATTGCCGTCACCATGGACGCGCTGATAGCTGAAATCAATCAGGCCCAGAACACTCTGTACCTTGGCATAGGTACGCGTACATATACACTGTCTGCTTATATTGAGTGAGGTATAGTAGCTTTGCATTCAAATTTGAGGCTGGCTGCGTCACAGGTCGCAACACAAACAAGTGATGGACTATGTGATTGTGCAAGGACAGCGCAGCATGATGCAGTGTACCCTGTTGCTTTGCAGGGAAGACTACGGGGGCAACCAAGGCACAGCTGGAGGCTTTGTTCAACGTTGCCAGCCTGAACATGACTGTCTACCAGGCCACAAATCCTGTCACTTACACCTACGTGGAGCAAGGCCTCTGGGATGCTGGCAACACCTTCATTGCATCTGCGCGTGCCGTCACTGACCTGCCTGATACCTACCGCTACAACTTCTCTTCGATGCCTGAGTGGAATTTCCTCATTGACAATGTCGATCCTTTGGTGCCAGGGCTAGAAGTTGCAATGGACTATCAGGTAAGATGTCATGTGCAGCTTGATTATACACTGTACATGTGGTGGCAGGCTATGACTGCACTGACTGTACGAAGTTGTGCATGCATTGATTAACATCATGTCTCCTGACGGTCCGCTACATGCTACTCTTTGTAGCCACCTAGATGACCTCACGTATTGGTAACTGGCATGCCAAATTGTCTGTCTGTTAAAATTGGCATGCTTGTTTCTCTGAAAGTGCTGACAATTGGCTTGATAATACAGACAGCAGCAGCTCAGGACAGCGCCAAGATGGTGTTACTGGCAGACATCATTCTGCTGGTAGTTGAAGGCGGGGTGCTTATTCCATTAGCATTCTTGTACATGTACTGGGTCATTCGCAACATCACCATTGAGCGTGTCAATCTGTATAGCATCTTTCTGCGCGTGCCCAGACCTACTGTGGTTGCAATCTCTAAAGCAGAGGTTAGGCTGGTGGGCGAAGATGGCTTTGATGACGATGACGAACCAGCTGTGAGCATAACAAACCATTGTTGCATGATGTGAATGGTCGCTCATCTCACAATGGGAGGCAGAGTCATGTTACACAAGCAGACATTGTTGTGTTCTGAGGTTGCTTGCCTTGCAGCTGCACCTTCTTTCTAATCAACATGTCTTGCTTCTACATGCATTTGGAAGCAAAAACTTCGCTTTTGTGACCAGCTTACGTCATGACCATGCCGTCAAAACGCATGCGCATCAGCCTGCTCTGCCTCTGACGCCGGCAAATGCTGAGCAGAAAGAGGACGAAGAGGGCAAGTGGGCAACTACAAAGGGCATGCAGTACTCTGCACGTGGCAGGAAGCTGGACTACAGCCGCAGCGCCATTTTGTGGATGGTACTGCCACTGATTGCCTGGATGGCCCTCATCATCCTCACCTATGGCCTCTCCTACATGTTGCTCAGCAAGGCAATTCCCAGGCTCAACGATGTCAATGGCAACAGCCGCGTGCAAGCATACAGTAAGCACTGCTACCCTTATTAGCAGTCAGGACATCTTGTAGCTGTCAGGCTGGTCAAGCTGCGAGTGACGGCCACTTCATGCCAGTGTTGCATGGCAATGCAAGATTGACTGTCTGTGCTTGCTTGTATCCCTGTTACAGTATTTGCACCACAGCACTTGATTTCACTTGAGTTGCAGGGGGTTTCAATGCGAGTGTGATGTCAACATTGTTGTCCAGAGTGGTAAATGTGTCTCATTTGTCTGCTGCAGCCTATGGAGCAAAGTTCTATGCGACTGAGATGGCCTTTGCAAGCGACTCTGTGACCCTTGAATACTCGCGGCTGGGACTGAATGGCACAGCTGGCGCTCTTCGAACTTGGCATGAGACTGTCCTATATAGCTCGTCCACCTTGCCTCCCACCTCGACATCGCTGAGTTATCGTCCAAGTACCTTGCAGCCAGCCTACAGGGCCTCTCCTGAAGTAGAGACGGTGGGTTCTGTCACTCCTTGCAGATGCAACGCACCTCAAAGGCCACTACCGCATGTCAGATCTGCGAACTGAGTGACTAGCTCTGGGGTGTTACAAATGCTGTGCCTGCATTGGTGCTGCTGCCTTGTCAGGCACCTGCATTAGCGTTCGTATGTTTCCTTCAGCATAGTTGTTGTCCCCTGGTCAGCTTTGATGTCAATGGCTGCAGGTGTACTACAGTGACGGATGCCTGAGATCGCCAGCCAGCACATGCCTGAACTCGTCTAACATTTGGTACCCCAACACCAACCATGGGCTGAATCTCCTCACATACTACTACCTTGATAGGACAACCCTCTTGGTTGATGACGATGATGAGGATGTTGGGACTACCAACACACGCTTTCAATTTATCTGGGGGGTATGCTGAAATTTCTTGAATTGCCCCTATACACAGTGCAAGTAGCATCAAGGGTGACCAGACCCATTATCATGCTAAGGTTTTGCATCATATTCTGTGCCTCATGGCAATAAGCTTTGATAAAGCACCTTTTTCCAAGGTAGCACATTATTTGTTTGTCATCGTACCATAAGTCATGCCCATGTCTCATGATCATTGCATGTGAGTAGATGCAGCAAAGGCACTGGCTCAGGTACATAGCCTGAACATATCATACATGAACTCATGCAAAAACCTTTGATGACACGCATCTAGACATCTGAGTGTCCACATCTTTGTTGCTGCAGGTGACTGACTCTGACATGTCTGCTGCGCAATCCAGAATTCAGAGCCTCTTTCAAACCTTTGTGTTTCAACCCACAAGTCAGGAGCAGGTGCTGCAAATTGTGGTCTTTGTGGTGATGTTTGCTGGGGCCCTCGGGTTCTTCATATGGAACATCAAGCCTTTCTTGGCGCAATTTTCACAGGCAAGCTGTCACCACAAGCTGCATGCAATTGGGCAACACAACAAATTAAACTATTTTGAATGTATTGTCTGCTTGGTTTGGATGTCCATGTACTTTGAGCTCGGTCTGTATGTGGTCTTGTTTTACAGGATGGCAAAGACTATTATTCAATTGGCATCTGTTTGCTCTTCAGGAACGCAAACGAACAGCCCAGCTGCTGAGTCAGCTACCAGCAGACATTGACATAGCCATGCTCCTTCAACCAGAAAGTGCCACCGCAGCTGCCAGCATCAAGAAAGGCAAGAAGGGCATTGCTCCAGCAGGTTCATCAGCAAATGCCTTCAAGTCTGTGCGGGCAGATTGAGGCATGCAGCATGCGCTGCAAACTCAGGTGTCTTTGCTTGCCTTATGAATACAAAACGGTTTGACGATCGGCGCAACGCGTGACAGTTGTGTTCTATTATCATGAATACAGCGCTGTATGCTAGAATGTGTAATGCAAGCGTGCGACTCAAACCATGAATTTTGCCGGCTCTGCTATCAGATCTGCATTTACTGCGTAGTATGTTTAGAGGGCTGTGCAGATGTGGTAAAAGGATGGTTAGATACTGATGCATCATGCGGCCTGCTATCTCACGCAATGTGTTAGACTCAGAAATGGCAACTCAGCCAGTGCAGCTTGTCGTCGTGAAAATTGCCACCGATTAGTATTGCTGAGTGCAAAAGTTTTGGGTCTCAGCCCAAGATTTACAAAAGTAACTTGTGAGAAGTTGGGCTCATTATTTCGACGTTGTTTCAGACCTGTAGGGTTCCTGGCCTGGCACTACAATCAGCAAGATGAAGGCTCACGTGCTATGCATGTGTCAGATCTGTCATTTGGTCTCTGAGTGGAGCAATTCTTGACTTGGAGGAAGGACGCAGAGACTGGAGGACTTTCGTCGCCTCTGCCAACTTCTACTAGCTGATACAAGCGCACACCAGCACAAGCTGCTACACACGCATCGTCGCTGCTCCCTGTGTCGTTCATCGCTCCGGGGTTGCCTTACCTTTTTATCTTGGCTTTGTCAGACTCGGTAGTCCTGTGCGCGGCAGCCCTTGTGTCAGTTCTTTATGTGGAGGTGATGCTGGCGCCTCCGGTGCTCCGACATTTACAACAGTCTAGTCACGTCAATTCACGAAGGTGCTCACGCTCGTCCTTGCCTCGCCCGGTCTGTAGTGCTCGTAATTTTCTGAGGTTGCAAATTTCAGTCGAGAGCCTAGGAAAAGCCTTACGCGGTCTCATTGGCGTTTGCGCCTAGCAAATTTGTCCTGACCTGAAGCGTTTCACGCAGGTCCTCTGTCTCATGGAAGCTGATGAGCAAGGTTTGATAACGAGGCTCCGGAGCCTCCTAAACGCGGTGTTCTGCTCAAGATCTACTACTTCGGAAACCTACACATGGTGCCAGCTTGCGCTCCCCGGTAGCTGCTATCTCAGGTAGAGTAGGCCTGCAGAGCACTACCTATGTGTATAACAGCAACATATGTCTCTTGCCTGCCGAGGGTATACAACAGAGGACACTGACAAGAGTCCTGTATGCACTTTCTGCAGTTGTGCTACATCAACAGGTACAGGGAGCTTTGCAACTACAAGCAATTTAATTGGTCGAAGTGAGTTCCAGGTTTCATTGGTACCCACTCAAAACAGCCCAGCAAGCCATTCCTTTCAGGGCTCTGTCTTGCACAATTCATGGTAGGCCCCCCCAACACTGCAATCTAGCCTACCAACAATACCGCATGTACACTGGGTCTTCCAAGCAGGAACACCAAGACTACTATGTAGCTCGTGTGTATGTTCACCACTGTCTTCGCAAACAGCGGATGCATCGTCTGGTATGCCTACTGGTCATTTGCTGCGCAAGCTCGAAGAGTTACCTAGACCACCTCTGCACTGGAGTTTAGGCTCCTGCTGTTGTTGGTCAAGCTCAGATTTGCCAAACTGGCTTCTGCAAGGGTGCATCATGTAGACCGCCTCATTTAGTGTACTTGTCTTGCCATGCTTTGTTTGCCATTCTCTGCTTTAATGCACAGTGTCAGTCCAACATTTGTACTCATGCCTTGACTCCCCCTCCCGTCTCTGTCTTTGGCCTTGACCTGTCGCCATGTCCCTGTGTCTAGACTGTTTTTCACCATGCCATCCAACCAATCAATCGTCCGTTCCACACTGTTGCACCTAAGGCAGCCTTGCTTTTGCAGGCAGCAAACCAGTTATAGCAAATGTGATTTGGTCTTGGTGGTAACAGCAGCCATGTCTTGATGGTCATGTCTTGCATTGCACAGGCCACCGCGTCACCCTGAGCTGCAAACCCTGCGGGACAGCGTTCCCTGGGACTCAGTCCTTGCAGTCAGCATCCCCCCAGCTGACTCGCCAGCACCTGCAGCAGCAGGCACCACAGCTGCCACTGCTGCACGTGTTAACAGACAGACAGACCACGTTGCTTTGAGTCCTGGGCACTTCCACAACAGGTCATCCTCAAAAGGCCCCGTCAGTGCAAGTGAAGATTCGTCAAACCAGACAGAGGAGGCACAGTACTCAGCTGAGTCAGTGCTGATTCTGGGCTTGCGTGGGCAGAGACTAGACCTAGAGAGGTATACATGCTGTGTGATTGCCCCATTGTGGCAGACAAACAGGAAGCAACATTGTTCAGAGCAGTGCATGGACAGGCTTGCATGGTGACTGCAAATAGATTCGCATGGTCTTATCATGTGTTTGCTGTTATGCAACATTGGGTGATTGAGCAAAGGCTTCTTCGAAAGGTGAGCGCAGCTGATGGGCACTCTGAGGAGTACAGTCCCATTCCTCTTTGGCAAATGCACACACACTCCACAACCAGCTTTGTGTGCCCACAAATCACATGCTGCATGGATCTCACGGCAGAAAAAAGTGCCCAATATTGCATGCATGCAAATCAGGCAAGACTGCATCGTCACTGATGATGCAACCAAACCAATGCAGCATGTTGGCACTGCAGACTGTGGAGTTTCCAGTGTTTGTTTTCATGCAGGGTTCTGGTAAAGCTGCAGATGCTTGCTTATCAGCTCACACCTGTCATGCATGATCATCGCCAGCAGCTCATTGATCAGGCTATGCATGCAGCCAACACCGCTTACGCTGCTGCCACAGCTGCGGCAAACGGTGGCATGCCTGATGCTCACATGGCCACAGCTAGCAGTGTCAGCTCTGATGCTGAGGACTCTGCTGATGATACTGGAGCCACAGCTGTGGTCACTGCTGCCACAGCTGAGGCCGCAGCTGGAGACCTGGCTGCTCCTGTGCTCAGTTCAGCCCCTAGTCCCTTTGCAGCTTTAGAAGGTCCTCTCATACCCATTTTCCCAGTGGGCACTGAAACGCAAGGCAGAAGGCGGGAGCAGTCTGGAACTCTCCCATTGGACCAGATACTCAGCAGGAACCCATCTCCCATCTCTTCTGTTCCCAGCCAGAGTCTGGACAGGCACTACCTCGATGGAGTTTCCCGCCAATCCAGTACCCAGCCCTCAAGGCTAGGGTCTGATGGTCTGCGGGAGGTTTTGGCATCAGGGCACTTTGTTCCTGCTGCATCAAGTGCTCCAACTGCTGGGCAGCTCCCTCAGGAAGATTTTGCAGCCGGGCACAGTTCAGCGGTGGCCACAGCTGCCGCAACTGGAACCACAGCTGCGCCGCCTAAAATCCTTGCTACTGTGTTTTCTGGTCAGGGTCTGCCACTAAGCTCACCTTCAAGTAGCCTGGAGCCGTCAGTGTCACCTCAAGCTGAGGACTCTGAGTCTGAGCCAAGCATCTCAGAGCTGCCTCAAGCTTACACCTCTGAGTCTGAGCAAAGCAGCTCAGAGCAACACAGATCTGGCAGAAGGACACTGCTAGTAGCCGCTGATGAAGGTGTGGGTGATGCTGCCACAGCAGCTGTGACACATGAAATTTACCGACAGCATGAGTCAGATGATGCTGATGCTTTGGCTCAGCTCAAGTCTGAGGCAGAAGCAAGTCATCAAGAGAGAGGGCAGCAGCACCCATGGTTGTTATACTTCTATGACAAGGACATGGAAAGGGACTACAGTGAGTATCATGCCAGACAGATGCTCAAGGTATGCTGCAACTCAGATAAGCCCTAAATCCTACATGAACCCTGACAGCACCAGCACTCTGAAAATCAGGAACATCACACCTTATCTCAAGACTCAACTAATCTTGCTTTGTTGTCTTCTGATGATCGTCATGGTAGTCTGCTTGAGTCCAATCATGAAAACCTTTTTGCTCTACATGAAAGACAAGGCAAAGGCGGAAGAGCTAACAGGCAGGTGGCTTCTTGCGGTAGTTGCAGTGAATTTGATAAGGAACAGATCATGTTGCACAGCAGGAAAGCAGTGTCCAACAGTTGCGTCACGCTCACTGCAGGTTGATGCAGTCAGCTTGATGATGGCTGTGGGGATTTACCTTCGTCTGGGCTTCTCCAGTGGCCATGCATACGCTTACAAGGTGCCAGTGACCTTTGGTCTGACTCTTTGCTGCCTGTTGGCTCTGCTTGGTGTGGTGCTGTGTGTACAGGACAGGTAACTGTGCTAGTCTGCGTAACCTGTGATCAGTTTGCTGGGTGTTGTTCATGCAGGGCATGGCAGTGTGCCAGCCTGCATGGTGTGCTGGTCGTTGAGCAAGTTAGTATGTCAGCCTGCACGGTTTGATTGTTTAAGTGCAACTACGTTTGCAATTAGTCTGCGCTTTTCTGTGCACAAAAGACCCTTTTCACATGTTCAGCAGAAATGCAACGAATCGCTGCACATAGTCATGAAGGTCAGCATGAGCTGGCTTGCAAAAAACACAAATATACAAAGCAAATCGGGGAAAAAGAATGCCGTAACATTTGCCCAGAGTCGTTTGCATGTCACAGTCTCATAAATACCTCATGCCAATCACTCGCTGAGATTCAGATGCCTGTCATTACTCACTACGTTTCACAGTCTGATACCCGCAGTTCATTCAGCATGCCTGCAAGTGGATACATGGAAAGGGCAACTGGTCTGCGTATGCTTGCTGTCGGCTATTTTGTTGCTCAAGTCTTCTCATCTGTGCCTGGTATGCTTGGCACAGCGCTCATTGCACAGACGCACACATCAGCTTTCCTTGCAAGATAATGCGTTCATTGACACTGCTCACCACTGCCATCACGCTCACAGTAAGGCCTGCAAACATTTCGTTTCAGGCCCTTTTTTCCATTCGTGTTCTTCTTATTGTAGGTGGATCAGGGGCAGACAGCACGCCTTGCGCACATTTGTGGCAGTGTATATTGGCGTGAATGCCCTGTACCTCTACCCAAGATATGCAAAGGAAGCTTTTTCCTCTGCTTGGCCATGGCTGCTGCGTTACTCCAATGCCTGGGTGTTACTCATGACTGCTGTGGGTCTGATGGTGAGTGCGTGTTCTTCCCAATTTTTCAGCTGCTGTCATTATCTCCTGAAGTGTGCCAGGTTTTGTCTCCCGATTGTCTGCTCTCTTGTACAACTGTCCCCTCTCATGGCAAGTTTTGGGTATGGTGAGAGTAAGATCTCTTTTCAATTCCAAAACGTCAATTTTAATCCAGAAACTCCCATTCTGGCTGGTTATTGTCTGTAGGCATGTATGTCTCATGGGTGATGTCAGTTAGTTCAATTTCCCAATGTCTATCTTGGGATCCATCAGAGGAGTCAACAGACAATGACTGAGACGTCTGAAAAGGTTGATTGCCTGTGCAGGTCCGTTTCCATGTGCATGTGCCCTTGCAGCTGATCAACTTTGCAGTATCAGCCGCCATCTTGCCAAGTGCTATCTGTCAGGCAGGATATGCTGAATGTGTTCTGTGGAAATGCATCAGCATTGGAGTAGCAGCTCAGTTTCTGATTGGAGTGCTTCTCAGCTCAACTTTAGTTGCACTCAACGAAAAAAGACTCAGAGGTATGTATCTCAGAAGCATCAGTAATCAGAGGCATGTACATCAGAAGCATCAGTAATCAGAGCTCAGCGACAGCAACAGTCAAGGCTATCTAATTATGGAATCGTGGAAAGCTTATGGGCAGGGTGTGAGGAGAAAGGTTGTTGCATATTGGATAATGGTCAAGTCTTGTAATGCGACTGCACCAAATGGTTTCATGCTGCAAATTGTGTATATGTACAGCTTCTTTCAGGGCTGAAGGGGGTGTTTCAAATGCCTAGTGCAAAGTTTGTTTTGACCTTTGTTGCAATGCTAATGTTGTTGGGACATGGGTCCTGGCTAGTTGCTGGTAGTTCTGCTCTAAGTTTGGTACAGAGATCACATGACAGCGCGCTGTTGAATTGCTGTTTACTTCTGCTGAAACGATGCTTTGCAGTTTTGTAAGCCCAATGAAACCCCTGCTCTCCCCTTCGACTTCATTTTATATCCTGAGGCATCATCAAAACCTTTTTGCTCGTGTATACAATTCTTTTGAGGGTCTCACTAAAACTGGAGAGTTGGTGGTAAAGTTGAATCTTTAGTTATGTGTCTTATTGGGTAAGTGTGCCATGTTGCAGCGTCAACAGGACCCAATTTTTCCCACGATTGCCAATGCTTTGCACCTAAATGCTAGCTGCTACTGTGTCTTACAATCCCCTTAGAAGGATCCCTGCCTACTATGCTGCTGTCCCTGCTTTCTCTCATGCTGCTGTCTACTGTTGTACCAAGTGTGACATGTTTTGTGCTCATGTGCTATGTAACTGTCTCAGTTGCAGACCCATGCTTCATTTTCAGCCGCAATGAGCATCTGTGGTATAATTTGCAACACTGTTGAGTTGTCTCAATAAATGCCAATCCAGCCATCCACAGCGACATGCATCTGCAGACTGCAGTCGGTACATGTACCATAACAATCCTGGCAAACGCATCACGCTGCGAAGATCAGCACAACCCCAAAGCTTCTCTTGCGGATGTTGCCATGACGAAACTCTGGTTAAGCTGTGCTATTCTGACAATTTTTACGTCGGCAAATGAGCAAGCAGAAGTCATGGGCGATTAGCAGCAAAAGTTTTGTTGTTATCCTTTGGGGTCACAATAAACACATATAAATCGTGTTCAACAATACTGCACAACATCACTGCAATTCCCTGTCCGCAAACGAACCCCCATGTGTGCACTGCCAATAATGTGTCCAAGCCCGTTGAAGATACGCTTGTTTTAAGCCTAATAACTTTGCTAAGGTAGCAGGTGCTGTAAAGTTGATTTGGTATGATTAGTTGAAGCATTTGGTCATTATACACAATGTAGGTGACAATACAATTTTGCAAAAGAGCGTTGCAGAATGCAGCTGATGGCTGGTTACAAGTCAATGGCGTGTCATGAACCATGCCCATTGGACTGTGGCCACTGCTTTGATCTGCTTCAAAGCAAGGGTTTGACAGTCTGACATCTAGTGCAGTGAAGCCTTTGAGCTGCACACAAGCCGCACCCTGCCAGACTTGAAAAGCAACCAGCCAAGGAAAAACATTGCTGCTGACAAAGAACTGCACCTGCAACAAGATGAGATTGAATCAGACTGCAGCATAAGCTAAGACACTATGGGGAAAACATGGAAAGTGAGGCAGGCAAGCACACTATCAGAATCATGAAGGGCTAGTATGGCGAGCCACACAGACAAGCAGTCTGCCAACACAAAGAAAAAGAAGATAAAGAAGGTAGCAGGTGCATACGGCCCCTGCTGTGCCATCTTGACAGTACTGGCATGGAATGTCATGGGCTCCACCACCGTGCCAGATGAGCTCAGGCAGATTGCACACCAGAGGAAGCTGTGGATTTATTGTGTTGACTACGACCAAGCTGACTGATGCAAGGCAAGACAGAGTAATCATTCAGGAATACTCATCAGATTCTACGTTGATTCGTAGCTGCATCATGGGCAATGACAGCGGCCACTGTGGAAGTAGATCTGGAGGAGTGCCAACAGCGGTGCACAAACCTCTCACCAGCCAGAACCCAGTAGAGCTGATTGATCACAACCACCCTGCAGCCAAGTCACACCTGAAGACTCTCAACATTAAACCACCTGGAAGTGATTGCCTGACCTGATATGGGGAGTGTATCTGCCAAGCGATGATCTACGGAAGAGAGAAGAGCTACATGAGGTGATCCAAGATGCCATGAGCTCTGAGAATGACAAGGCATCACATACAGGTCTGCAATTGCCCTACAAGATCATGGCTGGGGACCCTGGGCAGCCCGGTATAATACTTGGCTTCTCATTAAGTTGACGCCGAAAGGTGTAGTCTTTTCTTTGCTATTATGGTACAAAAGTGACCTTCATTTGCAATTGTGGAGCAGAAGGTTGAAAAACTTTTAAATTTCTGAACAAAGTAGGCGCCCGTTGTCATGAATGCACCCAGCAAAGTTCTATCAAAAGGAGGCAAGAGTCCATCAATGCTGGGAAAGCTGAGCAAGAAGAAGACAAGGATGAAGTTTGGAAGGACGTTCCAGACACTGAAGCAAGATATGACTGTGGAAGGCTACGTCATAAACATACTATGCACGTACTGAAATGGACAGGTGATGAGGATCAATATCTGCGCACCACAATTCGTATGTCTACGAAATCAAGAGACTCGCCTATATATATCATAGTAGCCATTTTATTTGTAGACAATCCGTGCCCTGATGATTGTCATGTTATGGTCCACATGGATGGTGACAAAAATAATTGTCATTTTTCAAATCTGCGCTGGTGCAATGCCAGTATGAACCAAAAACGTAGTCAATCACATTGACGGAAACAGAGGTAATGCATACTACAAAAATCTGAAATGGACAGATAGCAGAGGTAATTATAATAATGAACCCTTCTTAGAGATACTTTGGTTTGGCGCTTCATCACTAGTTAAGCCACTTTGGTCGTGCCTTGTTATCGTGGCCAGCGTGGGCACGCTCAATAACAAAGAATACAGTTGTGTTTCAAGGGTGGCCAGGTCGGCCATGATTCAACGAAAGCCCTGGTACCAAGATTTATAAGCAATTTTCTGTGCCATCAGGATGGTTTTAAACCTCAGCGCATCTTGCGCCCACGCATGCTCAGAACAAAGGCAAACAGCAGGACTGTGGTTAGTGGCAGCGACGATGAGACCCAGATTGAGAGTCAGCTGACTCAAAAGGACACATCCCAGCTTGAGAGCACAAGGACTGGTGACAAGCAACTA
>JAABUP010005828.1_pt1 | contig 18265 bp, 17 predicted proteins | sample 5559201 | NCBI WGS metagenome assembly JAABUP01 (sample SAMN10711887, study PRJNA513373) | rock metagenome | isolation source: Antarctica rocks | place: Antarctica
AGGCCTCAGCTGACAATCCTGTTTGGCGTGCCAAATCACAACTTGACAAGATCTGCTTCAGTCAGGTATGTTCATGTGTAGCATGCAGTCTTTTTGGTGATTTTGCTGTTGACAGGCTTCATCCAATCACTTCAGAACTCACAAACAGTCCCGTGGCTTTGTGTGCGCGCAGAGAGGCATTGCCATTGAGCACTGATGTGACAGAAGCTGCCGCATGTTTGGTCAGCTTTGGCTGCTGAATTTACAAGGCAGAACCAGAGGCTCCAACCCCTCCATGTACAGCGAGAATGTATGTTGTCTGAGTTCTGCTTGCATGCTAGCTTATTGAACTGCTTACACACTGTGAACAGGCTTTTGTTTGTGTGTTTTATGCTGTATAACATTTGTGTATATGTCTGCTGCTTCAATGCTGTGTCTACAGTTTTGTGAATTTGCTGCTGTCTCTCCAGCACATGACCCCAGTGTCCTAGCACAATCCATTCAAAAGGCCTTACGCTATGCACGACCCTTGGCTTTACAGTTTACTTCTCTTGACCAGTTCACCAGCCTCACAAACAGACCAATGCTCAAGGTTCCCGACACTGCATGCCTGTCTATAACTTTGAAAGCTTAGCAAGCTCCAGTTTGGCAATGGAGACCAGGTGCACATCATCAGGTCCGTCTGCAAGCCTCAGAGTCCGAGCACCACTCCACAAGGCAGCCAAGGGAAAGTCATCACACACGCCTGCTCCTCCATGCACCTGCACAGTAATCATTGCGCCATGTAAACACAGCAACCCTGCATGCTGCTGGCGTAGTTCTCATTGGAGGCTTCACCCAGCAAGCGGCTACTGCATGTAAACAGCATGTTCAAACCTGTCACAATAGGTTGGACACAGAATTTGAAGTTGAGCTTTGACCAGAACAATCAGACTGCAATGCTTGAGCAAGAACAAGAGGGTTTACAAGTAGGCATGAGGGCAACACCATCCATAAGGGTGGCAATTCTGACCCATATTTCCTTATACATACAAGTGCATGCCACATGGCAGACTGCACCAGAAGCAAAGTAGCATCCTGTACCTGGATGGCTGCATCTATGACTCTCAGAACCACATTGGGGGCATACACCTTGGCAGCAGCGATCTGCCCTCGAGCCTTCTTATTGCCGTGCTTGTCCAGAGCGTGGGCTGCAGCTAGCACTGTCAGACGAGCAGCAGACAGCTCAATGCGGCACCTGGCATAATCTGACCTGCACAGACAACCACATGGAATGACACCAGCATCAAGCTGTATAACAAGGGCATCTGCAGCAGCCATCAGCTGGGTCTCCCCTTTGCATTATTACAGTGCTTCAGTCCCTGGCGCAAGAATTCATGGTAGTCCCTAGCCTGCGTCAGAAAAAATAGCTGCAGACATGCCTGTGCATGGGTGCAGACAACAACACTCTGAAGCAAGGCGCATCTTGCTTATGGGCGGCGCCGCAGTCAGGATGTAAGACTGGGACTTACTGGAAGGCGCCGTGCTGGGCAACAGGCTTCTTGAAGGCAACCCTGTCAAGGGCACGCTTGCCCATCAGCTCCAAAGCACGCTCCCCCATGCCTATCAGCCACCAACAACTGACTCAAAATATGTTTTGGACAGAAGGAGAGAAAGCTGGGCCAAGCACAAGCTGCCATCACAGTCCGTGACAATGCAGCGTGCAAACAGATGCACACAAGCTACAGCCATACATTCAAACGCTGTGTCAGTAGCGTGTGTCCATGCACTTCTATGCATGCAGCGCGCATTCCCGGCACGGCTTTATGCAAGACAACAGTAAAGCTGAGTCGCTGTGTGAGCAAAGTTGCGGCTCGCATTGTCAGCCCAACCAATTTCTCGGGGGAGCTGAAATGTTCCTGACTGTCAAGTCCATGTGTCAGCCAGTAGCCACAACAACACCACATCACCACACTACAATGAACACCGGTGTCTGAGTGGCACATGGCACATGCACGAGTCATGCACGCACAGAGCAGGGAGCTGACCAACAGCCCTCATGCAGTGGTGAAGGCGGCCAGGCCCCAGCCTGCCCTGGGCAATCTCAAAGCCTCTGCCCTCCCCCAGCAGCATGTTGCTTGCTGGCACCCTTGCATCCTGCACACTTCACAACTTTCAACAGTCTTCAAAGCATAATATGTGCAGCGTTGCACTTGTATGGGGAGCAACTGTGCAGATTGTGCAACATATAGGACCAACAGCTGTAGTAATGTCAACGGCCCAGCAGCATTACAGGCACAAGCTACACTCTGCTGCCTCATCATAGAGGAGTATGCTGCAATCAAACCTATTCATTGAGCAGGTGTGCATTGCAACAGACAGCCAAGCAGATGTGCACAGTCGCAACCATTCAGACCAGGATGATGCTTGACCCCACACATGCACTCAAAGTTGGGCCCAATACCCAAATGTGTGCCACCATGCTTGTGCCATCAATATACGCAACAACAGCAAATTGCAACACTTGTGGCTTGCTCAGGGTACACAGGTATGATGGTGGGAGTGCTGTTGTTCACCAGGTTTGCTGAAAGCTTTATCGTTCAGCCTCTCCCGGCCTTGAACGACAAACCTTCCAGCTACCTGGTGAGCAACGTCACTCCTACTACTATACCTATATACCTGGAGCAAACTGCCAGGAGTGGTTTCAGAGCATGTAACATGGCACTTCCAACCGTGACAACTACTTGCGAAGCTTACAGCAGACACAGAGTGACTGCTGGGCAGCAGAGCTCACACCAGGAGCAAGCCTACCTTGAGAAGCAGGTCACTCAACAGCAGCAAGCGTACCTTGAACATGACCTCAGCATGTCCATGAGGCGCATCATCATAGCCATACACACGCAGGGGGCGAAGGACATCCACACCAGGTGCATCCATGGGCACCAGGATCATGCTCTGCTGCTTGTAGGTGGTGGCTGATGTGTCAGTCTTGCCCATGAAGATAGCAATCTTGCAGCGCGGATCTGGCGCACCGCTGGTCCACCACTTATGCCCGTTCACAATGTAACTGTCACCGTCCCTGCACGCCATGCTGCCCATTTTTGTCTATCATGGTCTCAGCAAAGCAGCTGGAACCTTTGAATGAAGCAACGAACATGTTGGTCAGACTCTTTGTGAGGGCAACTGGGGATGTATTACGGTTGACTGCCTGCTTAGATGAGGCCTTGAGGTAAAGACCTGTACTGCGGCTGCTGGGCAGTATGTTGCAGACTGAGTCTCTCTATCGTCATAAACAACAAGTTCAGATTGGCCACTTGTAAGGCCCATGCTGCTGCCTTGTACATCAACAACCACTCAGACCTAGCTTAGTGGAATCAAGAGCAGTATGCAGCCAGCTCAACCTTCTTCATAAAACATTGACATTGAGAGACTCTTGTCCACGACAGCGCATTCTGATGCATTGCAAAGATTCAAGATGTGCGTCATATACAACCAGGTGAAGAAGCATCACCTACGGATGACTGACTGAATGTTGGTGGCGTCAGAAGAAGCCACTTGAGGCTCTGTCATGGCAAAGCAGGACCTGATTCTGCCCTGCAGCAAGGGAAGCAGCCAGCGCTCCTGCTGCGCCCGGCTCCCGTACCTTGACAGTACCTGCAAACAAACTCGTATGGATCATGTACTGTGATCACAGAATTCCCCATACTTCCCATACCGTTGAGGAAAGCATGCTTTTGCAGAGCGAGCGAGTGAGTGAGTGAGTGAGTGAGTGAGTGAGTGAGTGAGTGAGTGAGTGAGTGAGCGAGCGAGCGAGCGAGCGAGCGGTCATGTGGGTGAGTGGGTGGGAGGGTAGGTAGGTGGATGGATGAGTAAGTGAGTGAGTGAGTAAATGAACAAGTGAGTGGGTGAGCACACTCGCAAGAGAGTGAGCATGTTTGCTGGCAAGAGAGTGAGTGCACAAATCATCAGAGGAACGATTGAATGCATGACAGCATGCATGTTTCATTTAGGTTAGATGATGCGCGAGTGTCTGCATGAGTGGAGTGCGTGGCTACGTGGAGACCCCCAGAGATTTTGTATGTGTGTGAGCAGACAGCCAAGCACAGAGACTATGTACATGTGTGAGCAGACAGGCAAGGTCAGTGACAGTGTATGTGTATGAGCGGACAGGCAAGGGCATTGGGCTGACCTCCATGTTGCCGGTGTCAGGCGCTGAGCAGTTGAAGACCTCTGAGCCGATGGCACTGCGGCCCATGACCTCACTCAGGAAAGCATACTCCAGGTTGCTGAGGCCGGGGCCGATGAGCAGGTGGCGCTCAGCCTCAGGGACCTTCTCCCTGAGATGAGCAATCTTAGCAGCCATGTCAGCAGGCAGCCACAGATTCCATAGTCCCTCAGCACGTGCCTTTGCCTGCAAACATGATAAGTAAATACAGCCATCACGAAAAAAAACTGTCTTTTTATGTTTTCCTTTCTACTGATCCTTGCGTTTTTCTGAATTTAAAGTGTAGAAGTTCAAAGTGTGAGAACTTTCTGGTTCTGCAACCATGGCTGCGACGTTGACTCAGCTCTCTGAAGGCCTTACGCTTGAGCTTGAGCCAGCCTTACAGCGACCAGTCATATGTGCTGTGGTAGTTTCGTCACAACATGTGTACTCAGTATAGAGCTGTTACGCCTACAGCGTACCAGACACGAAGCCTACAATGGAGTATATCTGACCAAGGGAGCAGCAAGATATTGGTCAAAGTGTGTTTGTTGGAGTATTTGCTGCAACATAAATCTCACAGACAGACTCTGGCTGACATCCCGCTGCTCCCTTGCTCAAAGACACTCTTAACACAGGCTTGACATCTTTGACACTGGCAGGGATGTAGTCAAACACAGGCTACCAGTGAGGCACGCTCTTGATGCAACACTTGAGCAGACACATGCTCAATTGGCAAGAGGTGGAAGCAGCAACCTGTGTAAGAAAGACATCGGTGCACAAAACAGTATTCTGGACACACAATCCTGAATGCCCCATGAACAAAACCTGCTGTCACTGACTCCCACATGTGCCTGCCTTCTGACTCTGTCAATGAAGCTTTCACGGTTGACCAACGTAGTTCATGTAATGAGGATTGCCAGGACCTCTATCATTCAGGCAAAAGGGAGCAGGTGAGACACAGGTATTGACACTACACCTTCAGCTCCTCCATTCTGGGGTGGATGGTCCACTTGGTCTTGGGGTCAGCAGCATGGGCCTCAATTATATGCTCAGATGGATAGATGTGTTCATCCATGAACTGCTTAAGGTGGGCTACTAGCTTCTGAACCCTAGGTGGAGGGTCAAACCCTAAGTTGGCAGAACCTGCGGGCTGGCCCTCAGAGGGCACCCCTGCATGTACCCCTTGGGCTTAGTGGGGTTGTCAGACGTTGCTGTAGTCATATATTGGTTGATGCACAGCTCCAGCACACTGGCACTGGTGTAGGTGTATGTGCTGTTGCACAACCTCGCAGCTAGATGACACCATTCAGCAGCCAAAACAGGCGCTTGTGTGCATGAGCTTGTCTGTGCAATACCCAGGGTGCGATGCGTCACTGGCAAGCCATTTTTATAGTCACACCTAGAATACAAAGTCAGATGCACACAAATACCGGACAGTATTCCAGCATTGCTAGCTGGCCCTTTGCCAACACTCATGAAGACAAGCCAGCGTACAGGTTCATGCAGCACATTGCAGCGCGTTGCAGCCCATCAAACACAAGTCAGCGACAGGTCTGGCACACACCGGAGACGTGGTCTGAGCCTGCCTTGGCACTGCCACTCCTGCCATTGTTGCCACTGCTGCTACCCTGACCACTGGTGCCACCGCTGCCACTGCTGTTGCCACTACTGCCACTGCTACCCTGGCCACTGCCAGATGCAGTGCTGCCTGACAATGCTCTGTTGCCAGAGCGCTGAGCATAGATGCTTGCAGTACTACTCCCACTCATGCTGGGCATAGCAGGTGTGCTTGCATCACCAGCAGAGTCACTACTGCTGCTGCCGCTCCCCTGCCTGGGCCCTTGAGAATAGATGGCTGAGCTTCCCCCGCCCATGTTGTCTGACCCCTCATCTGACCCCTGGAAGCTGGAAGTTGGGTTGCTGGTGACGCCACCCTTGCTGGAGCTGCCCTTGCCAGTCAGTGATCTGTGCTTTGAGCTGTCTGAGTAGGTGGTGGCAGTGGTGGTGCCGCTCATGCTAGGCATCGCAGGCGTGCTTGCGTCTCCCTGTGACTCTTTGTTGCCACCTTGAGCAGCGCCACCTGATTTTCTTGGACCTTGTGAGTACATAGAAGAACTGCCCCCGCCCATGTTGTCTTTGTTCTCCTGACTCATGCTGCCGGAACTGGTTTCAGAGCTGGTGCCCTTGGTTGCTGAGGAACCTCCACCTGCCCTCTCTGCCTTCTCACTGCTCTTGATCCTGTCCTGAGCAGCACCCTTGGATGGGTGGTCGTACGCTGAGCTGGCGCTGGTTGAGGTGGGTGATGATTTGCCCTTGTCTGATAAGGAAGGGTGCTGCTTGCTGTCTGAGTAGGTGGATGCGGTAGTGGCGCCACTCATGCTGGGCATTGCTGGGGTGTCATCATCACCCTGCAAGTCACAACACATGCCAAACATCGAGGCTGCAAAAACTGTGAGACAGCACCACAGCATGCACTGACGGTGTTTCTCTTGCAGGTATAGTGGCATGGACCCACATCCCACATCTGAATGCATCAGAGAAACATGATAGTATCTCAAGTAAGGAGCCCACTCATTACTCATGCTTTCATGCATTGAATATGGGTCTTCCCCTGGGGTCAGGTATGCACAGCCTTGAGGTCCTGTTTTGGCACTCAGCGTACCCCTCAGTCAGCAGAAGCCATGTGACAATGGAGCCTGACATCTCATGATAGATTGATCAGCTTGAGTTCATTGAGTTTTGATATTGTGTTGCAATAGGGGCAATGCCTGTGACAAGTGAGATGTCTGGATTGGCTTCAAGCTCACATGCTTCACTGTCAAGCTAAAACCAAGGGCTGACCTTCTTGTCATTGCTATTGTCACCTTTGCTGGGCCCCTGTGAGTAGATAGCAGAGCTGCCCCCACCCATGTTGCCGGAACCCTGCTGACTGGAGGTGGGGTTGCTGCTGATACCCCCCCTGTCTGACTCACCCCTGCCAGACAAGGACCTGTGCTTTGAGCTGTCTGAGTAACTAGTGGCAGTGCTGGTGCCACTCATGCTAGGCATAGCAGGCGTGCTTGCATGTGCCTGTGAGCTGCTGCTGTCATGGCCCTGTGTGCCCCCCTGGCTAGGCCCTTGTGGGTAGATGGCGGAGCTGCCGCCCCCCATGCTGCCAGAGCCCTGGCTGTTTGAGGCGGAGCTGGAGGTTGGGCTGTGGCTCTGAGCATGAGTGACCTGTGCTGCCTCATGAATGACAGCTAGAGCTCGCTGAGCAATGCCTGCAACCACTTCAGGAGCACCCACCTGCACCACATGCCTCCAGATCAATCAGGTGTTCAGCAGGTAGTCGACTCTCACAAGTGAGGAAATGGAGTCAGTATGCTTCAGTTGTGTGCGGTTCCTGTTGCCAAACTTCCAGAGCATGAGGCAACTGAAGGGCTCATGCAAACAGCATCAAGTCTCTGCCTGGGCTTTGAGCACAAGGTCCTTGTTTTCAACTTTGTCATGCAGTAGGCACGCTGTAAGGCCAGATATGCAAATTGTATTTATCATGCTTGCTGTAACTTCACAAACCTGAGCAGCGTGCTTGGAAGAGGCATTGCCCTGCTGAGCACGGGCGCCCACCCCAGCCAGGATAGCAGCAATCCTGAACATTGAAAGGGCTTGGCAGAATGCATAGGTGGTGGGGTCTGGCACACCAATGCCCCTGGCTTGGCAGTACATTTGAATGTACTCCTTCTCAGTTGGAATACCTACAGGTGAAGAAACGCTCTGACTTTTGGCATGCTGGCAATCAGATGCGCAGCAACTCTGTACCCACTGATGCTGCCATTGCGCATTGTTGCGTTGCTTCTGTGCACACAGCGACAGACAGATGAATGTGCTCTGCACATACGCTGTGGCTGGCGTGCAGTGACTCACTAGAGGCGTGGTACAGAGGATATGCTGGGGTGTATTGTACCACAAAACATCTTGCTGGCATGCACACCGCACCGATTCTTGCTCTGGCACACATACCTGCCATTGCTGGGGCACACATGGCAGGCATTTACACAGTGGACGTGAAACAAGATGAGCCATGTTCAGAAGTGCACCTTCAGGTAAGGGTCTGGGAAGGCCACGCACACCCGTCTTGTCGCTAGAGGGGAAGTGGTAGCACATGGCACTGTAGGCTAGGTCAGCCAAAGGGTATCCCAGGGTTGACAGCTCCCAGTCAAGCAATGCCAAGACACAGTCAGTGGTGTCTGGGGCATATATCAGGTTATCAATCCTGCATACGCGATACGCTGAGCGTCGCGAATGTGCCCGTGAAACACAACAGCCCTCAAGACAGAGCATTGCGCTGGACCATGGTAGCACTGATCATCACGCTCTTGCAAGGATACGTGCGCTGTTTGTGGTGAGAATTGGCTGATGCAATGATACGGCATGCAAGTGCTCTGCAGACAGCAACCTGACAATGACTTGAACCTAGGGCAGACCACAATGGAAATGCTCTTTGTTACGATGCTTGCCAACAGACAGCCACCATGCTTGCTGATGTAAGACAAGTCTGCACAGTGTCAGCATCTTCTTTACATCGTGCATTCCAACAGCACACATAGCAGCTGCAGATGGTGGACACAGAACAAAAACCTGTAGTCGCCATGTGAGATGCGGCCAACAGAGGGGTCACTGTCATCAGCAGGGATGTGGTTCTTGAGCCAGTCTATGAGCTCCATCATCTCAGGCAAAGCTTGACCAGTCAGCTGTGCCTGGTACTGCTGAGACCAACGCCACACCTACATGCACGCTGCCTGTGTTAACATGGTCTCAGCACACGCCCTGTGTCGTGCACCTTCAGTCTGCACTGCATACCTGACAGCTGTGGTTATGTAAGCACGGCAGCATTGTAAGTGCTGCGCAAGAATGCATTCTGTCCTTGACAACATACTGTATAGAGCTGATACTGTGCCTGGGGACTCGGGTGCAGGAGTATCATGACAGCCTTGGTACAGTCTTTCCTGCTGATGACGCAGTCAAAAGCTGGCAAGCAGCAAATCACCTGGCGAGCACAGTAGCCAGCTGGTCTGCCATACCGCTGCAGGTTGACTTGCTCTGGTCTGACAGAGTGCAGTGCTGCTAAGGTTACAGCCTGCTGTCTGTATGCTGCAGCGCGTTCTGGAGGTGACAGTTCTGGCAGGGTTGGCTCAACAAAGATGCGGCCCTGCAATTGGGCAATGTCAAAGTCAGGATCTGGGTCACAGATGATACTCCAACAGGTACAGGCATTGACCAGGACTGAAATAGGCGTAGCACATGTAGCTTGATGAATATCACATTGCAGGTCATGTAGGTAATGTTTTTAGACAGATCCACTGTGCAACATGTGCCTATGTGCTGCAGCTGCTTGAATTTGGCAGCACAGGTGTCGACGTAAGATGAATGAGATGGAAACTTGCCTGCACATGCTCCATTACATAAAATGGGGTTCCAATCACTGCTGCATCTTGGCAGAGACACAAGGCTTTGGGGACAGGCACAGGTGTGTCTTTCAGAGCTGCCAGCACTTGAAACTCGCGCTCCACTGCATGTGCTGAGGCCAGGACCTTGCCAGGTGGCTTCTTGCGCAGCACGTACTGGGTGCTGTCAGCCTGCATGCAGCTGCAAAGCTCTTGCCAGGCAGGCGCTACACACAGAGCGATTGCTGACAGTGTGCAGAGTCTGATGAGACGTCAAGCCGGCCATTGGTCAAGCTACAGTGAGCGTTTGCAAAATGGCCTTGCTCGCTGGATAAGTGCTTGCCTTGAGCAGATATGTGGGGTTGGATTGCCCATGGGAGAACTGGCGGACGACCAAAGACTGGCAGTCTCTTGGAAAAGAAGGTACTTGCTGCCTCAGAAACTGGAGAAGTGCTCTCTGCAGAAAGAGCCTTGATTAGTGTTTGCATGCAAGCATGCATACAAGCTGCATGCAGAGCGAACGCCTCCTTGTTCCGATGCATGTCGCCAATCACAACACAGATGCTGGAATAAGTCGGCGTTGGCGGACCTCGTCAAGCGCGTGAGCTTTGGCTGGAGCACCGACAGCGTCGGAAGTCGACAATACCATAAGCACGACACGGAAGCGCAAGCGGTGTTAGCTAAGTAGCGAAACGAAGACGCAGAAGCACGAGCTCTTGCCGAGACTCCTGCAAGATGGGGAGACCACTATCTTGACAACAGAAGACGATGCCAACTCAACTGTTGTCAGGCACTTGTGCCTCCAGTCTGTACAAGATGCTGGCTAGATCCCGCAAAATCTCACGATGGTGTCTTATAAGCAAACGCAAAACTGACGCTTCTTGCACGCAAATCTGCAAGCCTTGTGCTTCGAAAGACTAATACCTCCTGACGTGGGTGCCAGCTAGGACATGTACCATGCAACAGTTGTATGTGCATGTGTCTGTATCAGGCAAAAACATGTGCATGTAACATATTTCAATCATGCGAAAAGTGTTGATGCACCAGATGAAGCAAATCCTCATACGACTCATGTTCCTCTCGAACTTTGCATCTGCAATCACGCGAATCCCTGAATAAAGCTTATAACATTGCGCTACGCTGCTGCAGCATCGTTTGCACAACAACACTTGTATTAGGATCTGACCAGATCAAGCAGCTTGTCTGCAGCTGACCTTTTTCTGTACAGTTTGATGCTGTGACCTATTGTAGATTTTGCTCTGTCACCGTGAAACTTGACTGTCCCAAAGTTTCTGTCTGCGACATCTGCAAGGCTGCAGAATAGCCAAGGTCTCGATGTCCTGAATTGAACTTTTCAAAGGCAAAGCCAGACTGTGCATGCCAGTTGTTGCACCTGAGCGAAAGCAGCGCGCTGCTGAAAATTCCTCTCGATTGCCGACGGCGGCCGAGTTCTGATACAAACACTTGTCAGCTTTCTTGGCAAGGCAATTCGGTGCTGCCATGGTGGATGTGCAGAACAGGCTGACAGATTTGAGAGAGGAAGCATACGCTAAAGTTTTGAGATGCTTGCCTTACCCTCGCCAATGGGTATGTCGCTCGCTCAGCTTTAATCGAACTCTACCGGGGACACAGCTGGCCACTCATGGGGTACAGCACCTGAAATTTCTGGTTTGCTGCAATAGGCTACTGAGCTGTTGATCACTGGATTGCGCAACGAGTTTGGCATAGTGGATGATGTCCACGAGGAGATTCTAGAGGCAGTCATGACAAACACAGAGCGCCCCAGGAAGAAGTAAGACATTGCATGCATGCTCAATCTCACTGTGCACTGCACAAAACCAGCTGTATGGTCAGCTGGTCCGCGCAGAGTCTGCAACAGTATCACACAGTTGAGGAGTACTCATAACCTGAGCAGTGTACTATGTCTGGTTGCAGGCAGAAGAGCTCACACAACCAGCCGCATGCGTATGAGCCGTCCTCACCCAAGCATAGAAAGCTTGGACATCAATCTGACCAGTTTGATGCTGAGCAGCCGTTTGCAAGGGTGGGGTCAGGAGCTTTGCCATCTGGCTCGGCCAGGAGTGCTGTTGCTGACAAGGTGGAGCTGGCAAAACAAAAGATCAAGGCCCAGAGCAGTGCCAACATGGGCCCTTCCAGCAGACTGGCAGCAGCTGTTGCTGGGCCCATCAAGGCAAAGAAGCAAAAGGTAAAGCTGTTGTGTAAACACCATGACACAATGCATGCATGCATGCATGCAAAGTATGTGCGCACAATCTTGCTGAGAATGGTTCTGTCAGGACTCATGACATCAGTTCCAGCATAGTTCTTGTGCATGCCATTTGCATGCATGCATGCACGCATGCATTGTCATAAAACAGCATGCATTGTGCAACACGGTGGCCATGCACCGCATTCCAGTCCATGCGCAATGCTAACAAGGCTGCAAGGTGGGCAAAGAATGCCCCCACCAATGTAGTGGTGGCATCATGTCACAATGCATGTCGGATGATGTCTCAAATGGACATGATGATCCATCAGAAGCAGTGGCAAGGACATCACAGATCATGTAAGTTGTCTGCTTTCTGGCAACAGGAGCGTCTAGAGCCCAGCATTTCTCATGCTGCCCCTGCCTATGAACCGCCTCAGCCCACACAGCAGCAGATGCGTCAACTGACAGAGGATGAGATTGCGCAAGGGTGCAAGCTGGATCCTTTCATAGGGATGCGTGTCAGGCGGCTGTGGCCCGAGGTGTGCCTCAGCTTTCCGTGCATGTCAAGCCAGGCATGGTTGCATTGCGCTCAAGCCTTTAATTATGCTCACCTTTGTAAGCCTGTCAGGCAAGCACAAATCAGAACATGTGAATAACGCAATGTACCTCGTTGTCATGTCCTGGTTGCTTGCTTCTTGCTTTTGCATCGCTGAGGTCTGCTTCAACTTTGCACGCAAGATGTGTGATTGCAAGCACTTGACATGAGAGTGGTAACTTGTGAATACATTTAGCTTGATCATTGCTTGCAGCTCAGTCAGCAAGCTTGTATGCAGGTAGGTAGTCCAGACAATTTGCGACTGTTCTGAATGATGTCAATCTCATTTTGTTTAGGATGGAGGTTGGTTCGAGGGGGTTGTGACTGACTATAGTGCAGTGAACAAGCAGCACTGGTGAGTTCTTGCTAATGACTTTGGCCAACATTGTATTGGTCATGAAGACAGACACTGCTTGTCAATGAAGAGTTGTTTGCTGCATCCCGGCTACAACTTACGCAAAGCACAAGAGCAGCAGCCTAGTTTCCTTGTGTCGCATGTCAGACACCAAAGTGCTTGCTCACACATGCTGCTGACATTTATCTTGCATCAGGAGAGCATTTTCTGGCCAGAAAATCAAGACTTCCACACTCCCAACATGCTTGAAACCTGGCAACCTTTTGATCATACTTGCTTGCACAAGGCTCGTGCTGCCTCAGGCTTGCATCAAAGCTGTACCAGTCACTGGTCTTCTGACTTGCAGTATCACGTACAAGTTCAACACCGATGATGAGAGCTTTGAATGGTATGACCTACGAAATCGCAACCAAGACGAGTGCAAAATCCTGAAAGGAAAGGTGGATGTGCTGTCCAAAGTCGCACAGCATCAGCAGCCTGCTCAACCAAATGGCCTGCCAGTGAATGGCTCAAAGCCACCCAGAAAGCCAGGTACATATCCAGGTTTCTGCATCACAGCTGATTGATGCAGCTGTCTTCTCTACTGCTCATTCAGAGAAACGCAGTCATTGCTGCTGAGTGACAGACCTGACGCTTGAACAGCAGCATGGTTGCCTGGACTGAGGCGCACCACTTCTAGCCAAATACTGATCATGCAGTGCTCTGTTTCTGCTGACTGATGTAAGCATTTTTCTGGCTGTCAGCTTGCTTCACCATGCGCTGCATGATGCTAAACCGGACAGACAGTGTGTCAGCAGCAGTCCAGGTCAGCGAGTGCGCAAGCTGAAGAGTGCTTGTGGCCTTGTTGCAGGTCAAGGCTTTGGCAGGGGCTCTAAGAAAGGGCCAGGGCGACACAGCGCGTTAGGGGGTAGAGGGGGTCATAGCCAAAGGGTGGCCCCCTATCAACCACCAAGCAGTATATCGCATCAACCGCCTACTGCGCATAAGTTCCAGGTCTGTGCAGACCTTCTATTCTTTCATGCTGAACTTGCATGACGGTGGTCTGCATGAACTTCTGATGCTGAGCAGATGTGTCAAAGCCAGTGTTTTGAGATCATTGTCAACTCTCTTGACTGTGCAGTACAGAATCAATTGTTGATGGCCATGCGTTTGCTTTGCACGATTCTTTTGCTGGCAACTTGCATTTTGCATGTGCTTTCATCTGTAAGTGCTGATATGTTTACTTCGTATAGGTGGTGAGCAGCGATGATGATGACTATGGAGCAGGTGGATCTGATGAGGACGTATCAGATGATGGTGACTATGGCCTATAGCATGGCGTTAAACCATTGAATGAAACAAATGTTACCTGTTGTTGTTGACGATTGATGCCTGCCTATTAGGCTGCTGCACTGTGTATTTGACATGATTTTCTGTACAGCTCATTATGACATCACTCCTGAGTCGACTTCAACAAAGTTTGCACCCCTGATTCTGTTCCCTGTATAAATTGGATCTCAGATACACATTTCCAAGAATGCACTGATTTGCAGAGCCCGGAGTCTATTGTGGAGTGAAGTATTGTGCAATATAAATGCAACATGCTGCACCGCATGACTGAAAGTGCACATTGCTGCCCTGGTTACAACATGCATTGCCTTCTGGTTTCCTGCAGCAACACACAGAGAGTGGAAGACAGATTACAATCAGTTCAAATCAATCAACTTACATTTTCTGTCTTTGGGAGTCAACAGACAGTGACTGGGAAATCAGCATACAATTTCGAAGGTGTTTGACCAAGGTGTTCGAAATCAGAGTCAATGTAGAGGTGATGTGATGGAGTGGGTTCCGTGATGTTACACGCTGTACTCCAATCTAGCGCTACAAAGTTCAGAAGCCAAGCTAAAATAAACTGGGAACAAAGCGCGGCTGAACGCCTGTCTGAACGCTTTCAGCCTTGTCTTATACTAGGTGAAAGTGATTGGAGTTTGTCAGAACACTTTCAGCCTTGTCTTATACTAGCTGAAATTGACTAGAGTATGATCAGCAACTTTCAGCTTACATGTCTGATATGATCTAGTGCATGGCTGGTGGCAAGGAATGGATCCAGGCTGATTTGGTTTCGGACCTGTTCAAAGGGTTTTTGAAGGCGTCTTAACTTGTCTAAAGCTGGCTGAAGTGTTGGGCAGAACTTCAGTGAACGGTTCAGTGAAGCAGTCTGCAGAACAGGCCGTTCGGACAGCTTCGGAGGGGCTCTTTGTGGACACTCTGACCGTCAGAGTCTGACGCGCTCTGATTTCAAAGAGGGTCAGACACGCATCAGACGCACGTTCCGAGGAAAGCTCAGGTGTTCTAAAGGCGCCTCAAGTCTTCCGGACAAACTGCTCTACTGAAGAAGCGCCGTTGAGACGGCAGAAAGACTCTGTTCGGTAAAGCCATCTCGATGTGCATTACACGCATCTCGAACTCGTTGTGACGCACATGACTTTGCCGCTTGCTTGTCGTCAAGTGAATTGCAGGATCGCTGTCCCATACCTGACGGGTGGCAGGAAATCTAGCTAGTATGCATAAGTCCATTTGTCCTTGATGTCATCACTGGCTCCGTACAATGTACGGTGACCGGTTTCACTGCCGATGCCAGTCAGGTCTCTTCCAGACAATAGAGCAGAGCCAGTGCCCTCTATTGAATGCAGCTTCAGCGCGTTTTGCAGGGTGCTGGCCTGGGGAGCAATTCTTCAGCTGCGGGAAACTAGCTACGGCTAGTTGATACTGTCGCCTGCGAATTCCCATTGCAGGACCCTGACCTCTGGAAGTTGACCACCTTACCTGATGAACCAGGCAACTGGGGAGGGCCCCATTGATCAACTGAAAACATACACATATAACATTGATGTATGGTTGCTATAAATGGCAAGCACAACAATATTAACAGTCATAGAAATCATCAGCACCATCAACAGCCCACAAATATACTTGGCCACTGGATGGCATTTCTGACTGAAACGGAGCATCTGGCCTAGTGACGTCAGAGTAGATCATTGGAAAGTTTGTGCAAAACGGGTCTCGAGGTATCTGCCCAACACCTTGCAGTAAAATGGGGGTTTGCATGCATGCCATTGAAATCTTGTCAATGACTCTTAGGGTGCAGTTGATGGCAGAAACTGCCTGCAGAGGCCTAGGCTCGACATTTTAGACAGCATGTTGGCAACGAAACAGCATCTGAAAGGCACCTGCCGGCAACAGACTTGGGTTGACCTTCTGTAGCTGGCAGGTTGAGCTGGGGCGCGCATGATGGCATGATTGAGGACATGGTCCGATAGGTATCCGAGACATCGCGCAACTTGCAGACTGTTAGTGTACACATCGACAGTGTCTTTGATGGTTTCTGTCGCCTCGTCAAGACCAAATTGATTGCTGCACCGGCGACATTGCTCAGCCGACCAAGTAAGTCGACCAGGCATCGTGTGTGATCACTGCAGACTTACTAGCTTGTGAAGAGAATGAGTTGCGGCGCTTCCGATCAAATGTGCTAAACAGATGCAGAGAAACACCATTTGGTCAGTGCCTGTACTTCTCCTCGCTTTGCTGCGTCCGGTGTTTGCTGATGAGCCGAAAGGAGTCACCGTCAGTTTGCGGGTCAAGTGGCCAGGAACGTCAGTCTTGCTCGAGGCCGCAGAATTCTTGGTGCGCTTATAGCATGTCATAATTGGCATGGTCATGTTTTACAAACACATCATGCGTTTGACCCTTGTTGTGCATGCAACTTGCTTTTTTCACGCCTGCAGGCAAGCGAGAACTCAAACGCCTTTTGGAGTTTCATAGAGACTTGGCAGGAACCCAATAATGAAGTCGATGATAGCTGCTGGGGTGCAGTCCACGCAAGTGCCAGTCAGCACCTATCGACTGGGTCGAGTATGTCCCTGCAGCAGGCACTGGCAGCAAGACAGTACACGGCAAAAGTTGAGATGCTGCGTAACTTGGCTGAGATACCTCAGGTGCCTTCCCAACCCACATGGTGCCTGAGAATGCGCTTGTACGATGGTTGACGACTGAATCTTAAAAATGCTCGCTGCATACCATTCACACAAGGAAACCACACTTGCATGCTCTTTGCTGTCTTGCCTTGAGTTGCTGCCGTCATTTTGAGGAGCAAGGATCTGCAACTCTGCTCCACTCATTCGACCTCCAGGACTAATTGTGCGTGCTCTTGTGCATATGCATACTTCCCATTGAATACCCACGCTCTTTCACACAAGGTCGAGTCTGGTCAAGCAGATGCGCAATCAAATTGCATTTCGCTTGACAGCAGACGAGCTCTTCCTGAGTGTGATTGCACCAGCCTTTCTTCTTTATAGAGCACTTAAGGTTCACCGGAAATGTCTGATCACAAACATGGCAGTACTCATTAGGTGAGTCAGCTTTGCTTCCTGCTGCAGGGCAGCTGCTGTCAAGTAGAACTTGCTGGGCAGGTCTTCACAGAGGCAGGGCAGCTAGCAGCGGCCCTTCAGAAGGGACTGCAGCCATCTTCAGAACCACAGCTATATGCATTTGACCACATCTACTCCAGCGACCCTCAGACCAGTTTCAGAATCTGGCATGCCAACAACGCTAGTGCTGCTGTGCTGTATGGAACTCCTGGCACAACATGCTTCCAAGATTTGCACAGGGTGCTGAAAGATGCGGTCACAAGGCAATACACTGAAGGTCTGCCCTTCCTCCAAACACTTTACAACCACAAGGGGACATCTGCTCTCAAGTGTAGTGCAGTTTTGCCCAGACTGCTGTCATGACGCTGCATGCCCATGCCTGCCCACATGGTCTCACAGCAGCATGGTCAGCTTTTGATCTGGTTAACACAGCAGGTTTTGGCCATTGAATTGAGCACTGAGCTTCTGTAAGCGCACCGTGTTAAATGCTGACACAAATGAACTGTTCAGAGCTGTTCAGGTTGCAGCAGTGTATATGTACATGTCGTATGTAGCTTTCCCCCTGCTGAAGACTATGCAGCGGAAGTTCATCCAGCCTTTCACATGTCAGCATGCGGTGCGGCCCATGTTGGTGTATGGTGTACAAATAGACCTCTCCTGTCTTCTGGGCTCCACATTGCCGTTGCCCCTTTGCCCTCCTCCTTTGCCCTTTCCCATTGCCCTTTCCCATTGCCCTTTCCCATTGACCTTGCCCACTGACCTTGCCCATTGACCTTGCCCACTGACCTTGCCCGTTGACCTTGCTCACAGTTGACAGACACTCTAGAGCAGATGACTGTGTGATGATGGGCTGTCTTGCCAATTACATCATTTCGGGCTGGGGTCTCAGGGATTCCTCCACTTTGCAATTTCATCCTTCAGCCCGTCCCTTTGCCATTTCCCCATGCCCCTCTCCATTGCCCTCTCCATGTATCGGGGACCCATCCCATGACGGAAGCAGTCAGGTCACTGCTGCTGAAGCATGTCTCTTGATGGATGCCCTGCAGTCTGCCAGGAACCCGTTGCACTTTGCCTTGTCTCCCCGGGGGGGGGGGGGGGGGGGGGGGGGGGGC
>JAABUP010005829.1_pt1 | contig 18255 bp, 12 predicted proteins | sample 5559201 | NCBI WGS metagenome assembly JAABUP01 (sample SAMN10711887, study PRJNA513373) | rock metagenome | isolation source: Antarctica rocks | place: Antarctica
AATATCTCTAAAGGCTTCTATAACTTTATTACGGTGTAAAACTTAAATATAATATCGCTAGTAGCCCCCCTATTTATCTTAAATAGCTACTTATAATATAAACCGCGCCCGGCTATAGCCTACTATATGTCTATCCCTCTATACTTACTATAGGCCTAATCCTACGTTTCGGCTATATAAACTATTTATTACACGTATGCTAATAATTATATTAAGTGCTATTCGTATAATTACCCTATTCGGCAAAGCGGCACCGACGCGGCGTAATTTTCTAACTTTAACGAGGATCTAACTATAATCTAGGCTTTTATACTTAGACGTGTAAACGCGAAGCTAGTAGTTATTACACGCTAAACCGAAATAGGCTTAGCGGCGGGCGCTAAATATTAGCGGGCTTGGCATGCACGTCTGAGGTACTGAGGCAACCTCACTCCCGAGGGTTGGTGAAATAAGTCGTGGCCGATGTTCCAACTACCAACTTTTTTATTACGCAGTGTCTCTGCGGCCACAACAGTCTTCAAAAAAATTAGAAAAATTCAAACATTATCATAGACATCTTAATTATAGTTCTTGAAAGTTTGGAGTACTTTTGAGACGATTCGGTTAATTTATTACACTGGTGAAAGTTGGAAGTGCTTTCGCGCTATCGGCCACGACTTATTTCACCAACCCTCGTCCACAACTCCCATTTGAACACAAAAGAAGCCCCTGCGACCGCTTCAGAAGAAGCCTTGATGGTGGTGCATGCTTCATGGGGAGAATCTTTAATGACCACAACCAAGCTTCAATGTATGATCCTTCAATGATGAAGCTTCAATCTATGTTTGTATCCTCCACGCCCTTCTCAAAACCTTCTGTAGCCCTCCTCCGACCACGTGTATCTTCCAAATCTCGTAGCCATTTTTCCTCAGCAGCTACCTTCATTTCTTTTTCACGATTATTCAAAGCATCAGTGAAACCTTTGTCGTAGATCTCCTTGTGAATCCGAGCTTCTGACTCCTCGAGCGCTGCTGCGAAGGTAGCATCCTTGTCCATGATCAGGGCGTTCTTGTATTCTTGAACCATCTGATTTTGAGCTTCAATACTTGTGATACGCTCTATCTCATGATTTGCATCATCCATCGCGTTAGTTACGATAGCATCAGCCTGTGAGCGAGATTGCTTCATAATTTCTTCTGCACCTTTTTCGGCTTGCTTAACAAGGTTCTGACAGTTAGCTTCAGTGTCAGCCATCGAAGCTTTGGCCCTATCAAGGATTTCTTTGGCCTCCTAGTTGGCCTTGTTCTTGATATCAGTAGAAGCCACTGAAGCTTTAAGAAGGTTTTCCTCTGCTCGACGAGCTAGATTTTCAGAGCCTCGCACATTCTTCGCAATTTCCTCACTCCACAGGTGGGTCTTTCCCACCTCCACAGACATCACGTTTTGTGGAGACGAGTCTCCGGCGAAGTCCAGAAAAATTGTTGATCCTTGGTGTAGTGCTCAGCAACACAAGCCATCTCTGTTAAGCTCGAGAAGATGTGTTATTGTAATTGACTTGTCCTTCGTACCTAGGTCCCTAGGTGACCTATGGTCCTTTCATTTTGTTGAATAGCTCGTTTCTAATCTCCCGCACCAATTCGGCTCGGATCTCATCATACCTCAGCACGATATGATTGTTTCGCCTTCCGTGATTCCAGAGCAACTGCCTCCAGTCGAAATCGTTCCATAGCCTCGTCATGTACTCCCTTGCGTACTTCTTCCTGATGCTGGACAGCGAACTGTAGCTTTAGATGTTCTTTGTGCTCCATCGTGTCGACTGGCCCGTTGACTGCCTGCTATTTGTATGTGCTCAAAATCGAACTATCCACCCAGGATGCGATTGATGCCATCTTGATTGCTGGTAGGCCCCATTTAGGTGACCTTCCGCCGACGTAATATTACTAGTGACGTGGAGTTTTCCTAGAACTTGACGCAGACTGCCAAAAAAACTGACCATGTGCAAGCGTTCAAATTCAAAACCCAAGAATCATAGAGAGCGTTGATACCAATCCTTATTTCGGTCTTCTTCCGCAGTTTTCAAATGCGCCGTCTCATCCTAAGACAACTGCCAAGTGAGTATCGGTGCGTAGAAGTGACAAGCTAGAATGTAAGTCTTTGATGAGATTATCCACTTATCCCCTTAATCTAGCAACGGAGCATCACGACACAGTTTCAGGCCAATTTGAAAAGCACGTTATCCTCTGACTCAGCATCTTTGAGGTCCATGTCTCTTAGTCGAGTTCATCTCATACTCAAAGACCCCAGTACATTGTATGCGATGAAACGGAAGTCGTCCAGAAGAATGATGTTAGATAGCGAAGGGATAACTCCACGCAAACGCAAGTTTTAGCAGACCCTCGTATCAGACAAAATCTTTGAGGAAAAATCAGTTGGTAGGCTTCCCTGGATCTTTCAAAGGATAAAGATCCAGGTTCAACAGCTGCTCTCTCAAGGGGCAGTCCAGAAGTATACGGTCATGGGTATACTCCTCTCAGAGTAAAGGCGCACTTTAAGTCTCGCAATTTGTACAGGCTTTCAGGTCGCCCAACACATCATCAAAACATTCTAGGTCAAGAATCCATGCTGAGTGACTACGACTGTTTCTTTTGAAAGCTGACTGAAGTTTGACGTGCGTAAGTTGGTGGACACTTCCGATATTGGCTGACGAGTTGACTGATCACCGGCGAGCTGGTGAATATCACTATTCTCTCAGGCCAACCGTATATGTCTTGGCCCAGCCGATCGATGAACATTATCATCTTCCACGACGTGAGCAAAGGTCCGCCTCAGTTGGAACCTGCTTAGGATCGCTGGAAGAAGTAGGGCAGAATCCTCCGGGCTCAGCTGTGCGCCTTTCGGGCCCGCGGCGAGCCGCTTAAAGGCCTGGGGGTTCAGCAGATGGAGGCCCCGTCGCATGTCAACATCATAAGCTTCGGCGCGTCATGGGTGAGCTCTTCGAGATGCCTCGCGTATATGCTCAAACGAGGGTGCTCTGTCCAATCCTTGTCAGGCCCCTCGTGGTCTGGCATTGGCAGGCGCCCTTCATCTCCCCCATGTAACTGTGACAGGTCTATTGCGAGAGCCAGGGCTGTCCGTGTGGCAAGTTCTTCCAGTGCGCGGCTTGAGTTTTAGCTGCCAAAAGGAGGTTTGGCCTTGTTAGCAGAAAAATCTTCAGCTGACCGTGAGTTTAGCGGCCGAGAAGCTTTTGGCTAAAAATGCTCATGCTACTACCTCTGCTGAAGAATCTAATATCTAGATAGAATAGTATTGGCTTCTTTGAAAAATGCATTATCAGAATGGGAAATGATCTTGTTGCTGGACATGTTGATTTGAAAGTACAACAGGTGCTATACTAAATCATTCAGTGCCAAAGACGTCACAAAGATACCACCTAGAAGTAAAGAAAGTCGAGTAGCGAATGAGCCGAATGAGAGCTCGGAAAATTACAGATCAATTTGTATCAGTGGATCAGAAATATCAGACCCGCCACGCATGCTGCGACTTTGTAGGAGAATAGGAGCGTGAGTGTGTCTAGACTTGGTGAAGCTGATCTTGGCAAGCATCATGGTAAGTGACCATCCAGTTCAAGGTTGAAATGCGGCTCACCACTGTAGAGGGACCAGCAAATCTATCGCTGCAATGATCATGAATGTAGGAAGGTGGCATATCTTGGAGACGTATTTATATAGAGATTGACAAAAGAATCCTCCCTTTTAGTTGAGTATGTGGAATGTGGACAATGAGTCTGAGGCACAGGCCTCAATAAGCCACTGCCTGACCATACAAGTCTCCCACCTCGAGCGCCAAGAATGAATACGCGAAGGATATTTTACAAGATTATACAAGGTTGTACAAATACAGCGCTCTAATGATGCAGAAGTGAAAAATTCGTCAATCTTGACAAGTCGAACAATGAAAAGGACAAGCCCCATTGATAAGTGCGACAGGGCACTGAGTACCGCAGCTACACATTGGCAGTTGAGACACACAAGAGAAGTCGAGACCATCGTCTGTGAAGACTTCTAGAGGTTGTCCATTACGGCCAGCCAGAGTGCAGTCGAAGGCCCTGTCGAATAAAGTCTCAAGTGTAGACCAGTTGTTGGCAACGATGTCGTTCAAAAGATTGAATGGGTTAAGGTCGAAACTGGCCATATTTGTGAGGACATAGGCATTCTCGGTGGCATCGCTGTACCACACATTGATTGAATGATCTGAGTTCGTGCAAATGTTGTTCTCGCCAAAGGTGCAATCCCACCCACCAGAGCCAGGGACATTACTCTCAACATCCTCTTTTGTCACGGATGTGATAGGTAGTGCTCGCCATTTGTTTGCACTCATTGTCGTGGAGAGCACGTAGGTTCTCAGGGCCAGTTCGAGGGCTTCGAAATCTTGAGGAACGTTGGTGTTGTCTTGGCCTGAGAAGGCTCCGTTCTCAGCGAAAGCGATGAATGAGGGCACGTCACTCATGACCGTTTTCAATGCCGCTTGTACAGCCGTAGTGAAGCCATCCATGACCGAGCTGAGCTCAGAATCGATATTGCCGAGCTGGACAGACTGTGAGTCCAGTGTTCCGCTAGGCCAGATTGCCTTCGCTACACCTGGCGCTTGTTGCAAGCCGGTGAGAAAAGTCTTCCCTGCTGCGGCGGTGGCGGCTGATACGCCAGCTCCCACTTCAGGAATTCCGATGAATGCTAGACCTGCTGTCAGTGCAGTGAGGAGGTCTCCAAGAACAAAGCCAGTCTTCTGCTTTGGATCAAGCTCGGTGATGAGAGGTTGAGCGATGAGAGATGAGGACACGATCGAAGGTGTTAAGGCATTGTACCAGTCGGTAAAGAATTGGTTGATGGCTAGAGAGTCAGCGGCGGTCTCAAAGAAAAACTGAAAGGAACTCACAGTAGATATTGAGCACGATATATCTTACTTCATGAGCGATGCTTGCGTCGACCGGTAGAGAAGTAGGATCTGAAGAGACACAGCCTCCAATTTGGGAGCAATTGTCTTGGTCAGTTCCGTTGCCAGCCAGTCTTATGAAACATTGCGACCAAGATTCTGTGCTTCGGCAACAAGCAGGATCGTCACAGCCGCTTGGAGTTGTTTCATTCCAGTGAGTGAGGTAAGAGGTCAGGTTGAGTTTGGTCCAGCATGAAGAATCAACACCATAGCGTCCATCGGTACAAATGTCTGTTTGCCTTTTCTCGGCCGGTAAGCCTATAGGGAAGGCAGAAAGTATGCGGATTAGGGGGACAAAGGTATAGAAGATATACAGAGATGAAGTAGAGTACATCTTGTTTAGAAACGGCATACGGCGGATTTCCTGATAAAGAGCTCTAAGATCGTATTGTCTTTGTGATTGTCGACCAACATGGAATTGGAACCTATGGACTCGGCGTTGGCTTTGAAGAGCATCGCGAGGGGGGCTCAGCTTAATACTTCTGCTCCACAAGAGCTTGACTGAGCCGAGATAAACGGGGCCCTCTCAAAGCACTAGCTTGAAGGATGCTCAATGGATTGTGCCGGCGGACATTGCAGGATTGACAATATTGCCGAATCTGAGGCAGTGCGACGACTCATAATCGTTGTGGCCGTATGTGGAAGGTCCAGTAGAGACAAGGCCATCTTCATGATTTGCTTCACGATACGAAAGGAGTCAGCAAGGTAACATCTGGCAGCCTGGAACCCCCTATTCTCAGACGAAAACGGGCGGAGATGGGAAGTTTCACCGCGGGTAAGCGACTCGGCGATCCCACCTTTGAATCATTCTTGAAATCCTTCACGTAGTTACGACTTACAAGGGATGAGCGAAGCAGGTAGCGATTCTTTTGAAACAGCAAGTACCACCTTCCAACGTAGACCTCTCAAATTGAAACGGCAAGCACGAATCGCATTGGAGGATCAGACCATACCGCGGCTCACTGCGCGCCCATTTTTTGTGGACACTGGACCAACATAATGACGGCCGGGATACAACTCGTTAATTGATGACAGAGCCTATTTCCTGGAGGAATGCTCTCTTTGCCGCGAGAGAACTTCCCGTTCGAAAGATGACGGTGACGCAGCGCAAGGGTAACGTATTGAATACCGAGTTTCTGGAACGGGGTCGGAGACATAAATCCGATGAGGCTTCCGTCAGTACAAGGTGAGATGTCAGAAGCTCTGAGAAGACTCATAATCAACCAGTAAGGCATATCGTTCCTGGGGCGTTGAACCGATCATCGATATGAGCCGATCGGAATGAGATCCGCAAGTCGCCCTGTGCACACCACATGAACTCGACTCACTCAATGGCCACGTGGGTACCACTCGGAGGTTTGCGTGGGATGTATCAAATCAAGTGGCAATTCCGTGTAATTGAGACTCTCGATTAGCGCGCCTAAATAGAGAGATGCGGGAAATTCCCGATCCTTGCAGTCGGAGCAAGCCGAAGTCACGGGAGGCAGCAAAGCCCCCACGACAATCTTCCCAGAGGATCTTGGTTGCTCCAAACAATGTCAGGAGGCGTCATGGTGTCCCATTAGCAGCCGCAATCTGGCGGGCCAATCTCCAGCCAACGAGTGGGTTTCCTACCCTTAACGCTGCTTTACTTGATGCAAACTGGAGACTTCTGTAATCTTCTTACCTGCAAACGTGACATCATGAGGCTCATAAGAGCCTCAAAGGTGTACGTCTCCTTTTCAGGTCACAGGAAATGCCGTCTAGAGTCTCGCGGAATGAGACACAGTCATGACGCGCTCCATGGCTTTATGATCAGATGATTGTCAGCTGCGACATCGATATATCACAATTTCAGAAATAGCCGCAGGGTTCCTGAGCCCTCAGAAGCAGGACGAAGCAAGATGGCAATGCCAGCATGATGGAATATCCAAATTCCCTTCATTTGCATCCTGTGGCGGGCTTGACGTCCTCATATTGCATAACTCGGCTGGTTTCAAAGAGCAATCCACTCCTGTAAAGGTCGACAGGCTGTTTGAAAATCGCTGACCGTCAGGAGACTCGGAACTGGATCCACGCATGTCCGCGCATACCCGTAATCATCACCCAGTAGAAAAGGAAGCATTTGGGGTGTAGATTGAATGCAGACGACGATGAATGAGGGAATCAGTAACACGATGGCGCTTGCGGTGCCGGCCACAGATTTTGACCGACACAAGGAGCTCCATCTTCATGAGTCTTTCAAAGATAAGCATTTGGATGCGGTGAGGTTAATCACAGTGAGTGAGGAGATGCATCACTCCTTGATTCGCCGACGCATTCACGAACGTAGGGACTGCGATACGATCTCATTGAAGTCGAGCCAATTAGAATTCGTGTGATGTAAGGATATTATGCAGGATAGAGAGTGGACGAGAGGACAGAAGGAAGGAATTGATTATTGAGAGTTGCAGAAAATAATTGGCGCCAAGACCTCACTAAGCTCATGGTAGACTAGTGCAATGTTCCAATTCTAGAGGCTTGAAACACTGTCAATCATTAAGTACGGCTTTTTGTGACATCCATTATCCATTTTCCTGAATGCAGATGGCTCACGCTAATCGGAGATCCAAACTTCATTGACCAGCTCTGTCAAGGGATCCTTGACAGACCTGAGCTGACCTATTACCACCCTTTCTACTCTACGACTATCCTTCAGATCAGCAATCACTATCAATCTCGATAGCACTCACATTTACGACCAAATTCCTCCACTCAACCGTAACGCAGACTTGGGTATGACTCCACGCTTTGCCAAATCCTCAAAGGTAGTACCCTCCCTCGGGACTGCCACCTTTTGCGTAATAGGATCGAATGAGAATGCGCGTATTGGAGGATTAGTGACACTCTTAGATTCGATTTTCTCATCCCTTTGAGCTAGAGGAGTAGCTTGGTTGCTGAGGATGCTTGAATCCCTTTGAGCTAAATCAGTAGCTCGATTGCTGAGGCTGCGAGGCACCATGACGATAGGTCGGAGATCTTTGGACTTATCATGAGGACGATTAGGCTCTTGCGTAGAGTCGGTTCGCTTTGACAAACCGAAACACATTCTTGAAGAATTTTTCCTTCGCCAACGTGCGGCGGCTGCTGCTTATCTATGTCCCAAAGACTTCCGGCTGATCACACACGGGGATATCAACAAGAAAAGGTGTCTTGGTGGGCAGCAGGAAGAATGAAAGTACTTTAAATTTAGGTTTTGAGGTCTGCCCAACAGTATGTACAAGGATTTCATGCTGACATCAACGATGACAATGGCATTGTTACTACGACAAAGATGTCTTCAATTCCTCTTTGTCTCCGGGACTGAGTCATCTGAGAAAGAAATAGGCTGTTCAAGTGTTGCGGCCACGTTGTTACGTTACATTGCAATATAGCGCAGAACGCTCACCTAGTCAAGCCCTTTGTTATTGCAACAAAGATTGTACGAATCTCAATATGAGAGCGTTCAATGGAGGAACATTCTGTAAAAAAGCCTTTGTTATTTTCCCATCTCCTGCAATATTTCAGTACACCCGATCATCATGAGCGCAAGAGCTCCTGAATCTTCTTCTGTCGAGTGCTACGGGACAGAAAATATTGACCATAGGCCAGACATCTGTTTTCTAGGAAGGGAAATTGAGCTCAGTATGGAGAGCATTCTCAAAGCCGGAAATACAACATTAAGTGAAATCAAACTAGAAAACGGTCTTCTTACTTTCGGGCTACCGGATGACCAGAGAAGGCAGACTTGCTCCGACTGCATCAACCAGGCTCAGCCTCTGCATTGTGATCGATGCCAGAGAACGCTTCCTCGGGGTAGGTGGGCCGAATTATCTCTGGCAGCAGAAGATAAGGATGAATCGTTACTCGGCCGGACAAGGACGATGGCTAAATCGGGACTCATACCCATGGAAACAGAATTTAGCATGTATCGACTAGGTATGCACATAGCAGTCCTCTGGAATCGATACCTCCGAAAGTCGAGCCTTTATACTCGTGAAAGCCTTCGAATCAATCACGATCTGCAGAAGATGGGGATGAGAGCAACAAGCTGGACATGGGCAGGCATCCAGCTTGCTTCTGAGTGCGAAGGTTTTTCGCTAGCTTTTGCCGCCGAGATACTCAAGAATGAGGGATTTGTGAGTACATCACAAGCTGAGAGCTGGTTCATGTACTTCCATGACTTTGCTAAGATATGGCAATGGCTTTCGCCGCATGACGAGATTAGGAATCGGCATCTTCATCGAATGGGATCATATTTTGGTCTGCCGAAAATCCCCGGTAGTCCGGACACATTTGCAGAGCTCGACGACGGTGGAGAACGTCTACCAAATGACCCCAGTAGTCTTTCTCCAAGACCGGCTATTCAAACGGGCCCTGAAGCTGCGTCTGATGATAGCCATGAAAGAGTCGACGAAAAGGTTAGCAGAGCTTTGAGACGAGCTGCTGAGCGCAAAGTAGCGAAAGACCGCCGACGCGGCAAAGGGCATCGGAACAGTCCATCTTCTAAGAAAGTCGCGAGACAGGATATGAAAAATTCGATGGAACGCCAAGATGTGGATTTCTTGTCACTGCCGATTGAGCAGAGCAATAATCAGCTCGCAACTCCGCACGAAAATGGGTCGAACTTCCTATCACATGACAAAAAGAACGAGACATGTGATATTGTCGAAAACCTAGGAGTACCGTTTATCGAGGAGCCAATGCGGAATGTCATTGGGAGTCCTGCTACGGACGAGTCCAGAACAAATACGGCCCTCGGTCCAACAATACAGCAGTCTCAAGGACCCTCAGAAATCAAGGGAATAGCCGATCACAACAAGACGTCAGATCCAACCGAAGAGCAGCATTTCGATGTCAAAGAGCCTCTAGCGGAGGAATACCTTGAATTCCCCGACAACGAAGTTGTACCGGAGACAGAGGTAGATGGAAATGGTGTAGTAGCCGAGCCCGAGCAGTCCGAAGCGGAGCAAGCCCCCAGTGGTGAGACAGAGCAGCCCGAGAACGGCCAAACCAAGAAAAATGTCAAGAAAGCGCAGCGTCAAGCTTCAAAACGTCAATTAGATCGACAGAGAAAGTGGACATCTGAACGCACTCAATTAAGCTTCCAGGCAAAGGCTTTCACACCTGCTCGTACCATTACGAGGCTCCAGAAAGATGTCAAAAGTACACACGTATCAGGTGGGAACGAGGGCATGTGTAACGAATTAACTCCCTCCCTCGAAGGGGTTTTTGAGAAGATGGCTGGAAAAGCGGTGCCATTACCAGGCCTAGTTACCGATACAGCTCCTGGAGCAGATCCTACGACCCAACAATGCCAGGAAGTCCTTCCTGAGATAGACCAAGACCTAGACGACGGTAATGATGCTGAATCTGATTGTTACTTTGAGTCTTCCAAATTTTTGGATCATGAAATCACATCACAGGAGGCGAGCGACACTGCTTCACGGGAAGACCAGCTGGATGCGCACTCGAAGGACGCAAAATCTTCTAGGTCCTTTGACATTGTTGACAGGTCAGAGCAGCTGAAAACGAGTGCCGCGAGAATGGATACTTCTGCGAAGGTCGTTTCATCTGAGGACATTGCTGAGGGATCAAGTCTTGGCACACCGCTGACGACAGATAGCGCGACCTCTCTATCCTATTCCAACGCCCAAAACGAGCCAGTCGAAAGCCTCTCTTGGCTTCAAATGGGACTCGCGGCCGAAGCAGAAGAAAATTCGCTATTTGGTCGCGCTAAGCAGCTTGGCTTACTTGGCCTTCTTACAGACGCCGAAGCCGAAACCCTTCTGTCTATCGGCAAGAACACTGCGGAGAGCTGGCAGCTGATCATCAAAAATCGTGCTAGAAAGGCTGTGACCGATCCTCGTTCTCACAAGTGGCAGTGGTCCCATCTACAACTTGATGCGGAGGACAGAGAAGATTCTATCTTTGGTGCGATGAATGTCATGGCAGAGATGGGTCTCTATGACGCACAATTCATCCGCAAAGTACACTTCCTTGGCACAGCAATCGCGAAGAGATGGCTTTTGGCGTCATCTATGCCAGATACTCATGAGGATTTCTCAATGCGTCAATCACATCCGATGCCAATAGCAAGACCAGCAGCAATCAGTTTTCGACGGACTCCAGCGCCGACAGTGCAGCCTCATAGAAGTGTTCGAGATGCTAGGCCTCCGAACCAAGGCGCTTTTGAGTGGCAGCTCTTCTGAGCTGAGAGCACAGCCTCGTAAATTCTAGTGGGTACACGCATCCAACACTATATGCGAGCAAATTCTGCAAATGTCTAATGTTGATTTTGTGAGTAATTTTGGGCGAGCATGTTGGCTTTTTCAGCTTCTTCCTACGTTTCTTAAATCGTTCTGCTTTGCCATGGCACTCCCCAGCATAGCTCTCATCATCCCCCGATTTAAAACAATAATATCGTCGTCGATGTATAAGAGGACAATGATCAAACACGTGCGTTTTTCAGTGTCATACAAAAAGTATTGCTTTGCTTCTCTGATGCAGACGCATGCCTTTGTTTATATGTTTGTGTCTTTTCTTTGTTCAAGAGTGTTCAGCATCCATGTTATTTCAAAGATCCCCCAAGACACATTGTCTTTAAATCTTGATCCATCAAGATCGCTCAAATGTTACGAGTCTGACTTGTATGGTGGCAGGATTCGCTGCCCAGATGAAGGGTGAGTTTACGACAATATTCAATAATCGTGACCTACCCCATAAGCCGGCGTTGCCCAAATTGAGGGCGATTTTGTAACAATGTGTAACAAAAACACCCAGCAGCAAGGCCAAAGCTTACCTCATAAGCCTACGTGTATCCTTGACATTGTGATAGGCTTTGTTCGGAGACAATGGCAAAGATGTCATATAAAAATACAATCACAATGCGCAGCAATGTGATATCTCACTAGACGGTCAATACGATGCCAGTCAACACTTTCGCAGCATACGGCATCTTCTGATTATGGCCACCTATAAGTTCCTTCTTCATTTGCAAAATCTACCTTTCCCTTGAACATCGACTCTCGGAGTTTCAAGCCAATCTAAAGCGCTAGAATATTGGAAGATCCTGACGGAGCAAGGAGGACTATTGAATTCATTCGCTGCAAATATTTTCGAGGAGACAGCAGCCCAAATGATGACGAATACTGATAATGCAACTGTGGCGGCCACAAAAATGGACTCACCAACCGTCGGACCAGACTCAGCGATAGAGCCCCAAGCTGGAGAGAAATCGGCTCAAACACCGCCCAAGGAATCGACTGAGAAATCTCAGAAGCGCAAAAACCATCGGGCTGGCATATCGCAGAGGGCGAAGAAAATCAACAGCCTATTCTTACATGAGCATAGGCGAAAATGCAAGGTCTGCAGCGAGATGCCGTCTGCATGGAATTGTCTTAATTGTGGTCGAACCCTCCCGCGAGGTAAATGGTCTGAGCTGGGACTCGCCGGCGAGGATGAAACTGCATCATTCTTTGGTCGGTTGCGACTGCTGACTCAGGCTGGCAAATTTTCGAAACAGAACGAGCTGATCCTTTACAAGCTAGCCAAGGACTTACTGACAGCCTTCGAGGTCGGTGGTGTACTTGTCACCATCACCAATCCGGCCGTAGAGCTGGAGCCAGGTCCGTTCCCAAAAACCAAATGGCAACCCGTGGAAAGAGGCTGGACTTTTGCAGAGGATAAGATTGCTGCTGAGGACAGGGAGGACTCGATCATGGGAGTGTTCCGAAAAGCCATCGAGCACGGACACATGAAAGCCGAGAACGCGGATGAATGGATTTGGCTTGCCCGTAGTATAGCCAAAAGTTGGACGAAGGTGGCTGCACGTATTGCGAATGATCTCCACATGCCACAAGTGGCAGTTACGAAAGATGAGGACTCGGAAGAATTCGCCGATTTTACTGACAGAAAAAAGACAGACGCTATATTCTTGGATCCCGAGAACATAACGGGATTGGACTTCAAGGAGATGAGAAAGATTCTTGCCGAAACAGATCCTCCGGTCATTCAGACGAAGGAGTCTGAGGGTAAAGGCCAACACCGAGAACTCAAAAGTGTCAAGGTGTATCTGGAGAAGGTTCCTCCACTCCACGGGTCTGACGAGACTGAGAGAACGAAGCCGGCCGAAGGACAAGCGACAAAAAGTGATCTGATAAATGTCGTTGAAGCTCAGAAAGAGCGAGCACAGGCTGAAGAGGCACGAAAACAGCAGATCCAGGATGCACGTCAAGCCAAGAAGGACCAGTCCAAAGCCAAGAAAGCGCGTGCCAAGGAAGAGGTGGACAAAATCAGGAGACGTGCAGCACAGCACCGGAAGCAGAAACGTCTTGTGAAAGAAGCTAAGCGAAATCAACTAGAGGGCAATTCTTACGCAGAGCAATCTTCGATGACAGACCCGCTCGGAGATGGAAGTCTTGAGGACGACTTGGTGCCGATTACATCAGAATCGCCAAATCCATCACCAGAAGCCGCAGGAAGTGCCGAAAACGAAACCGGAATCGTAGTCCCAGCACCTTTGTCAGAAGCTGTCAGCAATTCTCCGGCTCGCACCGACCCAGCAGAGTCAGATTTAGGTAGTGATGATGAAGTCATCGTTTTCAAGCCGCGAGGGAAACGGCTCGATGTGTAGATAACAATCGCTTTGGAGGACAGTGTAGCAGGAACGTCAAGTACAGTTGAGCATATCGCTCTAATTTGTCTCATAATGACGAGAACGCCTGTCATAGTCAAATTCACTGTTTTCTATGCGACATTCCTCTCGTCTTTTTCCCTGATACATCCTCAAAACATGTCAGCACGACAAAGATGATCTTGTCCACGCCTCTCCAAAGTCTTTCACCCTTCCCATATCTTTCCGTTTCTTGGGTTCAAGTAAAACCTTCTTCCAACATTCTAAAATGACAAAAGCCGAGTTTCAATAAGCTCGAAAATCCAAAGCACCAAACACAACCTTAGTCGCCACGAATGACGCCACTATAAGCCGCTTCCCCTAAAATAACCAGCCACTCTTCTCATCAACAAGCAAGAGCCTCCGAAGTAGGGTTCTCTCTTTAAGCTGGGTCGTATAGTGAATAAATGTGTGATTTCTGTGCCCCTGACGAGAAGCTCAATAGAATTTCCGCCGCTACCTACTTCAATTTGTAGAGCGTGCTTAAAGCCAAAATCTCCCACACCTCCTTTTACACCGTCAATGTGAGATTGTCGATTATTTCGAACATTCTAGTGAATGTCGATCCGCTTCCCAGAACCCCATGAGATCGCATCCTCATCTTTGAGAAGCAAACGTCCTCTAGCTTGTAAAACTTGGGGGCAGCGCATTTTTGGTACACGCCCCAATTCGGTGCAGTCAGCCGAGCCACACTTGTGGTAAGACCCTTATATTCTCTCCTGGATCAAGTCCTGTCGCCACTTCGCTCGATGTGTTTGTCCCTGTGGAACTTAAGTAGTCTTCTCCATTTGCCTACCATTGGTTTCCCGTCATCCCAGACGATTCCTAGAAAGAGATCAACATCTAAGCGAATGAAATCTCCCAGATTTATAGGAACGTCTGATCTCGGACAGTGAAGGAGGCCACAGCAGTGCCTTTTTATGTCTGCTCCTGCAGCTTCCGTACAACTCTCCGTTTCTTCTTCAATCCCATTCTTCGTAATTTCATAGATCGATGGGCCTGTCGGGGGATCGGGAGGAGCAGCCAGTGGGGATCCGTAATCGATGGTAGACTACATTGGAGTACGAAAGGTTCGTTAGTGACATTGGAAGTCAGACAGAAACGAGGACAGAAGTACGTTTGATTGAGAACTTACTGATGATGACTGTGAGATGGCTATACCAGCATTTTGCTCATCGCTCATGTTCTGTACGCTATGAGTATAACATTAATTATGAATGATGCTATGCAATGACAAATTGCAAGAGATGGAGTGAGAGATATTGTATCTGCAACTGATTATTATTGACGTCTCTCTGGAATAGGACTGGTGGTGCACTTCGTACAAGAGAGAGATTCGGCAACGGAATGTACTTGAAAACTATCGACTACCGGTATCGCACATTTGGCTGATACCTGCGGGAATCATTATGTATGAGAGTGCACCATATACGAGATCTGATGTTTCTGTCTATCCTGAATGCCAATATGAGGGCCTCGAAGTATCTCTAGTTTCTTTTAGCCATATAAGGCGCTTTGAGAAAATCCATAACGATTGACGCATCGTGTGCGTTGTCCCATTAAGAATTTCCGATGAGCTGAAAATGCCGTCTCGAATTGTAATATCTGAAGTGTGAGTATCACAGAAATCAAAGATGCCGTAGTCGGCCCTGGAAAAAGTCGCTGTGGCATGTGCATAGTCGAGATGTGCGAAGGACAGCACCAATCTTTCTAGATGATGTCCAAAACCGCCATTTCGTAGCGATTCTATTTATGAGACTCGAAATCTTCCCAAAAGCAGAAGATATGGGATTGTTTCATGATAGACGAGATGTCATCGTGAATAGCTTGATGTGCCTTGAAGACTGGCAGAGGTTTTGGATAGCTGCGAACATTGGAAGAGCTAGAATTCTCAACGAGTCCCCAGTTGCTGTATGAATGTCTAGCATTTTATCGGTCTCATTGGCTCAGGGTTCAACACATCCTGTGATCTAGTCTGATACCAAGTCTTCGTGATTTGTGAATTTCATATCGAATGGAAGATTCCATGACGAGTGTTCATTTCTGTGAGTATTGAAATGAGAATACAATACTGCTGATCTGGAAAGTTGCGCTAGGAGGAATGGGGCTTGTGCAAAGACAACTATGCTCTCAGAAACTAGACCTTAAAAGTCATAGACGGTCAGGAATTCCTAGAGCAAAGAATGAGGCCGACATAGACATCAACATTGTGTCAAGATTATGGATGATACATCAAAGTAGGGAAAGAATCTTAGCATACACCAGATTTCCAGTTGGCAGCTAGTCTCCAATGCAAGCTGCCACGAGGATCCAGAATATTCACCGTCTTACTATAAGAGGGCGAGTTAATATGGCCGTGCATACGTAGGTGGACACAATTTCACACCCACTCCCGTCGAATTTCGTTCCATTTCTTTCATAGTTGGAAACGAGACACAGCAGCGTCCTCTGATCTCCAGATGATTCGTCGGCTCTTCGACTGTTGCAGGGCGTCTTTTGGCCCTAGTTCGTGAGCCTGATTGGTGCGCTCTTGAGCTTTGCCTTGTATCTGAGAGCATCAGCTGCACTCAAAGACGGTGCAAGCAAGTCCTTCAATTTCACGCACTCCTTGGACAGAAGTGTGGAGGGGCTCTAAGCTCTCAAAGTCCTTATGACAGCCTGGCCAGTCACATGGGATTGATGGTTCTTGGATGCTTTACTAGCTTATGGGCTTCCACGTCTGCTTGGCTCTCACACTTGTAACAATAGCAGATGTTGCAAATGAACTTTGAATTGAAAGAGAAGAAGCACTTGTATCTTCAAAAATTCCTTCAAGATAGAAGAACATGGCATGTGTTTACTCCGTCAATAAGAATGAATGTTGGTTCGACCTCGTACCAAATATGTACAAGACATATAAAGTCTCTGGATGTAGCCTCTATCGCAAATATAGGAATTTATGCGGAATTGCAGTATTTGTGAGGCTTGCGAAAACTTCCATCATGCAGGAACCTGGCTCTCCATAATTTTCGCGAATAAAGACGGCCACCTTTAGTGAGCGGGAACTAGGAATGTTCCAGAACAGTACAGGACTGTAGTTGAGAAGGACTGAAAACTCAATGAGGCTATCTAGCTGTAGTCTCCAATGCCATCGATGGGTCTAATCTCACTATTGTGTGAGTAAAATAGCCTGGCGGGTTTGAGGTCTTGCTAAAAAGCCTTAAGTCAGCGAAGTCACCGTCAGTGGATCTTTACTTCAGGATCAGGCGAGTACACGTACCTGCCCACCACCGGTGTCTAGCGTCTCATCCTCAAGTCCACTAAGGACCTCGTCAAACTTTTCATAATTTTCTTTAAAAACACGCAAGATCGTCATATATCTTCGTAGTATCGGAAGTAAGCATTAACTAGGAGAGGGGAGAAGACGTCTTTGTAAGCCGAAGCTTGTGATGAGGCTAGCGTAATTTAAGAAATGTAAGAAATGATGAAAGACCTATTTCTCGAAGTGCCATACCATCGTTGGACGGTATGAAAGCAACGCGCCGTTGGGCTCGATGACCCGACGGTACCTTCTAATGATTCGAATGAAATCGTTTATGTCTGGATGAACACAAGTCCTCAAGGAAGACAAGGCCCGAGAGCCATGAGAATTGGTCAATTATTGCACTAGAGAGCTAGTCAGTCAGTTCCAGCTAATCATGTGAAGACTTGGCCATTTGAATGCTTGGCCATTCTGTCGATCCAACAGGATTAATGATCTTAAAAACGACTGACGCTTTGATACCGTTCATCTCGGGCCCGTAATGTAAACCGCGGCCCTTTCAATCTATCGCTTGCTCGTCAAAGACAGCATCCCAGTAATGATCGGTGTTGTCCAGGAGTAAAAAGGCTTGTCCGTGGGCCTTCGTCTCAACATAGACGAAGCGTTCAAAGGTTCGTATCTGACGTATTGCGTACCTACTGTGTCGAGGAAAGAGTATAATGATTGGGGTTGCTCGCCACGGACAGCGATTTTGTAGTGTCAATAGTGATACCAATGACGATGAGAATTTTTCTTTTATAATTTGTAGACCCGCCATATCTGTTGGGGAAGTAATCATAGCCAAATAGCCCCCCAAATCCTGGTAGACTTGCGTGCTCGATCTCCTTGATTCCATTAAGGATTGGGTTTCTTTTTTCGCATTAAATTCCAAGCTCATGTGCTTTCAGGCGTAGGCGTTATCTGGAGTGACATGCAGAAATAGCCAAACAAATACGGACAAAGTAACAGAGGGAAGTCAGAAATAGTGGAAGGAAGAGGTAGGGCTGCTCTAGCCGTTAAGGATATCGTGTCAGTGTTTTTGATTGCAAAAATAATCTCCGAACTCCACTCGTCAAGTTCAGATCCTTCAGAATTCAGGCACCAAACAAAGCGTTTATCAGCAGTCTGAGCCGATGTAGACGTCATAATCTGTACTTGTCCCTTACATAAACGACTTACACCAAAAGAATTTAGACAGGGGTTCACTTACAACGCATGAACGCGCGGCCCTTCAAGGCCGAGCAAGCACCCGTACCACCATCGGCCTGCATGGCCGTCTGTGGTGGAAATGCACCTTCTATCAGGGCTTCATATTCACGTCCCATCTCCTCCACTA
>JAABUP010005830.1_pt1 | contig 18252 bp, 20 predicted proteins | sample 5559201 | NCBI WGS metagenome assembly JAABUP01 (sample SAMN10711887, study PRJNA513373) | rock metagenome | isolation source: Antarctica rocks | place: Antarctica
TGTGACCCCCCGGCCGCGGCGCCGCAGCCGGCGCGGGCTGGGCGCCGCGCGCGGGGGCGGGCCGCCCCCTGTGTAGACTGTATGAACTGTTCTGCTTTGTGAAGGGGGCGCGGGGCACTTTTTGGGTGTTTTCGGGTCAGGCCGTGCGGGGTGAGCGGGTCGGTGTTCCTGGCTGGTTGCGGATCAGGGTGTGGTGGTGGGTGAGGGGTTTTGGGTCTTGCGGGCATGCCGGGGCCGCTGGAACGGGTCGCGGCGGCAAGCAGGGCGGAATGCTGGGTGGGTGCAGGGAGTCTGTCATGCACTACTTGCAAGCGGAGAGACTCGCGGCCTTGCAGCAGTGGGTGGGGCGGCCTTCCCGTGCACCGACAGGGGCGCTTCCGGCCAGTTGCGTGACCTGCAAGGGCCTTGTGCTGCGGGCCCTTTCAGTGCAGGACTGCGGTATGGAGTGAGCCGCGGCTGGGGCCTCCGGTTGCAGCCAGCACCAGTTAGCCATTTTTGTGCTGGCATAAACCTAACGCCCTGAGGAGTTTGAGTGAGACCCTAGCTGTGTGCCCTCCTGGTAGCAAGCCTTCAACAGAGGTCCGCCCCGGCGCATAAGTCTCGATTGATTCTCTCCTAAGGCCCAGTGTTTTGCTGGCAATTGACCGGACGATCGCTCGCGCGCGGCCAAGCTACTTCCCGGTTTTCAGAAGAACAGAGCCACATGGCCCGGGGCACGCTCACGCGGGCAGTGGTGCTGCTCTGCGCGATCGCATCAGCACTTGCCACAGCAGGTGCGCGCGCGGGAGTGTCACGCAGGCACTGCCGGGTCGTGGGACGTGCTCCTCGTCCCATCGCACTATTCAGACGTCGCAAGCGCGTTGCCGCAGAGCCACTTCGCGAAGAAGCGGGCGACCGAGCAGGCCGTGAGCTGCTGCAGCTGCCGGTGCGTGTCCCCAGGCGCCAGGTGACCAGGCGCTGGTGTTCGACAATCTCGTGTTGACGAGAGCGCCGCACGCAGGCAATAGCGGGCACGATCCTGGCTGCTCCAGGCCTGCTGGGCGCAGCCAAAGCAACAGTGGCGGCCTTCGGCCTGCCGGCGCTGGGCGGCACTGCGCTTTCAGCCATCACGGGGCTGAGTGGGGCGCTGGCCTCAGCGGTGCCCACGGTGGGCTCCCGCGCCGCCCGCCTGCCTGCCACACCGGCAAAGACGAGGCCTCAGTGATAGCGCCCTTGCCCCGCGCGCGGAGCAGCCTGCGCTGGGACCAAGCCCTGTGCAGGGGCCCGCCTGGCCGGCCTGCCACACCAGCTTGCCTGGCTGCCCTCCGATTGCTCCCGAGCAAACAGGCTGGTCGCAGAGCGGGTCAGCACAGCACCTGGCAGGCGCACGAGCATGAGCGCGCGGCGGCGCGCGCAGGCGGTCAGCGGCGCGTTCAGCGGCCTGGGCGCCTCGTCGGCGCTGTCCACGCTGGCCGGCGGCGCGGCCTCCGCGGTCACGGGCGCCGCCGGATCGGGCCTGGGCTCGCTGATGAGCGAGTTTGCGAGCGCGCTCGTCAGCCAGGCCGAGTCGCTGGCCACGTCGCTGCCCACGCAGCTGTCCGACCTCGGTGCGCGCCCGCCCACGCGACAGGCGGCAGCAAGCACGGCGGCCGTGTGGCGCAGGCGCGTGCTGAGGCTGAGGCGGGCTCTGCAGCTCTCTTCCGGCTTAGCTCTCATGCATGCAGAGTCAAAGGGTGGGCATGCCTGCATGCTCCGCGCCGCGCGGCAAGCGGCTCGCGGGCGCGCGGGCACAGGCTCGCTGCTGGACCCTGCAGCCACGCTGTCAGAGGCGGAGGCCATCGCCAACCTGGTCAAGACCATCGGCAGCGCGGTCGGCCTGGGGAACGTGCGGGCCTGGCACCCGTCAACTGCCTGCGGGTGTTGAACTGGCCGCCATGGGGGACCCTGCATCTGCTGACGTGCAAGGCGAGCGCGAGGAGCGCGCGCGTGCGGCATGTCTGGCGGCTCCTGGGATGGCATGCTCGCTATGCTGTAGCCACCTAGACCGCATGAACACCAGGGCTGACCAGACAGGGTCCGCCAGCAGCCGCCCTGACGTGTGAGCCCTTCATGCCTCGCTGTGTGACTGCGCAAAGAGCGAGGTCTGAGAGCTTGCCTCCTGTGCCGCCGCAACGCGGCGTATGCAGTAGGGCGCAGAAACACGGTCACAGCCCCCCGCGCATGCCTGCAAGGGGGAAGCTTGAGAATGCTGCATGTCCTGGTCTGCGGCCGTGCCCAGGCACGCTCCATTGCGCGCGCGCGCGCCCTGACCGCGGGCCCCTGCGCAGGCCAAGTCTGAGCTCGCGCAGATCCTGGACCCCTTCTGCGTGGCGGAGACATTTAACGCGTCCTACAAGGCGCGCGCCCCGATGGGGCGCGCGGCCTGCACTGGTGCATGCGCCTGGCCGCAAGCCGCCCTGCGGCGCCAGCCGCGCGCACTGACTTCTAGGTCCTGTTGGCGCAGCTGGGGGTCCTGCTGCTCTGCATGGTCATTACGTGCCCACCACCTGACCCTACAGTGCCCCTGGGCTGCCCTGCGCCTGCATGCAAGCCTCCAGCACGCATGCGCGCAGGTCCTGGCGGAGTGCGTGGGCAAGAGCGCGACGCTGCAGCTGGTCCCCTGGTCGTGCGTGCTCGAGGAGCTGCCGGTGCGGCCCTGGCCCCGCCGCGCGCGCCGCCGGGCAAGCCCAGGCTCGCGGCCGCTGACTCGCCCGCCGCGCGAACCAAACGCAGCCGCTTGCCTGTGGCGCCTGCATGTTCACTGAGCCCTGGGCTACACCCTGCTCCTGCACGCCTGGCGCATGTTTCGTTGCCACTTGCCTTGCACACGCCCAGAAGCACGCGCGTGCCGCTGCTGCCGGCGCCGGACGCGCCGCGCTGGGCCGCCATGGCCCCCTTCGGCGCTGAGCGCGGCGCGCGGCAGGCGACGGCGACGGCAACTGCGTCCGCGTCAGTCGCCGCGGCGCCTACTGCCGTCAGCGGGACGCCCATCAGCGGGGCCAACACGACGGTCAGCGGCGCGCCGGCCGGCACGGCTGCGGCTGCCGCGTCCGCGACGGCCACGCCCGCCGCGCCGCTGCTTGTCTGCCGCCCGGCGTACCTGCAGCTGACCGTCTACCCAGGCGCGCGGCGCCCGCGGGCCCTGTGCTGCCATGCTGCAGGTCAGCGCGCAGGAGGCGGCCCTGACCCTTCTGTGCCACGGCCCTGTTGGCTCCTGAAAGCACATGCATGCAGGCCAGCGCATGCGCACCCGCCGCAGGCCCACACAGGGAAGACGCGCAAGGCGCCGCAACAGCTGCCGGCAGCACGGCAGGCTGGACACAGCAGGCACGAGCGCGCGCGCGCGGGGGCGCAGGCTACTGCTCCGTGCTCAAGTCCAAGCCGGCGGTCTACTTCAGCCGCGAGTGCAAGCTGTCCAAGGCGATCGGCCTGGACGCATCGGTCACGGTCGGCGGCGCCAGCCTGCCGCTCGGCGACATCGCCTCGTCCGCCGCGGCGGCCGCGTCGCCGGCGGCCGCCGCGATCGCCGGCCTGCTGGCCGTGCCGTCCTCTGTCGCGACCGCGCTGTCCGCGCTGCCGGCCGACCTGGGCGCCGCCGCGTCCGCGCTCGCCGCCGCCTTCCCCGCCGCCAACTGCTGACCAGCGCGGAGGCGGCGCTCGTGTCGGCGGTGCCGGGCGCCGCGTCGGCGGTGACGGGCGCGTCGTCGCTGCTGTCGTCGGCGACCGGCGCGCTCACGGGCGCGGCGACGGGCGCGGGTACAGCGCTGACGGGCGCGGGTACGGCGCTGACGGGCGCGGCGGCCGCAGTGACTGGCTAGGCGCTTCGGGAGTGCGAGCGGAGGGAGGACATTTCCGTGTTTGCAGGGTTGTGAGCAGGCAGGGCAGGTTGGGGCGGGGATGGCGGACGCTTCTAGGTCTAGGCGCGCGCGCGCCAGCCTGGAGAAGGCCGGCGTGGCGGGAGCAGGGTGGGAGCGCTGAACCGCGGTGCACCATGTCAGCAGCGACTCTGCATCACAAACGGGAACATGCACCATATGGGTCAAGCAAGAGCGCGCCATCAAAGGACGTATGTCGTGCATGGGACAGGCAGGTCAGGGAAATGTCTCCTGGCATGCCCCACATTATGGGAGGCTGGACTTTCATGCATGAGCAGGCCCCATGCGCTGGTAGAGCAGATGTAACATGCAACGACCATCACAGCAGCGCTGCTAGCCATGCCAAATAGAGAGACGTTCACGGCAGGATAGGCCCGATGGATGAGGCTGCGTCCGGCAGCGATAACTACTATGCGCTCCTGAATGTCTCCCGCGATGCCAGCCAGGACGACATCAGGCGCGCATACCGGGCACTGGCGGCAGTGGCGCACCCGGACAAGCATGCTGACGACGTGTCAACAGCGTCTGCAAACTTCGTCCGGGTGCAGGCGGCATACGAGGTGCGGGGGAGCGCCGCAAAACGTTGTTGCTTGCACTGCTTGGTCAGCTTGGACCTGCGAAAAGTGAAAGGTGCAGTAGCAGAGTCAGTGAGACGCCACACCACCCAGCACAGCGTCCGAGAGCGGCGTCTAGCTGTGCATCACACTTGCAGTTGTTTCAGCTCGGTGAGCCGGCCGGCCGCCCTGCGCACCTGTGGAGGAGGCGGGAGCTGCGGCGCGCGTCCGTGTCCCTACAGCGCGGCCAGGAGGGCGGCGAGACGCTGCAGCCACACCGCGCCGCCCGCTGCGAGCCGCAGGTGCTGTCGGATGCGGAGAAGCGCACCGTGTATGACGTGTACGGCGAGGAGGGCCTGCGCGCCGGGCTGGAGCTCAGCACGGACGTGCGCGACGTGCGCAGCGCCTGGGAGCGGCTCAAGGCCAAGCAGGTGCCCTGTCCCTCTACTCCTATACCCAGGCCCACGCCGCCTGGGACCGCCCAGGCAGCGCGCTCGGCGGGCGCTGCGGCGCGGCAGTGCGCACCCAGCTCTGCCGGTTGGCTGTGGCCCTTGCTGATGCGCCGCCAAGGGCCGGCGCGGCGGCGCGGCGCCGACCAGCCCCGGTGCCGCGTGCGCCGCTCGGCCGAGCGACGCCGGCCGCGCCGCCTCCTGCCGCGCGCCGCGGACGGGCCGGCAGGCGGCGCCGGCGCAGGGCCCTGCATCGCGCTCTCTGCGCGTTGAGCTGTGCAGCCTGAGTGAGGCATCACAGGCGGCAATCGTGTGGGTGGAGCGGGGCGCCGCGCCTGGTGTCGCCGGGCGGCTTGGGGCGCCAGCTCGGCGAGCGCGCCGGCGGGCGCCGCTGCGCGCGGCTGCCGCAGGGCGTGCGCGGCCGCAGGCAGGGCGCGTCGGCGCTCGCGGCCGCTTGGCCGTGCGGCCCGCCTGACCCTACCCTATCCCTGGCCAGCAGGCGGCGGAGAGCCTGGAGGAGAGCGCGTCGCACCGCGGGCACTACATCTTCCGCGTCAACCCTAACTCTATTTTCTGAACATACCCTAACCCTGGCCGGCAGGCGGCGGAGAGCCTGGAGGAGAGCGTGTCGCACCGCGGGCACTACATCTTCCGCGTCGACGCCAGCAGCCTGGTGGCGCCGTACGACGCGGGCGCCAGCCGCGCGCCCGAGCTGCGCTCCGTGGCCATGACCAGCCAGGTGCAGCTGCCGTTCACGGAGCGCATGGGCGCGTACCTCGCGGGCGCGCCCCCGGCCCGCCCTGCTCGGGCGGCTCCCGAACGGGCAGTGACCGAGCGCGGCGCGTGCCGGCAGTGCACAGTGGGGCCTGGCTGCCGCGCGTGTCCCAGAGCGTGCAGTCCCGCCGCGGCCTGCCCCAATCTTCTGGGAGAGCTTCCAGCGTTCCGGGCGCACTGACGCGCCGCGCCTCAGGCAGAGCGTGCCGGGCTCGGCGCCAGGCGAGGTCGGCGTTGAGCGGGGCGAGGGCGGCGGATCGTTCATCGCGGGCATCAAGCGCGTGCTCACGCGGCACGACACGCTGGAGGCTGAGCTGGCGCTTGGTGCGCGCGCGGCCCACGGCACTCGCAAGCTATACCCTAAACCTGGCTCTGTGGCATCTTGTTCTCCATATCCAGGGATGTACGGCGTGGCCTCGCAGTGGCGTGTGCCTCATCGGCGCCGTGCCCCGCCCGCTGCTCGGCGCAATGGACCTGCTGGGAGGCAACTGCACGGCATGCGTATGCTGTGGAGCGTGACTGTTACGGGGCGTGAATGTCTTGCTAGTTGGGACAGCGCCTGTCCAGCAGCCGCGCCTGCACGCCTGCGGGTGGCCACTTGGCAGCGCGCGCCCTGCTGTCTCAGCACGGCTCCGCGAGCGGCCGCGCGCCGGCGGCCGCTGCCGGGCGCCTCTGCCGGGCGCAGCCTGAGCGCCCGGCCGGCGCGCGCAGGCGTCAAGTCGCTGCTGAGCGCGACGGCGAGCCGCCAGCTGAGCGACCGCACCGCCGCGTCGCTCGGCGCCAGCTACGCGGCCGGCGCCGGGCTGGGCCTGCGCTTCGCGACGCAGCGCCTGCTCAGCGAGCGCACGCGGGCCGAGTTTGCCTGGACGCTCGGCCCGGCGGGCGAGGGCGGCATCAGCCTGTCGCTGACGCACAAGCGCGAGCGCCTGGGGCTCGGCGGGCGCGTTGAGGTGCGGCCCGGATGCGTGCGCCACGTATTGCAGTACCCTAGGGTTCGGAGCTCCCTTCTCTGCTCGCGCGCCGTCGCGCGCGCCTCGAGTCCCCGCCGCACGCTCCGGGTTGAGCCAGCCGGTCGGGCGGCGCGCGGGCCCTGCCGCCCTGCTGCGCGCGGGGGCGCTGAGACGCCCGGGCCACAACCCTATCTGGACCCTACCTTACACCCGGCAGGTGGGCGCGCTGACGTCCGCCGCCGCGCACGTGGAGTGGCGCGCCGGCCCGCGCACCAGCCTGCGCCTGGGCGGCCGCGTCGGCCTGCGCTTCCGGCCCGAGCTGCGCGCGTTCCGGCTGGTCGGCGCGCTGGAGTTTGGCGGCAGCGAGCGCGTGTCGCGCCACAGCGCGGCCGGCTTCACGACCTGCCTGGGCGCCGAGGTGCGGGCCGGCGCGGGCCCTGGCGGCGCGCGGCGCGCGCGGCCCCTGCGCGCGCCCGGCTCCGCGCCGCCGGCGCGCAAGGCGCCGTGCATGCGCCCGCGGCCGCAACTCGCAGAGTTGAAGCAGCCGCGCCGCACTGTTGGCGGGCGGCGCCGAGCGTTCCAGCGTCTGTCAAGCTGTGTAATCACACGCATGCAAACGGGTGCTGCGGCGACGAGCGCGGGTTTGGCCGCGGGCGCTGCGTGCATCGCGCAGCCCAGGTGGTCCCTGCCAGGGGCCGGCTTGTGTAGAGCGGCGCGCCTGAGCCAAAGAGTGCAGGCTGTGAGACCTACCCCAATCCTGAAGAAAGCTTAAATGTGAGACCGCCAGCCGCCGCCCACTTGCGGCAGGGCGGACCTGACCCTACCATACCGCACCCCACCCACCCCACCCTACCCTACCCGGCGCGGCAGGGCGTGTCCGTGAAGCCGACGTTCCGGCGCGGCGAGCACGCGTTCATCTTCCCGGTGCTGCTGGCGCCCTGGGGCAGCAGCGACTGGCGCGTGGTGCTGGCCGCGAGCGCGCTGCCGCCGCTGGCCGTGCTCGCGCTCAAGTACGGCGTCGTGCGCCCGCTGCGCCGCGGCTACAAGCTGCGCAAGGCGCGCGCCCGCGCGGCGCTGCTCGCCGCCCTGCACGCGGCTCTCGGGCTCAGGGAACTGCGACAATAGGCATCCAGGCACAGGTATTTTACGAAAGCTGCCCCGCCCTGCCCCTTGCCGTCGGCCGCTCAGCAAGCGCCGCCCGGCCTCGTGTCGCTGGGCAGCGTCCGGGCACGGCTGCGTCCGCGCCCTGCGGGGAAGTCGAGCGAGTGGCGAAAGCAGCGCCGGAGAGCGGCGGCGCTGCCCAGCGCATCGCAGAGGGTTCCGGCGCAGCCCACCGCCGCGCCGCCGGCCGCCTCGCCTGCCCTGACGCGCGCCGGGGCCCGCCAGGTGCTGGAGCGGCGCGCGGCGCTGGCGCAGGCAGTGGCCGAGGGCCGCGCGGCCGCGGCCGACGCGGAGCGCCTGCTCGCGCCGGTGGCCGCGCGCAAGCTGCGGGCGGAGGTGGAGCAGGCGCGCCGTAGGGCTTGGGCTAGGGTATGGAGGTAGAGCAGGCACACCGTAGGGCTTATGATAAGGTACAGAGGTGGAGCAGGCACGCCATAGGGCTTAGGATGGGGTATGGAGGTGGAGCAGGTGCGCCCCTGCAGCCCGCTCGCTGCCGCTCCCGGGCTCCTCGCACGCCCGTGATGCTGGATCCGCGCATGCTCTGAAAAAAGTGCACCTCAGCCTTGCCAGGGAGGCAGAGCACTTCATGGCGGGGAGCAAGATGCTTCTCGGCACGCCAGAGGAGCGTCAGGAGCGTGGTTGGGCGTCCGGGGTATGCAAGGTCCGCAGGCCGGCGCGCTCGCCCTAATCCTGCAGAACCTGGCACGCGCCCCGCCGAGCGCAGTGTCGCGGCCACCAGGGCGGCCTGGTGGTAGTGGACGCGCGGTACGGCGTGCTGGACGCCATCCTGGCCGCGGAGGCCGCGGACGCCGCCGCGGCGCTCAGGACGGCCGCGCGGGACGGCGTGCCAGCCGCTGCGCCGGCCGACGCAGACGATGCGGGCGGCGCCGGGCACGCCGGCGCGCGCGACGACGGCGGCGGCGGCGAGGAGGCGGCGCGCGGCGCGCGGGAGGGGCGCCAGGGCGCGGCGCACGAGGGCGAAGAGGAAGAAGAAGATGGGGATGAGGAGGACGCGGCCGACGCGGCAGCGGTCGCGGCGGCCGCGGCCGCGCGCCCCGCCGGCCGCGCGCCGCCGCCGCCGCCGTGGGTGGACGTGACGGCCGCCACGCGCTTCCTGGTCGCGCGCGGCCGCATCGTGCTGCACCAGGCGCGCGGCGCACGCGCTGCCCGCCCTGCTGCGCCGCGCGCGAAGCCGGCCGCGCTGCTGAGCAGCGCGGACAGGGCCGCCGCGCCGCTGGCTGCCGCGCACCGTGGAGTCTCCGGCGCGCGTATGCCCCCAGGACTGCTCATGTCCCTAGGGCTGCTCAGTTCACGTGCACCCTGCCCCGACCCTGTGTCAGATTTCCCTCTGAAAACCCTCTCGCCGGCAGGGCGTCGCGCGCGCGGGCCTGCTGGGCTTCTGCGACCCTGTGCCCGGCGAGGCAAAGGCGCTGCGCGTGCGCTACCTGTGGCGCCACCAGCCCTTGGTGGCAACCGTCGCCGACAAGGCGCGCGCCCTGCGGCCGCGCGCACTCGGACCCTGGCGCTCTGCTCCCCTGCTGCCATGGCTGCCAGGGCAGGCAGGCGCGCGCGCGGACGAGCTGTGGCCCATCTCGGCAGCCCGTGCCCAGCTCTTGACGGCGGGGTTGCGCTCCAGACGCAGCAACCCCGCGGATGCCAGCAAGCAGGCCTGTCCCCCATGCTGCCGCACAGCATGCACGGGGGTGCTCGAGGTGGGCCGCGCCGCGGCTGCAGCCGCACGCGGCGGCCGAGGCAGAACGCGCGTGAACGTGAGCGCCTTTGCGCCGCTAGTCGGTGAGCGCATGCTGGTTGCCGGGCAACGGCCTGCTGGCTGCGTGGCGCGCAGCTGGAGATGCGCTGCAGGGCGGCGCGCGGCGGCTGACGCGGCGCGCGCGCGCGCAGGACGGCGCGAGCCTGCCGTCGCGCGGCAAATCGGTCACAGAGCCGGGCGCGCTGGCCGCGCTGGCGGCGGCCGCGGCCGCGCAGGGCCTGCCCGCGCCAGGCACCGGCGGCCCGGCCAGCTGGGCCGACAACGAGCTCTACGCCCCACGGTCCAGCACGGAGCAGTGACGGGCAGCGGCCGGGATCGGCGGCGGCGGCGGAGCAGCTCGCCGACGAGCGGAGGACCGGGGCTGCTGCTGCTGAGCATCACTGGACGCGGCATGGCCTGGCAGCGGGGTTAGCAGAGTGCTGACAATAGTACGGATCGCGGGTTTGTAGGGGGTTCATGTGGGCCAGGCCGTGTGAGAGACATACAAATGCTTGCTGACACTGGCAGGAGGTGCTGTGTCTGTGCAAACAGTGTTTGCTGTGTGCAGCTGCCCCATGCGCTGCGCTGTAAGCTGAGCATGGCGTCTGGGGGGGCAGCATGAGCACGCCATGCACATGTCGTTGCGCATAAGTCTCAACCTCTCGTTACACCATGCGGGCACCAGTGGCTATGTCACCTACAAATAGTTGAGCAAGACGTGCTACGCAGCGCTGCCGGCGCAGCAAGCGCTGCATGTGGCGGCCAGCGGCCACATCGGCCTGCTGAGTAAAACATGCCAACAGGCAGTGGGTTGGCACGCGGCAGAATACTCGGTCACCGTCCAGCAACGAACAACATAGAAACCCTAAGCTTGCTTGCAGTACGCGGAGGCATGCAAGCGGCTGCCAACAGCCGCGCTCTAGGGGCCCGACGGGGGCGTATGAACGCATGAAACACTACATGCAGGACGTGTGACAAGCCGATGAAGGAAATGTGGCCGGTGGTGCGCGCCCCACCCTAACCCAGAACCACATGGCCTTGCTGACAGCATGAGTCGCCATCTGCGCTCGCGCCCTCACAGCATGCCACAGGGATCACCAGGCTGGAGGCTGGGGAAGCGCCGGCCCGCTTGTCTAACGACATAGCGTGCCCGGCCTAAGGAAATCCACACAGGCTCAAAATGAGCCCCAAAGAGGATTGTCAGTGCCCGCAACCCACGAATGCCTGCTCATAATGAATTCAGCTGCAGAAAGTGCCCTAAACAGCACAAGCACACCCAGATAGACTCCGCGTTTATGTGAGGCGGTTGCGTTCAGAGAGGGGCCAGCGCGCGCCGTCCCAGAGCTGGGGCCGGGCTCGCCACCGGCCGGCCGCGCGTGTTGCTGGACTGAGGGCAAAATCACAGGACTGCCAAGCTTACTCTGGTCTTCCTGGGTGCTACAATCCCATTCCGCGCCGCAGTACAAAACCCAATATTGCAACCCCGAAAGAATCCGGCCGGGCGAGCGCGCGGCTCACGCTGTGCGCCGTCCTTGGACCCCGCCACCAACCCCAAACAGCATGGCCCCATCACCTCCTGTGCAGCGAGTCCTTGCGGTGCAGCCGCATGTCTGCAGCGTCCAGCACGGGCCGCCGGCGGCCGCCAGCGCCGCGGCTGTCCGCGAACACCGCGCGCCAGGTCGGCTCGGCGGCGACCGGCGCGCGCGCGGGCGCGCGGCCCTGCGGCGCGGCCTGCGCTGCGGCGCCCTGCTCCTCGGACATGTCGCGCGACGCCGCCTCCTCCTCGATGGCCAGCAGCTCGGAGAAGTCGTCATCCAGGCCGCCCGCAAAGAGGTTCGCGTACGCGCTGGGGGCGTCGGCGCGCGCCGTGTTGCGCGCGGCGGACGTCCAGCTGGCCGGCGACACGCCCAGGTCGCCGCCCAGGGCGCCGCCCAGCGCCGCCTCGCCGTCGCCCAGCGCGCCGCGCTGCTGCCACGCCACGCCAAAGGGCAGGCCCGGCGTGGCATTGGCCGGCTCGCCCCAGGCGGCCGCGCGCCAGGGCCGCTCCGGGCCGGCCAGCGCAGCCGCGCCGCCGTCTGCCAGGCGGCGCCGGCGGCCCGTGCCCGGCGCGCCCGGCGTCGACGGCGAGGTGGTCGGCGCGGTCGTCGGCGCCGTGGAGGGCGCCGTCGTGGGCGCTGTGGTGGGTGCCGTCGTGGCCGCCGTCGTGGGCGCCGTGGTGGGCGCTGTGGTGGGCGAGTCGGTAACAGGCGCCACGGGTGCCGTGGTGGGCGCCGTGGTGGCAGGCGTCGTGGGCGTCGTGGTGGGCGCCGTCGTAGGCGCCGTCGTGGCCGCCGTCGTGGGCGCCGTGGTGGGCGCCGTGGTGGGCGCCGTGGTGGGCGCCGTGGTGGGCGCGTTGGTGGGCGCCGCCGGCGCTGTGGTGGGCGCCGTGGTGGGCGCCGTCGTGGCCGCCGTGGTGGGCGCCGTCGTGGCCGCCGTGGTGGGCGCCGTGGTGGCCGCCGTGGTGGGCGCCGTCGTGGCCGCCGTCGTGGGCGCCGTGGTGGGCGCCGTGGTGGGTGCCGTCGTGGCCGCCGTGGTGGGCGCCGTCGTGGGCGCCGTCGTGGCCGCCGTCGTGGGCGCCGTGGTGGGCGCCGTCGTGGGCGCATTGGTGGGCGCCGCCGGCGCTGTGGTGGGCGCCGTGGTGGGCGCCATCGTAGCCGCCGTCGTGGGCGCCGTCGTGGCCGCCGTGGTGGGCGCGTTGGTGGGCGCGGCCGGCGCCGTTGTGGCCGCCGTGGTGGGCGCCGTTGTGGGCGCCGTGGTGGGCGCCGTCGTGGCCGCCGTGGTGGGCGCATTGGTGGGCGCGGCCGGCGCCGTCGTGGCAGCCGTGGTGGGCGCGTTGGTGGGCGCGGCCGGCGGGTTGGTCGGCGCGGCCGGCGGGTTGGTCTGCGACGCCGGCGGGTTGGTCGGCGACGCCGGCGCGTTGGTCAACGACGCCGGCGGGTTGGTGCCCGGGGTGCCGCCGGCGAACGGCGAGACCGGCGCGTTGGTGGGCGACGCCGGCGCGTTGGTGGGCGACGCCGGCGCCTTGGTGGGCGAGGCCGGCGCGGTCGTGGGCGTCGTGATGCCGCCGCCCCTGGTTGTGGTCGGGCTGGGTGTGGCCGGCGTCTTGGTAGTGGTCGGGCTGGGTGTGACCGGCGCCTTGGTAGTGGTCGGGCTGGGTGTGGCCGGCGCCTTGGTGGGCGAGGTCGGCGCATTTGTGGCAGGCGACCTCTTTGTCGTGGTCGGCGCGGGCGTCGCCGCGCTGCGCGCGCACGCTCGGCGTCAGGCGGGTCCCATGCGTGTCACTGACAGGCTACCCTGAGCCTGAGCCGGTCACCCTGGGCTGGCCGCTGGCTGCTGGTTGTCAGCGGGCCGCAACACAGCAGCGCACTTTGCAGCGAGCACGCAGCATCGCATCGCTGGCACACGCTGGCCAGCGCCATCGCGTTGCCTGCAAGCTGCGCCGCTCATGACACCCTGACAACTCCTGACAACTCAGGCACACATGCGTGCCCGCGGCCGCGCACCTCTTGGTCGTGGTGGGCGTCGGCGTGGGCGCCTTCGTCGCGGGCGTCGGCGTCGGCGTCGCGGTGCGGCGCGCCGTGGTGGTGGGCGCCGGCGGCGTCGTCGCCGGCGACGTCGTCGCCGACTGAATGCGCGACGGCGCCGGCACCGAGCGGGGCGCCGTGGTCGGCGAGGTCGGCGAGGTCGGCGCCTTGGTGCCCGCGCCCGGCGTGCCCGTGCCCCCGGTGGGCACCGAGGTCGCGAAGATGCCGCTCGCCTTGGACGTGTCCTTGGAGGAGTCGAGGCCCAGCGAGCCCAGGTTGCCGGCGTTGAAGGGCGCCCCTCGGTCGCGTGCGGCCGGGCGCCGGCGCGCAGGCCGCTGCATCGGGCGGCGCACATGCAGGGGCGCTGTCGGGTGCCACGCTCGCAGGCATGCCAGGACATGGTATGAAGGCTCAAACCGCAGGACCGGGCGGGGTCGACCAAGCAGGGCGCGGGCGAGCCGCTGCTGCGGGCGGCGGCCGCGCGCAGGGCCGGGCGCGCACCCGTGGGCGCGGGCGTCGTCGGCGCGCTCGTGGTCGCCGCCAGCGTCGGCGCGGGCGTGGTCGGCGCCGCGGCCGTCGTCGGCGTCGGCGCCGCGGCGGTGGTGGGCGCCGGCGTGGCGCCGGCCGTGGGCGCCGGCGTGGCCGCGCTGCCGCCGCCCTTGCCGACGTCGCCGCCGGACGCGGCGCCGCTGGAGCTGCCGGAGCTGCCGCTGCTGATGCCGCTGGTTCCAGTGCCCGTGCTGCCGCTGCTGCCGGCGCTGCCGGTGTTGCCAGTGCTGCCGGTCCCGGCCGTGGTCCCGGTGCCGCCCGTGCTGGCGCTGCCACTTGAGCCGCCCGTGTTGCCGGTGCTGCCCGTGCCGCCTGCGGGGGCAGCCCAGCAGCTCAGGCACGCCGCGGGCCCGGCATCGGGGGGCTGCGCGCCGCGCCAGGGGCGGGAGGCGCATGCGGCATGTCAGAGCGCGGCGCCTGCGGCCTGGCCAGGCGAGCGGAACGGCAGCATGTGAGGACTCGTGTTCCGGGCAGATGTGAAGTGAAAGGTGAGGTGGGTGCGCTGCCGCGCCAGGGTAGGGCAGGCGCGCGGGCTGCGCGGGCGGCCGCACCCTGGCAGTTGAAGCCGGCGGCGCCGTTGGCGTTGCCGTTGCAGTTGCCGTTCTGGTCGCCGGTGTTCACGTTGCCGTTGTTGTTGCCGTTGGTGCTGCCGGTGTTGACATTGCCTGCGAGCGCGCGCGCCGTCGCGCTCAGCCTCGCCGCATGCGGTCCGCTGCCAGCCAGCTCACTCGGGCGTTGGATAGGGGGCATAGCCGGCATAGCGGCATAGCGGCATAGCGGGCAGCGCCGCATAGCGGGCAGCGAGCCGCAGTGCGAACAGCAACGTCCAGCAGGGTGCTGCAGCACCCTCTTGCATTGCTTGCAAGACCCTCCCTGGCTTGCAGGCATGCATCCTTGCAAAGCAGTACCCTCCGAGCTTGCAGGCGTTGCAGCAAGCAAGGTCGAGCGCACCGTTGGTGTTGCCATTTGTGCTGCCGACGTTGGAGATGCCGTTGGTGTTGCCGTTGCTGCTGCCGTTGTTCTGGTTGCCTGCCGCAGCGTACAGGGTAGGGTTAAGCGACGCTCTATGTGGGCGGGTCAGGCCACCTCATGGCACCGCTGGGCTCCTCCACATTTTCATTTCAGAGCGCTCGCAGGTCCTTCCGCACCAGGCATGTGCCAGCATGGGCTCGCTCTCCCAACAAGCCCTCTCCCAGGGCTGCATGCATGCAGCCCTTATGCCGAGGAGCTGCATCGGAGGAGCTGCACCAGACCAGGAGCCGCACCGTTCACATTGCCGTTGGTGGTGGCGCCGGCGGGCGCCGGCGCGGAGGACGAGGGCGAGCTGCCACTGGGCGGGGACGCCGCTGACCCGGGTGGCTTGGAGGCTCCCATCGTGAAGCCCATGCCTGGCACGCTGCCGGCGCCGCTGGTGCCGGTCGCCCCTGCGCGAGCATAAATCATCGCGATGAGGATCTGTGTGTCTACACAAGACTCTGTGTAGACCCTGTGTTGACTCTGTGAACACAGGACTCGCAAAGCTTGGGGGACCCACTTGGCAGGCTTTCAGGCGGCAGCATCAGGGGGCACGCATGCACGCCGCATCGCGCACCGTTGCCGACGCCGTTCCCGTTGCCGTTGCCGCTGCCCGTGTTCGCGTTGCCGTTGCTGTTGCCGTTGCTGCTGCCGGTGTTGCTGTTGCCGTTCACGTTGCCGTTGCTGCTGCCGACGTTCGAGCCGCCGTTGTTGTTGCCGTTGTTGGCCCAGTTGTAGCCGGGCACCGCGTTGCCTGCCGGTACCGCGCAGCGCGTCAGGGCGTGCTGTTTTGCGCCCTGTCTGGCGCGTGACACGAGCGGGTGCATGCATGGACGGCACGAAGTGATGCAGAGGCGGGCGCGGCAGCATGCACAGCCTCAGAAGAGGGCGCTGTGCGCCCAGCATGCCCCCGCAGCAAGCGTCACAGTGGGCTGCGGCGCTCACCGAGGGAGATCGTGGAAGTGGGCGTCGGGGTGGCCGCCGCAGTCGTCGGCGCCGGGGTGGCCGCCGCCGTGGTGGGCGCCGGGGTGGCCGCCGCGGTGGTGGGCGCCGGGGTGGCCGCCGCGGTGGTGGGCGCCGGCGTGGCCGCCGCGGTGGTTGGCGACGGGGTGGGCGCGGTGCCGGCGGCCTTGGCTGTGGTGGGGGCGGGCGTAGCCGCTGCAAGCGCACAGGTGCATGGGTCAGCACAGGAACAGCCGGAGGCCCGAGTGTGGTCAATGGGATCGGCATAATGATGACGGGAGCGAGCATGACTGTGGCCAGCAAGCGCAGGCATGCAGGTCAGGGCACTGAAACCGAAATTAAAAATAAAATATGGTAGTGCTGCAGAAGCAGCAGAGGCGTTGCGCGTGCAGGGCGCTGGGACGGCGCGAGAAGTGAAGGGTGGCATGAAAGCGGGGGCGCACCGGGCGTCGAGAGGCCGCTGGAGCCGCCGTTGGTGCCGGCGGCCGGCGCCTTGGTCGCGCTGGTGCCGCCCTGGGCGTAGCCGTAGTTGACCGCGTTCTGCGCGCCGCTGCTGCGCGAGCCCTGGCCAAACTGGATGTTGGACGCGCCGCCGTTCGTGCCGGCCGCGCCCACGCTGCCGCCGCCGGTCGCCCCGGAGCCCGAGGTGCCCGAGCCGGAGCCCGAGTTTGTCGAGGCGGACCCGGTGGAGCCGGAGGTGCCAGAGCTGGAGCCCGACGAGCCGGAGCCGGAGCCGGAGCCGGAGCCGGAGGTGGTCGCCTGGCCAGTGCTGGAGCTGGCGCCCGAAGAGCCTGCGTGCAGTATAGGGTTCAGGCTAGGGTCTACAGGGCTAGGGTCAGCAGTGCGAGAACTTGGCGGGGCTTAGACAGATGCATGCATGCAGTATATTACGTCCTCAGCACGGGCCGGGCGTGCCGCGCACTGCAGCGCACAGGCGTGAGATTGCACGAGAGCGGGCCGGCGCGCGCACCGGATGTGCTGGGCGCGGGCGTGGCCCCGCCGCTCGACCCGCTCGCGCCCGCCGTGCCGGCGGCCGGCGCCTTGGTCGCGCTGGCGCCGCCCTGGGCGTAGCCGTAGTTGACCGCGTTCTGCGAGCCGCTGCGGGAGCCCTGGCCGAACTGGATGTTGGACCCGCCGCCGTTCGTACCGGCCGCGCCCACGCTGCCGCCGCCGTTCGCCCCGGAGCCCGAGGCGCCCGAGCCGGAGCCCGAGTTCGTCGAGGCGGACCCGGTGGAGCCGGAGGTGCCAGAGCTGGAGCCCGACGCGCCCGAGCCGGAGCCGGAGCCCGAGCCGGACGTGGTCGCCTGGCCGGTGCTGGAGCTGGCGCCCGAGGAACCTGCGCATAGAATAGGTTTTTAGAGAGGCTTGTCAGGGCTAGGGTCAGCATTGGCAGAAATGGGCGTAGCCTTGGACAGATGCATGCGTGCAGATCACATTGTCAGCAGAGGGGAGCGCGCGGTACTGCAGCGCACAGGGGCCAGCTTGCGCGAGCGCGGGCCGGCGCGCGCACCGGATGTGCTGGGCGCGGGCGCGGCCCCGCCGCTCGGCCCGCTCACGCCCGCCGTGCCGGCGGCCGGGGCCTTGGTCGCGCCGGCCGCGCCGGCGGCGTAGCCGTAGTTTGTGGCGCTCGTCGAGCCGCCGCTGCGGGAGCCCTGGCCCCACGCTGTGTTGGCGCCCGCGCCGCCGCCGGCCCCGGCCGCGCCCGAGCCCGAGGACGAGTTGGACGCCACGCCCGAGGCAGACCCGCTGCCGGAGGACGTGCCAGAGGACGTGCCAGAGGACGTGCCCGAGCCCGAGCCCGAGCCCGAGCCCGAGCCCGAGCCCGAGCCCGAGCCCGAGCCCGACGCCAGCCCGGCGCCGGAGGCCGTGCCGCCGCCGGCCACGCCCGCGTTGCCGACGCCGGCGCCCAGCGTCGCGCCGGAGCCGGAGCCGGAGGAGCCGGCGTTGGCGTAGACGCCGTGCGCCGCGCTGCTGTTCTTGCTGGCGTCGACGGAGAAGGACGGCGAGGCGCCGCTGGTGCCCGAGCTTGTCGCCGAGTACCCCGTGCCGCCGCCGGCGCCGCTGCCGCTGTTGAGGGCGGCCCCGCCGCTGGTCGTGCTCGCGCCGCCGCCGGTCGTGGTCCCGCCGCTGGTGGTCGACCCCCCGCTGGTGGAGGACCCCCCGGCGCTCAGCCTGCCGGCCGTGTTGGTGCCGGCGCTGAGCGCGCCGCCCACATTGCCGGACGTGAGGCCGGCGGCAAGGTTGCCGGTGTAGCCGCTGCCGGTGCCGGCGTAGATGCCGCCGGCGGACGACGACGTGCCGCTGGCGCCGCCGCTGCTGAGCGCGCTGCCCAGGCCGGTGCCGGTGCCCTGGACGCTGGTGATGGCCGTCGGCTCCGTCACCGGCGACTTCGCGACCGTCATTGTCGCGGAGTTCTCGACTGCGCGCGCGCGCGCGCGGCCGCGGCAGCAAGGCGTCCGAGAAGCGCTCAGGCTTGCGAGGCGAGCGGGGCGCCGGGCAGGTTGTGCGCGCAGGCGGGAGCATGCAAGCAGCGCAGGACCCGCAACAGAGCATGCTGCGCGCAGGGCAGAGGCGCGGGCGCCGGGGCGGGGGGGGGGCGCACGGGAACTGATGCCGGAGGCGGCGCCGGGCA
>JAABUP010005832.1_pt1 | contig 18245 bp, 17 predicted proteins | sample 5559201 | NCBI WGS metagenome assembly JAABUP01 (sample SAMN10711887, study PRJNA513373) | rock metagenome | isolation source: Antarctica rocks | place: Antarctica
CCGAGCAATGGAGGCCTGAGTCCGATGCGATGGTGCGTCGAACCCTGGAACCGGGCTGGAGTCAGCTGGAGGTCACCCTGGATCTGCGTTCGCTGATGAGCAGCAAATCGCCCGCACCGCGGCGCAGCGCTGCACCGGCGCCGACGGCCGCCGGATCAAGGCGGCGCTGCGCGCATATGAGAAGGCAGGCACCGACCGGGAATCATCTCGCCTGGCCGACCTTGAGGTGCATCATGCGATCGCGGTGGCCGCCCACAACCCGCAACTGACCCACCTGAGCCTGCGCATTCGGCGTGAGGTCAGCTTGGGGTTCGAGGCCGAGCCTTACAACCAGCAGGTGCGGGCCCGCGCGCTGGCGCAGCACCCCTTTCTCGCCCAGGCCGTGATAGACCACGACCCGGCACTGGCCGCCGACCGGGCGGCCGAGCATTTCTCCCTCACCGAAACGACCCTTCGGGCCTTGCACACCCGCATCGGGCGTCGCCCGTCCAGCGTCCCCATCCCACAGCCAGGAAGGCAACCGGCGTGCCCACTGAACGTATCAACGGCACCACCATCAATTACCGCATCGAGGGTGACGGCCCCGAAACCGTCGTCCTGATCAACGGTCTGGCCGATGACCTTGACACCTGGGCCTATCAGGTGCCGGCCCTACTCGCCGCCGGCTTCCGGGTTCTTCGATTCGATAATCGTGGCATCGGAGCCAGCGACAAACCGACCGGCCCGTACACCGCCCAGCTGCTCGCCGACGATGCCAAAGGCCTGGTCGACCGGCTCGAAGTGCGCGACTTTCACCTCATGGGCGTGTCGATGGGCGGCATGGTGGCGCAGCAGTACGCGCTGAGCTACCCCGGCGGCCTGCGCTCGCTGACGCTGGCCTGCACCTACGCAGCCCCCGGGCCGTTCTGCTCCCGCATGTTCGCGATGTGGGCAGACGCCGCTCAAGTGCTGGGTGTGCCCTTTGTGATGCGCGATGTCACCCTGTGGGCGTTCACGCTCGACTTTTTCCGCACTCGGCAAGATGAGCTAGCCGAGTTCGAAACGGCCATGCGATACATGGACCAGTCGGTCCCTGCCTACCTCGCACAACTCGCCGTCATCCAAAACTTCGACACCACCGAGCTACTTGGCCAGATCACCGCGCCGACACTGGTCCTGGCCGGCGAGCAGGACATCCTCATCCCCACCGCGCTCTCCCACGATCTGCACGAGCTGATCCCAGGATCGTCGTGGGCTACCACTCCTGGCGGACACGGATGCATCTGGGAACATCCCGATCCCTTCAACGCGACATTTGTCGACTTCCTTCAGCAGAACGGACGGAGCTCCTGATGGCCCGCACCGGCAACAGCGCTCCGGCCGCCGAGACCCTCAGTTCCAAAAAGCTCGGGCTGCTCGGCGTCCTCATGCCGGGCCTGGCCCAGATCGCCCCGGCATTCAATCTGTTTTTCACCACTGGTGTGATGGCCTCCCTGGCCGGCGCCTCAGTGCCGCTGGTGTTCCTCATCAGCATGGTAGGCATGGTCGCCACCGGACTGAGCTTGGCCCAATTCGCCTCGATCTACCCCAGCGCCGGTTCGTTCATCACCTACATCACCCGGTCCATCGGCCCCAGGGTCGCGACCGCCGTCGGAGTCATCGCGTTGGTCGGCTACATGATCGCCTTCGGCGGTATCTATGTGTTCGTCGGCAGCTATATCGTGCAGAATGTTCTCAACAGTCCCGACATTCCAGGCATGACCCAGATCGTCACCGTGATCTTCGGCATCATTGTGACCCTGCCCGTCATCGTCGGTCTTCAGTTCGGCATCCGGGCGACGGTCGTGCTGTACGTGTTCGAGGTTGCGGTGCTCCTCGTCTTCGGTGTCGCGGTGCTCACCCGCGGCGGCTCGCAGGGGCTGTCGGCCAAGCCCTTCACGTGGCCGACTGGGGCTGGGGCATCAAATATTTTTGTCGCGTTCAGCTTGGCCGTCCTCGCTTTCGGAGGGTTCGAGGCGTCCGCCCCGCTCGCGGAGGAAACCCGCAACCCACGCCGCAACGTGCCGATCGCGGTCGTCGGATCAGTCCTGATCAGCGGCCTGATCTACGTCTTCGGCTCGTACGCCATCGTCACCGCGTTCGGGGTCGGCAACATGAACACCTTCTCAGCCGATGCCAACCCGTTCTACACCGCCTCGAAAACTTTTATCCCATTCCTGGCCCCGGTCATCACCTGGGTGTTCCTATCCAGCGTCACGAGCTCCTACGTCGCCGCGAACACCCAGACCTCACGGGTCATCTTCGCCGGCGCCCGGGGCGGACTTTGGCCCCGAACCCTGGCCACCATCAGCCCCCGATTCAAAACCCCCTGGGTCGCGGCCATCGCCTTCGTCGCACCCAGCCTGGCGATCGGGGTGATCTCCACCGCGTTCACCGATCCCGCCACAGCATCAGGTTTCCTAGGCACCTTCGGCATCCTGGGACTGATCATCATGTACGTCATCGCCAACGTCGCCCTGATCGTGCAGTTCGCCAAGCTCCGCCGCCGCGGCGTACGGAAGAACCCACTGCTCTGGGTGCTCACACCAATCATCGGCCTGATCGTGCTCGCCATTCCCATCTGGGGCGACCTGCGACCCGGCCAATCCGCGCCCTACAACGCACTGCCATGGCTGACGGTCTGCCTCATCGCACTCGGTGTCCTGTACGCCGTCGTGCTATCAATCGTTCGCCCCCAAGCCCTCGCCCACGCTCCTGCTCTGCTCGAAGGGGCCGACGCTTTGCAGGGAGACCCACTGCCCAACGCCCACGACTAGCCCGGTTGTCGGCTGGCTGGTGCTGTCTCCGGTGGTTGCAGCAGGTGCAGCGGCGGCCCGCCGCGGCCGGGCCCCGGAAGGTCATCCCAGGCCCGGCAGATCGTCGATGACCGGTCCGGTCAGCTCGGCCCGGACACTGCCGGTTCTGCTAGGTCATTCGTCTGCATCGGGTTCTGGGTCCGTTCGTCAAGGCAGTATCCGGACCTGTTCGCGCGCTGACCGCCGATCAGGTCTGGGCCATCGAGCAGACGTTGGCCAACGGCCGCCTCGAGGGTTGGGACCCGGACCGGGCGGACGTGGCTGATCTCATCGACCAGGCGCTCGGCCGGCTGACGCTCACCGAGTACGTGGCCCGGGGGAGTTAGCGCCGGGCCGCCGCCCGGGCGCGTATTGCTGTCTGATGCCGGCGGGGGACTGGGCGTCCTACCTTTGGTAGGGCACCAATGTTCTGCGCCACCCACCGCGAGCCCGCGTGGGGTATCTCACTGCGCAAAATGCTGCAGAGTTCGAACGCCTGCTCAAGGACCAGTTCGAAGCGCTGCAATCCAGCCCGGTTCTGGCGGGCTTCTGCTACACCCAACTGACCGACGTACTGCAGGAAGCCAACGGTCTCACCGACCCACAACGGCGGCCCAAACTGCACCTCACACCATCAGTGACATCGTCCTCGGTAAAGCCGTCGACATCAGCACCCACCGGCGCCCCAAAAAAACCAGTCGAACAACCCATTCGCGTCAGCCGCTGCAAAATAATCCGCGCCAGCGCAACAACAACACAAGCGTCACCACCTGAGATGGCTCCGGCGGGGTGCCACGGAAAGGGGGTCTGTAACCAGAACGGTGTTTCCGGCTCGACACGCTGGGCCTGCGGGTTGGCGGGGAAGGTGCCGTTCGATGACGACACTGCTGGACATGACGAAGAAGAAGCCACCGGTTCCGGGATCTGCGGAGCAGCAGGCGGCGGTGGAGATGGTGCGCCGAGCTCGGGAGCAGGGCTTGTCCCTGACCGGGCCGGATGGTCTGCTCAAGCAGCTGACCAAAACGGTCCTGGAGACCGCGTTGAACGAGGAGATGACCGAGCACCTCGGGCATGAGAAGCACGGCGACCCGGCCGGTGACAACATCCGCAGGCGGCACCCGCGGGAAAACGGTGAAGACCGAGGCCACCGGGCACGTGCAGATCGAGGTGCCGCGGGACCGGGCGGGCACGCATCTGCCGCAGATCGCGGGAGAAGCGGCAACGCCGACTGACCGGCGTCGACGAGGTGATGCTGTCGTTGTATGCGAAAGGAGTGACCACCGGGGAGATCTCAGCGCACTTCGCGGAGATCTACGGCGCATCGGTATCCAAGGAGACCGTTTCCCGGATCACCGACAAGGTGATGCCAGGAGATGCAGTCGTGGCAGTCCCGGCCACTGGACGGGGTGTACGCGGCGATCTTTGTCGATGCGTTGGTGGTGAAGATCCATAGGCGGGCAGGTCGCCAACCGGCCGATCTACGCCGCCATCGGTGTCACCCTGGACGGGAACAAGGACATTCTGGGTTGTGGGCCGGCACCGGCGGTGAGGGCGCCAAGTTTTCCGATGAGCGTGCTGACGGACATCCGCGGGCCGCGGTGTCAAGGACGTGTTCTTCCTGGTCTGCGACGGTTTGAAGGGCTTGCCCGAGGTGGTGGGCAACGTATGGGGCTCTGACCACGGTCCAGACGTGTCTGATCCATCTGATCAGAAATGCGTTCCGGTTGACGTCCAAGAAGGATTGGGATGCGGTGCGGCGGGACGTGAAACCGATCTACACCGGGGTCAGCGCCGCCGCGGCGCGGTCGGCGTTCGAGGACTTCGCCGAGCGGTGGGGCAGCAAATACCCGGCCATCGTTCGGCTGTGGGGCAACGCGTAGGAGGAGTTCATCCCGTTCCTGGACTACGACGTCGAGATCAGACGAGTCCTTTGTAGCACCAACGCTATCGAGTCGCTCAATGCCCGGTACCGGCGGGCGATCAAGGCTCGAGGCCACTTTCTCACCGAGCAGGCCGCGCTCAAGTGCCTGTACCTGGTGACCAGATCACTCGATCCCACCGGGACCGGGCAGGCCCGGTGGGCCGTACGCTGGAAACCGGCTCTCAACGCATTCTCGATCACCTTCGGCGACCGATTCCCTGCCGCCGAAACGTACTAACCAAGATCGCCGGAAACACCGTTTGAGTTACAGACCCCGGAAAGGTGCTGCGCGCCTGGACCTCCTGAATCTGGAGCAGCGGTATTTGTCAAGTCAAGCGAGACACGTGGTGTTCGGTTCATTTGCGCTTGGTCCTGCGGCTCGTTGATCCATGCTTGGTCCGGCCTGGCCGGTGATCGCGGCCGCCGGCCGAACCGGGCTGGGTTGATGTGGTGGGTCGCCGTGAGCGTCTGCTGCCGCGCCTCATCGATCGCCTCGGGGGCGCCGAAGTGGACCGATGAGGGTGTTTGCCAACCGATGCCGGAATGGCGGTGGTTCTCCGGGGGGTCCCGCTCCGGCGGGGTGGCCCACTTTCAGTGTTCGTGCAGCTGTGAGGCCGGTGTTGAAAATCTAGTTGTTGCAACAGGTGTGGTGCAAGCGTGACGCGCGGCGTGTTCATCGGGTGGTTCCGGGGGTGTTGAGGCGGGTCATGAGGTCGCGGTTCGCGGCCCGGGCGGCGGCCACGTCCTGGGTGCGTTCTTCCAGTTGCAGTCGGAGGTCAACGGCTTGCTATTCGAGGTGCTTGATCTTCGCTTGGAGTTGGTCGATGTCGGCGGGGCGCCGAGTCCTGCTTCGCGCCAGGCTTTCTCATCCGATCGCGGTTACCATCAGCAGCGACGCGCCGGCCATACTCAGCGTGCGAGACGTGTGACCGGGTCGATGCGAGGCTTCCCGCCCGTCCACCGGACACCGGTCGTCATCAACCTATGTGGGTTCAACTATTAGTCAGTGCAGGAGGTCATCCCATAGATTGATCGGCACGACGCCGACAGCGCAGCCGGACTCGTCGAGAAGCCGGCCCATTCGTTTGACCTGGCGGAGCACCACGAGGCGGTCGACTACCTCGACGTGGGGTAGCCGATGAGCGATGGCTAACTCCAGTCGGTGGACCTCCTCGACCGTGTGCAGCCAGGAGCAGAGCGCCAGGCTGGGGCCGGCGGTGACCGTCGCGCACAGTCTGGCCTGTCGGAAGCTGCTGAGCGTGTGTGCGGTGTCGTCGAGGCTGTCGACGGGCGAGTTCGCCCAGAGATAGACCTGCACCGGCCAGCCCACAGCCGGAGCGCAGACATCGGTCCGCAGGTTGATGATGCCGGAGCGGATCAGCCGCGCCAGGTAGCGGCGGGCTGTCGTGGGGCTGATGTCGGAGCGCTCGGCCAACTCGATGTAGGAGGCGCGGCCATCGAGCGCGAGATGCGTCAGCATCGCGTGGAGGCTGTCGGACAAGGCCACTGGCGCCTCTGGTGCCGCGTCGACGGTCTGTTCGTCGCGGATGTGGCCGAGAGCCGTGACGGCGTCGGCGGGAAGTTCACGGACCCGCCAGGCGGAGCCCTCGGAGTAGATCCGGGTGGCGAGCCGGGCCCTCGTCGACAGCACGCCGGGAACCTGGCCCAGATGCTCCAGCAGGTAATGGGACATCTTCGTCAGATCGCCGGCCGCGATGGTGGCGAGAATATCTGCGCTGCCGGTCGTCAGCTCCACCGTGATCGCCAGGTGGTGTTGCGCCAGCGCGTTGGCCACGGCCATTCGCTCTGCCGGTCGGCAGGTGATCTCGACATAGGCCAGGCACTGGGCGTTGCGCTGTGCCATCCCGGGTGCCGCGGTGACCCACCCCAGTCCCTCGTCTACCAAGCGCTGCCAGCGCCGCGATGCGGTGATGGCCGTTATCTCCAGAATTGAGCCGATCGCTGACCACGGTGCGCGAGGGGCCACCTGCAGGGCGTCAACAAGCAGCCGGTCGTCCATAGACAGGGTGGCGGATTCCATAAGAATCGTGGCCTCCTTTGCCGGTTTCATGCATCGTAACCTCTTCGCAACACAACGTTCCTATCGTCCAATTATTCGAAACGGAGATGCCAAGGAGCGCCGCCCGGCACCTGGCCGCCGAGCGGGCGGTGCTGAGCACCAGTCGCCGCGTTGCCCGCTTGACTACCGGGATGTGCATCAGTCAAGGAGACAAATCTGTGAGTCGCGCCGTGCTGTTGACCAATGCAACCGTCATCTCGCTCGACCCGGCCTATCCGAACGCCACCGCCATCGGGATCCGCGGTGACCGGATCGCCTGGGTGGGCGATCAGCGGGATGCTCGGCAGTACTTCGACGATGACGCCCAGGACATGGACCTGGGCGGCGCCACGGTCGTCCCGGGATTCATCGATGCCCATCACCACGTCATGACACTCGGCTTCTGGATGTCCCAGATCGACTGCTCGTTTCCGGCAGTGCAATCCATCGGTCAGATCGTCGACGCGGTGGCAGATCGGGCGCAGGCCACCACCCCGGGCGAGTGGATCAGAGGCAGGGGTTACGACGACAACAAATTGGCGGAGCGTCGGCACCTGACTCGGGATGATCTGGACGCGGTCAGTCCGAACCACCCGGTGATGATCTGCAATGCCAGCGGGCACATGAGTGTTGTCAATTCGTTCGCTTTGCGGCAGGCGGGAATCGGGCGCGGCAGCGCGAGTCCGTTCGGCGGCCATGTCGACGTCGATGACGACGGCGAGCCGACCGGGCTGCTGCAGGAGACAGCCCAGGACCTGCTGGGCGTGCCGTTCCTCCCACACGACAAGGACGAACTGCGCAGGCACCTGCACACTGCCGGAAAGGCCTACCTGTCGGCGGGTGTGACCAGCGGGCACGAGGCCGGCATCTTTCACCCGGCCGAATTTGCGGTGTTCCAGGAAGCCTGGGCCAACGACACGCTCGCACTGCGTACCTACATGATGATTCGGAACCCGTTCCTGGAATCGCTCGAAGGTGTGGGCCTGTCAACGGGTTTCGGTGACGACCGACTGCGGGTCGGGTCGATCAAAATCATCTCCGACGGGTCGCTGATCGGCCGGACCGCAGCTGTCTGCAACCCCTACGATCACGCAGCGGAAGACGATCTCGGGCTGACGATGTTCAGTCAGGAGGCGCTGGACGACCTGGTGTGGCGCGGACACAGCGCCGGTTGGCAGTTGGCGATCCATGCGATCGGGGATCGGGCCATCGACATGTGTCTGGATGCCTACCAGTCCGCGCTGACCCGGCTGCCGCGCCGAGACCACCGCCACCGGATCGAACACTGTGGCGTCATGCGTCCGGACATCATCGCGCGGATGGCCAGGATGGGTGTCATCCCGGTCAGCCAACCGCCGTTCATCGCAGAGTTCGGTGACGGGTTCCTCCAGCATCTCGGGCGCGACCGATCCCAGTTGACGTATCCGCTCAAGTCTTTGCTGAATGCCGGCATACCGGTTGCGGGTAGTTCTGACTCGCCGGTGTCGTCCTACCAGCCCTTGATCGGTATTCAGGCGGCGGTGACGCAGCGTACGAGCAGCGGCGACATCTTCGCCCCCGCCGAGGTTCTGACCGTCGAAGAGGCGCTCTCGATCTATACCCGCAACGCTGCCTTCGCTGCTTTCGACGAGCACAAGAAGGGCTCCGTGACGGTCGGCAAGTATGCCGACCTCGCGGTACTGGGCCGCGATCCGCGGACTGAGCCGTCAGGCACCATCTCCGAGATTCCGATCGCTGCGACGATCCAGGGCGGTGAATTCGTCTATGAGGCGAGTCTCTGACCGGCCCCGGCGTTCACCGGTTGACAATCGTCTATTGCGGCGGCGGCCGGCGGTGGTGACGTGAACGGGCGGCTCGCTTATGCGCTGCGGCGGGTGTTGCTGACGATTCCTGTCCTGATCGCCACCAGCGTCTTCGTCTTCCTGCTGATCCGGTTGGTGCCCGGGGATCCGGTGCAGACGATGTTAGGCATCCGGGCAACGCCGGAGAACACGGCCACCGTGCGGCTGCAGCTGGGACTCGACCGGCCCCTGCCGGTGCAGTACTGGGAGTGGATCACGGCCGCCGTCCGCGGCGATCTTGGCGAGGACTTCATCAGCCACGAATCGATCTCGACCCTGCTGAAGGTGGCTCTTCCGGTCACTTTGGAGCTGACGATCCTGGCCATGGCGGTGGCGTTGCTCATCGGGGTTCCGCTGGGCGTGCTCGTCGCGGCCAGATCCGGTTGGACCCGCAGACTCTCTGGCGGATTCGTGGTAGCTGCCATCAGCATCCCGGACTTCTGGCTCGGCATCATGCTGGTGCTGGTGTTCACCGGCCTGTTCAACGTGCTTCCGCCGACCGGGTGGGTGTCGCTGACCGAGGACCCCGTACAGAACATCCGCTACATAATCCTGCCGGTCGTCACGCTGGCGGCCGGGCAGACGGCCTATCTGCTGCGAACCACCCGCGCTGCGATGCAAGGCACCCTGGGACAGCCCTACATCGCCTTCCTGCGGGCGAAGGGCCTCTACACCAGAGCCATCATCGGACTGCACGCGCTGCGCAACTCGTCCGGGCCGATCGTGACGGTCACCGGCATCCAGTTCGGCGTCCTGCTGGGCGGCGCCATCGTGATCGAGAACCTTTTCGCTCTGCCAGGTGTCGGCCGCCTGGTGGTCACTGCCATCAGCGAACGGAACTACGTCGTGGTGCAGGGGGGCGTACTGGTCATCGCCTGCCTGTTCATCGTCGTCAACCTGCTCACCGACCTGGTGCACAGCTTGCTGGACCCACGGGTGGAAGAGGCAGTGTCGGCATGAGCACAGCTCTGGGCAAATCCGCGGCTGGCGGCGCCAGCAAGCGTTCGGCGCGGTCGGTGACTGAACGACTGGGTGGCCGGGAAGGGCTGGTGGGGTGGTCCATCCTCGGTCTGCTGGTGCTGATTGCGATCGCCGCACCGCTGCTGGCTCCACACGACCCGGAGACCATCGACAGCGCAAAGATTCTGACCGGCCCGAGCGGTGCGCATCCCTTCGGCACCGACGATCTCGGTCGTGACGTGCTGAGCCGGGTGCTGTACGCCTACCGCGTCACCTTGAGCATCGCGGTGGGATCCGTTCTGCTGGCCATGCTGATCGGGCTGCCGGTAGGAATTCTCGCTGGCTATGCCGGCGGCTGGACGGATCTGGTGCTGATGCGCGGCGTTGATCTGCTGCTGGCGTTTCCGGCCCTCCTGCTCGCTATCTCGCTGATCGCCATCCTCGGCCAGGGCGCCCTTGTCGCGCTCTTCGCGATCGCCATCATCTACGTCCCGATCATGGCCAGAGTGGTGCGGAGTTCAGTCCTGGTGGTGCGGGGTCAGGCGTACGTCACCGGCGCCAGGGCGCGCGGCGCGTCGCATCTGGCCATCATCAGGGGCCACGTGCTGCCCAATTCCGTCGGGCCGGCGCTGGTGCAGGCCAGCGTGTTGATGGCCTTTGCCATCGTCATCGAAGCCGCACTGTCCTTCCTCGGACTCGGCTCGCAGCCGCCGACCCCCGAGTTGGGCCTGATGTTGGCCGAGGGCAACAACTATGTGAGCCAGGCGCCGTGGGTGGAGATCTTCCCCGGCCTGGCGATCGCCGTGACGGTCCTTGCGTTCAATCTCATCGGTGACGGCCTCCGGCGCAGTTTCGATCCCCACGGAGTGACCCGATGACGGCCGTAGCCGCCCTGCTGGAATTGCGCGACGTCAGTGTCGACTACACCGGGAGAAGCAGGTCCGTGTCTGCGGTGCAGAACGTTTCGCTGTCGCTGAACGAAGGTGAGACCTTCGGTCTGGTCGGGGAATCCGGATGCGGCAAGACGACGCTGTCGATGGCTCTGATGGGACTGCTGCCGGCAACGGCCAGGGTGACGGGCAACATGCTGTTCAGGGGCACCGACCTGACCAACATGTCCGAATCTGCTCGCCGTCGACTTCGCGGTGATCGGATCGGCATGGTCTTTCAGGATCCGGCGACCTCACTGGACCCGACCTTCAGCATCGGTTCGCAGGTCGCCGAGACCTTGCGGGCGCATCGGAAGATGAGTCGCAAGCAGGCCAAAGCGCGGGCGTTGGAGCTACTCACCGAAGTAGGAATACCGGCGGCCGAGACGCGGTACGCAGATCCACCGCACCGGCTCAGCGGCGGCATGCGCCAACGAGTGGTCATCGCAGCAGCACTGGCGAACGACCCGGCGCTGCTGCTGGCTGACGAGCCGACGACCGCGCTGGACGTGACGATCCAGGCGCAGATCCTCGACCTGCTGGCCAGACTGCAGAAGGAGCACAACACAACCATCCTGCTCGTCGCCCACGATCTCGGAGTGGTGGCCCAGGTCTGCGACCGGGTCGGGGTGATGTACGCCGGGCAGCTGGTGGAGGTCGCGCCGGTGGCGCAGCTGTTCGCCGACCCTCAGCATCCCTACACCAGAGCGCTGATGGACGCCCTCCCCACCGCCAGCCACGCCACCGGCGCCCTGCGGGTGATCGGCGGCCAGGTACCGGATCTCGCAGACCCGCCCTCCGGATGCCGCTTCAAGGACCGCTGCCCGCACCGGATGACCGAATGCGACGAGCTCCCGCCGCTGGCCGAATCCGCCAACGGCGCGCAGGTGGCCTGCTGGTTGCGCCCGGCGACCAGAGTCGCGGCCGGTCGGCAACCCCTTGCGTCCTCGTCGATGTCGAAAGGTAGTGAGACCGTTGGCTGAACAACTCCAGGCGCCGCCGCTGCTGCAGGTGCAAGGCCTGGTGAAGCACTTCCCGGTACGGCGTGGGGTGTTCGGGCGCAGTGCGGTCGTCCATGCCGTCGAGCAGGTCGACCTCGTCGTCAACCGCGGCGAGGTGGTGTCGCTCGTCGGTGAATCCGGCTCCGGCAAGACCACCGTCGGCAGATGCATCACCGGGATGACGGTGCCGACCGCAGGCACCATCCGCTTCGAAGGTCAGGACATCGCCGGCAACTCACGGGCAGCGAAGGACGCCTTTCGCCGTCGCGTACAGCCGGTGTTCCAGGACCCCCGCAGCAGTCTGGACCCCCGGTGGACCATCGAACGCACCATCGGGGAACCGCTCGACGCCTACCGGATCGGTAATCCCGAGCAGCGCTCCGCCCGGGTCCGGGAACTGATGGACATGGTCGGATTGCCGACCTATCTGTCCCAGCGGCGACCGCAGGAATTGTCCGGTGGACAGCAGCAGCGAGTGGCCATCGCGGCGGCGCTGGCGCTGGAACCGGACCTGATCGTCGCGGACGAACCTGTGTCCGCGCTGGATGTCTCGGTGCAGGCACAAATTCTGAATCTGCTCTCCGAGCTCCGCAGCCGGCTCGATCTGGCGCTGTTGTTCATCGCCCACGACCTGTCGGTGGTGGAGCACCTGTCCGACCGGGTGGCGGTGATGTACCTCGGGCGGATCGTCGAGACCGGACCGGTCGAGGACGTCTACCGCCGTCCACGACATCCGTACACCAGGGCGCTGATCGAAGCCATACCCCGTCCGGACCCGACCATGGTGATGTCGGCCAACAGGTTGATCGGGGAGATTCCCAGCCCGGTGCATCCGCCCAGTGGCTGCCGTTTCCACCCGCGTTGCCCGGTCGCCATCGACCGCTGCTCCACCGACGACCCCGCGTACACCGTCTTCGGCCTGCGGCACACCGCCGCCTGCCACGTGGCAGCGATGCACGTCGCTGCCGAATCCCGTCCCCTGCAAGCAAAGGACTTCCGATGACAGAACCGACAGCCACACTGGGAACCGCGAAGGACCGGCAGGTCGCCGTCTCGCTGACATTCGACTTCGACGCCGAATCGGCGTGGCTCGGGTCGTTCAAGACCGACGCGCCATCGGCGCTGTCCCGGGGTGCCTACGGCGCCAACGAGGGCGTTCCGCGGGTGCTGGCGCTGCTCGACAAGTACCAGATCCCGGCAACTTTCTTCATTCCCGGCGACACTGCCGACCGGCACCCGCAGGAGACCAAGGCGATCGCCGCGGCGGGCCACGAGATCGGCCATCACGGTTACCTGCACGAGCCGCCGCCAGGACTGACCCTGGCCGAGGAGCGCGAGATGCTGGAGCGCGGTTTTGATGCGCTGGAACGCCAGACCGGCCAGCGTCCCCGCGGCTACCGGTCGCCGGCCTGGGAACTGTCGCACAACACCTTTGCCCTGCTCGGCGAGTACGGGATCGAGTACGACGCCAGTCAGCTCGGAGCCGACCGTCCCTACTGGGTCGAGGACAAGGGCGAGCGGACTGACATCGTCGAGATCCCGGGTGCCTGGGAACTCTGCGATTCCTCGCTCTTCATGTTCGCCTTCAACCCCACCTACCTGACCGGCCTCGCCTCGCCCTCCCGGGCCCGGGAGATCTGGCAGGGCGACTTCGACGGTATGTACGCCGAGAACTCCGACGCCGCCTATGTCCTCACCATGCACCCGCAGATCATCGGGCGGCACCACCGTATCCAGCTGCTGGAAGGCCTCATCAAGCACATGCTCGCTTACGACGGTGTGTGGTTCGCCCAGATGGGAGATGTTGCCGATGATTTCCGCGCCAGGGAAGCCGCGAAGAGCTCTGCCGCTTAAACCTGCTCGTTCTCATCCGGCTCACCATTCTCAGGAGACTGGCCAATGACCACCGAACTGCCCGAAAATCTCCGCGCCGAAGCCCTCGCGCACGGATTCCTCTCCGGCCGCTTGAACCGGCGTCAGCTCTTCCGGGGGTCTGCGCTGATCGGTGGAGCGGCGCTCGCCACCACCACCCTCGGCCCTCTGCTGGCCGCCTGCGGCGCGTCCACTCCCAGCACGACCTCATCCGGCACCGCCGCCGGCAGCGCGGGCGCGGCGGCACCGGTCAGTGGCGGGACTCTGAACGTCGCGCTGACCGGCAACCCCACCACCATGGACCCGGCAACCGCCGGGGTCTACACCAGTCTGCAGGTCCTGGACAACATCTTCTCAAAGCTGATCACCATGGACGAGACCGGTAAATTCGTCCCGGAGCTCGCCAAGACCTGGAAACAGAACGACCCGCTCACCTACACCTTCGGCCTCGTGTCCAATGCCACGTTCCACAATGGCGAGAAATTTACGGCGACGGACGTCAAATACACCTTCGAGCGGATCGCCAATCCGAAGACGGCGTCGTCCTATGCGTCGGCGTACACCTCCATCAAGACCATCGAGGTGAAGTCCCCCACGCAGGTCGTCTTCCACCTGTCCACCCCGTTCGCCCCGCTGCTGACCAACCTTGCGCAAAATGGCGAGATCGTGAACAAGAAGGCGATCGAGTCCGCCGACTCCGCGAGGAAGCCCGTCGGCACCGGGCCCTTCATCTTCGTCGAGTGGGTGCAGGGCGATCACGTCACGCTGAAGAAGAACCCGAACTACTTCGTCGCCGGCAAGCCGTACCTCGACCAGGTCGTCTTCAAGTTCCTGGCCGTCGACCAGAGCCGGATCGAGGCGCTGCAGTCCGGCCAGCTCGACTGGGTGGACGCCATCCCGCTCAACCAGCTGACGGCGCTGAAGAAGAACTCGGCGTACACCTACGCGACGTCGACGCAGGCCGGTATCCCCGACTTCCTGGCGTTCAACACCAGCAAGGCGCCGTTCAACAACAAGGCGCTGCGGCAGGCCGTGGCGGCGGCGGTCGACCGCAAGGAGATTCTCAGCATCGCCTACTTCGGGGCCGGCGAAGCCGGTCACATGGACGTGCCGAGTGGGTCCACGTGGTACGAGGAACCACCGGCCAGCCAGTCGGCGCCCGACCTGACCCTGGCGAAACAGAAGATGGTGGAAGCCGGCTATCCAAACGGGCTGACCGTCACCTACCTGTCGCTCCCGCAGTACCCGGAACTGCAGAAGACCGGTGTGGTGCTGCGAGATCAACTCAAGAAAATCGGTATCACCGTCAACCTGGAGCAACTCGAGGTGACGGTGTGGTTCGGCCGCTATGCCAAGGGCGACTACCAGATGACCTCGGCGTACTGGTCCGGCACCATCGATCCGGACAATTTCTACTCCACCCAGCTACAGACCGGATCGTCCAACAACGACACGAAGTACTCGAACAAGACGGTCGACGGATTGATCACCAAAGCCAGGGCAGCGACCGACGAGGCCGAGCGAAAAACGCTGTACGGGCAGATCCGGAAAATCGTCTGGGACGATGCACCACTTGTTTTCCTGCACTACGAGACCATCAATTACTTGATGCGGAACAAGGTGCACGGATCGGTCGTCAACCCACCACTTGAGCTGGGACTGGCGAACGTGTGGAAAACTACCTGACCTCTTCACCGTTCGAAGTGCCGCTTTGTGGGCTCTTGTGACGTTGTCATAGGTGTCTGACCAGCGGCGGTTCAGGAGCGCAGATCGAACGGATCGGTGTGCGCCTGGTCGGTCAGGTCAAAGACGAGACTCGTTTCCCGAGGGGTGGCCTCGACCGTGACCGCCCGGAACGTTCCGGCGGTGTTCGGTGTCGCCAGGGCGGCGACTCCGGCGGGGTTGAGTACGCCTCTGACGGCCGGGCCGTTCTCGACGGATGCCGTGATCACAGCGTTTGCCCGGTTCGGGGCGTACACGAATGCACTTTTCCAGGCCGTCACCGCGAAGCCAGCAGACCCGTCCTTCACCGGCAGTATCGCCACCTGTGGGGCGCTGTAGCCCGACATGAGGGGTCCTGCGTACGCGACCAAGGTTCCACCGCCGGAAGCCGGAAGCTCGCAAGTACCTCGGCGGCCGATGCACCCTGTCCGGCCGACCACAGCACGGCAACATTCATCTCGGCGACCGCGAACCCAGTGACTGTCGCGAGTTGGTTGGCGGTCCACGTCACCCGCTCGGCTTGGCCGGCAGTAACGTCTAGGGCCGTCCGGAGCGGTGTCAAGGCACTCACTGTCACGGGAAAGAAGCTCGGGTCGTTCAGCTCCTTGGAGTCCTGGACAACCGGTGCGGTCAGCACCGGACGGCCCGGGGCTCGCCCGATGCGAACCTTCGCGGCAACTGCCTGGCCGGGCGCAGCTGTGACACTGACACCACTGTGAATGTCGACCGGAGCCCATGACCGGACGCCGACTCCGGACGAGCTGTACACCGGATGCCAGGACACTTCCATGGTTGTCAGGGTGGGGTCCGTCAGGGTGAACAGAAACCACCGACCGTTGGTCTGGATCAGCCGGGTGACCGAGGTGCTCTCCAGTTCTCCGACGTTACCGACGATGTGAAGATCGGCGATCGGCGCGCCCGACTCACCGCCCAGTACCAGCACCCAGGGTCAATTCCCGCCGTGGAACTGACGATGACCACCGCAACTCTGCCGGCGGCCGTATCACCGAGAAACAGCGGTCGGCCGGTCACGCCGGAGCCGGGATAGGTGGGAGCCTCCGCCACCGCACGCTTGCTCACCTGCTGCAGCAATTGCTGATGGGAACCCAGCGCCCCCCGCAAGGGCCACTTCGACGCGCCGGCCGGCGCCACCGCGGCGGCATCAGTGTTCGACGGACCGGCCAGCGCAGTGGACACCTGTGGAGCAGAGGCAACCTGCGACCTCCGAACGACGCCGTCCACGGTCAGTACTGTCCCTCCCACGGCGACGACTGGGACAGATCGCCTGCATCGACATCGAGCTACTCCCGATCGGCCTTGCCTTCCACCCCGGCGAGCAACTCCGCTTCATCATCAGCGCCCGCAACCTACTCGGAACCCTGATGCCCGGCATCCGGGAATACGTCGGCGCCAACACCGGGCAGCACGTCATCCACACAGGCGGCGAACACGCCTCCTACCTACAGCTCCCCATCAGCACGCCACGTTAGAGCGACGGGAGCCCCACCGCCGGGCAGGGCCTGCACCCCAGAACAAAGTGTGCTGCCCCCGAAAGCGGAGTAAGCAGACAACCAGAGGGTGGGACCCACGATTCCCGCCTAGTAATAATTCCGCAGTCTAATGATCGACACCACCCGAGTGAGCAGCGCATGGAAGGAAATCAATACATGACCGAAACCCCTCGCGGAATCCGAAAAAGATCCGCCTCCGAGGCCCGGGAAGACCGTAAGGAAGCAGAACACGGGTCTGTGAAGGGCTCCTTTAGAGGCGACCGCCTTACCGGAGTTCTGCTGCTCCTAGGATCTATCGGAACAGTAGCGTGTTCGGTATTGGGGCGGTTTGCGCTCGGCCTTTCCGAAGATTCCGGGGCCGTATCCTTTGCGGCCTACCGACAACATCCCCTACCCATCTTTCTGACCTACGGTGGCGGCATGACTGCCGGGCTGCTATTTATACTCGCAGCCCCTCTGCTATATCGGAGTTTCGCTAGCACCGGATCTCCGCGGCTGCGGGTAGCAGCTATATGTCAAGCGCTGGCGGGTTTGATGCTGGCAGTGTCAGCCTCACGTTGGCTCATTGTCCTTCCCTTCCTCCAAAAACAGTACGATAATTCCCTCGCGAGTGCGGCCACCCGTGACGCCATCAACGTCGACTATGACAGCATCAGCTACTTTTTGGGGGTAACTTTGGGTGAACACCTCTTTGCGATCCTAACCGGTGTCTGGACCCTGATCTTGGCAATGCATCTCCTGCGCCTTCGAGTGGGCAAACGCTCGCTGGGTTGGCTCGGCATCATCGCTGGATCCGGGTGGCTGTTGGGAAGCCTCGAGCAGCTCGATTTCAGCCAGTCGCAGTATTTCCTGATATTTCTAGGGGGTGGGCCGATTATTTGGCTGATCTGGACAGCGTTTCTCGCGCGGCAACTGACGCGGGGAACGCAAGATGATATCAATCCGCGCGTGACTGAATAGGGTGGCCTGCAGATGCCGGATGCTCGTTGACAGTTTCTCTTGGCGATGGCTTGAGTGAGGGTGATTCCTCCTCGCCCTTAAATGGTGGATGAGCGGGAAACAGAGGTGTCGGCAGTTCACGCCGGCGCACAAGACTGTGAACTTGCACGGTAAATGGCACAGTTTTTGCATGCTATTTGGCCGTTTTTGGCGACTTATTTGGCCACCCTGCTGTGTTTCACGCTCAGATGCGTCGTGGTGATCGAACGGAGGTTCGAGAATGGTGCCAAATACCGTGCAAAAAAGCGGCCAAGTAACTCGCCAATTCACAGCCACACACGTTGTCGAGGCGGCGGCGGATCCGGTGCTGTGCCGGCCGTGCGCGCTGGTGCGGTGGCGCCGGGTCCTGAACACCGCCGTCACCCGCCACGCCACCCGAGCACTGGCCGACCTGCTCAAGAAGGCCAAGGAAGTCAACGACGCCAGTCACCACCCGTGCCGCAACCCGAAACCCATCGACGACAAGACCCTGGCCGTCCCGCTGTTCCCGCCGATCAACCAATGGGGACACCTACCCCTGCCGATCTGGGCACTGAGCCCGCACTCCACCTCACACCTGGCCCGCCAGGCAGACACCGGCCTGGCCCACCACAAGGCCCTGGACGTCGACCAGTTCG
>JAABUP010005834.1_pt1 | contig 18237 bp, 20 predicted proteins | sample 5559201 | NCBI WGS metagenome assembly JAABUP01 (sample SAMN10711887, study PRJNA513373) | rock metagenome | isolation source: Antarctica rocks | place: Antarctica
TTGTTGTTGTTGTTGTTGTTGTTGTTGTTGTTGTTGTTGTTGTTGTTGTTGTTGTTGTTGTTGTTGTTGTTGTTGTTGTTGTTGTTGTTGTTGTTGTTGTTGTTGTTGTTGTTGTTGTTGTTGTTGCAGGACAAATTTTCTTTCAAGAGGGTGTCATATAATTTGTCTGATTGGCTGCTAAATGTGCCAGTGCCCAGCGTGGTCTTCAGGCTCATGCACCATGGTGAGCCTTGTGCCATCACACACAAAAGACGTGGTATGCAGCGGCATATGTGCATAGGTTGTGACACATCAGACAATTGTTCATTACAGCATTGTCTGGTTGACTCTGCTATTCTCACAAGTCACAACTGATGAAAACAGCAGGCAACATGACGTAAAGATCTGTATACTATAAAACTGTTCTACCAAATAACAATAAACAGAGCAAAACTAAATCAGTGCCAATGCACAGAGAGGTCTGCCCTTACACTCATGTTGTTACAATCTTAGTCAAACTTTTCTAAAGCACAGCCACAACGAGAAATGAGCGTCGTAGTTCAGTCATGGCTGCCAATCATAAGAGAATGCTTGTGGCATGGAAGTACAAGATGGTGCAACATTTGCCACACCCAGGTACATCAGCCCAGATCTACCTGCTGGCCCCCATAGCAACATGGCGCGTCACGCAGTGCACTCTGAGTCAGCCAGTGTTCCTGTACCTGACCCCAAGAGAACCCCAAAGCTGTTGATTTGCCATGCCAGGCGGACTGTTTGATGATGTTGGACTGCATGGGTATGGCACATGCCAGCTGAAAGCACCAAGCACTCTGCCAAGCACACTTATCACTCAACCTTTCTGGTATGCCTTTTACGATTTTGTTTGTTTTTCTGGGCTTCCTGCACTTCCTGTTGACATGGCATGTGATCTAGTGCTGTGCACAGCTGCTTGTGCAAGTGTGTTTAGGTAGGCGTATCTGAACACAGACGCCTGTGACGCCGCTCTGGCTAAGCACCACATGTTTCCTCTCACTAGCAATAAAGTAAAGTGGCTGACACTTGCCTGTGGTGGGGTGAGGCTAGAAGAAGCACAGACCGCAACTGACCCAGCACTTTGGCCACGTCGACTGCGAACATGAGCTCACAGGCAAGCAACGACAAGTGACAACATGGGTAGCATAAGAAGACCACAACGCTACAGCAAAGTGCTTGTTGAACAAGGTTGGAGAGGTGTGCTATTGGCCTTCTCAACTTGCGGTGGCCTGGCTCAGAATCGGCATTCTGATGCCACAGCACGCAAAGCATGATTCTCCTACTAGACATCGGGTGGTGCAATGGCTGCCAAATTTAGGTCATTCAAGCCATGTTTGCACTCTGTCCAGAAATAATCACGGCTGAGCCAACTGCAACCGTTGCGCCTATGTTCGAATACATCTGTACTTTGGCAAAGAGGCCTACACACACTTGTAAAAGCTGTTGCTAGACAAATTCATAGTGCCAAATCTGTTATATGCTCTAGTTGCGTGTTACCAGCTGTAAGCAACACCTTATTGTTCGAGATTTTTTGCTTTGTATCAAGCACTACTGCACTCTTCAGGAGCCTGTGGCATGCTCACAAGCTTCTAAACCAGCGTTTTATGGGTTTCAGTACTCGTCTCGAGCGGTTCCAGGCCGCGAGCATTTTCCAGTTTCAACTAAGCACTAGGGGAAATGCTCTTGTCGCAAACAGACGTATAAGGGATGTAGACACGTTTCACGCACGTAAAGATACGTGCATGGGATTTCTGCGTGTGTAATGACCCACGCAGGGATTGTACCGCTCATCAGACTTGCATTCGCAAATGTTGGCCGCCACCTGGTATATTTGCGAGGTATGCAATGAAGCTGCTGTCAAGATGCACTGCCACTCAGAATATTTTATCGTGTTGGGCATAATCCTGTGCTCAGGTTCACAACTTTGTTGAAACAAGCTTTTTGGTCTATCAAAGGATTTAACACAGAAAGCAAAGAAAGCACTACAACGCAAGCCAGAAGCACGTCTGCTGCAATCACATCTTCAATGAACATACCAATCATATGAACTTTGCAAATGATAATTGAAAGCAAGCAGAACAGCAGATCAAGAAATAGACATATATGCAGAAACATTGGCCTCAGCAAGCCAAATCTAAAAAATGTGTGGCTTGAAAGGAAGCTGTATAAATGCCAATTGCCCCACTCATCAGTTTGTCCTAAGCTTAAGCTGGGCAGCCTACATTGACGTTGGCACAGCAGTAATTGCTTGAATCAACACCCCATTTGGTAGGGTTAGAAGCAATCATGGCCTGGTAGATGACTGAGCTCTGACCATTGTCAAGGTCAGGGTCAATGCCAGATGGCACCAGGCTCCAGTCATCAGCAGTGCTACCAAGCTGGAAGTCAAACCAAGACATCCAAGCTAGAGTGTCCACCTGATCTGCATAGTTGAAAGCTTGGCATAGCCACTCAGCCCTGGTCTGATCATCATTCTGGCTTGCTTGCCAGCCTTGCTCAGTTGCAGCAATGACCCGCTGTGGTGCGTTGTCCATGGTGTAGCTGGTTCCAGGCGTGTTGGCAATGGCTGAAGCCAACTGCTGGTTCTGCCAGGCTGCAACTATGTACACTGTAGGCCAACCATAAGCATTGACAATCCCGTTTTGCATGTTCATTTCGTTCGAGTCAATATCGCCATAGACATGCATCACCAAGCTCCACTCAGTCTCAATCCCCAAGACTTCCCACAGTCCCACCAGCAGATTCTGGGTCCCCATGTGAGCCCTGCCGATGTTCCAGGATGTGAGGACGGGCGGCACGCCCCACCATCTGTCTGTGCTCACGTACACCAAGGCGGGCTGCTCCACAACCGCTTGAGCGAGCTTGATCATGTTGGCGTAGGTGTTCACCCAGATTTGCTGCCCCTCTGCTGTAACAACCTGAGTCACATCGATGCGAGGGGACACATCAGTCCAGTATGAGTTGGCGCACTCATTCCAGATGATGTAGTGGCCAAAACGGGCTTCACCACTGTTGACCCTGTCGCCTAGGTAGGCAATGAAGTCCTGGAAGTCTGGCATGAAGGCATCTGCTGGCACGCAGCTGCAGCCTGAGCTGTCCAGAGCTGACTCAGTAGCTACATTGCCCTGGGTGCTGTTCTCCAACACTTGAGGTGGCTGAACCAGAGTGGGCAGCTGTGCTGAAACTGCGGCTGAAATGGCTGTCTGAGTGATGGTGAAGTTTGCATAGGTGTCGGTGTAGTTGTCAGGTGCGCTCTCTGTGGCGACTTCCGGCTGACCTGCACACGCCGGGTCTCTAGCATACACTGGTGCACACCAGATGATGGCTGCCGACTCCCAGCCAATGGCCTCATCTGCTTGTAGGAGCTCCTGAGTGAGGACTTCCTGACCATAGCTGATGCATCTGTAGTTGTTATATTTGCCACCGTTGGCCTTGAGCCCAGAGCTGTCTGGTGGTACCATGTAATAGCCGCTGTCGCATGTGACGGGGCTAGAAGATGAAGGAGTGCCTGATGACTCGAACGATGACCAGAACATGTTGTAGCGATGGACAGATGGTGCCATGTCGCTCTGCAGCTGCTCATTGCGGGCTGCTATGGTAGCTGAGTCCAAGGCTTGTGTGAGAACATAGTTCTGGTCGTCCAGGCCCATCTTGTTGGCGTTGAAAGTGTAAGTGGACGCTGTGGACCCTGCAAAGCCTGCCTCGCATTGTGAAGCCAGCAGGGCTGCAACTGCAGCCAGCAAGGCTGTGACCGCAGTCATGGTCATTGCCTGCAGAACAAGTCATTTGTGAGTCAACCCTAACTTTCTTGTTGTAAGCACGACTCTATCTTGCTACAACCGATAATAGCGACATAGCGAAATAAAGCTGAAGCTGTGTGATTATAAAACAGACAGTTTAGGCAGCGGCAGCTGGGTCTGTGGCTGATAACAACATGTACCCTCGCACTGCTAGGTCAGGCGTTATAAGTCAGACCAACAGAACTATAAAAGGCAGCAGGTCATCTGTGATCAGTGACGATAAATTGCAAGCGTGTTGCGCACCTGGCAACAGTTGGCGTGCAGACCGGTCAACCCGTCCAAGTCGACTCGTTTCAGATAGGCGGGCTGTACGGACTATTGGTCGAACCCTGCAGACACAAGCAATGGATGCTCAGCTTGGCAGCAGGTGCTGGACCAGATTGTGTACGCGTCTAATCATCGCATTCAACATCGCACGTCAAGCGGTCATTGCGATTCTGGGTGTGCACACCATACATGTGTATAGTAGATACCTGTCACGCAGCAGAGGCGCCAGTGGTCTGCAGTACGCGGCACGCACTGCTTCAAAAGTTGATGTTCGATCTCTGCACGTTCTTTGTGTTTGATCGTACGGCTGCACCTGCGTGGCTCGACAAGTAACAGAGCATCAGTCAAAGTGCAATTTCGCGGCTAGATACTGGCTGAATATGAAGTTGTCTTTTAGAACCCTTTAGAAGCCTCCCACGTAAGCGAGGAGTATCTGAAGCGTCGACCCTCATCCCCTCGACTTGAATGCAGATGAGGATCTGCGTTTTGGTCAACTGTCAGCAAAAGATGCGGCTGAGCTAAATCTGTGCCCACAAGTTGTGAGTTGTAGTGTTTAAACAAAAATAAATTTACATATGAACACTACTGCTATTCACACTAGTCTGAAGTACAACATACCGGTACACTACAATTTGCGCAAAGTCTGGGGCACGTACAATACAAAATGCAGTTTACGTTGACCTCAAATCACACAGAGTCATAAAAGAATGCTTTCTCGTATGTTGTATATGCATATAGCCTATATGATACACCGATCGGTGTCGGGGACCATCACGAAGGGGCTTCAGGTATGTTTTGAACACTATATTTATACAGCGTGCATATTAATTAATTCCAATTGGGTTAAAACACCCCACACATATACATGTCTGCGCACTAAGTATGCAGTTTATGGTGTACATATGTTGCATAAATTCCTGTTCACAAGGCACTCTTTGAGATATGTTTTGTGATGCTTATGAATTGCTCAGCAAAAAATGCATCAGTGTCATTGAGGGTATGCTACATGCATGCGCATGCATGGGTGTGTAAACATTACGTGACTCCTGCAATAATGCAGGCTCGTGAGCTGCTTGTAATTTTTTTATAATTGATTATTGGTTATAACAATATTGTGTCCCGAGTGGTCTCCCTCTGTGCATCAAGGTCACAACAGCAACCTTTGATACCCTTAAAGGCTGTCAACCTATCGCCCTAAGAGTATCATAAGGGGTGTGTCTCGAATCAGTTATATATATATATATATATGTATATCAATCAATCAAACAATCAATCATGATACATTGCAACATTGATCAATAAACTAATTCAATGTTGGCCAGCTTCTGTAAACGACGCCAGCTCACAGTCAATCCCAGCAAAACAAAGTTTGTGATCTTTGGAGCCCGCAAGTCTGACTGCAAGGACTTTGTCTTCAGTGGCACGTGTTGTACAACTGTAGAACGACATGATGAGTACAGATATATATTCTGGCTTTGTGTTTTATAAATAATCGTGCCACCAAAAACATGGCATATGGCGTCAAATGCCTAGTGACACTGGGGAAAACGTAATGCATGCATGCAATAAAATCTAATGATGTACCGAGACTACATATGCAAAGCTGTAATCTCCGTTTTTCCATATTCAAGCTACCATATGCAAGCTGTTTGACACTGCACGTGAATATGACGTGAAAACATCCGTCAGGCAGCAATTCGCGCCGATTTCAAACGACCATGCATAACAGCTCTCTGCAGCTAAATGCGGACGGCGCAGACGACGAAGTCGACAACAACAGACGACATTGCTGCTCGTGATCACCAGCAGAACAAGTGCAGCTGTCTGACGGAGGTGCCCGTCTGTCCTATGACAAAACGTCCAACAGTACACTGATCAGCTTGCCTCTTGGAGTGAACAGTCTGCACCAGGCTTCTTTGACGGCATGGCTTGCATCCCCATTTGATCATGGCGGCCACTCTGGCTTCACTCTGGGACAGAAAGAAGAAAGTACAGCCAAGCATCGTTAGTCCCTCTGTGGATCTGACCATTGACACACAACACATAAACAGTGCAGACCCGACCTGTAAAAAGTTGGCCACAGCTTCAAGATCAGGTTCTGCGCCCAGCTCCTCTCAGAACAGTGAGCAGCCTGCAGATGGGAATAAACCATCTGGGTTGGGACAAGACAGGAAGCGGAAGCGGCCAGATTTGACTGCTGAACAAACTCAGATCCTTGAAGCGCTGCACAGCAGCAGGAGCTGCGGTGACCCTTCTTCAGAAGAGATCAATGTGGCTGTCAGCAGGACCAATTTGTCAGAGCAGCTCGTCAAGGACTTACTTGACCAAAAGCGCAAGACCAAAGCTCAGAAAGCTACTGACCATGCAACGACTGCAGCAGAAGCAGATGCAACTGGTGGCAGATCCATAAGGCATGGCACCGATGCAATGGCAACTTCCCCTGCTGATGACCCATCAGCGACACTTGGACCGCAGAATGTAGCGCATGATAAGTCTCAGCAGCTGCTCAGACAGCTTGATGTCACTCAGCAGGCTGCTGAATCACTTACAAAGGTCAAAGCTGTAGCAGCAGGCAATACATCAAATGCTGACTCACAAAGGCAAGAGCAGCCCCAGTGTAGCCAGAGCACAAGGCAGCATATGCTGGAGCAGTATCAGAAGGAGCTGCAGAGCTGCCATCAACAAGCAAAAGCTGTCGAGCCCATGGCTGCCGTGCCACACTTTACAGATGGACAGCTGAGTCGTTCAGAGGTATGTCTGCTCATACCCACTTGACAACAAGAATCAAAAGACGCTGGCACCTGGAAGTCATTGCAGCTGCAACTGTATCACTGAGTGAGTTGTGCAAGAAATCCTTGCAGCTCCTGAGATGACCAGCAGCGAGTCCTCCCCAAGGCTGTTTTTTGACCTGCATCTATTGTGGTTGCATGCATCCTCCAAGAACATGCAACCCACATTGCTGCATATCAGTAACAGCAAGAACAACCACAGCAGCATTGGTAGCCAGCTTCCACTTTGCTGCATATCAGTAATAGCAAGAACAACCACAGCAGCATAGGTAGCCAGCTTCCTGCTGAAGTTAAGCAACTGCATGTGTGTTATGTGTAGGTGGCTGCCTGGCTTGTAGGCAATACTCTGCCACTTACAAAGGCAGTGCAGCGTTTGTGGCAGAAGCTGCAGGCTCAAGATATTTCCAGCTCACAAACTGAGGCCTCTTTGCGCAACTGTGTCATTGACCTGGCGTCTCGCAAAAGCTTTGGTGTCAAAGGAGGTCTGTCTTACCCATCTATGCTGTGAGGACAGTCTGCTCGTTTTATCTGCAGCTCAGTGCCCTTGGCATTTCACGTACTAAGTGTTGCACATCAGTATGCAGCTATGATCGTCAACATTTTGTCGAATGTCAATTATCAAGAACCTGCATTGTGTACAGGAGCAAGCCATGTGGCTGATCCGCTGGAGGATGAAGATGAAGAGCATGTGTGGAGCTGGGAGTTGCGCGATGCCAAGGTTCTGCCCAAAGCACAACGCCAACAGGCACAAGCCATCAAAAAGACATTGTTGAAGGTGGTCACAGCTGCTCCCATACACACTGACCTTGACACATGCTGGCATGACATATTGCCACACCTGCATTGCAGCAGGAATTGAACATGCTCACAATAAAGCCACGCGTGTGGCTTCGATCGACTCTACCTGACTTTTTGTTCCATGCTGTATGCTCAGCAATGATACTGAGGCAGCATTACATGCATGAATGTACAGCTTGGTGCAAGCAGCACCAATTATGCTGCTGCAAGCTAATTGTGATCGGCAATTGGAGCAATGGATGGTTGAGAGCCTGTACAAGCAACACTTCTGTTGCAAGCTTGGCATGAAGGACCTATAAGGTCTCTGTGGGTACCTGCCTGCCAGCCTTGGGCCTGATTGTGACAAGGCAAACATACCTGCAGGCCCAGGAGCTGATCACAGCTCTGCATAACGCCTGCCAGCAGCTTGCAAGCACAGCCACTGGCAAAGCTGCTGAGGCACACTTACAGAAGGCACTGGACAAGCTGCAGAAGCTCCAGCAAAAGCCTGTTGAGACAACAGCAGCGTCAGCTGCTGCGTCACAGCTGACAACAAGGCATGCCCAACCTGTTGAAGCACCACCTGGCATAGGTCAGCAAGCAGCAGGCGCAGAGCAGAAGGCAGCCTTGACAAATCAGCACTCAGCAGGGCCACGTCAAAAGGAAGATGTTGCCCTGGTGCCTGACCGTGAAGTCATGGCTGAGGGCGCCTCTGGCCAAGGGCTGTCTGCTGCAGTTCTGGCTGAGCCTTCACAGGCAAATGGTGAGCCCCCAAGCAGAGTGGCCGATGTGGAGATGACACCTGTTGAGGACCAAGAGGCTGGCTCTGCAAAAGAGAACACTGCTCCATTGCAAGGTCAGGGTGCTGAGGGTCAGCAGCCCGGTGGTGATGAGCAGCCAGACAAAGGGATGTTACTTGCAGAGAAGAAGGCCCAAAGAGAAGAGGCAAAGGTGAGGTGTCACAAATCATTGCGCAAATGTGTTTTACTCTCCTGTAGATTTGTTGCCAAACAGGGCATGATCCCGCGCATGCAATGTTTCCATTGCATGGAAGCACGCCTCTGATACTATGATGTGCTATTTTGCCTGTTTCTTATGAGCCATGTTTTGCGCCACATGAGCAACAGCTTCACACCATTTCATGACGCAAGGCAAGCTCGGTCGCCTTCTTGAGTCATGTCATTCCACACAACACAACGCCCGCTAGATGCTTGCAAAAGTTACTTCTGTGCAATGCCATGCCAGCTAGGCCAAGCACATGCTGGGCAGCTGGTGATATGCCAATTGCATGCAGGCACGCAAGGAGGCTGAGAAGGAAAAGGCAAAAGCTGAAAAGGAAGCCCAGAAGGAGCAGCAGCGTCTAGCCAAAGAAGCTGAGAAGGAGCGGCTCAGGTGCGATCTGACCAAATTTTGCGAAGTGTTTCATACACTCTGAGGCCCTGCTCTCTACATTGCCAATTTCCAAAAAAATGCTGAGCTGGCGCATATATAAACATCCAAGCTTGAGTGCCAGTTCATTTCCTTGCTTGTTGTACATGTGTTGTCATGCATGTTCCACAGCAAATGCAGTGGTGCCTTGGCAGATGATGCTACACAGCACTACACAAGTCTTGGCCATCCAGTCCTGGTACAGAGTGCATGCCAGCAGCTGCTTCTTCAAATTGATGGGATGCAGGGCGGAAAAGGAGGCAGAGAAGGAGAAAGCCAAGCAGGAAAAGGAGGCAGCACGAAAGGAGAAGGAGGTAGCTTCTGGCAAACATTGTGACTTGCAGCTCAGCACCATAACTGATTCTAGATTTCACTGGTGCCTTGTTTGTGGACCTGCTGCATTGCAAGTGTGTAACGACAACCAGGTTGAATGGGCTCTTGCTGCAATGCACAGACATAGTGTGCACAGGACGAACCCGCCTGTGTGAGTTGGTAACACAAGAAGCCTGCTTGGAGATGGTTTGCAGTGCCCCATGCTGATGCATTAGTGGATCGTCTTGAGTGTCTGGTATCAGCTACAGTTGGGCTGATTGCAGGCCCAAAAGGAGGCTGACAAAGGTAAACAAGCTGCTGGCTTTGGCTCTGAACGGGTTCTGAAGAAGTCCCAAAATGTGTTCAAGGTATGAATTCACCTTTCTTTGCTGTGCTTGCAAGCGCATGTACAGACAGTCTAGCTGCAGAGCTGAACTCTATCAATTCAGTGTTCTGCTGTATTGATTTTCCCCACAATGCCAAGCGACAAGCCATTTCCAAAAACTCAACTACATTGCACCCTTCTGCATTTAAGCTGCTGGCGTAATGCACACATCAGCTGTCCTCTTGATGTCGCCTCCAAGCCAACTGCAGTGATTGTCAGCGGCTGCTGGCCCAGCATGACTGCATGATTCACCAAATACATTCAATCTGCTGAACATGGATGTGATTGAGTGCAGAGTTTCTTCAGTGCCAGGAAGCCAGAGGCAGTTGCTAATGAAGGAGGGGCAATCCTTTCACCTCCGCCCAGCATCAAGTATGGCCACTACCTGCTTCCCTGTTTGCACGCTGCTTGCCTGAAACTGGCCTTTATCTTGGCAATGCTCTATCCTGGCTTTGAATGCTGGCTCCTACACATGATGGCTGCCATTCAGGTGCCTTTGCCTGACTCAATATGGTGGCATACATTCTGTCCAGCTGCACACACATCAGTTACCAAGTGTTCTTATGCATTGACTTGTGAATCAGGGGACTGCTTTTGCAGCGGCAACAAACACCAACAAGCAATGAGAATGTATGTTTTCAAGATGCATCTTGGCAGATCAGCCACTTCTCAACATCTTGATGCAGCAGCCTGCAAAAAACTCAAGAGCGCATGTACACAGCAATCTACGCACATAGCAAGTATGCACCAGGCAATTACGCTTTGGATGACACCATCTGGTTTCACGCATATCTGTGCAGACCGTAGTGTCTGACCCTGAGGGTGCTTTCAGGCTGAACCTGGCTGATGCAACCAGCAACCAGGAGATTGAGCAACAGCTGGCAGACCCTTGGAACAATACACAAGTTTGGGATGCTTTTCAAGAAACACTGGCAGGCTGGAAAGCCAAAACCAGGCCTAAACGCATGACAGGTGAGATGCCAGCCCTGCATCCTGGTGTACATTTCCAGTCTACGTCTTGATGGCTCATGCTCTGTTGAGGGTCGTTGCGGTTGAGCTCTTCTTTGAAACTCTGTCAGTCCTTAGCTGACTAACGCTCAGATTTAAAGAAGCTGTTGACCACCTTCAAAGCACACAGCACAATTTGAAAATGATGTGTGTTTAGCATGCAACTGTGGCATGTCTCTGCATCCCTGCCTGTCAGCCTTTGAACAAGGCAGCTCTACTTTGATGCTGAGCTGCACAGGCACCACAGAGCACCTCTACCGCTCCCAACATCTCACATCCAAGCTGTCATCTGTAGTTGCTCATGTATCAAACCCATGGTGCACTAGCTGTGAAAGAACTGCGCCCCAAACACCATCCCTCAGCTGCAGGCGTCAGCATGTGTACCTTATGCTGACTGACATCTGGCATGCACAGGTCTTCCCCCCTCCTGGGCCTGCAAGGCGAATGCAGTGGAGAAGGTGCAGCAGAGCCTGCAGGAGCGGTATGGGCAGGACTACCGGCCCGACGCGCTGCGCACCTGGCGCAAGAAGCTGCTGTGGCACTCCAGCAAGCACAACAGCCAAGAGAGTGGACCTGCCTACTATGGCAGCTGGTCCAGGGCTGCGTGAGATTTCTGGACCTGACTGTCATACTCCTTGCATAGTATTGCAACTGGACAGGGACCTGCCCATCTGCACTTTGTTTCAGTGGCTTGCTGAGCCGACAACTGTCATCATTCAGTTGTTTGGTCACACCGGAGCAGGCACAGAAGGCGTTGTATGCTGCCCAATAGGCTGCTACTCAGGCAAAACAAACCTTCTTGTGAGCTGCCCTGCTGCATGCTGGAATTGCAGGTGATCCATGCAGACACTCTTGTGGGCGATAGCTTTCTGTTTGCACACAGCTGCTAATGTATGCTGCTAATGTATGATCGAGTAGACATGGTTGAGCTGAGGTGGCTGTTCTGGGTGCAGGCGATTGATCAAGGCACGGCGGTGGAATGTTCAGGAGCCTGGCCTTGACTATGAGGTGGAGAGTGATGAGGACTGGTCTGAGCCAGAAGATGGAGAGTCACTCACCGTGAGTTGCCTCTGACCAGCAGTGTACCTGTCTCATGCAACTCAGGCCTCTGTTGCATTGTAGTAAGCGCTCCATGAGGCTGACTCACTAATCAAACAGCTCAGTGTGCACTTGCTGTGACGCAACATTCTGCTGCCAAGGCAGTTGTTCCTGTGACACACCTACCTACAAGTTCAGACTGGCCCTTGGAAAGCTCTGTTGAAACCTTGCCTGAAATGGGCAGCCATCTGATTGTGCATGCACAAGATCAGATGCAATTGATGCTTGCTCTTGTCTGCTACTTGCATTCAGACGAGTATCAGGACATTTGTCTGTGCCCTGCAGCAAGATTGGACCATGCATGCATGCCAACTCCCTGCTCACAGTCATGCATAGGCTGACCTGTCATTTTGAACAACATAGCTGCAGATGTGTCAATCAGCAAATATAACAAAGGACAGTAGCTCTCCTGAGGGGTTTCCAACAAACAGTACCGATTGCGGTGGCTGTTCAACAGTTCACTACTTGCGTGTGGCGACACAGGATGTGGAGGATAGTGAGATGGAAGAAGATGAAGAGTCACAGGCAGATGGCTTTGTGGTGGATGACGGCTACCTGTCTGCTGGAGAAGGCGGCCCAATTGACAATGATGACTTTGGTGCAGAAGTTGAAGGTAGGCATCCACACTCCAAATTCCAACTGCACCTGACAGACCTCCCTGATGCACAATTACCACACATGGCTGTTCTTGGCAGTGTACCTCATGACAAACAGAGATGCACAACCACAGCATGTCCAGTCAACGATAATTGTGTTAGCAGAAAGCTGTGCAATCAGGGGCGTGGCATATGCCTGTCATGAGCAGCTTTGCCTTGTGCCATATTGAGTGCCTGTCATGCTGACATAATGAAGCAACTGAACTGAAGTGGTGACTGTTGTGGCAATGCAGAGGAGGTCCAGTCAGTGCTGGCAGCAGCAGGCGCACCTCTTGTGGAGCGGTACACACACCAGCACAGCATGCTGATGCTGGAAGCAGCCCTGGAGAAGGCGCGCCGCTCCCACCGGCCCCTCATCATCACCTCCCTGCCAGGCCCCTCTGATGACCCCACCCAGATCCACATGGACCCCTCCCTCCTTACTGCCTTGGACATGCAGGTCGGTCATCTCCTGCCTGATCTTCACGCATGCTGCTGACTCCTGATGATCAGTGCTGACAGGATGAATCAACAGCAAAAAGCAGCTTGTGCACATTGACAGTGTCATGCAGATTTGACGCTTTTCAGTCAAGCATGAACAAATCAAAGGTCATTCAAGGCCATGTCGCCATTCAATTTTGGTGGTTCTGTATATCGACTGTCTTTATGCTGATGTTCTGACTTATCTGGTATCTGATTGATGCAAAGTGATCTTCCATTGCAATGAGTTACAGTAGTTTACCGGGCTTGCTGTGCAGGTGTTGGATGCGCGTGTGGCGGTGACAATGCCACCCGCTCCAGAAGAGGCAGAGGCCCCAGACTCCCCCAAGCACAGGCAGAACCCCTCAGGTCCTTGGACTCTCCCCGCCCTCTCTCCGCCTGACTTGCCTAAAACTTGCATTACTTCTGATGCATGTCAAATGCATGTGTAGCTGAAGTGCAAGTGATCAAGCACACACCCTGTGTGCACAGTGGGAGACAAATTTGGGCCACATGATGTGTTGCAGGCAGTGCAGGCAAGGTGGCGGCCAAGGAGTCTATGGAGGAGCTGGTGCCAGACCTCATCACATTCCTGCTCACCCACCCTGACATCAAGTCCCTCAAGCAGGTCAGCAGTGCCAACTCGTTCTTGCTGTGTCAGCCTTGCAGTTGCCCAACCAACAGTCCATTGCCTGTGCAAGCTAATTTTCTTCATGAAATGTGTCAATGTCACCCCAATAGCACCTGCTATAATATCAGACCATCTGACATGCCATGCATCTGACTCTGAGCACTTTGAAGGCATGCCAGCAGGCCTTGCCAGTATTCACACTTGAACAGCAGGCAAGGTAGCAACCCACCGAGAAATAGTGAGGCTGCCATACGATCCATGTGAGTACAGTTGCTAGCACGTCATACAATCACTTGCAGGTACGGCATCTGCTGCACAGACGGGTGCTGTGACGAGTATACATTGCTATTCTTAGAATTACTTTTGCATGCCCAGGTCATGACAGACTTCATTGAGGCGAACCCAGATCGCAAGATCACCAAGAAGTGGCTTCATGCCAAGCTGAAAGACATTGCTCACAGGGAGAAGGGGCGCTGGGTCATCAACCCCCCAGCTTTGCCACAAGCAGGTGTGGTGGCCTTATGATTGCTGTCTGACCGATGCACTCAAGTGTCTGATTCATAAGTCTGAGCTGTTGCTTGTGAGCCCTGGGATGTGGCTGCTTGGCCACTTTTTGAGCTGAGGTGTGGCAGCTCATTTACTACCTGCAAGAAGAAAACTGACACAGACTGTCTGGACACATTCAAGCAGCACACAACCCCTTCAGTCAGTGATGTCCCATTTGCATGTTGTCTGATGTACAAAGCGGGCTGTCATGACAGGTATTGAGGGTGCAGAGGCGGTAAAGACAACCAGCCAGCAGGAGAAGCCAACAGTCACAGCGTCACAGGCAGACAAGCCAGCACCAAGAAATGTCTCAGCGTCTGCATCTGGCCCTGCTTCTGCAACTGCTGTGCCTTCTGCCCCAGCAGCTGCTCCTGCAGCTTCAGTCAGCACCATGCATAGATTCTTGCGCAAGGTAAAGACGCTCGTACATGCAGGGTGCAGCTCATGCTTTAAACACAGCTTCATCCTGTTCCTCCACGCCAACTATGAAACACTGCAACCAAACAACCTGGTCACATTGGGAGCCCAGCTATGCCCTGCATCAGCCCTGACTACCAGCATAGCAGCAGACTGTGTTGTGCACAACCCTGTGCTTCACCAAGTCCATGCTTAGGACTCAAGCCTTTGTGCAACATTGCAGCGTATGCATGCAGGCTTCAGGAAGCCCTGTGAGGAAGGGCACCTCCACAACAGCCCCTGCCCGCCCTGCTTCAGTCAAGCCAAGGCCCAGCAGCCCTGTGGTTGTGGACCTGTGTGTGTCTCCACTGCCGCAGCCCAGAGCTCGCACCACCAACGCTGCAGCCATAGCTGCTGACAGCCACAGTGACAAAGCAAATGAGGTTGAGATGGAGGATGCTAGTCAATCGCCGGTCAGAGAGGCTCAACCTGTCATATCTAGGAAAGCTAGCGCTGCTGTAGGTCTTGCCAAGGGTAAGGCTCCAGTGTGCCTCTCAAACCTAGGCTGGCTGAGCCCCACTGTGCTCATCAAGCACTACACCTACTTGCTCATGCTTGCTATGCTTGAGAGAAAATTTGGCAAATGCTTCACGATGTTCTATTGCACCTCAGCATTCCAAAGTATCTAGAACTCATTTTGCTTTTTATGAGTCATTCTGTACGGTCAGGCACAGTAGCCTGAGCAGCTCAACAAGCAGTGCTGTTTTGGCAGTCAGCGTCTCAACATTATTGTGCTGAGGAGAGCACAGCAGACCCTCACAAGCAGCGACTGAAAGCTTTAGCAGACACATTGTGCCTATCGGCCATTGTCGTATCAAAGGCATCTAAACTTATAGTCACACAGCTGACACGCTCAAGATGGCATTGGCAATGAGACTGCCAGTATCAAGAGATCCTTTCCGGCAGTGATCGTCCATCTACATCATAGTGTAACTTGCACTTCAGCAATTTTGGCTTGTGTCAGGATGGCATAGCTAGATGGAGATGGCGATGACAGAGTCAATGTGAAAGTCAGCAGACTCAAACTGGTGGTGACTGGGTATCTGCCAAATGCTGTGCCTGCATTTTGGACTGTGATCCCCAGGCACAAGAGACACAATGAACTTCAGCAGCAGTGAGGAGCCCATGTCGAATACCCAGCAACATACCGGCAGCACCTCTGAGAATTGACTATACGCCCCAAATCACCCCCTGTACTTAACCTTGAATTTCAAGGTGATGACAGGTGCTGAGTGAGTAAATGAGCAGCCCAGAAGTGTACCCCTGTGACCCAATCATATGTGTGGTGTGCTAGGGGAAGACACACCCAAACTGGGGTTAGCAATGACAGGGCCCGTGTCAGGCACAGCAGATCCGTATTGGCAGCGCCTGTCAGACCTGGTTGTGCAGGGCAGCGTTGCCAGCCAGCATGCTGAGGAGCTGAAGGAGGTCTTCACCCTGGAAGCAAACCTGGACAAGTGGCAAGGCCGAGTGCCCTCCTACCTGCTGTCAGGTGTGTCACATTCTCTCCTCTCCCCTCACTCCTCTTTCACCGTGTGCTTCTCTATCTTGTGCTTCTCCTTCTTCCTGGCTTTGCCATGCTTGAGCCCATTCCTGTTCTGTTGTTTATTGGTTCACCCTCTTGGCTTGTGTCTCTTGACCTCATCCCCATCATCATCATCATCATCATCATCATCATCATCATCATCATCATCATCATCATCATCATCATCCCAGCCTCGTCAATGTGATCTATTATGCAGCTTTGATCAAGGCGCTGAGCTGCTCAGGGGTGGCAGCGCCTGTCCGGGCCGCCTGCGCAGACTGCGCCTTCAAAGTAGTGCGCAGCCTTGCCTCAGCAGCCACCGGCAGCACTGAGCAGAAATCTCCACTCTCTGAGGTAGGCATTGAGGCTGGTGATGGACCCGTACAGACGCACTGACAGCCTTCTCATTGCTAGTGTACAGGCTTGTTTTGTCAGCCGGTCATGCATCATGTCATGTAGTGTTTTGCCAAGGGCAAGCTGTGCCTTGACGACCACTGCAACATAAGTCATTGTACATTTTCACATGATAGTTTGGGTGAGTCCAACTTTGCACAGCTGAGTCATTGTACAGTGGTATGTGATACCTTGGGTGAGTCCAACTTTGCATAGTTGACAAGGCTTCTACTCAAACTTGCGCACCACAATCATGCCAATGGCAGTCATGCACCTACTGCCACATTCCTGTCGGCTGCCAGTGTGTTGTAGGGTTTAGGCAGACCTAGTAGGTACCTGGCAAGAGCGATTAGCTGGAACGCCTGTAAATTATTGTTTTCGTTACTGTTTTATATGAAGTCTGATGGGGTCAGAGGTGGGGGGTTGGCATGCAGGTGTGGTCCAACAACAGGGCCTCCCCGCCAGCCGCAGCGTTGACTGTGGTCTGTGGTGACCCCCTGCTCATGTCGGGCCTTCAAGACTGCCTCACCTTGGCCACTCACAAAGATGACCGCCTGGCTCAGAGTGCAGCACGCCTGCTATGTAAGCACCTCCCCTTTTTTGGAACACTTTCGCCAGGGGCTTTTTCTCATCCCTATCCTTCTCTGCTGCCCAAAAAAGCGTTTGCACCACCTGTTCAGTGACCTGTGTTGTACAGCAGCCATGCTGCCTGGATATTCTCTTGTAGAAGGCTGCCGGGGTACGATTGCTCAAGAAGTCTGTGAGCGTGGGCACACATGAAAAACCATGCTTCTTGCTGACAGTGATGCTGCCTTTGCAGCAGTCAAGGGTGTTGCCCATTGCGCATCTGTCTGGTTACATGATCTGCTCAGGCTGCTTGAGAGCACAGGCATCATGGTGAAAGCAATCTGAAAGCATCTTGCTGCATGCTTTGATGCTTTTGCTGCCACTTCAGGTGGACTGCTGGAAGTTGGAGTGTCTGACAGCAGCAGCAATTGCAGTCCTCAAGCTGATTGTGAGATTAAGTGCGACATTGCTGACCTGTTGGCAGCTTCTACCTTCAGGTGCAAACTGGCAGGTAATGCATACAGTGCATCATGTAGTGATATGACAACTGATGTCAGCCCTGTAGGCACAGAGGTACATGACGCATTCAAAGGGCTTCTGTGAGTTCTGGAGGTTTGCCTCAAGCGAGCTTGCAATTATTGCCCCCATGCACACTCATCTTCTCCATGTTGCTCTGCACCAGTCAAGAGACTGCCCTATTGACTGCTGAAGAAAAGACATGCTGCACCTCTGTGTGTCCTGGCAGCCTCTTGTATGTCCTGCTGTTTGGTGAAGTAATGGGGTGCTGACAGGCAACCAGGATTGGCGCCAGCTGCTGCTGGATGGCATAGACTCCCGGGACAAGCACTTTCTGGCTGGCTACCTGTGTGCAAGCCTGCATCACCTCATCAGGGACCCCCAAAGCAGGCACATCATCTTTGCAGACCAGGAAGCACAGGCTGCCGTCATTGCAGCGCTCTTGGGGGCTGCACAGAACACTGACACCCTGGTGAGCCCTGCATCTCCTCCTTGCCTGGTCAACGCATCAGTACACTGCTGTACAGCAAATGTATAGAAAACATTGGATGCACTTGCATACATTATAGCATGAGAATATGTGCTTCTGTGTCCATGTTGCACAATCCAACA
>JAABUP010005835.1_pt1 | contig 18235 bp, 23 predicted proteins | sample 5559201 | NCBI WGS metagenome assembly JAABUP01 (sample SAMN10711887, study PRJNA513373) | rock metagenome | isolation source: Antarctica rocks | place: Antarctica
TCGAATCATGGGCTCCTTTGACTCTGATTGTACCGGCCCTCGCATTCTGCACACGGGATCGGCTCTTCCTCGTGATACTCCGGTCTTTCAAACAGGTCTCCAAGATATGAAGCAGATCGATCACCCGACGAAGGAATTCAAACGTAGTCTGCGCAGAGGATCCAGCGCTCAATCTTCACCAGTGATAGGCAAACGTCAAGGAGATTGGCCTGCTCTACACCGTGGCTATAATTAAGTCCGTCAAGTTTTGGTGCAATAGGGGGCGGGGGGAGACAACTTAGGCGCGAGGGCGGACCACCCGGAGTCAATTCATTGAGGACAACGATTTGTGTACTTTGAATGCGTTCCTTTTCGTCCTTATTTTGTGTGCTGGCTCAGCTCCACTAGAACGCCAAAGCATTACAATGCTCACGACTCATTTTTCATTAGACAAGTGTAATGACCTTGCAACAGTTATTAAATGTCCTGTATATTCTCCGTTGGTCAAGGGGAATAAGACAAACAGTCTAGAGAAGATGAGGCCAAGACAGTAATATACCTAGATGCAGAGCGTAACGTGCACGATATCGGAGCGATTCAACGTATAATGGACCGACACTATACCGAAGCTCTTAGTTGATGAGGTGATACGGAAGGAGTAGTCCGACAAATTACCCTCCATCACCTTATCCCCCTTCTTCGTAGTCCACCATCTCGTTGCTTCTTTTGCTACTCTGTCTGCCTCCTCATTCCCTAGGATCCCAGTCCTCCGATTTTCTTCCCTGTGACTGGTCTAAGCGAGGAGCTTATATAAGTATGATATTATGCTGAGCGAATAGGAGCGCGGGCAGCACTGGGGCGCGCGTGAGCAGTGCTGGGGTGCGAACACTGGAGCGTGGGCAGCACAGCACTCGAGCGCAGGCACAGGCGGGCCTGAAGTAGTGAGGCCGCTTTTGATATACAGTCGCTAACAAACGACCCGTGACACAGCCGCGCGCCTGTTGCTATATTTATGACCAGCCCTGCGTGCACATCACTTACCCCGAAGCCGATCACAAGGCAGAAGCCGAAGAAGAGGAGAGGGGGGGAGGGGAAGAAGGAGGAACCACAGGAGCAAGATGGCGAGCCAGCCAGCAAGGTCCGCGGTCGATCATCTCCCGCAGAATTCATAGATCCATACGGCAATTTCTCCGAGGATCTAGTCAAATGGCTTCGCGAAGAGTCAGTCTCAAAGTACACAGACTTTAGTAAGCAGGGGACGATAGCAGCTCCAAAGCTCAGGACAGGTGGTTGCAAAGGTGAGCGCAATTCTCAGTCCTGCAGGACAAATCTAATAGTCCCAGGTAACTCAATAGTGATTGAGGACAACTGCGATGGTGGATCATCAAGACGTGACTTGGGAAAGAGGGAATCGTCCTCCAGCGAGAGCAATGGGGACCCAATCGATCCAGTCAACCCAAGCGCTCCCACTCCCGGATCGGGACGACATGGAAACGACTGTAAAGATCTCGATATCCGTAGTCGTGTCCACACCAGCGACAGCTCGGCTTCCGAGGAGCAGGGTAGGACGCAGGGTTCCCCCATTACTTCGCCGACTTCTGTGGCAGGCTCAGAAGCTGGGTAGGACCCCTTAACCCGCTCCTCCTTCTGTGTGACTCCAATACTAACAGATGGTATCGACCTAGATATCTCGCCCTCCACGAGAAGAAAGACGATCCCGCCTCAGGTCTCCCTCCTTCCCCCCGCAACATCCTCCTTTCGTCCACACACGATGAAGTGACGTGCGAGTCAAGCAGCGGAGTCTGCAGAGATATTGAGTCTGCTCACTCAGCCGGTGAGGACATAGGAAATGAGTGGGAGAATAAAGAGGCGGAGGCGGACGAACGAGAGGAATCGGACTGCGACGGCGACGAGAATAAGACGTCTTTGCTATCTTCCACGAAGAAAAGGGTTCAGTCTACCGCTGGCGAGAGGCCTCCGTCGCAGCGCCGTATCAAACGTTGCCGCTTCTCGTCACCACCTTCAGATGACGAGACGGAGTCGGAGGGCGAGTCGGTCATCGGTAGGTGTACACCCCCCCAAACCCTACCAAATCTCAACCCCTCGATCGACTTCGTCGCGTTTGAGCAGATCTGAGGGGAATGTCAGTAATAATAACACTGTCATTTACGAGCAACAGATTTGGGAAGGAGAGATCCTCAATGAAAGAGAAGTTAAGCAAGGGCGCGGCAGACCCCGCAAGCAATACCTCATACAATGGGAGCCGTCTTGGGTAGAAGCTGGTCGTCTCACCGCGCCGGAATTGCTGCGGAAGTGGAAGCTAAAGATTCTCTTCCGCTCCGCAACATTATCGTCAATTTTGCTCACGGGCGGCACTTCAAAAGATATCAAGGGGTCTGCAATCACTCGTGTAGCGGAGATGAAAAATTGGCCGACATAATTGGGTACTCGGTAATTCATTGCATTCTACCATAGATCGCGTTACCATGGCACACTTATTGGGCTATAGCACCGTCCTCTTAAACCAAGACGGAAAGTTCAATATTAATAAATTTCAGAGCGTTTGAAGTAGAGTGGAACGGACTGAAATATTAAGTATCCAAATAACTTGAACAGCAAAGGCCTAGTATGAGCAGTGTCCACAATAACCACAATCATCCAGGCTGCACGCCGCGTAGTCTCTTGGTGACTCCGAGTCGTCATCACGACCATAAAGGCCATGATCATCATCATCATCATCATCATCATCATCATTAAAGTCATCGGGCCGGCCATAATCCCACCTCTCACTCCCGTCAGAGCTACTCAGGGCGCCGAGTCGAACATCACCCAGTGCATGAGGAATTGAGAGGATCCCCCCCGAATCAGCGGCCAGATGTTCTCCTCCCTCATCTTGCAAACCCGAATCTGTAGCTTTCGCCGGCGTTGGACTCGGGAACAGGTCGTCATGCAGTGTTTGCTCTCCTTCTTTCGCTGCCTCTGCGGCTTTGGTATTGTCTGACATTACTTCGAACGCCCTGGTTTGGAGGCTACGCGTCACAGGCTCAGTCATGCCCTTCCGACAAAGGTCAATTCGAAAGTGCTCTGCCGGCATATGTGCAGCAGTCTCTAGGCCAAGTTCGATGATCTTTCGGCATGCATGTTGTTCCCGCTCTCGTTGATACCTTTTGTCTTGTGCACACTTTACTCTCTTTATCCAACTGTTTCTATATGCATCTTGCTCGAGCATCTCCAGGTGTTCGTAATAGGCCTCACTCTCGTAGTCAGCGTCAGGTACACGGGGCGACGTGCCATAGATCTCTCCGGCTAATATCTCATTTTCCTCGTCGGCGTCAAGCTGTGCACTAATATCCTGAAGGATTGCAAGTAGGCCGGAGCGGGCTTTTAAACCCTGCTGGCGATTGAGAGAAGATTGTGCCATAGACTTGAGTGAGCTCGGGAACGACATTCCTGCAGTATCTATTTGGTATCCCTTTCCACAGGCTATGAGAAAGCGAGCAATTTCATCGGCGTTCAAAAGCTTCTCCCAGACTGTTGAAAGGCTGATTGGAACCTTGTATCGTGAGGCGAGGACGTCAAGCACCGTCAGAGTGAGAAGATCGCCGCCGAAATCAGGCGCTAGATCGGGCAATGCGACAGCCAAAGCCCCGAAGATAGGGTCATTGCCAAAGGTAACATTCATTGCTGGAGGGCACTGGCGAAGCTTCTAGGCAGAAGTCGCAACGTGGGCTGAAGGAGATGCGGTGGCACGTGGGTGGCTATAAAACAAACCTGCTGAGTCATTCCATCCTGCAAAACCTCACTACTTCAACAGTGCTCTCTCGTGGTGGAAAGGTCTGTCCTTAGGTAAGACGACGACGGCACCGCAACTAACTTGCTCACAAGGTCGGCAGCCATCGATCTATATGCACATGCATCGACGTCCTCTCTCTCTTGACCCCCCTCCTCGACGTTGACATGTTGCGCTGCCAGATCAGGCCAAAAAAAAATCGAGAGCCCTTGCACCCGGCGCTGGAACTTCTGACGCCTACCCTTACCACTCTTATACTTGAAGAGTAAGCTGTTGGGCCGCGGACCAGCTAGGAGCAGACATTGCAGCAGGAAGGCGGAGAGTACGCAACGAAGCAACGGGGACTGGGGCATGCCTTTGGGCGGAGAGTCACTACGGACGTGAGCTACGTATGGAGCATAAGCTGGACGAAGCCATGGAAGTCCAAAGATCTACCAACACTGCCATTTCGTGACTTGCGCTTGTATATATGGTAGGCCAGAAGAAAATAAGAAGAACACAAAGCGGCAGTCGATCAAGAGGCATTATTGACTCAACACCTGCGTGCTGACGCCTTCTTCTCCTTCCAGGTGTGCACCAACCCGGGCGCGGTGAGTCGGCCTGCGTCCACCCACGACGGTTTCCATTGTATGAGGTATCGCTTGCGGGGCCTCCCGCGCCCTTGCTTCGCGTCCGTTTCACCGATGATCTCTCCTTCCCATCTCTGTTGCTCATAGATAATAGTCGTCTTAGGTATGGGGCGCCGGTCTAATCGTGAGCCTACAAGCTCCGTCTTAGCATTACTGACATCCCCTCCAGATCTGCTCAAACGCAACGAAGTCGGTCGAGGGGTTGAGATGTGGGAGGGTTTGGAGGGTATACACCTACCGATGACCGACTCGCCCTCCGACTCTGTCTCGTCTGAAGGTGGTGACGAGAAGCGGCAACGTTTGATACGGCGCTGCGACGGAGGCCTCGCCAGTGGTAGACTGACCCCTTTTCTTCGTGGTAGATAGCAAAGACGTCTTCTTCTCGTCGCCATCGCAGTCCGATTCCTCTCGTCCGTCCGCCTGCGGGATGGCACTGTGAGAAAAATCGAGCGTGGCATAAGTAAAACCGAGAAGAAATACTTTCGCGAGCTTACCAGTCCATCGAGGTTTGTGCTCAGCAAACACGCCACTGCATTATCTGTCAAGTCTGTGAGTTCTGGCATTGCAGAACCAGCCTCGGACCACTTCGTCACAGCACCTCCTCGGTATTCTGATCTAGATCGAGGAGACAAAGATCTTTGTCGCGACGTGGAGATTGGGAGTCAAGTTCGTCATTGGTGGCTTATTTGATCGTCCCCGTACCAAGGGGGATACTTCGATGGAAAGCTTCGCAGTATCGTGAACAATCGCTTCCGCGGGATGACTCTGTATCGTAACCCCGAGTTATGGCAGGCACTGCCGGCCAAGAAACAGTACGAGCTGGAGAATACCTCGGAGTTCACCGCCATCGAAGAGGAGATCAAGGCCTTGGCTCCGATGGTCAAGACTGACTCTACCGCCAAAGACACTGGGAATCCAGGAATTTCACCTCCCACCTCAAGAGTCTATCGCCCTTACAGCTTGCCTGCTGTAGTCAAAGAGCAATCACCGCCCCCCGTTCATAACTGGTCCAAGCCAACCTTTTCAGTACAATAGTCCTTTCCACCCAAATCTATGCTGCTATTAGGATTCATTCAGCATATAACTATACTGGATGTGTCCTGCAGTATAGGTGAGGGCCATTCGGGGTGCTGTGGAAACAAACTTTCTGTGATACTGGAGAGAATAAAGGTGGAAGAAGAGTTGCGAAAAGTTCTGAGATGTAAAAGAGAAGTCATGTAAGAGTGGCTTTCTCAACCAAGCTGCTTTGGGGACATAGCTGTAAAGCTTGTTGCATCATGTCATTTTAAATTTTTGAGAAGTCTTTCTATCTCTCCGAGTAAGTGAATAGACATGTTTCAGATGAACAGCTCGAAAGTGAACCTCAAAGCTCCCAGTATAAGAGCCACAACAGATTGGTAGAGCAGAATTACGCTGGAAGAAGCCCTCAAAGACCTGGCATAGCCTATCAAGCTGATCACGCTCTGCCTTTGTTGGCTTGACGCATCTACACACCAGAATTGGGTAGACAGCAATCCAGTCTTCAAGGACTTCTTGATGTCTGCCTTTATCGAACCCGCAGAGGGAAGCAGCAAGCTGGTCGACGTAAATGCTGAGAATACCACTGAGCTCGCCTTCGAGCTCGACATCCATCTCGTAACCCAAGCACCGGATAGCAGGACGGTGACTCTCAGTAGAGACCCAATTGATCCCGACAAGCATGCCGGACTCCAGCGTGATAGTCGCATGGATCGTTCCTGAGAACATGACTAGACCGATGGAAGAGTCAATTGTCGTAATGATGCCACCTTCAAGGCTTCGGCCAACTCGAAATAACTTCATTCGATGACACGAAGAGTCCCGGAGAGCCCTCATGTTGCAGTCCGTCGCGGGCCACATAAGTATGATCTTTTTACTCTTTCCCAAACACTGAATAAGTCCATCCCGTCCTTGATCGATGTGAAGGTCGACAATGGTATGTCTTGGAGTAAGATTTACACCAAAGATCGGCTCTTGATAGGGTGTCCGCTTTGGTAATAAAGCTTTGGGAATACACATCTTCAAGCCTTCGGGAAGTTCGACTTTGGCGTCCATGAGATAGGTCGGATTTTCAGGGTTTGGGTGCTGCAGTTGCCAGATGGCAGCACCGTGTTGTCCAGTCTGTTCTCCATTTTGAAATGGTTTAGCAGTGGCTGATGATCGAATCAGCTCAATTCCTTCAGTTGCAATCGGAAAATCAACTTACAATAAGCTGAGGGGTGCATGAGCGCAATGAATACCTCTTGCTCATTAGGTTTCCTTGACGACCAACACTCCTGAAATGGAACCATCTCAGGTATAAGTGTCTGTGAAGCTTCCCAAAGCGCCAAACATTCCTGAGAGACAACAGGTAGGGTATTCCAATCTTGATGGATGACTGTCTTCAGTGAAGGATCCATTGCGACAGGATGGTTGTCAAATTCTCGCAGTATTTTATCATAACTTGAAAATATCAGTAGTGTACCCAGTCTCCACTCCAATAAGGATCGGATAAATACCCGGAAGGCTTATTGCAAAGCTTTAGATGCCTAGCTTTATGAGATTTTTCGAGGTTCTTCTTACAGCCTTCACAAACAAATCTTGTTGTCGACATACTTTTGAAGGGCTGAAGTTAAGGCGAGAGGCGAGGCGATAGGGAAGAGGCGAGAGGCGAGGCGAGAGGGAAGAGGGAAGATGAGAGCCAAGAGGCGAGGCGAGAAGTAGAGGCGAGGCGAAACGCGAGAGGCGCGAGGCGAGGGGAAAGGCGAGTAAGGACTTCTGGAACCGATTCGCTAACAATAAGGGCCAACTCCGAGGACCACGTTGCCCGGACTATGCCAGCGACAAGTTCCCAGACACTCAACATTACACTGTTCTCTTGACCTTTAGTTTAAACCTTTGGCACTGTTTATTCAGCGTCATGCAAAGCGGTCCAGCCGAAGCCCACAGCTAAGAAGTCAAGGCGAAGCCCATTGCACACAGGCTGGATGCGTTTCGCGACTCTGCTCAGTCGCTCTTACAGGGTCTTAACGCGTCCTTTCTATCACAATTTCCACAGTGCTTATGGCGGGGTTCTCTGAGCGCCAACTGAAGGCAATCAACGACAATTCGATCAATAATGCTCTTGACGACTTTCGCGCTACTTCCAAGTCGACATACCCCGACATCGACGTTCATGGACCGCTTGCCAGTTTCGAGCGTGTGGTTACTGATTCAGGTGAGTGCAGATTTCAACCCTGTACGTATATGGCTGACCAATGCAGTGGAAGAACTCTGGTTCTTAGATTCATACTGCAGTTACTTCCCGCTGCTTCTACTCTTCATTCCGAAGACGGACATACCCCCCTAAGCGGGGAAATAGCCCTGTTATATGCCAGCCTCTCGTCGAATCAAACGAAGTTCGAACACACCATTCAGCTTCTAAGTTCAGGCTGCAAACCCAACAGCCACGCCTTCTGGATGCACCGAAGAAACCTACCGATCCCCCAGCCAATACGGCTAAGAACACCCTTATGACTACTGCCGCCGCCGCCTACGCGTTAACCACGAAACGAGCCGCCAGCGACACGTTACAGTCAGCTGGAAAACGCATAGCCACGTACTATGACGACAATGAATCCAAGCCTACAGCAAAACCTGCCGATCAGCCGAACACACCGATCACGGACCTGATCATACAAACGATGGACGCGCATGACGCCTTATATAACACGGTGAAGCAGTTAAAAAAGGGAATCAAGGCATTGGACAGCTCAAGGACGGACTACGAAAAAGTGCTTGCGGTAAGTATTTATCCCATAATCGAGTCGGTGAAACCACGAGTATCCAGACCCTATCATATTTATATGTAATTATCAACGCATCATAGAATTCAGTTAATAAGTGTAAAAATATGATTAATTAGACCCTAAGCTACGTGACTGCATGCTTTCTGAATGATTAGAAGTCAGTGGCTAATCCACGTCGCTTCCGAACCTGCTGTAGTCTCGTATGCATACTATCCACATATTTCTTCCAATCCTTTGGTTCTAATCGGTCCCTTGCCTGTATGAGGTCCGGACGGGTCCGAGGAGGCTGTTTCGACGGTAGATTCGCTACTTGAGAAGACGCCCTACATTTTCTATAGGGGATAAGTCAGGGGAACTTGGTGGCCAGTCAAAAAGACGAAGACCCAGCTCTTTCTTCCACTTCTGAAGGCTCCTTGCACGCCCTGCTCCATGCACTGGGGCATTATCCTCCTGAAATAGCCCGTCACTGTCCCAGTACTCCCATCCAAGCTGCCCATTGAACATTGGCCCCACAACAGTCTCTAGGCCCTGTTTCTTGTAGTCCTCCATCATTATCCCCCGCCGCTTCCCATGCCCTTCCAAAAACACCAAAGGCGACTTCCAATTACACCCAATGGCCCCCCATATGGATATGGAGGTTGAGTTCGACTTGAATACTAACTTACAGCATGCTGGATGGTAGCGTTCCCCCTTTGTACGAATCACCCACTTAGTGGTGCTTCTTGACGTGTCAAAGGAACACTCATCTGACCACATAACCTTTCTCTAAAAGTCCGGTCCTATTCTGCCATAAACCCTAGTAAAATGTCTTCGAAACTGGCGGGTTTTCACCGAAAGAAATGGCTTCCGGCATGCTTCGCACTTGTGATATCCCTCCTTTTCACATGCTCGCTTTATAGTCTTCCCAGACACCTCCAATCCAGCCAATTGACTCAATTCTTTCCACTTCAGCCTCCGACCCTCGTATGAAGCTGTCGCTACGCGAATTAGGTGTCGTTTATTGAGTTTTCGTGGCCGTCCACTTCGTAAGGAATGAGGCCGTCGATCCGAGGATTTATGCATCCAACACTGAATAGTGCTGTATGGGACGCCAAAACGACGTGCAGCACCTCTAATTGATGGACACCTTCTTCTACTAAAGCCTAATTCTAGCCCTTGTGTGGGTTACCCATTCGCCTGTTTCATGATTTCTTTCGGGCTCAGAATTCATTTCTGTATGGTGGCTTACTAGTAAAAAGCTACGAAGTGACCGAAGACTTTTGTCCCCCACCTTATACTTCGTAAGCATGGAGCCCAGTGTTCCATTCAGGTTTTCTACCTTTCCGTTTTGTGCGGGGATGGTAGGAAGTCGTTGTTCTATGTCGACCAAGTCAACGATAGTAGGGAAGGCGAAAGTGATGAGCTATGTGGACATTGTCGAGGCACAAGCCAAACGTGCTGCGAAAGAAGCTGCCAAAGAAGCCGCGGCAGTCAAAAGAAAACGTGGTCAGAAGCGTAAAGGCCCTACGCCAGCGGGAGCGAAGGTCCAAAAGGCACGGAGGAGCGAAGTGGAAGTTGCGGAGGATGAGATTGCCGCAGCAGGGATGGCGAATCACTGCACTGTTCTCCAACTCTGATATAGATCGGTTTAAAGAGGCAGAAATACTCCCACAGGCTTCGCGGCCTGTTACTATACAATAAGGAATTAGTTTTCGTCGCATATTTGGCGCAATAGAACAGGAATTGCAATAGATCACCTCCTGGTAGTTATCCGCTTAGGGCACGTGTAGTTGATCAGTCCTCCCGCGCTTGCGACGAAGCTTCTGCGTCCGGAGCTCGTTGCTCTTCGCTGCTGCTCTCGAGAGTGTACAGTGACTTGCATAATCAGGTTCCGGTGTTTTCTGCACACGCTCTTTCCGCGCACGGACTTCATCGCCAAGCCGTGTGGGCATTTTAACTCCTTGAAGAGCAGTTAATCAGGCCAGCACCAAGGGAGAGCGAAATTACATGGTGAATAACTCCATCAATGATAAATAACAGAACGAGACGAGTGCCGAAGAATTAAAGGATGGGAAATGTTGGTAAGCAATGCTTAGAGCCTGACGGTAGGAAGCTGGACAAAGCGTTGAGAGACCGATCCGCGTTTGAGTGCTTGTACCGAATGAGTTAACGGATATGTGGAACTAGATTAAGTACACCAGCTCATTTCGATATTCAACTGGAAACAGTAATTCACCCTTTGCTTGAAAATATCACAGTCTTTGCAGATCTCGTTGCTGCTCAGTATGACTGCCCGTTTCAATGAGATAGGGGGCTCATTTCTACTCAGCTCCATCAGGTCTTGATGCATTTTCTCTCTCTTCAACAACATGCGTTTCTTCTTCTCTTGAGCTCTCATAGCAGCCACGTTAGCGTCCGTCTCAAGGCTTAACAATTCTTCATCGATCGTATGGATCTCATGTTTCAGTCTTTTGACCTCTTGCTCATCGTAAGAGTCACCCAGCAATCGATCATCTGCGTCGAAGAGCTGGCGGTCCAATTTTACTTTCCTCTCTTCCAGATCACACACCTTTGCCCAGGCTACGGACGAATGCTTTCCCTCTGCAAGAGAGTTTTCTGCTTCAAGGATTGAGTTTTCCAATTTCTGGTCAGGCTCTCTGTCTTGAGGCATGAATATGTGCCTGTCTATGAAGTAGGCGATCAACTTCTTCTCCGCATGGGAAGCAAAATACTGCCCGGATTTGCCCTGATCCCAACCTGGATCTGGCGCATCTTGGAACTTATGGCCAATTATGGATGCGATATAATAGACTTGCTCGATCCAATGTGGCCTAGTCTTACAGTTCAGGGGTAGAGCATCGGCACTCCAACCACTGGTTGCCGATATACGAGCGAATTGATCTCCCCTGTTGAGAACGGCGGCAGTTTTGGTGATACGTGGCACGCGGTAACTGCGAATGGGTCCATAAAGCGTTATGGCCATCTCAGATTGGGATTTCCTGAAGCTATACTTGTTGCGTTCACTCTCCGAAAGTGGTCCAGTGTATCCATGCTGCTTCTCGGTGTTCGAGTCACCGAGTAAGATGACAATGTATCGCCTGTCTGTATCACGCTCGGGCACGCTTTCTGCAGCCGCATAGGGAGAACGTTGGTACCTCTCTTTTTCATTTTTGCGAACCGGCTGCGCTAAATCCATCGCACAACGACCCTCATGATCTCGAAGGCGTTTATCGGCATTGGCTTTGAGCAGCGCTTTCACGCTTTCAATTCGGCCCCAGAGCGCCGCCTCCATGAGCGCACTTCGTCCGTCATTGTTGATAGCGTTCGCATCTGCACCGTGTTGTAAAAGGAGTGACACCATCTCATGGCTCTTTTCTGCCGCAGCCATGACCAGAGTGGTGTTTCCAGTCTTGTTTTTCCCGTGCAGAAAGAGTTCCGTTTCGGCCGAAGTGCTGAGATATTGGCTTATTGCATGCAAGTTGCCAGATATGCATTCTGAAATAGCGAATAGAATCCTCTTTTGCTCAAAGGTGTCGCCGTCTGTAAGAGTCATAGTTTCGAACTCTCTTGAATCATTGTAGAAATTCAAAACTGGCCCTGACATTGGTTCTATGGCTGCGATGTTCAGATCGGCCAATTCGCACTCTTCTTCATCTGAAGAATGTGAATTCTCATCCTCTTGACCTGTTTGCAAGCCAATATTCACGAAATAGGCCCTTCTCTTGTCAATCTCATAGCCGACAAGTTCGCTGCTTTTATCGAAGGGAAATATGAACTCGTATTGGCCACCTGGGTAACAGTGCGAAGCACGTCTACCTGGAAGCGCGACGCCGTGCCCATGTATCTCCTCGCAGTACGGACATTTAACGTAAACTTTCCATGCATTCCAGTGAAGTACATCGGTTTTCGGACATGGAGATCGGTTGGTAGACATGCTGTGCTTGATGAGAAAGGGAACGATTCAGATGGAAAAGTACGATGCTGTCTTGCGCGCGTGTTAGCCGCAACTGTTTAATGCGTGTAGTGGGGTAGATGCCAAGCGCTAAGCGCTGCCCAAGGAGGAAGCGAGTACAAGGGACTTGTTGACGTGGGCTGGATAAAATGCCCACTTGGCTTTGGGAGCTGGTTGTGCAAGTCACTGTACATAGATGCAGCACTGTTCTTCTCGACGTCCTTTGATGATGCCATGGTCATGTTAAAGGAAGATTGGCCCAAGCACCTTTGCGAATGTGAAGGAAAATGAGCTCAAGGGAATGTGCGTTAAGGATGATATTATATAGTATATAGAGAACAAGTACAGTAACATCGAGATCGACCAATTTAAGACTCCTTCAAACCTAAGCAGGCCTCTACCCTCATGTATCTGCATGTGCTAGGGATCCGTGCTCCAACTTGCCTCCGCAGTCAGTCCCGTTTTGCTTTGCAGATCTAACTCCAGAGTCAGGCGTCAGTCCATTGTAAGAGATGGGGTGACCAACCATAAGTTCTCAACGCTTCATCAAGAGCAGACCTTGCCATTATAAGCTGTGCTATAGCATCAAAACGCTTACCCTTGTCGAACAAAGTCTGAATACCAGGCAAATATTCCCTTGTGATTTGTTCGAATAGAGATTCAAACACCACTACCTTAGTCGGTCGTATCGACCCCGGTGAAACATCAGAAACCGCTTTTGTAAGGAGTGTTGAAGCGGCTGCACATTCATCCCTGTCTCTGCTAACGTGCATAGCCTGAAGACGACGCAGATGTTGTTGGATTATGGTGTATAGCAATTTGAACATCGCTGGCTGACCTGCTTCTATCTGAAGCTCTGACAGGCCCGACATTGGTGATGGATGTATAATGGAGTCTGCGGAACTCGGCATCACTGTTTTGTTCGAAGGAGCAGTCTGGGGCCCTATATGGTTCGGAGGGATAGGTGGGCGAGTCTCCTGATTTGACGAGATTGTATTGCTTGAAGGGACTGTGCGGCGCGGCGGGACAAGTGGGCGAGTCTCCTGATTTGATGAGATCGTACTGCTTGAAGGAAATGTGCGGTGCGGCGGGATAAGTGGGCGAGTCTCCTGAGTTGCTGATTGTTTGAACCTCAACGCGTCCCAGATACCACACATTCTGTTGGCTATTTGACTTCTCACGATGGATAGAGGTAGCTAAATACTTTCCCATAGGTTGAAATGAAGGTGCAACTAAAGAAACCAGACCCCACGCACTCATGCAGGGTGAAGGGAGCTTTTCACATGGGGTGTCGGAGTTGGGTATGCGGATGTGCTCCCCCGTCCCAATCAATCCCTGAATCATCGTACTCCTTGCCTTCGGAGCCATCTGATAAGGGGCTGGCAACAGTGGTAAGGTAGCGCAGATGTCCAGGATAATAGTCTGTCACCGTGAATCATCAGCTGGTTGATGAATAGCAATGATAAGAGTGTGTACCTGAAGACTCAACCTAGTGTTGCAGTCAAAGCGGCAATTGCCCAGAATGCTGCAATCACCAATAGATCGACAAGAAACAGACGATTGAAAACAGCTGATGAATCAACTTCCTGTGCCAGCCATGAAAAACTGGGTACTGGTGAACATTTCAGCTGTTGACCCTCGCTTAGATAATGATCATCCAGCAGTAGACCTGGTAAGAGACGATCTACAATCAAAGAAAGTGTAGCCCTGAGCACGGGGGATAGAGTAAGAAATGAGATGGTTGGGGAGGCAGTTGTCAATGCGTGCCAGTTTCAGCAGGGCTTGATGATTGTCCTTGACTTGATCCTGGTATGTTGGTAGGCGCCGGGGATTGGTTGCATGTTGAGGGCGGTGAGGGCGCACAACTGATATTCTGATGAGAGAATGAATCGAGAAGCTGCTGCTGCTGCATGGGATGCAGGGAAGATGATTCAGAAGGAGGCTTACGGTCAATCCAGCACTTAAAATCCTAGCGCGCTGACTTCATGCATGGTACCTTAACAGATGAGGTTTAGTCGGAACGACAAGCAAGCAGTTTAAATTAAGCCACAAAAGCCCCCCTCGCGTGTTGCACAATGCCTTGTCTTATCCCAGCACAATCGATCGTTTCCAGAATCAACTTCCACGATGGTCGATGAAGCTGATCGGAATCATCTACGAGAGGCTGGTTACGTCATCCTTCGAAATTGTCTATCAACGCAGCAGTTGAGAGATGCTAGAAATTCCATCGAGAAAGAGCTCGGAACAGTTACCAAGTCGTCCCCAGATGTATTCTTTCTTGCTGCGATCAAGAACAGCGACTGGCCAGAGGAATGTAAAAGACTCAGCGTTGAGATAAGGGTAATGTGCAAAGATAACTGGTGCGAGCGCATATGTACTGAACTGAAAGCAGAAAACTATTCCTTACACTTGCTTCCGCCCTGGCAGCCCTTCCATTGAATCCAAGCTCACCATTGGTGTCTATCAACCCAAGAAGGGTCGCTACTGGGTTGCTGCGGAAGGCGAGAACTTGCTCCTCTATACCATTCCTTTAGATGAGGTCATCAATCAGAACAATGGGATGCCGAAGTTTATCAAAGGATCTCATAAAGCTGAACAGACAGAGTTGGCTCAGTTACCGGAAGAGGAGTTGGAGCTCCGTTTGGGAGATGTGCTTGTGTGGGAAGGAAATATCAAATTCATATGCTCAGGTACAGCTGGCGCTGCGTTCATGGGTATTGCCTGGGCAGCCAATTAGTCAACTGCATGCTGGATTTGTATCCATGATAGTGACAATAAGATACAAACTAAGCAACGAAAAGACCACGATGGCAGCAAAGGGTTTATCGTGGAAGAAGCATGTGACCGAGGCGGATACGAAGGAGCTTACCTACTTTTCTTCAAATACTCGTACAATGAAGTCTTACGACCTCCAAGATATCCACAATGAGTACTTCACTCAGAACATGTCTTGAAGATGTTGGTACCCCAAAACTCGAGATCTCCGGATGTGTACTCTTTCAAGAAGCCGTCCGCCTGTCAATAAGCGTTCTCGATATCCCCGGATGCATACTCATTCAAGAAGCCGTCCGCCTGTCGATAAACGTTCTCGATATCCCCGGATGCATACTCATTCAAGAAGCCGTCCGCCTGTCGATAAACGTTCTCGATATCCCCGGATGCATACCCATTCAAGAAGCCGGTTGCCTGTCCCAAATCGATCTCAAGCCCGGAGTCCGAAGATTGTAAGTCTTCTGAATTTCCAAGGGCGCTTTTGGGTGGCAAAGTGACCGTGCTCACAAATAAAGATGGATTTGCTGTCACAAGATCACCAGAGTGCACAAGCATGTCCGATGCATCTGCGGCAGAAGCTCGACATGAATCATGGCTTTCAGTGTCCCCAGATTGTAGGGTTGTCCGGCTGGCCATTGTGTGAGACCGACTCGAAGGTATGTCAATCACAAGGTTGTTCGGTGGTGAGGAGTTGCTGGCTCTCCGAGATAGGATACTTGGCTCGCCAAGACCGGTATCTTCGGATGTCGAATGGGATCTGGGGCTCGAGCAAGCTTCAGATGATGAGGTGGCCTGAACCCCGTCTGACTCTCCGGTATATGGTAGGATACGCAATCGCTTTTGAGGGCTATCCTTATTCTCTCCTGCACCCATCAGAGTGTGCTTTGAAGACGAGCAATATTAGAACACTCACTGCGGCGTTTCTTGTGGGAATCTCCATTTATATCACCAACAGAGCCATTGCCACCGAGAAAATGTTCGATGGAAGTCAAATGGCCGTAACCTTTGTTGCTCCCCAACACAAGAATCTCTGCCACCTGCGTTTTTTCCCATGCGATCCAGCCACATTTCCTCAGGCCAGCTTCGAAAACGTTAAGTGTCGTTTGGTTCCGTGCTTCCGCTCTCTCAACTATGTGAGGAAAGTTCACCCTAAGATGATGTGATAGCACTTCAATCTCGTCAACCGTGATCTCAGTCTCCCAACTAAAGCCATAAAGTAAGTATTTGCGGACGAATCTGAGTTCAAGTGTCTACTGACAGTCTGTGCGAATCCATTCCACCAAGAAGAAACAGGAAACCCATCCCCAAGAGTTCCTTAATCTTGAGATATTTATTACCGATCCTTAAGTAACGACCAAGTCTATGTCGCTTCTCCTCCAAGTCTTCTTCCTGGCTTCCAATGGCAGGGGCTATCCAGTTCAACGCCCAAGATGCTTTGGTTTGCCCACGTTCTCGCTTTCCCAAAAGTGCTGCATAAGTCGTGACACGATGCCGCAAACGTGTCAGCATGAGGAGGATGAATCGACGGCGTACAGCGTTGACATAGTCATCTCGTTGAATTTGAATCAGACCATCATAAAGGCTGCGGACACAGTCCACTCCTCCTTCTTTATCTCCAACAAATATGTCATTGAAATGACTACACCAAAGGTGTTGGGCATCATGGTCCCACCGAAGGCGTTCTGATTCGTAAGATGAGTGTTTCTCAACATCAACGATGTCTTGTATTGCACGGAGGAGTCGGCCAACACTCTTGGTGATACGAGGCTCCTCAATCCCTTTGCTAGCTAACCTGGCTCGAAGATCTTCTCCAGGCTTACACTGATTCGTTTGTGGTTGCGGTTGTCTCTTTGATTGGTGAGGAAGCTCAAGAGCCTTCAAGAGTAGGTCCTTGTTTGCGAGGGTCCCACATACAGGATGTTCAGCAATTTGTTTAGGAGTAGCTCGATTCAATACTGGCACGATGACTTCAATTGCTGCTTTCTCCTTTACAAAGAGTTAGCTAAGCACATTCAACAGTGGTTCAAGTGACGCTCACCTCTGAACTGAGGCAGTTTCCCATGTTTTTCGACAAAGTCTACCTATCTAGTAGGCTCACAAGCGTGTGGGAGAGAGTTACTGCAAGGTAAGGAAGAATTGGATCATTGCCATACACTAAGCCTGAAATGATAACGCCGGCCACAGCTGTGGCCGGCGTTATCATTTCAGGCTTAGTGTACATGATGCAGCCTAAGGTAAGTTAAGGTGCATACCCTAGGTACTACCTGTATCCTTACCTGGTACCCTATCCTTACCCAAGGTGCACGATGATCGGTGATTGGTGTGTGCGGGCATTCCGACGGCTTGAGAAGAGTTTTGGGCCTCCTCTTCGATAAAACACATATACCTCATCTAATTTAATACGACTGTGTACTGTAGCAAGTTGGCATCTTCTGACTGACTTTGCGTAAAATTTCACATCCCCTAATTCTTGCTGACATCGCAAGGAGGCCGTTTTTTACCTATAGTGTCGCCTTTATACGTAGGGTGCGACACGAATTTAGGCGACACTATGGGAGTAGCTGAGGGTTGCGCTTTTTTTGGAGCCTTTCATCCCGTGTACAATGATGGTTTTACATCCACAATTCAATCATCAAAGATTTACCTGTTTGTCGTGTAAAAGTCAGCTTATCTGCCATTGGAAAAAGGGGCATGCATCAGTCTTCATATATTGGGAGGATATGCAAGGCTGGCATCCTTAAATCGATGCCTCGCTGGCTGCCTTATTCCTTGGTTGCTGCGTTTCCGAGTTCAGCCTTACAACATGGCAGACATTGAAGTTCCAATCGCTTATGCTGTTGCTGTCGTTCTTATGCTCTCTCTTTTCCTGAATTTCTTTCTGGAATGGCGTTTTCACCACAACTACTTCTTCACATATCTACATGATGGCGTGCCTCTTTCTCTTCTCTATCTTGTCTTTGTTTTATCATTGATTTTCCTCATTGAAAAGCAGCGAAGTAGTCTGCGGCCCTCGACGGACACGGCGCACTTAACTGTGCTGATCACTGGCTCACTGTGGGTTTCTCTTGATCTGCAGGTATACTGTAGGAATTCCGCTCCTGACTGTCAAGAGCTGCTAACCATGGGCTAGATGGTGATTGCATTGCGAATTTGGAAGAAGATACCGTTCTTCATATTGTTTTACGGCCTCCGAATCAGCAACTGGCAACTTTCAGATCCATTTCCTGTCCGTCCTATCCTTCTCGGCATAGTCACCCTAGTCATTGTTGTTCTACAGGCCTTATTTTACATTGCGTCCTGCTGCGACCTCCCTTGGTATACGCCTGCTTTGTTCTTGGTATCCAGCAAC
>JAABUP010005838.1_pt1 | contig 18231 bp, 23 predicted proteins | sample 5559201 | NCBI WGS metagenome assembly JAABUP01 (sample SAMN10711887, study PRJNA513373) | rock metagenome | isolation source: Antarctica rocks | place: Antarctica
TACGACATCACATTGGTCTCCCCTCGCAACTACTTCCTGTACACACCTCTGCTGCCGGCTGTGGCAACTGGCACAGTGGAAGAAAGATCCATTGTCGAGCCAATCCGTAGAATTATGGCTGGCAAGGTACAACTTTGCCTGATGCCTGACAATGCTTTGTTGCCTTGTCACCTTTGCCTGATGCCTGACAATGCCTTTGCCTTATTGACACTACAACAAAGGCTCTTGTCTGCTTTGAAGCTCTTAACAGGATTCACTCTGCCCGGCATGGCCACTGCATGCGCCCATGTCTGACAAAGCGCAGCAGAGCGACATTTCTATGTTAGATTTGCCCAAACAAAGAAAATCCAGCAAGAGTCTGCCTGTCTGTCTCTGCATCTCTTGCCTCCCTTGCAGGCTTGAGGCTTGCCTGCATTTGCTCTTCTTTTGATTTTGCCTGCTGAAGCAAAGCGTTTTTATTTTTTGGCTTGCATGGCACTCAAGTGATGGCACAGGGCGGTATTTCTTATAGCCAGCAAAATCAATCCAGAGGAGCAAATCTAAGTGCCTTGTGTCCTTGCTGCAGTTTACATACAGCAAGTCTGCTGTTGCAGTGTACTTCACGCAATGGGAGGAGCACTGTTTAGGCTGCAGCTCATGAGTGCAGTCCACACACAAATCTATGGTGCCATCTTTTCAGGCATGCATATCACTGAGCGAACATGCGCGTAGTGGGTTAGTGCTTGCGCAGGGCAAGTACTTCGAGGCGGTGGCAAGTGAGATCAATCCAGAGGAGAAATCCCTGGTGGCTTGCTTCCCTGCTGACACAGGCATGGACGAGTGCTGCTTCAAGCTGGAGTACGATATCCTTATCCTAGGTAATGCAGCATCCATTCACATAACAAATGTCTGTCCCTAGGGGCAGTTCCGTACAGCCCTGAGTAGATCTTTGTATGCGGTCCTGTTTTGCTAGTCAGTGCACCATCAGTAGCAGGTGTTGATGTGATCTGGGTTTGACTGACCGTCATGACGCCATTCTTGTTGAGTTCCCCAGCAGCTTCATGTTTTCTGCATGATGACAATCCTGCTTTTCTGGCTCAGCTCAGAGACTCTGAGCCATGCCAAGTCAACAGCACAGACAACACTGCTGTGACATCTCAGCAGAGAGATGAGATGAGAGACATCATGCATTTTGCATCTGCTTTGATGATGATCACATGCATAAGGGTTCACACTAACATGATGACAGCCAGATTAAGCTGACTGCTGGTGTTGTGCTGGATGTGCGTGCAGGCATGAGCAGCAGCAACAATTGACAGTGACGTAGAGCAAAAGCACATGTGACAAAGCAAGGGAAAGCCTGTTGGCTGAAATTCACGGTTTTGTGCATACACAAGTGGCACACATGGGGTTTGCAAATCATGAACATATTTTCTGCGTGAAATTTGACTAGGGTCAGTGGCAAGAAACAAAGTGCAAATGCTGTTGTGATTGCAGGCGTCGGCAGCATCAACAACACCTTTGGGATCAAGGGGGTCCAGGAGCACACCTTCTTCTTCAAGTCCATCACAGACGCCAACAAGCTCAGGCGGCAGGTGTCTGAGTGCTTTGAAAGGGCCGCCCTGCCAAACACCTCACAAGAGGTCAGCCCCCATCAAAGGCAAAAATGAAAGGCAGAAAATGAAAGGCAGAAAATGAAAGGCAGAAAGTGAAAGGCAGAAACGACTGGCAAAGGGCTATATGCACCTTGTTTCTGTTTGTTTGCTCCTGTCTTGCTGATTGACTCTGTGCCGCTGGCCGTTAGTGCTCCCAGAAAATGCTTCTGCAAGACACTTCAGGGTAGGATCATCTACATGGTCCTTGCTAATCTAATCTGATATAATCTAATATAGTCTTACTTTAGTATAGTCTAATCTAATCTAATCTAATCTAATCTAATCTAATCTAATCTAATCCAATCTAATCTAATCTAATCTAATCTAATCTGACCTGACCTGACCTGACCAAATCTCACGTATTTTGACCAAACCCCTGACCCCTGACCCCTGATCTAGCGTCAGTCAACCCTAGTGTACCCTGACCTCAAGGCGCTGGTCATGCACTTGCTGAGACTGTTGAGACAGAAGCTGTGCCAACTCTGTTTGGCTTCTTGCTGTCCAGAGATCATGGCTTTGCTGACATCAAACCTCATTGACCAAGCGAAGGAAGCAGCTGTTGTTACAGTGGTGCAAGGTGGCCTCAGTGTGCAGACGGCCTATCACAAGCCTTGGGACCTGCTGACATCACAACTCAAACTGCCAAACTGTTGTCCTAACACGGCAAGCAGGCAGGTCACAGCTGATGTGCCATAGTAGTTATTCTCCCCTTCACTCTCTCTCGTGAACCGATGTTGCCAATAATTCCCTTTTTGGGAGCAGACACACAGTTCTATCTTACAATACCATGTTTACTTCAACACCACGGGCTGCTTGACCCACAGCTTATCACACCCGCTGATCCTGAGGGTTTCAACATTGCCTTCAGGAGAAGAAGCAGCTGCTGTCTTTTGTGGTGGTGGGCGGTGGCCCCACTGGCGTGGAGGTGGCCGCCGAGCTGCAGGACATGGTGGAATCAGACCTCGTCAAAGTCTACCCTGACCTCGTCCGTGACGTGCGTATTGCTGTCATTGAGCTCCAAGACCATGTGCTCAGCACATACGACCGGCGCATATCAGAGTACACACGCCAGATCTTCACCAGGTGATCAACAAGCACATCCACCCATTTAGATAGTAGCGTGTAAGGCTACATCAGCTGTATTCGTTGGTAACTTTCATGTTCTTGAGAAAACGTTGGTCATCACCTCTGGTAGACAGACATCACAGTTGTCAGATCGTTTTACCTTTGTCAGTCCCTGTTACTGTGGCGCAACGATAACTTGATAAAACGAGCACCAGTGACCTTACAACATGCAGCTGCATGCATATATATCTCCCAGCTGCCCTGAGTATGAGAATCAGCTGATCTCAACTTTGTTGACAACAGCAACTCTGGACAACTCAGAGGCTGTGTCTGATTGTCCATCCTGACACGTGGACTTGTATGCAGGAACCACATTGACCTGATTCTGAACACAAAGGTGAAGGCGGTCCAGCGGCACTCTGTGACCGTGTCAGACGCATCAGGCGCGGAGAGCCAGATCCCCTTTGGGGCGTGTGTGTGGGCCACAGGGGTTGCCATGCACCCTGTCATCAAGCAGGTCAGCCTGCTATGCTGTGCCGTGCTGTGCTGGGCTGGGCTGGGCGGTGTTGAGCTGTGCTGTGCTGTGCCGTGCTATGTTGTGATGTGCTGTGCTGGGCTGTGCTGTGCTGTGCTGCACAAGTGGTACATGCGCTGTTTGCTCTAAGAGCTGTTGCTTGTGGTCCATGAGTGTGTATTGTGTGATTTGCCGTACATCCTGTCATCAGGCAGGTAGGCTGTTTTGCACGCTGTGCTATGCATGCTTTGCTGTACTATGCATGCTGTGTCATGCTTTGCATGTCGTGGGCGCCATCCTTATGTACATTAACATCCTCAAGCAGTCGCATGACTGTCCAACAGTTTTGTTGTTCTATATGATACACTGTACGCAGCAAGCATTGCTAAGCTTGCTGTCGATTGTGCTGCTTGAGCAAATCTGGTGAATCTGCCTTTCTGCACCGGCAAGAGAAACGACCGAAGGCTGATTTGAAGCGCATCTATGGACATCATCAGTGTGGCTGTTGCCGCCTCTGTTTGCATCTTGATGTGTTCAAGCTGTTGCAGCTGCAAGAGCGGTTGCCAAAGGGAAGTCAGACGCACTTCCGGTCTATCATCACAGACGAGTTCCTGCGAGTCAAGGGCTCCAATGACAGCATCTATGCCATTGGTGATGCAGCTACCATAGAGCAGGTGAGCCCTGCCGTCTGACTGGATCTGGACTGTCACTCAGATCATCTGACTGGGCGACGGATCGTCTGAAGAGATCTGGATCTAGATTGTCTGACTAAATCATCTGGTTCCCAGCCCCTGCGAGTAGCATTCTCAAGGCACTTGACGGACCAGAAACCAGACAGCGGCGGTGATAGCAGGCTGCCACCAATTGACACCAGCTGCCCATGCCTATCAGGCAGTATGAGCAGTGAATGTCAGTCATGCGTGTCCTTACTGCTTGAGGGACATGCTAATCTTCTCTGTATTGTTCTCATTTTACCAGATACATTCAGCAGATGGATCATGTGCATTCACACATGAATCTTCTTCTTGTGCGCTTTCTGATCATCCTCCCTTTGTCTCCTGCTCTCCTCTTCTGACTTTTCACAGTCTCCTGACTAGCTAAGGTTACAAAGAAGATCCGCGCTCAGCATCGGATTCACATGCAGCTGAAGCCTTATGCACTAAGCATCTGCACTCATGCACCCATTTGCATGCAGTGCACCTGATGTGCAGAGACTTGGTGTATCTCCAGTCTCTAGAGCTGTCAAAGTCTGCTGATAGCTGCAAAACCAACAGTGTTTCCAGAATAGCCAAGACAGCATTTGCTGCCCCACATGCTTGCACTATCACCGTGACAAACTGTCAAAAAGCACTTGGCTGGGCCTTGAGCTTGTGTGTGTGTGTGTGTGTGTGCGTATGCAGCCAAAGGCATTGGACCACTCATCAGAGCTGTTTGAGTCTGCTGACACCAACAAGGACGACAAGCTGACGCTGGCAGAGCTGCGGCAGCTGATGAGTCAGGCCAGCAAGCAGTACAGCCATCTGGAGGAGCACGCGCGCTTCCTGGATGCGTGAGCTTGCCTCATCTGTCACTGCTGCTGCTTGTTTGTTGCTACCATGTTATTACTATCGTCTTGCAGTATTTGTTATGACGTCGATGATGATTGGTAGTGTTGTTGCTAGTATTGTTATCGTCATCATTTTCGTTCTGTCCTCCCTTTAGAGTCCAATTTGGGTCTTTGTTGGGGTTTTCTGGGTTCTGGGTCTGTTTTGGGTCTATGTTGGACCTATCCAGCAGTCAATTTGCCTGTCCGGGCTTTCATCAATGATGATGTGCTGTCTCTGCAGCAAGTATGGCGCCAAACGGTTTGGGGGCCTGGTGAGGACTGAGATCAACAGCGAAGCAGCAGGGCCCCTGAATGAGCTGAGTGATGACACAGCCATCACACGGACGCAGTTTGAAGACTTGCTTGCCAAGATTGACAAGGGCTTGCGGGCTCTGCCAGCAACGGCACAGGTGAGGCATTGTTCTCAATTTCGTCTTTTGACTTCACGACCTTCAACTAAACAAAAACATGGCAGCTTCTTGTTTTGATGCGTTGAGGAGTAATCAGACTGAGATTAATAATAAAAGATAATAATAATGAAGATAATAAGAGTAACAAGAATAATCATAGTGATAATAATCAAAGACTACACAGATACGGAAAGTCGTTCATGCAGAGACAGGCATGCATGAATGCACTCATGAGAGGATGTGACACCTGATCTGCAATAGCTTGACATGGCTTAGAAAGCAGTGCCAGCTGTCAGTCACATTTAGAGGCAGGCGTGTATGCATATTTTGTGCAGGTTGCTACATGCTTGCCAACAAACCAACAAATGCATGCAGACACCAGAAAGCAGTTAGCAAATTGTACAAACATGTAGTGAGACTCATACATGAGTACATGCCAAGACACTTAGGGACAAATTGCGCCCCACATTTTGCTAAATTTTGTACCAAAACTTACTCCAGGAGCCTTTCCTTTTTTTGGCGGCACAGATGCTCCTGTGTGCACATGCACTCTTCTTATCCAGCCAGTATCCCTGATCTATCCCTGTCCTAACAAAAGTGGACAAAGCAACAAAACAAGGAATGAATACACACAGCTGCTGTTTGTGGTTCTTCACCATGCAGGTCAAAGGGCAAAAGGTGAGTTCCATCTGCTTGCAGAGCCAAGGTGTTAGTGTTGCTTCATTTGCCTGTAAGAAAAGACAAGATTTGCCCTGCACGTACCTAGCTCATCATGAGCTGGAAAGCGTAAAATTTGTTATTGTGATTTATTGTTTGCATGTGAGAGGCTGTTTTTCTGTTGCCAGGTAGCAAGACAGGAGGGCGAGTATTTGGCAAAACTGCTGAAGAAGCACAACCCCCCGCCCCACACCCAGGGGGAGGGGGCCCTACCCCGCCCCGAGAAGGCCTTCAAGTACACCCATCTGGGCAGTCTAGCGTATGTAGGGGCTGACAAGGCAGTCATGGACATCCCCAAGATGGGCCCCATCACAGGCTGGACCGCAGGTCAGCTCTTCTGCATTTCACAATCATCTGTCATAGCACACATGTGTCTGTACAATGTGCTGCAACACTGGGTAGTTGTGCATTTGCGCATTTGTGACACGTGACGTTTGCTGTGGACAGTGCAAGTCCCAATGTGAGCGAGAACTCTTGCGGTTTGGATGAATGGGAAACCATGTTCCAGCTTGTCAAAATGGATGGACTGGATCAACCAAAACAAAAAAACTGCACCTTGTCAACCAGTACGCTTGTGCTGAGATCAATCACTTCATCAAGAGTCTTGCGGCATGCACATGAGGGCTATGAGGGGCCTGGAATATGCTAGTCACACATGTTGAGCTTTGACAACATCTGTCCAAACGTGACTGTTACAGAGAAGATGAGCATGGCCTTTTTGTCAAGGATAGTAGTATGCCTCATGGGCAAAGATGCAGATGCTGCACAGGCACACACTGACAACAGCAGCGATCATGCTTTTATGTGCTGCAATACGTTTTACCTGTAGCGTGTAACTTGGTTTGAATTGACTTAGCTCATAGTCTAAAGCCTAATGAGTTCTGCTCAGTAAACATGTGCGCATGGTGATGCAGGCTTGTTGTGGAGAGGCTTTGAGACATACAGTCAGATCAGCTTCCGCAATCAGAGTCTGGTTGCACTTGACTGGTTTAGAACCAAGCTGTTTGGCCGTGACATCAGCAGAGTGTAGTTGCGCGCATGATCCACCCTTCAGAGGCACTCAAGCAGCTTGTAGCAGCGCATGGAGTCCCGGCACAGTAATTTGTGTGTTTATGCTTTGTTCAGATTTTGATGCCAGATCTTTGGTGCTGTATGTTGCTTTGCAGGCTGTTTGTGCAATGCAGATGTCGTGCCAGCAGGCCTTTGTTTAGCCTGTGAAGTCTTTGTTCTCTGTGTTGATAAGTCTATTTATGTTGAGTCTGTGTCTCTAGGATCTAGCTACATCAGAGCTTGCACCGAGTACTTTCTGTACAACCAGGTATCTTGCAAGTACCAATTGCTTGCAGCACCCATTGTATGCAATCTTGCCATGCACTGTTTCCCAGTGATCTTTCTGTGATACTTGTGCATCATCAGGAAGCCGTACATTCCCATCAAGCTTCATCGTGTGTGCCTGCTCTGAATGTAGCCTTGCAGAAACAATCTTCACGTTGCACACTGACATTTGGCATGCAACGCACCCCGTGTAACTGCCTGTTTCACGTGAGCATGCATTACCTGGCTAAAATTGCATCGTTGTCGTGCTCGCAGGTAATCGCTATTTAGCTTGATCTGGACTGTGTACAAGAAGCAATACATCTGGCTTGCAAAACAATCCATTGCGTGCGCAGTTGCACATACATACCGGCACTTGCTTCGGTGGTGATCAGACGGTACAGACTAGCTGACTTGATAATCAGCAGCTAGCCACTAGATCCGTTGTCCGGCACCTTTGGGGCAAATGCACAAAGTACAGGTCAGTGACTGGACAGCTTTTGCTCAGCGCTAAGTCCTTTTGCACGGGTCCTGCTGAGCACCAACGGCGATATGCATGCAGGGACTCGTACAGCAGTTCAGTACACCCTCACGCTGCTTCTCGTCGCTTCGAAAGCAGACAAGATCACCTAAGATGGTAACTGCTGCTGCATCGTCGTCAGCTGCAGATGCTGGCAACAACGTGCTAGGCGAGGGCATTCGCACAACCTATGGTGCGCCACGACTTGCACGTTCGCCGGCCGCAAACGTATTTGTCTTGCTATTTTTAGCAGGTTGTATCGACATCAATAGTGTCGTGCAGGCATTGGGTCCGATGTCACAATTCGGTGGGGCTTGCTGAAAAGCAAAGTTGTCCCACCACCAGCAAAGGTAAAATGGTCATGACAAATTACCTGCTCATCCTGCTATGTATGTCATGTGTAGCATATGTGCTGTTTTTGCAATTGAAAAGGCTATTTCATTGTTGCAGAATGGAAAGGTGCAGACATGGGAGCAGTATCGCAAATCGACTGAAAAGGACAGGCAGCAACTGAGGTGAATAATGCAAGACAAGCCTGTGTGCACATTGCATGCATACATTGTATACCTCACGCATATTCTGACTGTCACTCTGACAGCTCTACTTTCCTGCAAAGATGTACACTGAGTGTTGGGACTGCATGTGGCCCCAATCCATTTCTGACATCGTGACCTGTTGATGTACATCATCTCCAAGTATACACATGTTTATGAGGGTATGCTGAGTCTTGATCAAATATTTGCAGGAAGCAGTTTGCAGAACGTCTGGAGGTGATTGCATACCCAGAGCGTGAGAGAAGGCGCATTGTTGGCGCTGCTCTTGGGGTAAGCCTGCATTGTGTACAGTGCAAGACAGTGCAACAATATTTGGCTGCCATCCCATGCTCACAACACATGACTGATGCACTGTTTGCACTACTGCAGCTGTTTGATGTCATCATATGCAGCTTAGTGCTCTCCTATGCTTGTGGAAACGCTACCCATGCATGAGCGTCCTGTTTCACCAAGGCTGCATGGCCTTTCGTACATATTTGCAGCATTGTGACTAAAACCCAGACTGTGACAGGCCAAGGATTCTCAACTTGTCTGTATGATCTACACTGCATTTTACACTCAGGCATGATCTGTGAATCCCTGCTCACACACAAGTCCTCACGATTGCGCTTCACAGTTTCATCTCAACCTGTATGGGTGCGATGTTCTCTGATGCTGAAACTGTGTATGGGTGACAGGTGATGACAATAGCATTGGGTGCATACCTTGTGTCCAAGGGAGCTTCACCCCTGCAGAGGTGGCCCCTTCCCTGGTCTTCAGCCTGGGCTTCATTGACTCTAGCATACAGGGCTTGTGCACAGAGTCATGGGTGAGTCCTCAATAAGCTGTGACTCATGATGTATATATGCTCTGCAGCATCTGACTGTGCCAATGCTCTAGACACTAGGCGATCCCAGAAGCAAAGGCAACACAAGTGCCAAAATGGGATTGGTGTCATCATACTTGGGATTTGCCAGTGCTTGTCTGCACAACGCAGTCATTGATGTGCAGCTGCAAACCTCACTGGTGTCTCAGCACAGCGCTGGCAGGCATGATCAAAGTGCTTTCAGGACATGTGGTCAAGCATCATCACGGCAGGCACAGCTGTGCAGTGTGCCAGACGTCTTCAACACCAGTGGATGATGGCTGCAGCATATTAAAAAAAAGTAGTTTTGTCTGTCAACGCCTGCTTCACCTGATTTTTGATCTTGCATGGTGGTTGCGCGTGACTTCACATAGGGGGCTACTCAGAGATGTATGTACCTGACATTAGGAGAAGGGTTTCATGAGCGACTGAATGAATGGATGAACATGCACAGGCTGGGGCATGGGATGTTGATGACACAGGCCTGGAGTACATGCCCAACATGGATGTTGCAGAGCGAATTCAACAAAAGGTTTTGAAAATGTACATCAGGGACAGCGTTATTTGCACAGGCCTGCTGGCAGCATTCTGCTTCTGGCCATTGTGAGCTTGAATTATGAGTAGAAAATGTAATTGTCAAAGACAAGACAAACAGTGGCCTTCTGGCTTACAGGTCAAAGCCTGAGCAGGGGTGCCAGATCAGGATGTAGGTCAGCATGAGTTGGAATCTCAAGCTCAATAACCCCAACAGCTGCTTGTAACGTATCACGTGATGTGCACAACTTAGCAGTGGATGTAGACTGGGCATCATGTTCACTTGATAGACCATCTTCACTTGATAGACCATGCATGTTCAAAGTGCATGGCAGAATCAAAAGCTGCACCAGCGCAATGAGATAAGCTCTCACGACTGGCTGTGGCACTACGATAATCACCCTGAGATCGGGCAGGAAAGACTTGTGTTGCAATCTGCACCGACACATAAGGTCTTGTTTGGCGGGACAGCTGTCACAGGATCACATGCAGAGTTTGGAGATGGTTCTAAGTTGTCTTGATCTTCTCCATGTTTGACCTCTGCCTTGTTCTACATGTCGTCTTGTCAGACTTGTTGGCTGGCTAAAGTATCGTCATTCATTGCTACTGCGCTTCAAAGTTTATGCATTGTAATCTGGCTCTGGGGACATGTTGGTTCCGGAGCTATTGCAAGCTGAAAAACACATCTGCGTGTGCGTTCACAGACGCTCAAGGTGTTGACATCTCACAAGCCAGTGTCGAACACTTACATTGAGCAGCCGAGTCACATGAGGTCACGACTGTTCCTGGTCACTGCTTGCAAAACCGCTTGCCTCATTGGGAAGCCAGTGCAGCACGTAGGTGCAGCGCTGACGGGGTAAGAGCCTTGAATAAGATGCAACGAGCAGCAAACAGCTTCACAAGATCGCCGAACCATAGTCAGATGACTTTTGACACCAGAAGCTTGTACTGAACTGCAGGCTACAGCAACTGTGCACATGGGCAGCAGAGCCTTCAGAAGGAAGCAAATTGGACTCACAGATCACCGTGCCTGCTGTTGAAAAGCCTTCCCAGCAGACTTAAAGACAGGTGGAGACTGGTTGTCTGCTGTATAATTTGGCACCAAACGTGGTTGAGGCTGTAAGGCAACTGCCATCATGCAGGTGTTTGGAAGGCCTGCTGCTGCCAGTCTAGCTGTGAAGCATGTGCAGCGCAGCACGAAGCCAAACTGGCCTGGCAGTCAGCAGGTAGGCTAGGCTGTATCTTTGTAGGTGTCACAGGGTTGCACAATTGCTGCAGCCTGAAGTATCGCTTGCGGTTCTGGAAATGCTGATTGTATCTGCAAAAGTCAATGCAGCATGGTCACGGTGAAGGTCATCTGAAACAGCCCCAGCAGACACGGTTCCATACCACAGTTGAAGACTGCACGAAGGATCGCAAGGTCAATCACATGGCCCCTAAGCGTACTCACAATGACAAGACAGCTTCCGCACAAGCAGGTCTGCAGGAGGTCTCCAGAAAGGTGAGGCATTCTAGAAGCCTGAGGAGCAGCTCAAAACAGGTTTGAACAGATGTCAAGAGCACACACAAGTGATGCTCCAAAGCGCTGTCTGCAACACTTATTGCCCTTGAGCACAAGCAACAGGCATTGCAGACGCATGAAAGGCCGCCCATGTGATCACAAAACCACAGCAGTGTTGCAAAAGAAGATTCCTTGCAGATAAGTGACACCTACAATTACAAACTCCCTTCACAGGTTTGTGGCAAACTCACACTGCATTGAGTTGACATGTTGTGAGTCATGACAAGGATGAGCTGCTTGCCGTGCAGGACTCTAGAATCCAAAAGATGCGCCACCCTGCACAAGTCACTACTTACATCAAGGAACAGCAGAGGATGGCGTTGGCTGGTGTCAGAGGTCATCAACCATTCAAAGCATTACTGAGCTGTTATGCATCCATGGAGCACCTTTGCTCCACAGCTGAACCCCTTCTGGATTACATCAGTCTCAGTGCAATCATCACAGCTACAGCGCAGCTGTGGACTACAGCTCAAGCCCACAGTAGCTTCAAGCCCAGTGCAAATTCTGCTGCCTTTGAGCTGAAGCGTTTTTGCTGCATTATTGTTCTTCAGCTGGAGCCAATGATGTCTGCTGTTGGAGCACGAGAAATCAGTAACATCTTATGGTCCTCAGCAAAGCTGGGGCTGCATCCGGATGCCTTTGTGCCAGGCATGACTGATGCCTTGGCAGCCAAACTGCTGCAACTGACAAAGGATGAAGCCAGACGCCAACCAAACGCACAAGAGGATGCCAACTTGTTGTGGGCTCTTGCCACTCTGGGCCATGAACCTGCAGACAAGGGCTTAATAGATGTTGTGTTCAAGCATTTTGTCATGCTAATCAGGCATCATGATGCACAAAAGCGGCCTACTTCGCAAGGAGTGTCAAATGTGATGTGGGCTTTGGGGGAGTCGAACCATGCACCGCCAGATGGTGCTGCATCAGTCATTCTGGAGCGGCCTACTGCTCTTTGTGGTTTGCCAAGACAAGCACCAAACGCACAAGAGCTGAGCAACACTTTGTTTGCTTGCGCTGTGCACCGTTTGGAGGTCAAAAGAGCTGTCAGCCTTGCCTTAGTCGATGAGCTGCTGAGGGGCAGATAGGGCAAGTGGCAATGTACAAGACTACTGCAATGCTGCCTGGAGCTTGACTGTATCCAGCGTGCTGTCTGTTGACACTTTTTTTGCACTTCTTGAAAGGTTGCCGCCACACAGTCTCCACACTGATCATTTGTGAAAACTGTATGCTGGCAAGCACCATGATTCCTGCTGACTCTGCACTTGTCGTAACTAGGTCAATCTGCTCGCCATTTGCTTCAGCTGCATAATTAGCCATTAAGATGCAACACTGCGGCGGCAAGCGACACATAGATGCCTGCGAAAGGAGCTATCTCAAGCCTGGCCTTCTTGCCAACATTGCCACTGCAAACAACAAAATGACGCATTACCTTTGACTTTCATGCAGAAAAGGCAGCAATCAAGTTTGTGGCTCTGTGGATGGAAACCAGTGTAACTCCAACACTGCTGCTGCTACTGGCCCAAGGGTCTCTGGACGTATCTGCTGACAAAGACAAGGACTTTTTTATTAACAAGATAGGAAAACTTACTAGCATGAAGTTAAATGAGGTTCACCAACTCATCAGCACAGGATTTAAAATCATGATGATCATCATGATTGCATGACAGTACATACCCTGCAATGTCTAACGTGCACTGCAATGCAGCGCATCTTAGCTAAAACCTTACAGCTGTGCTACGGACTCACTGTATCTTACCTCACCTTTGCAGTGGCATAGCAGGCTTGTTCTATGTTGGAACCATTGTTGCATCATGCTGATGGACATAAAGATTGTAGCCCTAGCCCACAGTTAGACAGGGTGTTCTTGCAATGTATTGCAGTATGCAGCCAAGTCAAGCCAGCAGCAACTGAAGAGTTTTCAGCAAGCACTAGAGCCAATGCGCCTGCTGCTGTCAGATCAGCCTTTCTTTGGTGGCTCTGGACCTAGCTATGCAGACTTTGCTGTCGCTGGAGGATTTGCGGCAGGTTTCCTTGCAGCACCTTTGACCTTGAAGTTGCGTGGTGACCACTATCGCCAGATGCTACAGTGAGATTGAAGCAGTCACAACTTGCCATGCTGTTGCATGCATCAGGTTGGACTTATGTTTTCCAAGCTCTGTATAACTCCGTGTGCAAACGCGCCCTGAACGAGAGTCTGGCATGCTTGAGCTGAACAATAACGTGCATAGGTTTGATGCATATGGTCTGGTATGAAGTGTGCCCTGCGCAACTGTTCGATTCTTTGCAGCGGGCAAGAGCGGTGAGCCGTGTCAAGCTGCTGGACAGCAGTTGATCAGTTTTCAAGTTGCGAAAGCGGCTATTTGAGAAGCACCATGAGTGTGTGTTTGGCACAGTGGGGTATGATCTTGAAGAGGAATGATGCCGAACATCCAAGCCAGCTTTGATACCGATTTCAAGCCTAAAACTCGTTCAGTCAATCATCCATTTATGTCTACAGCCCGTTCTACAACAGTGATGACTGTCGTGCTTGACTTTGCTGGACCTGCGGCACAGAGACAGTACGAATGTGCTACCGACCAATGTTGACGGGTTTCTAGTACTCGACACTTCGGCTTGCGTGCGCGGAGGAACTAAGCCGAGCAGAAACGCTCAGGCAAGGCAACAAAATCGACATGCGGGGTTGTGAATCGAGCAGTTTCTTGTGATGAGCTAGTAGGCTGGTTGCCTCAGCTTGCGAGCCGCTATGCTGCACGAGGACGGTGAGAGAGAGAGAGATCATAAGGCTGTCACAAGCCAGCCAAAAAGTCTAATGCTGAAGAACAACGAAAGAGAGACGGATGATAAACGCATATGACAAATGCGTTCAAATTCAGTGATCTGCAATTTCCTGTTCAGTTTGCTTCCAAAACAGCTCAACCTGTGGACAGTTTCCCGCGAGTTGTTGTCCTGAGTTAGCTGCACGTCTGCATTTCTACCACTGCCTTGACGAAATTGTGCAGTCGTGCTGCCGCTGCTGCGATGTGTTATTAGCGACAGCAGCACTTAGTGCGTAACAGGTTTGTACAGCTGCTGCTTGGAATTCAGGCAAAGATGTATTCCTCCAGCGGACAAATCAGCAAGGCCAAGCCCATACGAGCCTCGGTGAGCTGCAAAGGCCTCTGTGTCGGTGGTACCAGCAAGCGTATGCACGGCGTCGTGATGACACATTTCTAGTGTTGAGCACTTTCAGTAACTCACCCAGCCCAACGTTCTCTCTCGCCTGAGGCTTGCTACCAATCGTGCGAGAACTCTAGGCGCACATGAGCTGCACTGTGAAACAGGCCTCGACCCCAAATGTGCGACGGGAGGGCTAGTCTTGCTGTCTCTTCAAGCGCTACCGACGTACTGCTGTGCCCATGCAGAGCATAGCCAAGACAGAAGATGTCTGCAACAAAAGTGACAGATTCAGCCCTGACAGCAGGTTTGTAACAACGCCGACCTCCAAGTCCGTACTCCAGCAACATACAGACTTGTGCATGGATGAGCTGTCTCACTCAAGCTAGATGTATGCACCTGTTTGAGTGTAAGGCTTGCAATCAGCAGTTGTTCGGCCATGGGGCTGACCGTCACACTCAATTTTCAATTGCTTTGTTCAACACAATGGTGCAGTCTTTGCTGTAGTTAACCCCTTTTATTTTAAAGCTGCATCTGCACTGAACCCTTGCAGAGCTGATCATGATTGCTTGCACCGCTGAACCCCGCACTGCTGCTGAATTTGGGACTATAACGCAGGGTAACAGGTAGCAAGAGGCGACAACGATCACCTCCGAGGTTATCAGAGTCATTGACGGTGAGTCTTTGACTTTCACCCTCCTTCCAGGTAGGTTGTCATGTTTCAAAGTGCCAACAGCACTTGAGTAAGAGTGTCTGCTATTATTGATGTACTTTCTGACACCATAGATTTGATGCAGAGGAGTTGCAGCAGTGATCCATCTGGCTGGACTTCTGTGGATGAAGAACAAAGGAAGCAGAATGGCAGACCTGTCACATGGGTTGGTGGAGGAGGACTCGACATCAAGTGAGGGTCTTTCTCATGTGTGCAAATCTGCTTCATCCGATGTTGATGGTCAATGCAATCCACAGCAGATGTTGCATTGAGCATGTTTCCTGTGTGTATCAGCCCCTAGAAAGCTTCTGTTGGATCTAATTAAATCTGGCATGCTCACTGCAATTGAGCATTTACACATATGCGGACTTTGAACACACAATGGTCGCAGGTGGTTGTCTACTCTTGGCGTTCCGCGTTTGCGTTCAATTTTTCTGGAGGTGTTTGGTCATCACACTGCTTCAAACAATGGAGCGTGGCTGCGCCGCAAGCTCGCAGAGCCCGCCGAGGGAGGTCGGGGGCGTGCAGTACAGATCCGTGCTCGAGATGCCTCTGCTGCAATCTGGACAACTGGCCGTGTGAAAGGTGTAAGCAAGGTACGTTAGGCTCATGTGATACCTGCAGCGCTCTTTTCAGTCTCACAAAGTGTCTTGCCTACAGCAGCCTGCCTCGAACTGCTCTGATCAGCTTGTGTGTGACTGGCCTGTTTTTAGGACCGACTTGCAGCTTAGCCTCGCGTTAATTTCGCCCAGCTTACGCCAAGCATGCGTCAAGCTCCTTTTGTGCCATGTGATCACGGCACTTGCTCTGCTGCAGGCTGAGGCCTCTGCCATTGTGGCTGAAAGACAAGCTGAGAGGAGAGCATCGTACGAAAGGAGTGCAAGCCATGACAGAGAAGCCCGCAGCACTAGGTCCAATGGTGGCACCTTGTCCTCAGAGTCACTTACCCCTTCAAAACCTGCAGCCCCAAGGGTGAGCCATTGTGCAGCTTCTGGTGGACTGGCTTTGGTCGACAGCAAGCAACAACCAACTGCACCTGTGCACTCATGAAATCATGTCCAAGCCTGTGCACCCATGCAATCATGTCCAAGCCTGGCTGAATCAAAGCAGCAATGGTATGAATCTGCTGCATTCTGTCACGCATCTTGATTTTCTGTTTGCTTCTAGTTATGTTTGTGCTCATGATAACAGGAACGTGACTTGGCATCAACTTGCTTGACTCTTCTGCATACAGGCGACTGCAACGGCAGCAAGGATCACCAGACTCTTTGCTGAGGAGCTGCCTACAGAGAAGAAGTCGTATGCCACCAGAGCCACACAGCCTGTCATCAGAGACAGCAGCCTGTTTGGGGTCCCCACAGTCCAGGAGGGGCTGGAGCGCCTAGTGATGAAGAAGGCTGACCTGAGGCACAGGCAGGCAATGCGGGGGCTGGCGGTGGAGCTGTTGTGGCAGGACGATGGCAACTGGTGGCCAGCAACCATCACTCAGGCAAGCGTTGCATCAGTTAGCCATGTGCTTACTCAGGCGAGACTTGATGACTTCTGGTGTTACCAGGTATGGACAAGACTTATAGCATGGGGTAGCGTTGGCCCTGTACTCCTTGGCATTCTGGTTCATAGAATGTCATGCATGGTCAATAGTGCGTGACCTGTTGCCAACAAGCTTTGGGTGAGCAAGGATGTGCCTGATGAATCATCATCACCTGCAGTCCTCACAGCTGCAACAGTTACAGCTGCACACCAGCTGCATGACACTCATGCTGTGCACAAATCACAAGCTGAGGTCCTTTACCCATGTTGTGGCATTTGCAGATCGATTCCACGACTGTGAGCGTGCTGTATGAGAATGGGGACAAAGAGGAGCTAGCCACAGGAGAAGTGCTGAGGGATGGCCTGCTGTCCCTGGGATGGGTCCAACCTGAGCACCCAGTCCCTGCTGACTCTGCATCCTGCCCATCCCCAGATGTTGCATCTGCAGCAGGTACACCCTTGTTGGCACTAGACAGTAGAAACTAGACAGCATTAGACAGTAGACACTAGACACTAACCAGCAGGCAACAAATGCAGTATGTATGTTTGAGTGGGCTCTCATGGCTCCTGCTTGCTGTGTCACTGCTAACTCTGGCTTCAGCCCATGCCAGAGTCAGACATTGTGACTGCAAACAGTGTAACTGGGCTTCTGCCTTTGCCCAGTCAATGTGTCTGCAGCCAACAAACATGTCTACCTTGCACACACATGTACTGTGTGTGATTGTTGTGGCTATTGCGCAAGGTGTCCTTCTTGCTGGTGGCAGTCTTCATCATGCTGCATGGGAGGTCTGCATGTGTGTGTGTGTGTATGTGCAGGCAGTGCAACAGCGGATGCACGCTATCTGGCTAGCAGCCAAGAGCCTGATGAGGAGCTGCAGAGCCTGCTGTCCTATGAGGAAGTCTGCCAGAAAGCCATTCCAGACCTCAAGGTGAATCAACACAGTGCTTTGTCATGACAGCACCTGTGAGTAATGTGTAGCGATCGTCGACAGTCACTGTTTGCGGGGCTGTCCAGGTTGACAGTGAAGCTAACGAGCCGTTTCAGTCATATAGATCATTGCGTCATTGTTTCTTGATGCAACTGTTTATTTTTGCTTTGAGCCCATTGCTAAGGCTGCTTCAGCAAGGTGCCCAAGATCTGTCAGTTTGATCGTTTTGTTCTGTTACGCAACAGGATTTACAAATAACATGACATCAAACAACAAAATCCCGCCAAATCTGGCATGTCTTGAGAGCTTATCTGCATGAGGTTGTTGCTGAGCTGTCCTGCGACATGACATGGCCTGTAGCACTGCTCCTCACATTCACGCCCTCAGGTGCGGTCTTTGGCTTTAGCACAGTCCTTTACACAGTCACATAGCACTTCCAGGTGCAGTCCAGAAGGCATTGTGTCTGTCCAGTTGACCTACTGATGCTGCGGCGTCTCCATCATGGCAATGTGTGGTTCAGTGATGCATCATGCAAAACAATCAGGTGTAATGCTGCAGGAGGATCTGGATATTCTAGAACCGCCCTCAAAGAAACTCAAGCTCGAGATCTCACCCCTGGACCTGCTGTCCTCACCCCCCGTCCGCCCCCTCCCGCGGG
>JAABUP010005839.1_pt1 | contig 18228 bp, 32 predicted proteins | sample 5559201 | NCBI WGS metagenome assembly JAABUP01 (sample SAMN10711887, study PRJNA513373) | rock metagenome | isolation source: Antarctica rocks | place: Antarctica
GCTCAAAGGGAGAGTCCCATTGTGTTCAATGGTTGCAGGTCGAGCGCCTGCCTGTGTTCTGGAAGCAGCAGCGGCTGATGTTCTTTGATGCCTTCTCCTTTGCCTTCCCTGCGGCGCTGCAGCGCATCCCATACTCTGTTCTGGTGTCCTTGATCTGGACTGTCATCACATACTTTCCAGTGGGATTGGCAGGTCAGCCTAGCAGGTGGGCTCCATATGACCCAGGCCTGCTGTGGCGTGCACCCTGCTTTGTTGAGTCAGCTTGTGTCATGCTGCTGCGCTGTGCTATGCTGCGCTGCGCTGCGCTATGCTGGGCCATGATGTCAGTGCCGTACGAATGTTCAGGGCTTTTGTCTGGTCCCAAGAACAGGGCATCTTGAAATCCTTTTTCCACTGTAGGTTCATGCATCCTCAGCCTGCGGTGCCTGTTGGCGCTTCCATGCTTTGGCTTGTGTTTTCATGCAGTCAGATAACAAGGCTACGGTCTAAGTACCATGTATACTCATGCATCGCTCTCTCGTGCAGTCAGTTTACAGTCTAGGTCCTGACGGCTGTGACACATGTATGAGCACTGTTTCACTGTCACATGCGTTGCAGGTTCTTCATGTTCTGGGCCATTGTGTTTGTGACCCACCAAGTAGGCGTCTGCATCTTCCGCTGCACAGCTATGATTTCCAGGAACATTGTGGTGGCCAATGGCCTGGGCATGCTCCTGCTGCTGTGCTGTATCCTGCTGGATGGCTTTGTCATTGTCAAGCGCTACATCCACCCATGGGTTGTGTGGTGAGCATTCAACCTTGCTGTCATCATCATCTGTGGCATTATCATCTGCCTAGGTATGCTGCCCTGCTGCATGTCTTGCCACAATTGGTCATAGCTCTACATACTCTCTTGCTGCTACTGGATCTGTGGCTGGACTGGCAGGTTCTTTCTCAATCTGCTTGCCAGGACGTGGGGGATGTATATTGTATTGACACGAGGGGTGTCTAATAGGTCGACATATAAAATTTGTCTACTACACTGACACAAGGGGTGTCTACTGTGTGCTTTTGGCGCTGTCCTGATTGTTCTAGAGGCCGCCAGTGTGATTGTGTTTGTCATTTTGATCAATTTCACTGTTTTTAATTATCGTTGTCATTCTTAGCCTTGCTGTCATTGCCAATCTGTGCTGCAGCTAGTGGTAGTCAGTATGGCTTAAGTCAGCAGCATGCTGATGACCTGTGAGCACTCACGTCGCCGTTCGTTTTGGTTGCAGTAAGCATGACAAAGCAGCTTACTGTGGGCCAAGCCATCACATGTCATGTTGTCATGGCACTTGCTTGATGCAGGATCTACTGGATGAATCCCTTGCAGTATGCCCAGAAGGCCATCCTCATCAATGAGTTCTCAGGGCACCACTGGCAGAACAAGGCCTACCCATACCCCATCTATGGTGGCATGACCCTGGGGGATGGGATACTGGCCGGCCTGGACATGGACAACAAGTACTGGTGGGTGTGGCTGGGGATTGGAGTCAACCTGGCATACATTCTGCTGATGAATGTCATCATCATCATCTGCTTGGCTTATCTACCAGGTATGGCATGTATTGTAGCATGTAGCCTGCTGATCATCCTGTCAACAAGTACCCAGCTGGTTCACCCAGTATGATGAATGCGTGCTTCTGTGCTGCTGTTCGGCACTCCTGCACAGCATGCTTCCATCATGCAATGTTCTTCATATGCTTTATATGCCGCTCGTGATAGTTGTCATTGTTGTCGTCATCGTATGATTTGCATATCTGCCAGACATGCGTCACTCATGACATGGCATGGGCAACTAGTGTTGTGCATTGTGATATGGTACCAGTTACGACCATGCCATCGGTAGTGATTGTAATTCTATCACCTTGTTTGATTGGCTGCAGCTTACGGAGCCAATGCCACAGTGGCCAAAACAGAAGAAGAGCTAGAGGATCGGCACAGAGCGCTCTTTGGAGATGCAGACAATGCAGATGACATCACAATTGACCTGCCCGCCAGCAATGGACATGCCTATGAGGATCATGTCAATGGAGATGCTGGGAGAAATGGCAATGCTCAGATGCAGAATGGTGGAAATGGGACTGGAAGCTCACACACTCCAAGGGTATGCTTGTCTGCTTGTTGTTTATATGTATATGTATATGTACGACATACGTTACAAATATATATGTAATGTATGTATTCACTTACAAATACAAGTCCATATTGGTATACACGTACCCATGTGTGTACGTATATATTCATGCATATCCATACACATTCCTGCAGGGCAATGAGCCACAGCCAGCTAGAAGAAGAGACTCCATAGATTCACAGGTCTCCACTGCACAGTCAGAGCAGGCGCAGTCACTGCAGAGGGCGGGCTCCAAGGGCTTGGGCAGCCGCAGGCCCTCCAAGGCCAGCTCCTCCAGAAGAAGAGCACTGGGCGGTGGAAGCAGCAAGACGCGCTCTAAGTACGCTTCCTCCCAGAATGTTGCATTGGAACAAGCACAATTGTGCTGTCAAATTGTGTGTAAGGGTGCATATCATGGAGCTTCTGTATTGGAAGTCATTGCTTACTGTGCATTTGGTACAGCTGGCCTATTGCCCATGCTTTGGCAGTTCACCTACAACTGTCCTATCTTCATCGCATGGACAATGTTTCCTGCTTTTGATAAGCTGTCATGTTGAAGGATGAAGGGTGTTGATGTGTGCTGTGCCCTTTGGTGTAGGAAGCAATTGGAAGGAGAGGGCATGGTGCTGCCTTTCGAGCCCATGACCATGACTTTCAAGGACCTGCACTACTGGGTGCAGATTCCCAAGGTGATCCACCTGCCGATATGAAAGCATTGTGCTGTGCCACTGTCCTGCTGAGACATGGAAATGCAATGATGCACTATCAGTTTCAGCAACGTCATTGTAGACTGTTTTTCTGATACCCTTACCAGACACAGCAGTATGCTTGAGCAGCAGCAGCCCATCAAAGCGCTCAGAGGTGTCAATGGGGGGCTGGTGGATGGAGCACACAATGGTCCACCGCATGAGACTGGGACTGTAGCCAGGACAACAACACCTGCCCCACCCGCTGAACAGTGTGCTGATGCCTTTCTGTACAACAATCTGCTCCTGATGCAGGCCACTCTGTCTGCTTGTGTGTGAGCATCTGCGTCTTTCTTTGGCCGCACAGATACAAGAGCTCATGCCGTGTCTCTGAGCAAGTGACTTCTCCAGCTGTGGACAGCCGCCACAGGATGGGGGCGCATGTGTACACTCAGGAGACCCTGGAAACAGCTGCTGTCAAGCATCAGCACTGCAATTGCCAGGCGCTTCTGCAAGCCTCTGTCTCACTCCTAGGCTGCAGAATAACAGAAAGCCAAAACAAAAAAAATGGATTTGCAGGAAGGTGCCAAGGATAGGGCGCATGTGCACATGGAGGGCAGCACGCCCTGGTTGGAGCTGCTGTTGGGCATTAGTGGGGCCTTCAGGCCCAAGGTGCTCACCTGCCTCATGGGAGTCACTGGTGCCGGCAAGACAACACTCATGGACGTGCTGGCAGGCAGAAAGACCGGTGAGCGCCTTCTCATGTCGCTTCTGATAGGCATATGTGACATGTTCCTCCTTTTGATCCTGAGCCGATTGGCAACTGTGCTACACTCTGCCTTTTGGCAGTGTAAGAGGCGCTGTCAAGACCGCACTTGTGGACTGGCTGGCTGAAAGCCCGGGGATGGCTTTGACACAGCTGCAACAGATGAATCTACCCTGAGATTTGCTTGCGACCTTTTTTGGACTGGCAAAGCTGGTATATTCTGCATGTCTCGACAGGCAGGCTGCCAGTACAGGAGACTAAGCAGGCTGGTTTGTACAACTGTGGATGGAATGTCTCTGCTTGTGTGCAGGTTTTCTGCCCTTGACCCTTGTGCATTGCCCTTATATAAGTATCAACATGCAGCCTGAGGGGCAGGCCAGCTTTGTGTGTGTCTGCGCGACAAGGGAACAGTTCGTGCTGCCTTTTGAACCCAGAAGGATGTGCCCTGCAGGTTGGCGCATTGTGGGTAATGTGCGCAACAATGGGCATGCAAAGGGGCAGAACAGCTTTTCCTTAGTCTCCCGTGAATGCTCCCTATCATGCTGCCCTTCTGACTGTCCACCCTGCCCTTTGCAGGTGGTCGCATAGAGGGAGATGTCAGAATCAATGGGCACCCGAAGGAGCAGGACAGCTTTGCTCGCGTCTCTGGCTATGTAGAGCAATTTGACACACATTCAGCTGCAGCCACAGTGCATGAGGCCCTGATGTTCAGTGGCATTCTCAGGAATGAGAATGACATTGACCATGACACTACAGAGGCTTTTGTAGATCAGGTGAGAGTGGCAGTGCTAGAGCTTGGCAATGCTGTGCTGCTGTACAATGCAAGCTGTCCCAAATGATGCTTGAAGTCATGCAAGCTTGCTAGAGCATGGCCCAAGCATGTAAGCCAAAATAGGGCAGTCTGCTGGGGCAAGACTTGTTTTGCAAGGAAATGTGCTCGAGTACTTGAACGTTCATCTTGCCTGTTGCTGCTAATGTCAGTTTTTGCTAGTTTGACTGCACCCTATTGATAGCCTGCCGCTTGGTGGCTTCAGTAACTGTCTGAGCAGCTAGGTGTTATTCAGCTTCACCAGCAGCACCTGCATGCTGTGACAATTGTTTCATACATTTCACGACACTGTGATCATCTCAGATTCCAGCATGGTGTGACTTTGCCGAGTTGCAAGTTGTGACCTCGGCAGGTGATGGACCTGGTTGAGCTGACCTTTTTGGCCAAAAGTTGTGATGAGCACTGCAGGCATTCAGGGTTTGTGTGTCTACATTTGCCTAACACGCAGCTTCAATACCTAGTAAGCTCTTGTCTGTCAAAACCAGAACAAAGGGGAACAACCTAAAAGGGAGCGCTGCTGCTGTGCTTAGGTAATGGATTTGGTCGAGCTGAGATCTTTAGCAAATGCTGTGGTGGGCAGAGCAGGCTCCACTGGTCTGTCTGTGGAGCAGAGGAAGCGGCTGACTATTGCAGTGGAGCTGGTTGCTAACCCCTCCATTGTCTTCATGGACGAGCCCACCTCAGGTTAGCCATCTCTGAAGTGGAGCAGCAGCCTGTCAGTGTGTTTGGCTTTGCCCCCTGCCAGGTGGAGACGTAAGGAGGCATCTCCTTTTCATGGAGCTGCTTTCACCCTCTGTGCCGCTTGTAATCCCTGTACTGCATGCCCCCCATCTTGCTGGTGCCTTTGCCACTTGCAGATGAAAAGCCTGTTGCATGACTCTGCTGGCTTCAACAGATGAGCATGTGCTGCGTGCCAAAGGGAAACCCATTGTACCTCAAACTTGGGCCGTTTTTAGTGCAATGCCACAAGGCATATTTGTCTCGTTCTCTCTTCATGTGCAGCGTGTGAATTGACCCAACTCCCATACCTTTGCTGTCAAGAGTGGACATGCATCATGCATTAGATGAGCCATGTTGCTGCAGGGGCATCCAGCATGGCCCAGTCGCTCCTTTGTGACAGCCCTGCTCATTGCTGCTTCATTATATGCAGGTCTGGATGCTAGAGCTGCAGCTATTGTCATGAGGACGGTGCGCAACATTGTCAACACGGGCAGGACGATTGTGTGTACCATTCACCAGCCCAGCATTGACATCTTTGAGGCCTTTGATGAGCTGCTGCTGCTGAAGAGGGGAGGAGAGTGCATCTTCAATGGGCAGCTGGGCAAAGACTCTGGCCGCCTCATCGACTACTTCTCGGTATGTTGCATGACTTTTACCAGAGTCTGCTTTTGGCTGTACCGTTTGCGCTCGCTGCCTGCCCACATACATGCTCCTCTGCAAGGGCGATCTGTAAGCTCATCAGTTGCTGCTGTAATGTCTGTCCGTTCTCCCAATCGCATGTCTGTTATCATTCATTCATTCATTAGATTTTAAAGGTCGTTGGGGCCAACCATGACCATTGGACCAGTAGACTGAAAGTGTCAGACAAAGATACCCAAATGTTCTAAAGCACTTATGAAAACATTAATGTTCACAGCTGACGCACTCTAAGCTAAACTAAAGGGTATGTCCAGATTGTGCTGCCACCAGGGTGTTCCTATGTTCAAAACATTCCCTCAGAAACCTAGCTATGACTTTGGGATCATGTAGAGTAAAAAAAGAAGACAGTGTAGGGGCTGGGCCCCAAAATGTGTTTGTGAATCTGCTCCTGATGGCACCATATGCAGGGCAATCAAACACAAAATGATGTTCATCCTCTGTTATAGCAGCCTTGATTGCCACCCCTCTTCATCTTCAAAATGTCATGTGTACTGAGGCTTCTGGCTTTTTGAGTGCTTCCACTCAGGCTGATTGTCACTACATCAGTGTGTCAGTGTGTCACGCTGGTTGTTTCTGTTCCACGGTCGTACTGTGTCAGGCTGATAGTTACTGTCTTTGACATAGCTGATGCATCCTGGTTGTGACTAACAGGCAGTGCCGGGAGTTCCCGCCATTGAGGGCGAGCTGAACCCTGCCACATGGATGCTGGAGATTACTACCCCTGGCATGGAGCACCAGCTGGGGGTGGACTTTGCCCAAGTCTACAGAGAGTCCAATCTTGCCAAGTAAGCTGACCTTTGCTCACTCACTGCTTGTGAGTAGACTCAGATGGGGCACGGATTGTAGTGCCTCAGGCATTGATTGCAGGCATCTTGTGTGAAGTTCTGTCTGTCCAATGCTCAGTGCATGATGTGGATGGCCAAGTGCAAGATGAGATACTTTGCTCTTGCTGGGTGTGCCGACGCGTTGCTGCTGCGGGCTGTAGCCGCCTTTGACATGATAGGCAAGATATGTATTTTCTTTTTTTACCGGGTCTGCCCATAGTGTGCCCATGCGCATTGTCTTTGGCGGCCTTCATGCCATCCTGTGCTGTGGTAAATGCGCTGGGAATGGTGAGCAACAAAACAAAGCCTGACGATGGTGGTCCTCACAACACTGTGACATTTGCAGTTGTGCCAAGTGGTTTTGACTGGCTGCAGGAAGTATGACAAACTGTTGGATGAGTTCAGCAGTCCAAAGGAGGGAACTCAGGCTCTGTCTTTCAAGTCCAAGTACCCCAAGCCCTTCATGGTTCAGTTCCACACCGTATTTGCCAAATATACAGCGGCCTACTGGCGTATGCCTGAGTACAACGGCATGCGCTTCTTCTATGCCATCAGCGTGGGCTTCCTGTTTGGAGCCATCTTCTGGAGACTAGGGTAAGCAGAAGGCATTCTCTGCTACAGTTTGGTGCACCAACAGAAAAAGCTCAAACCAACACCCACCAAAGAAGAACACAAAACAACAGCAAGGGTTAAAAGCGTGACAAAACATGCAGCTCTGTGCCTCTATCCAATTTTGCTGATTTCCGCATGGCATGCTTTCTTGATGGCGCCTTATTGGGTCTCTGTTCGGCATTGAGACCTTCCCATTGCCTATGCAGCTCTTGCTGTTTAGCTGACTGCATCGCTCACACCGTGTTGCTTCCATGTGCTGTATGCATGCATGGCCTCCCTGTGTGGACGTTGCACTTCCATGCTTGCACATACACTGGGCCATCTTGAATTTGCATTACTTCATTGTGTGCAGAGACAAGCTGACGACACAGGCAGGGCTGACCAATGTGCTAGGAGCCTTGTACGCCAGTGTGCTGTTTTTTGCCATCATCAACGCCTTGGTGGTTCAGCCTGTCATCAGTGCAGAGAGGGCGGTTTCCTATCGCGAGAGGGCTGCTGGAATGTACTCCTTTGCTCCATGGGTCCTTGCCCTGGTAAGGCTGTATCTGTCTGTGTGTCTGTCTGTCTCATTGTTCGTGTGAGTGTTGTTCACTACAAGAGAGCTACTGGAATGTACTCCTCTGCTCTGTGGGCAAGTTCCCTGGGTATCAGGGTAGGGCTGTGGGTGCGTGTGCGTGCGTGTGCGTGTGTGTCTGTGTCTGTGTCGTCAAGAGCTGTGTGTTTGATGATGTTTGTTTCTGCGTCTCAATGTTCACCTCATTGCTGTGCGCTTGTAGGGATGCGTGGAGATTCTGTACATTTCAGCACAGTCCGTTATCTTCACTGTCATTGTCTACTGGTGCTGTTGGTTTCAAAGAGATGCAGGTCAGCTGTCTGCTTTGCTGCCTCTGCTGTGCCATCTTGACATGCATTGTCATTTGATTGCACACATGTCAGCACTCTTCTCACCACGTCCACAGACAGAAAATATGAATTCATGAATTGATGTGCTCTGTCACTCTGTCTGGGATCGTGGCAGTGCGCTGCATGCCAGCCAACAAAGCACAGAGCAGTCTGCCTAATACTCAGCTCTCTTTTCATTCAGCACCAGTACAGTCAAAACGTCCGTGCTGTTGTGGCTCTGAGCCTGGCTGTATATTGACCCTGCAGGCAAATTCTTCTGGTTCCTGCTGTACACATACCTCACCCAAGTATACTTCACCTTCTTTGGTGAGCCATCCAATGAGCAGCAAGTCTGCCCAGTGACCACTCATCCACGCTTGACCAGCTTGCCATTTCTGGTCAACCACTTCTTGATGGCAAGCCTGTACATGCGTAAAAATCACCCAAAAAAGCCTTGCTGTGCATCACCTTGGCTGCAGTAGAGCCTGCTACACAGCCATAAGGTCGCAGCCATTGGCATCCGGGAGTGTGTGCAGTTATCAACACTTGATTGGCCATCATGTGACAGCCTGCGTCTTTTGCTCTTTCTGCATACAGCTTGGTGACTGCTTCATCGCCTGCTGCAGGAATGATAGCTGTGGCCATCACACCCAATATGAAAATCGCAGCTGTCTGCTCCTCCTACATGTACTCCCTCTTCCACCTGTTCGCAGGCTTTGTCATCACTCAAGTCAATATGCCTGGTTGGTGGTACGCTCTTAATCTTCACATGTACTGTCACCTTTACCTGTAGTTGCACAGCCTTGTCGCAAGTGTCCTCTTGACAGTACAATCACTTTATGAATGACCTGGCTGTGCTGGCCAGTGCTGTCATGCGCCAAGCTGATTTGGCCCCAAGTTATGGTCTGACTTTGTCTGTGAGGCTTTCCTGCTCGGGCGAAGCTTTACAGACTTGCCCCCTAACTGCACTTTCTTTCAGAATCTGCTTGTTACAATATCAGGGCAGTGATGTGTCATGCAGCAGTTGGCTCCTCTTGTCAAGTGCTGCTGCATCAGTGCAAGCTGGTGCTGGTGGTTGTCAGGATGTTGTGAAACAGACCCTTTGAAACAGCAAGGAATCTTGCAAGGAATGCTCCAACATCTTTAGCATGATCTCTCATCTATCATGTGATACCTTTTGCACCTATTTATGGCTTGACTAAGTGTCGTGTCTGTCACGCAGGGTGTGGGTTTCGTACTTGAATCCCATCTTCTGGACTGTATATGGTCTGATTGAGAGTCAAGTGGACAATCTGGATGTGATGGTGATGCTTAACAGCGGGGTTTCGCAGCCTGCATATGAGGCTGTGGAAACCATATTTGGCTACCAGTAAGTTGGCTGCCCTTGCTGCCACACACATTGCATGATGTTACCCAAATACACTTTCTGCTCCACTTCATGTAATATTCACGAATCAAATATGTGTCACTATGTGCTGGCGTCTTGCCTGATCCATACACATTTAGCATCCAGATGTATTGCCACTCCACTGGGAGAGTTGCAGTGGCTTTGCCTGGCACACTTCATGCACATTGTCAATAGAATTGTCGCTGTGTGTATAGCATAGATTTGCTGTTCAGGAGCAACATGCTGACCTGTCACAGTACGACTGAGATGCGCATGTGTTTTGCAGCCGTGGTATGCTGGGGTGGATTGTGCTCATTCTGTTGGCGTGGTGTGCAATCTGTTGGAGCGCCACATATGTTGCACTGTCAAGGCTCAACTTTCTGAAGCGATAAGGCATGCCCTGTCCAGTTGCTGTGGGGATTCTGTTGGAGCTGTAGGCTGGTCAGGCGCACAGACTGTTCCACTGCATGTTCTCAAGTTGCAAGGACTTGAGACCACATAGGCTGTATGGTGTGGATACGCTGTCTGTCTGTGGGCATGATGCGTAGCAAGTTCACAGAGTATCGTGCACTGGGAGTGTTGATTGACTTGTTGGCAGGCTTACAGATCATTGACAGAGATTCTATGCTCATTTTGGAGATAGCATCTAATTTACACTGCCAACAAGCTTTGTGTACCCAACAACATAACTTTTTAGCATTTGTAGCCATTTTGCTGCCACATTTCGTTTATTTATGCCAGCTGAGCAGGCTTTGATAATGGCAGAGGCAACTCTATTTATGTTGTGAGACTTGATTGGGTTTGGTCTGTTTTTGTATGGCGACTGTGTAGAGTTTCCCGCAATTGATACCATTGCTGCAGTCTTTCACTGAAGCAAGCATTAATGTACACAAGTGTGATAGGAGTCGGCTGTGAGCAAGACAAGTGAGGCACTGCACTTGGCAGCTTTACGCCAGCATGAGACCATCGATTGATAATCATAATTTCGTGCTACAACTGCTATGCTGAATTTGAGCTGGTGTGATGCAGGAGCAGCACCATCAGTTGTTGTGCACCAGCATGACATGCAGCCCTTTATGCAAAGAAAGCAAAAACGCAATCATCATCAGCAAAATGTTCTTGTATGATGGAAGATAATAATAGACTACAGCAAATGTCTTGTCTTGCTTTGCTGAAAAATGCAGTTTCGGGGAACTGGTCATCAAACCCATACCACTAAGAAAATGTCTTGTTTGCTGTTTTGCTTTGCCCTTCTAACAATAAATTTGAAAGTATTGAGCACAATACAACATTGTTTTCAGTTACGTTCAATTAGTCAAAGCCAGACACTATGCTGTGATGCAGCAGCCTCAGAAGCATCTGTCATCACAAAATCTGACAAAGAGGAGCAATTCAAACTATCATGTGACAAACTGGTAGCTTGTGACTGCGGAGAGTTGCCCCTGGTTGCCCCTGTTGACACGTGGTGCTGGTCAAAATCATCACGCTGCAAGCCTGCTGTTTGTATAAGCTGTGGAGGATTGTGGTGAATGGCTGATGCTTGGCCTGCCGGAGATACAGCTGCCTTGCCTGTTGATATAGGTTCAAGCTGGTGGCTAGATGTTTTTGCTTCTTCTATCTCCTGATCCAGCCTGTCAATTTTGGCCTGCTGTCTCGCTATTGTGAGAATGTTCTCCTGTAGGCAGCAGCCACTGAACAGGTATCTGTGCTGATAGTGCTGCACGGCTGTCAAAAACAAAGTTCTGGTGTACCTCAATAGCTTGCTCAAAATCAGGATCCGGCCCAACGTCTTGTACGGCTGTCTGAAGCTCGGCGTTAGAGCGCTGCAAGTGCTTACACGAGTTCTGCAATCTGTTGCGCTCGACCTCGAGCACTTCCACGCTCTGATCTTGCGTTCGATCGAAAAGCATAATTAGCTTTGCAATGTCAAGCCCACAATGAGCAGACCTGAATCCGACAGAAACCTTTCAGGCGCCTTGTGCGACGGCCAAGAGTCCTCAAAGCTTGCAACATTTACTGCTAGTGTATATCTTAGAGAGTTTCTGACGCCCTCCGTGCCGTTCCGTCAGAAGATGAACACGTAATTCTCCCGTCAAAGTGGGCTCACGGGGGGTCTGCACCAAGGTCTGCACGAGACCTTCCAAGACAAGCGCCTCCAAATAGTGCACTCGTGAGGCAGGTGCAGGCGACATCTCTTCCACGACGCTGGTATCTTGCAGAACACAGAGTCGTGACTCAGTCTCACGTCAGCACTTCTGTGCGTTTCCTGCTGGCAACCGCAGATCAGTGTGGGGCTCATGAAACGCGATGTTGATGGTGTCGAGCTGGCTAAATTAAACGGGATGTTTTATTTGCTTGGGGTTGGGTGAGCTTGTAGACCTGCGTGTGGCGTTACAACAGTCAAGGGTCTGTGGTCGCACTGCGCGAGCGTTCCCGAGCGTTTGCAACCACATGGGTCTCCATCTGAGCAACAATCCGCCTTTCAAAGCTCAGTGAAAGCACAAAGTCTGAGTGACCCTGACAGCGACTGTTGCAGCTGCTATTGCAAGTATACCTGCAGCCACATTAGCAGAAACGCCAGCAGCCCCTGTTGCAGCTACTGTTGCAGCTACACCTGCTGTCTCTGTCCTCCCAGTTCGTGCGTGGCCTGCCCCTGCCCCAAACAGTGATTATATACCTGGGCAGATGTTCAGTTGTGAAAGCGCTTATTGTGCCTCCCTACCTGATGAAACACGTGATGTCTGCTGATGGCCATGTGTGTTGTCATGTCCAGCTGCCTTGCCAATGCGCAACAAACAGCTGATATTTGGCAATGCCTCTGCTCTGCACGGCACTCAGCACATGGTTGTTTGTGTGCTGAGGTCATAACCAGAACGATAGCTTGCCTCTGAAAGAAATCTGGATTCTGATGTTGCTTGCAGTGCAATATGGTGTAGTTGTGTAAGTTGATGGGCTGACATCGGGCACAATGACATGTTTCAGCAACGCCATGCTTGGTGGCCTTGCAAGGCTGTATATGTGTCAATTGACGAGCTGGATGCAAACATCAACAATGCTGTATGTATCAGCACCCCCCAGCCCCAACCACGCCTTTCAGCTTGCCACAACTGGGGTGGTGTATGGTTGCACATGCAGGGCAGTTGGTGCTGCAGCCCCTGGACGTAGTGTCCTGGCCTCAGCGTTCCTTGGTGAAACAAGTTTCACAGTTGCAGATGCCATGCCTGAAGCTGTGCCTCTGGGTACCAGTCTATTTCATATGCCGGTGCAACACGTCCAGCTATTCACCCATACCTGCTGGTGGTGGCGCCCCTTTTGAACAGGTCATGTCCACCTTTATCACTTCCACTCCTTTGTCTTCTGCTGCAACATTGGCAGCCACGGCTGCAGGTACATGTACAGCTGCTGCCACACCTGCAGCCACAGTAGCAGAGACGCCAGCAGTGATCATCGCTTGCGCTTCAGTGCAGACTTTGCAGGCAGCTTACAAGGAGTAGGTAGCTCATGCCGATGTCTCTGCTGTTCATTTATTCTGATGTGCATGTTTGTGTGCATGGATTCGCCTAGACTGGCTTAAAACACCAACACAACAGTATATGAGATGCTGATTTCGTTTGATACCCGACATACGAACCTGTAACGACTTCTGCATGACCTGCACATAGCTTGCACAGGTAATGCTGGTTGCTGCTCAGAGCGAATGTGCATCGGTGTAGCAGGGAAAAGAGTAAGTAGGCACGTAACGCGCGATGTGGGCTTTTGCCTACAACAATCGGGAGAAAATGCATGCATTTCAAGCTGCATGACAGACTGTCACATGGTATGCCAATGATGGGCGAAAACTGTCACACTGCGCACTTACCGTCGCTCGCTAGCAGATAGAGCACAGCTGCTTCTCTGAAACGTTCACCGACTGCTTTGGTGGCAGACAAGACATATTGCGTTGGTACCAGTTAGAAGCGTAAAAGCTCAAGCTATTGGTTCAGCCCCCTGTGCAGCCCCTGCTTGACGTATAGAACGACTAGTTTGGTCGCAGCAAAGCATTCTGGAGACTCGATCAAGCAATGGAGGCGCTCGCTGCAGGTGACATTTCGGCCTCGCCAACGCATTTTGCCTGGAACGTCAGTAAGGCATGCATCAGTGAGTGCCTCGTTGCGCAGAAGCAACACGGGACATGGGAGATGCAACTACCTCGGAGGTACGGAGTCCATCGATGATATGGTTTCACTAGCACATTGCGTGTATCCCATCTAACACAACACTGACTGTCTCTTTTATACGTGCGCACCAGTGTGGCTGCTTGCGCCTGTGCAAACTGAACCCAGAAAGCTATACCTTGTCCACATCTTGATTTCTTATAGATACAGTATAGCTTTCCGGTTACTTCCAAAGGCTGACTTTGCCTGGGTTCAAAGGAGGCTCATTGACTGCTTGTGATGCATTGCAGCGTCCCTAACAGCTGAGTCTATGGTGTAATCATTGTGACAGCACTACCTTTCACTGTATACAGGAGCTGAGTCTACGGTGCAATCATTGTGACAGCACTTCCTCTTATTGTGTACAGGAGCTAGATCAGAAAGTTGAGCAGGCCCTTGCTTGTCCTTGCCTGGATGACCTGAAGGAGGGCCCTTGTGGACCTTCTTTTGTGGCAGCCTTTTCTTGCTTCCTAAAGAGCAGAGCAAACGAGAAGGTGCAGTAATACGCTCAGCACGCATCTTTGCTGCGCATTTGCAGGGCAGCCACTGTACATGCGGGCATGTGCTGACTTGCACGTTGCAGGTTCATGCACGGCATTGCTATCATACTGTCAGCATGCTGTGATGTGTTGTGATGGTGCAGGGATCAGACTGTGTCGCATCATTTCAAGCCATGCAGCAGTGCATTGTGAAGCATCCACAGGCCTTCGCAGAGTATGTTCAAGCAAAAGATGCAGACAGTGAACAAAAAGCTAATGCAATTGGGCTGTTGAAGACTGACCAATAACAGCTTGAGCTACATAATAGGGGTACACATGCTCAGATCCTGGACACAGCATGCGGACTGTGATGACAGCTCAAGTCTGGTTTTGGGCATCAGCTTGTGTGGTCATGCAAGGGACACTGGTTGTTGCGACGGATGGCAATATGTTGTTGACGATCACCATTAGTCTGAGTTGAAAGCTGGAACCCTGCAGCCAGGTAGACAAGCTAAGCTTCTCCCCAGATGTCTGCTTTGGAGCTTGAATGGACATCTGTGAAGTTTTTAGGCTTATGCTAGCATGCTGATTGGCATCCATTTGTACATGTGCTTTGATTCTGAGGAATGCTAAAAATGTTTGCCTTTAGTCTCTAGGTCAGCATAGCTACCTCAGCGCACATCCACTCTGTCTCATGCAGCCTTGCTTGCAAGATGTTACAAAGCCTGACCAGGCTCTGATGTTGCCAAATGGCACCAATGAATCAGATGCTGAAGTGCATACTGTAGCACACTTGTGCACTGAATTTCCTCCTGGACTGTATCATGAGGAGCAAAGTGCCTGAGATGTAAAAGTCAGCGTCATTTGATGCATTGTAGTTGTTACAGAATAGATTTACTACATTGGTAGTCAGGATGTGTCATGACTGAGCAGTCAAATTGCTGTGGCTTTCAGGCTACAGCATGGGTTCATTCAAGACTTCATTCGTGTATAACAAGAGTCAATCTTGCATTCCCTATGTGGATCTGCGATCCCTATGAGTTGCTCATCCAGACTTGAAGAGTAGTACTGCCACTTGTCCTGCAGAGCAGGACCAGGAAATTAGCCAAGTCTTCTTCAAGGTTTTGTTCAATGCTGATGCGGCGGATGAAGATGATGCTTACCGAGATAGAAATAGATGAAGTGCTTGGTCTCGTGCGTTACATATGAGCCTGCAAGCAACCAAAACTTGAACAGAAAGTTCCAACAATTCTGGCAGAAAACCAGGCATAGGCAACAAAGCACACTCACCAAAGTTTCTGCCAACAATACAGTGCCACGTGGGATTGTACTTTTTGTCAAACTCCTTCTTGATGAACGCAGCTATGTCTTTCTCCACGTTGTACTTTTCCAACGCCTACAGCGAGTCATCACAAGTCATCAGCTGGTTGACCTTGATGTGGCTCCCGGGCATTGCTCGTCAAACATATCAGTACAGGACTACGACATTCGGAGCAACAAAATCTTGCACCGCAGTAACTTTCTGAGCCAGAGCTTTTCAGCGCGATTTCACCAAAAGCGATACCTGTGTTGCACAGTCAATGGCGTCCTGCTGCATATCCTCGGACATGTCAGCATTCTTGATCACGGCTTTTCTTTCCGACATGATGCCTGTGCCTTCTGTTGAAGGTGCAACAAGGCAAACAGGCGTCTGATGCGGAGAAGGAGAACTAAGCCCGCTTGCCAGCCAAAGCTTCGTTCGTAATTTTATGCCGCATTATACATCTGTGCGAATAAGGTAATTCCTGTATTTCCTCAACTACATGACTGCCCTTTTGCAGCCTTCTGCTTGTGTACTGTGTTCATCTGTCGGGACTCCAACAAAGCTGTCGAGCGCCTGTGCTGCACGGCAGGACACCGTGGTTTGCTCCGCCACTGCACGTCGAACCAGACAACGTTGTCTCAGCAGCAGATCGTTAGGGTGTAGGTGAGCTCGCGTGCACCAGGCGGGCCCGGGCGTGGTCACCCGGCAGAGGGTCGTACGGCTGCCACAACCGCAGCGCCTGGCAACGAGCATCGGCCATGCCGAGATATTATTGTGATTACTGCGACACATATCTGACTCATGATTCTGTAAGTCTCAACTCAATATGCGCCAGTCCTGCTTGTACTCTGAGCATGCTTCTCATTCAAATCTCATGCATGTTGTGCTGCTGCAGCCTCAAGTTCGAAAGCAGCACAATGCAGGATATAAGCACAAGGTATTGGCGTACCGCTTACGGTGACACCTGCAGACCTGGATACTTAATCCCTGCAAATTATCCATTTCTCTACCTTACATGTGGCTCATTTGCAGGCGAACGTCCGTAACTACTTTATGCAGTTTGAGGAATCACAAACGCAAAGCCTTATTGACTCCAAGATCATGGAATTTGAGATGAAGTCTAGACAGGGCCTGCAGGTGAAACATCAACTGGAATGCATGTCTGGCTGTCTCAGACCTACAGGGACCATCTGCGTCCAGCATTGTTGACAGAGTAACAGATGCAACAGCGTCTCATTCCCATGTGTCAGAAACTGGAGACGCTAGCTTGTCTCATACCCTAAGACATACATGTTGCAGCAGCCCAGCGCCTGCTAGCAATATGCTGCCCCACAGCTCAAAGGAGAGTTGATATGAGTGAAAAGAAGTTCGTGAGAGTTGGTGAAGTTGAATCCAGCATGTGATCTTTGGCAGATAAGCAGCAAACATTCTGCATACATCTACCTTGTGCTGGTGAATGTCTGATTCTGACTTGTTCATCTTGTCACAGGGACCTGCAGGGATGCCCCCCATGCTCATGCCTCCTGGCATGATGCCCCCAGGGGGTATGCCACCTCCAGGCATGGGTATGCCTCCTATGGGCATGCCCCCTCCCATGATGCAGGGCATGCCCCCCAGGCCAGGCCAGTTAGGACCACCCCCGGGCTACAGACCGCCACAGAGTAAGGCTTCATACTGCTAGAGCTAGACTCCTGGTCACTGGCAGCTGCATACAGCTAGCACATTCCCAAGGTTGATTACAGTCCTTTGCCATTGTTGTGACCACCACTTGTCTAAGTAGTTACTCCGCTGCAGCAGTCTTTCAAGTCAAGTGCTTTCCGAGAGGCTCTATCAGCTGAGCGGCTTTCAGCTGTGCACCTCTACTAGAAGCATGCTTGTAAGGTGAATGGGCAACCGCAACCAATGTCCCTCAAGACTTTCTGTTGATCAGAATTTCTGCATGTATACAGGTTTGCCACCTCCTGGTATGAGGCCGCCGTTCCCTATGCCAGGGGGTTCCCAACTCCCTCAGGGTCAGCCATCCCCGCAGCAGCTGGTACCACCCCCGGGCTATGCAGTGCAAGCTCAGTAACCCCTTGCAAGATGAGATACATTTTTTGCGCCCTTCAGTATTCAGCTTTGATATTGAAGTCTGCCAGTTAGGCAACATCCGGTCATTCACCCGTTCTCCGCAGATTACTGATGTTGCACAACAGCAACTGGCTCTGATGCACAAGCACAAAGGCACCAAGCATATTTCCATCTGATGTCTCCTTCAGGTCTTGCAATCCTGCACATCCACGCATGACAGTGGTAATGGCATTCCATAGGAAGTCATGATCTAGCTGGGATCCCATTGTCCTGGTGGCATGCTCATCTTGTCATGCAGCTTCTATGCTGTTTGCAAGGAATCGTGACAATGCACTTTAGGTGACTTGTCATGTACAACAGAAAACTTTCTTTGAACAGCGCCTTGTATGCATGAGATGTTGCCCAAAATATGGTTGAAGCCTTGAATTGCGCCGATTTTCCCCAATGAGCTTGTTAGTAAAGCAATATACAAGCATCTTGCTACTATTTCCACAGACTTAAGTCGAGTCGTGCACCAGCCAGACTTGGCATTTGAGCCAACTTTGCTGGAAGTTTGTCATGCTAATCTGTGCTTGGAATGTGGAGAGTGCTGATTTAACTAGCGCGTATTGTACAATGTGGGGTATATTTGCTCATGGCAGT
>JAABUP010005840.1_pt1 | contig 18219 bp, 21 predicted proteins | sample 5559201 | NCBI WGS metagenome assembly JAABUP01 (sample SAMN10711887, study PRJNA513373) | rock metagenome | isolation source: Antarctica rocks | place: Antarctica
TCTTATAAGTAGAAAACCGTTATTATATTAAGCTACGAAAGTAGTAAGCTATCTATATACTAGTAACGCGATATATCTTTCCTTCCGAAATTCGTACCTAAGCTACGCACTCCTAGTATAAGTAGGGCAATTATTTACGCGTCCTTCTATATAATAGTAACTCGCTTCGCGTGAATTGCGGCGAGATTTATACCTATTAGATACTATTAGTAATAAATCGAGATATAAGCTTAAGGTAAGGTTATATACTCGAACTCGGTTATAAGGAACGCCTCTAAATACTCGTAAAGTGCCTCTAATACACTAGACTAGAAGCGTAGATTAGGCGTAATTATTTACGCTATCTCCCTTATTAATCTCGAGAATAAAAGCTTAGGAATTAGTAGTAGGAAAGATTTCTAGAATCGGCGAATTTCCTATAGCGTAACGGCTATAGATAGTAAAAAAGATTAGTCGCTTATTATATTAATTAATATAATCGATTAATATAAGATAGACTTACTACCCGGCTTATATCTACGTTTTTTTTAGCGGTTCTATCTTTCTTACGTTTAGGTCCTTACGTAGACTATATTTTCTTACGGGCTACTTTTCGTACTAAACCCTTCTTCGGTACTACGCTAAATATAGCCTAACGTACTATATACTTAGTACGCGCTATAGTAGTCTAGAAGATATAGATTAGTCTCTTTTACTCTAGGTATAAATATATTATTAATAAATTAAATTTAAAATACTATATATTAATTAATTAATTATTAATTTATTTATTTTATACTCTACTATCTAGCTATCTAGTAGCTAATAAAGGCGTTCTATACTTTAGATATATAAAGGAAACCTTATTAGGTGAAAACCTTTACTACCCCGCTATTTTTACTCTTATATATTATTAGTAGCACTACGTTACGCTTCTATCGCATACTTCCTATCGCTATATCTTCTTCCTAATTTACTTCTATTACCTTAAATAGTTACTCTTTCGCTAGAGAGAATTAGCCTAGTATCCTACGCCGTATTACCTACTAGGTTACGGCCTTTAGGCCCCGCGACGTTAATAGGATCGTTATAGAGTCGCTAGTACCTACCTCCCGGAGTATAGCCTATCTACCTTATATATAGTCCGGGTAAAATATAATAATATACTTTACGTCTTACTTCCTCTACCTATATAGGTAGCCTACTATTAATATCCTAGGGACCTTACGTATATAGAGGAAGGTAGTAAGGCTAATTTTTCCGGTTCGTAATTAGGTTACTACCGAGCTTATAGCCTTCGCTAGCCCTTTATAAAGACCTCGTCTTCCTAGCTCGCCTTACTATACCGGGAACCTTATTATCTCCGGGATCCTATCCTAGTATTTCTCCTACCGTCCTTTCTACCTCTTCTTACTCTACCTCTCTATTTAGGCGCCTATTATCGCCTTCGCCGCCTTAGCCTAGGCCGGCGTTTAGATAGGTAGTAGAGGAGGGGTTAGAGAGTCTATATCGCTTTATCCTAGGGCGTAGAGAGACTACGCCTTCTTTTCGCTAGCCGGTATATTCCGTAGCGCTAGTTTTCTTCCTCTCTTCGGCCTTAGTCTCCGCCTAATCCTTATATTACCCTCGATTACGGCCGAGTATATTCCCCTTATAGCCTAAGCGCGGATTACTAGCTAGTCGAGGTATATCTCGATTAGTAGTATTCTCGCCTCGGCCTCTAGGGCCGTAACTAGGGTTACTTTAAAGGCTCTAAGGACTATATATAAATAATAGTTCTATATTTTCTCTAGTACCTTTACCTTTATTCGGTTCGATCCTAGCGTACTCCTAGGATTATACTACGATCCCGCTACGTATATTATCGCCGGTCTAACTACCGCGCTATATACCTATCTAGCTTTACTAAGTATAGCGCCCTATATAGAACCCGCTACGACTAATAGCCCGAGTATTTAGGTCGCTATCTTAGCCCTAGTCTTCGCGAGGTAGGGTCCCTACTTTAGTTTTCTATCGATATATAGGCCGAGTATACGAATAGATATTTCTAGCTTTACTATAGCCTCTCCTAGGTTAACTACCGCTTCGAGGTTAAATCTCTTTAATCTCCTAGTTAAATAGACTAGCTCGTACTTATAGGGTGTAAACGCTACTCCGTAGGTTTTCGCCTAGGTAAGGTAGACCTCGTATACGCTCTTTAGTACCTTATAGTTATTCTCCGTACTTTTACTATACGCTATTAGATATATATCGTCTATAAAGCTACCTACCTAGACCGGGAGCTTTAGCTTCGCGTATCCCTCGATTAATAGCGCGTTAAAGAAGAGGAAGAGTACTAGGGAGATCGGGGAGCCCTATAGGATCCCTATCTCCGCCGCCTCGACCTCGCTCGTTTTTTAGCCTAGCGTTATTAATATTACTCTATCTCTTAGAAAGCTTTCTATCTAATTTACTATTAGTATCGGTACCCCCTTTAACTAGAGGTTATAGAGTAACCGTAGGTAGGAGACTTTATTAAAGGCCCCCGCTATATCTAGCGAGAGTAGGCTAGCGACGAACTATTCGCTACTATTTTAGACTATATATACCGCGCTAGTAATCGTCTCTATCGCGGTTTCTATAGATCTATTACGTCTTACCTATAATATTTCGCTTATAAATTTACTTTACGCGTATTAAACCTTATACGCGTACGAAATCTTAGGCGGAAAAGTCGAAATATAGTAAGAATCTCGATTTTCTAACCTTAAGCGTCGAAGATTTAAAGAATTTTAATTATTAAATAGTAGTTTCTAGACTTCGAAATCTCGTTATAAAAAAAGTTAGTAATTATCTAACTATAATCTAGAGTTTTATACTTAGACGTACTATAGATAAGGTATTAAGTTAGCTACCTACTTTAGTATTATAAAACTCTATTATTTAGTCTAAGACTTTACTTTAAAAATATTCTTATAGAGTTAATCTTTAAGGAGAGGAGTATTAAGGATAATAGGTAAGGTAGGTTTTACTAGAACTAGTCTAGTATAAGGAGATATCTTATATTTAGTATCTAGAAGATAAATAGTTACTATAAGTTCGTAATATAAGTTAAGTATAAAGCTTCTATCTATAGAAAAGTAGGTTATCTATATAGATATAGGAATTCGCGCTAAGTATAGTAATTAATTTATTTAGCGACTAATTATACTAGTTGTAATTAGTCCGCTTAGCGACTAATTACACCGATTATAATTAGCCTATTAAGCGACTAATTATACTAATTATAATTAGTCTACGTAGTAACTTATTAAGGTTTAGAAGTACTATAGTAGCGTATAGTATAAGAAACGTTAGTCTTAATTATAATACTTAGTAGCTAGCCGAATAGGGCTAGCTAGTATATCTAAGGTACTAAGGTAATTAAATAGTTACCTTAGTATCTTAAACGTACTAAGCTAACTTTTTTAGAGTTAGTAGTAGAAATAGCTAACTATTTAGTTTTTCTACGGTAAGTTTAAGTATAAAACTCTAGATTATAGTTAGATAAATATTAACCTTTTCTACGATAAGATTTCGAAGTCGAAAAACTACTATTTAATAATCGAAATCCTTTATTTTTCGACGCCTAGACTAGGGAATTAAGACTTCTATTCTATTTTAACTTTTCCGCCGAATATTTCGTACGCGTATAAGGTTTATAACGCGTAAAATAAATAGATAAACGAAATATTATTTTTATTAATAATTTTCCGAATTTCTATAGTAAAAAAATTAAGAAACTCTTATATAAACTTTTTAACGACTACGAATTCTCGGAAATCTCGTATAGAAACCCCCCGTAAAATCGGACGATCTCGCGCTAAAAGGAATAATCTCTATTAAAAATACCCGGTTTTATACTTAGACGTGCTGCGCACCGGGTTTTATAGAAGTAACTACTTATGGCTTAGCACGTCTGAGGTACTAAGGCAATCAAATGGAGCTAGTAGCAAAGCTAGTGTCTTGCCCTTCGAGGTCTTTGATTCAAGCCCAAGAGTTTTAAGGATTCGGGCCCAAAAGAGGGCTGGTGTCGAAAGCCTCGTCAGGAACGCAAATTTTCAATTAATCTGTTCCTGGAGAGATAGAATACAGGAAGAAGTCAAGATTGGATTTCAACATATCTCATCTTTCCACAGCACACCAATGCTGCAACCAGCTGGAAACATCATGCAGCTACGTATCACCCTTGGTCTCATCTTTCTGCGACAGATACTCTGACTGTGCTTGTACTTGGCTGAGCTCAAAGTAGCCATCATATCGTGATAGCTCTTCACAGATCCCGTTTTTGCACTTCGACAGGGCTGCCACGAGAGCTACTTCTTTCAATGAGAAGAGCAATGCCGTGCATTACGCTTGTCAGACCTGACTTGATCCCCCTCTCATTCAAATGGTAAGAAAACATGAGGGAAGAATAGTGAACTACACGATCTGGGATACTGCCGACAGAACCACTAAGACCATTGGCTCTGATAACCGGGATGGCGGTCATTGAGATTTCTTCTACCCTACACCTTCGTGGATTCTCGGCAGCCTCTCCATCGTATGAAAGAGTCTTGAAGGTACATTTAGACCGATGTTGTCCTTCGCCACGAAAGTCCCTCCTCGACGCTACTCTTTGTCTATTATTTTGTTCATCCAGCTCAATTAGTTTGGGCTTTATCCCGAAATTTCCCGAACTTTGTTGCAATTTCTGTCTCTCTTTGTCTATTTTCAGTCTTATGGAAATCAGCAATTTCCGTATCATGGATTTCGAACGAAATCGGTTGACAAGAACAAAACTTTGCTTTTTCTATCGAATTTCTCAAACTGTTTATTGTCACACGCGAGGCGAACGTCGACGCCTATTCTCATGCGAGACACAGCTATTTTTGTCACCGGTGGAGATTGCTGAAACGGGCCTCTTTAATTCTAGAGAGATCCTCAAATGCACCCTCGATTCGGGCCCAGACATCACCTTACAAACTCTAAATGCAAATGAGGTCGTCACTTGTACTTATCGCTTCGGCCGGGGCCGCCCTATCAACTCCCGTATTCAACACTACTCTGCACATGCGTGAAATCGAATCGTCAGAGTATCCTAATCTTCAAATAAATACGCACGGAGATCCGAGCTGCAACCACGACGGCTATACTTACGACGCCCAATACGGCATCAAACAACTGCTTGGTGGTATAAGTTCCTACCACCTGAGCCGCGACCTCCTTGCTGGCGAGGTTCTCAAATTATCCGAGAATTTCAAATGTGATTTCACATCTGGTGGATTCGATGCTACGGGCAAGGCCGCCAAAGCGGGCTGCACATCTAAAGACAAGCTGTGGCAATGCTATCAGTTGCTCTTTACATCTGCGGCACCTTCTGCACCAACTGCTGGGGTAAACCAAGCGGCTTGTGACTTCAGCTATAAAGTTGTAATGGACGGGTTCGTGATGCGAGGCAAGAACTTCGACAGGGGCAAGATGAAGCCGGATGGCTCGGGGTTGAAGAAGCAAGTCAGTGGATGCGGTGCTCTTACAGCCTGGAGCTTTAAGCAAACACCTGGAGATCCACAATACCAATGGATAGCGAATGGCAACCTCCCCGTAGGAACCGAAGCGTGTATGGGCAGTGCCATCAAATCAGCAGGGGGCTCGAGTGCGGGAAATTGTTTGGGGCAAGGTTAGCACTACCTTTGCATGTGACAATGACCCGAGGCGCCACGGGAATTGAGCAAATCGGAGCTAACGATCAGAGGGCCCATAAGTCATGAAAACATATATGCTTTGTGCATTTCATATTTCTACTTTATGGAAGTAGTCCACCCCAAGAAGCACGCCTTGTTCCGAGAGAAGCACTTCGAAACTTTTGTGAAACGGGTCAAAGCCCTTAACGATCCGTCGATATCTCTTTGGAGCTCTCGGCTACTTACATATAAATATTCGGCTGCTCCTTTACGTACCACACTACCCTAATTGGAGTCTACAACTCAACAAAAACAATATTGACTTGATTCCCCCACGGCTTTCGACGATAAGTGATTGACCGACTCTATCCTCGACTTCAACCTCCCTCACACCCACATTTCGAATATCAAGAAGAATGTATGCCTAATGCTTAGCGATAACTAATATACCAAAAGCAGGCGAGGACTCCCCTTCCAACCCACCTCCCCCATCCCCCACGGGCAAATCAACCTCCTTCCACCTCAACCTCCCCCCCAACCCCCCCCTTCTTGCCGCCATCTCATAAACACTCCTCCTCAAATGAAACTAATCAAACTCCACATTCCCCGCCTTAGTCACGGGCACCAATTGCGTTTCAACCCCCTCCTCAACTTCATAATTAACCGTCACCACGATATCCTTCCCCAACCCCGGTCTAGTCGCTTCCGACTCCTCCGTATAAGTCTTCGGATCCTCAGTCGAATACGGCGTCACGCCAACAAAGCGTCCTCCATCTTTGAGATTGAGAGCGATGTTGCGGTACATATCCGCCATTTCTTCGCCATTAGATGCGTCATTCAATAACCACGATCCGAAAACTATATCGAACGGGCCACCTTCATATTCCACCGCTTTTGCGCCATCAGCGACGAGGAAACTCAAACGTTCATCCCCTACCGAAGCTTTCTTCGCTGCATTCACCATACTCTCCGAAACGTCGACACCTTCGACCCGTGTAGCGCCCCATTGAATGAAATCCTTACAATAATATCCAGTCCCACAAGCGAGATCCAGGACTTTGGTGCCCTGAATATATGGAGCAAGGGCCGACGCAACGATTTCACGCTCCATTAATTTGGCGGGAAGATTTCACATCTCATCGTACGACGTTCCGATACTGTCATACTGGGCTGGCATGTCCGATGACGGATTTCTGAGTTGGGGGTTTTGAAACGCGAGTGACAGCAAGCGGGAGATTGTCTTTCCGGGATGGGTGTTCACGGGGATGTTGAGGAGCACAAAGGGCATTGATCTCATTGTTCACTGTGGTGATGCGGGGAGAAACGTCATCTTGCATCACACACGATCACCTTTGTTTTCGCGCTGATTGTCTTTCCCTTCCGCAATGGGACAAGCTGCATCTGGTATTATCTGGACTCCACGCGCTGTAATTTTGGTGGCAAGATTGTGTGCTCGTGTTAACTTCACTACTTCTATAGCGTCAATCGGAGACTGTGCGGAGTTGGTGATGACCAGCGTGAGCCAAGTATGAATCTTCGGTGTCATTCGCGAGGGTGCAATGTCACTACTGCATTGTTTGAATGTGGTCAGGACGATGTCTAGGCATAACCTCCGCCCAACACGTAACGGCTTGAGTACATATTGTATCAATGTCCGCATTGCAACACAATGAAGTCACTATTGCATTCTCACCAAGGTCGTTGAATTCGATTTCTCCATCAGAACTTATTTGATCATCCTTCGACTTCGACAGATTCCCCAAGACAAGCTTCGTGAACACACACATACCACCTCCTCATTTTCATCAGTCACCTTGTCAGCCTATTCATCAACAGGCTGCGGGCTCGTTACAACTGACAATGCCTGCCAAGGAAGCTCAGTCTAGGATGCAGTTGTGCCCAAATCTTCCAAGAGATGACATCGACGATGACGAAACCCAGGCTGAGCCGAATTCAGACGACGAACCAGACTGTGTTTGTGGAAGTAAAGACCTGCGCGATTGGATCGCGTGCGACAACGCCGACTGCGAAGTCGTATGGTATCATATGAACTGTATGGGTCTGGAGAGTGTCCCCGCAGGACAGTGGCTCTGTCCGAAATGCAATCCAAGCAGAACACCGGAAAATCGCTTTGACTTACGGTCCTACGCTATGCGGACCCCAATTTTCCCAAACCTAGTCAAAAACGATCTGACGGGGGAAGTAAATGAGACACAGAAGAAGGGTATGGCTGAGAAGAAGCCGACCGCTGAGAAGGCGAAGCCACTTTTCCCGAATCTCGTCAAAACCGATCTCACCGGCGAAGAAACTATGACACAGCAAAATGGTACCGCTGTGAAGAAGCCTCGAACTCCACTTTTCCCCAACCTCGTCAAAGCCGATCGAGCGGGTGAAGAAAACGTGGCACAGAAAAAGGGTACCGCTGTGAAGAAGCCAATTCCTCCGAAGGCCAAGCCGAAGTGGAAAGGTTGGGTTGAGCTTTCCGAGGACGAAGAGAAACAGTTCAAGGAAGATGTGGAAGGGAATTGGGAAACAACAGCTTCCCCAGCAGGTGCGAGAAAGATGAGTGGGAGACGCTAGGAAGAAGTTGTCCTTCCAGAGCGAGTCATTGCAGCAGAGCTCTGTTCTAGGGTCGGATGATGGGAAATACCTTGAAATGGAGGACTGCAGTCAAAATAGGAAAGCTTGGATCCGCTCTCGGTTACCGGAGTAAGTCTGTGGACAAGGCACGGAAACTGCTTCATGGTCAAGGAGCCAAGGGAACGAGAGACATTGGTATTCGACTAAGTATTGAAGTTGATCTCGGCGAGCAAACTCATGCTGTATGTACATAGTTCGAAATGGCGGCGATCTCCCGTCATGCGGCTGGTTGCTCACGGCTGTTGCTAGTATAGATAAGCGGTGTGTGTAAATGCTGCATGCATAGTTCTTGAGTTCAAATTAATCTTTGATTCTCATGCTCGACGACTTCTCTTGCAATCAGTGTGAAACAAGACTCAAGCCACTCAGCATTACCTGGGTTTCTGGCTTTCCATTTGCCTGTGAAATAGTAATTCTGCATGTTCGGCTTCGACTTCCTCAGAGACATAGCGGACCTGGGAGCACTACATGATAAACGAGTGTTGTCTCTGACGTTGCTTGTACACATACAGGTATCATCGAGACGGTGACTGCACTAACGGGTGATTTTCTGATGAACGAAACTTACAAAGACAGCACACCTGTCCGTTCGCTTTTCGATAAAGCTTTTAAGGGCATATAATTCCCCAGCCGGCGTTCAGACCACGTAAGACAATTGCTGCAGTGATTGCGTAAATCAGATTACATGAACTATCAAGCGAAAAAGAGCCAAGCAAAAACTAAACCTACCTTGCCTTAAGTGTCGCTCACTCCGAGTAGAGCACGTGTTTAAGATCACCACTACTGTAGACCATCTGTCAAAGCGGATTTGCCCACTTAGTAGTCTCTTCTCCACGCCAAGACATCCTTAGTAAGGTCTCCTGCCACCGAAAGATCAGCGGCTCCAGCTTTTCATATCCTCAATTGTAACTCCCATCTAGACCAGTTGCCAGAAGATCTGCCGATATGCGTCGCACCTTGACCAAATCATTTGAGGCCATGCAATGCGACTCCCGCATGGTCATAATCAAACCCATTTTGCTGCTTCGATACGTAGGAACGTTGTGGTTTCTCACATCGAATTTGCCATTTGGCCAGTCTTTAGGCGTACAATCTTGATTGAGAAGGCCATACTTTCCGTACCGGCGACAGTGTAGATTCCGGAAGTGATGAAGAAGAGGCGCGGACTGGAGGCTCCAAGCCGCGGGGGACCAAAGTGGACGTCAGGTTTTGTAATGGCCTAGGACGATCCTCGAATGGACAGCATGATCAATGACAAGGCTCGAACGAATCCGGCATGGTGGAAGGATTCACATGGATCCAACGAACTGGCCTTTTGTTTCATATCCCGGCCGAAGTCTGTGCCCTCTCCCTCGCCACAAGGGCAGCATATCACCGGACTCAGGGGTGGCTAGACTGGAATCTCGATGTTCCTTGGAGATGCCAATAAAACATCAAGGTGATGAAACAGTCTCTGCTATAAGTAAGTTGTGGGCGGGTTTTGTTTAAATGCACGAAAGCCACTTGTTCTAAGACCATCCCTCGGGGCTAAGGTATCATGACTGCGGAATTAAGACCGCAAGTGCCGGGGTTGGCAGGATTCGGGGTCCGAGCTGGTTGGCTCAACGAATGCTGAAGGTATATGTAGAGTAAGCGGAGGTGTAAGTCTTTGGCAATAAGTCCTCCATGCCAAATCGATATACCCAGCCACGTCAGAATCGCACGAACAATGGCATCTTATTTGATCACCGGAGCCTCTCGAGGTATTGGACTCGAGCTTACGAAACAGCTGCTTGAGTTGCCCGTCTCACAAGTCGGCCGAGTTTTCGCTGTCACTCGTGGTGATTCCCCAGCTCCTCTGCAGGATCTCATGAACAAGAGTGCAGGTCGTGCCGAACACATTAAAGCTTCTGTTGATAGCACCGAGAGCGTACAGAAGGCCGCAAAGGAAGTCGAGGCGAAGCTCGGTAAGAATGGCTTAGATGTTTTGGTCAACAATGCTGGAGTAGCGGCATACAGCCCAGATGGAACCAAGACTGTACCGCCCGAGCAACTCACAGATCTCTTCAATGTAAATGTTGTTGGACCACAGAGAATGATCGCTGCGTTCTTGCCACTCCTTGAGATGGGCAATCAGAAGAAGGTCATCCAGGTGTATGTGCTTGTTCGGGAGCAGCGCTGAGGTTGACACTACTGATGTTGTCGCAGGTCATCATCCGTGGGATCCATTTCATGGGCTGAGAGGTTCAAGCCCGTGCCATCTCAAGCCTACAAGGTCTCCAAGGCGGCCTTGCACATGCTGAACGCGCAGTACGCCATGGATCACGCGGATGCCGGTTTCACCTTCCTTTGCGTGTCTCCTGGGGTTAGCAAAGACCAATCTCGTCAAATTCGGTCAATGCTGACGATCTTGTAGTGGCTGAGGACTGACTTGGGTGGCCAGTACGCTGATCTTGATGTTACGACCGGTGTTGCCGAGCTGAAGAGGATAATCCTCGAATCAAGCAAGGCACAGAATGGCAAACTCCTCAATATCCACGTCCCCGGACAAGAAAATTCTCATGGCCATTACGATGGAAGGGAGATTCCTTGGTAGCCGCCGGAATGTCATTGGGCTTGGTCTTGAAGATGATGTCGTATCATGCCATGTTAATCAGGGAGAAAAATGATCGCCAGGGGTCGTGTTCAGCCGCTGATTGCTTGGTGGTACACGCATTGCTGAGATGTTTTCATGGAAGAAAAATATGCCTGAAATATGTAGTCGCACTATGGGTATACCAGGAAGATGTCGGAGACTTGTGTTATCACATATAATAAAGTATGTTGATGCCAAGTCGCCAGTCCAAAGACGCATGATCCCTGACTTCGAGCCCCTGACACTTCACCAAATAGAAGACCAGACGATATTGTAGGGAGTAATCTTTATCTTGTGCCTTGCTTATCCCGGACAAGTGTTCCGATGTGCCACCGACCGAATGCTCCCGCGATAGTGGCTCCAAAAATGTCCTGTGTGGCTGTCAGTTGTAGCTCAGCCACTATCTGAGGTGAGCAGTACATGAGAGCTATGCTCCTACTCTGACGGACGAGCCAGCTCTTGCCGAAGCAGAGCCCTTGCCGGCTCCGCCCGAGCCTTGGTCATCTCTCCTCCCATTGGGGCCTTTGTTTCGAGAATTCGGACATAACGTGATTCTTTTGGTGGTTGACCCTTTAGACGTTGGTTCGATTCTAGCGCAGATACTCCTTCTCCTGTCAGCGAGAGGGCACCAGATGATCCTGCTTTTCTCCGGTTCCATGGTTGTGTGCCCGCACTTCCATTTTACTGGAGCGGGATTGTCTTGCCAGCACATCACGGTGAGTAACCAAAATTGAAGTCAGAATTTTTAAGCCAAAAGCAAGAGAGTTGGAAGGAGAATACAGAGATCTTGCGTCGGACAGAGCAAAATAAGACAACTCGTTACTTCGCCGGTCATCGCTCGGCTAGTTCATATCAGGCAGCAGTCTGCAGATCATGACTCATAGTAAACATAGTGCCAACAGGCTATCTAGTTCCCGTACAGACTTGATACCGAATGGGCAGCTCTTAAGAGTAGCCGGGATAGACAGGTAAATCACTATGGATAGAATCTCTCTTCCTTCAGTATTGCGTATTGCTTGGGGTTTTGATCCACAGTTATCCTCCGCCATTTGTGTAGCAGATATGAATTAACAAGAGAAAGTCCGACTTATGGCCATGTCCGTAGTGCTCGGGCTATCAATTTTGACGCAGGATTTGCTCTAAGCTTTCTTTTATCTCACAATGAAGCTGCTCCATGCTTGAGTATAGTCCTAACCAGCATCTCTGTATCACATCCCCGCATATGAGACCATCGAGATTTGGCAGGTCGCGAAGCAAGGGTCGGACCCAATCACTGTGAAAAAGGTTACGTTCAAACTTTTTCCAGTTGGCAATCGAGTAGATGACGCAGCCAAGATGAAAAATGTCAGCTTGAGCAGTCAAGCCCTCTTCACTGACAGTATTGATGTTCGCCTCTAACGGGAAAACGACGCATGAGCCGAAATCGATGAATTTGAGAGACATGTCATCGCCGATAAGTATATTGCGTAGAGCCAAATCATCGACCAGGACTTTCAAACTGTGGAGGTGGAATATCGTCTGAACGACAGAAAGGATCCATTTGGCTTTCTGGGGCGAATTGACTTCGGTGTGAGTGTTGGTGTAGTTTTCGAGATCACCTTGCTTGTAAACAGCAAGCCGGATGCCAGCTTCTGAGACATCGATGCATTCCGCGATGCCTTCCCAATATCCTACCCGCCTGTAAACGGCTTTCTCCAACTCTAGCATTTGAATGTTTCCGTCATTGATGTATTCTTGATCATCGCGCTCTTCCTCTGGCAAACTCTCAGGATCGTAGGCTTTTGGGATCTTGAGGGCATGAGGACCGTCACGGAAGACGATGGCATTCGTCCCACTCCCGAGAAAATCCTCCATATTGATTTGGAGGCGAGTGCCGTCGGGCTTCAGAAACGCTGCTCTCCTCGCCATCTTTCTTGTTCTAAACAACCTGGGCTGCAAGACCTGTCCTTTACCCTCCAGCACAATTCAAGACCAGTGACCGCCGACTTCCAGCGATTCATTTCACAATAGAACGCAGCCGCTCGCGGCCATTGCTAAAAAGTTTTCGATGAGCGTTCTATGTAGGCTGGTTGTATGCCTACAGGCGCAGACAGGCGATGGACCGAACAAGATGGACAGTTGTTGAACGGAAAGAAGGAAGCTGGACGTGTTCGAAGAATTGCCCATCTCTGTTTCTGCCAAATTCTGATCAACGCTATCGTATTTAGCGGCGGAGTTAAGCTTCAGCCCGGTCTATGCCAAACCAATCCCTCCGTCACTTCTGTCTTACTCTACAGCTCCCCCGACTACCGCCGCCATGGACTTCGCAAATCGTGCGACTGAGAATGAGCTAGTCATGAAGCTGGAAGCTGGATTTGGTGCCCTGCTAGCCCAAATTCAAGAGCTGACGCGGAGGAACACCGATCTCGAGCAACGGCTTTCTAGATTCCGGGATGAGGTATATCTACATTTTATAGACCTTGGACACGACAGAGTGCTATGAGGAGAAATCATAGCTCTAGATCTAGAACCATTCATGTGGTGGTGATCGACATCATACCTATCGACTGAGCAACTTCCTCTCTAATTCTATTGCCATGTTTGATGGATTCGAGTCATAGCTGACCGCTTTGCTACTCTATAGTGTCAATGTGCAGTCTCATCCCCGGCTGATGCACTTGAAGAAGGCTCACCAGCCGAGTTGCAGGCGAACATGGGGGCTAGTGTTCTAGGGAAATTACCACAAGAAGTAGGCCTACGCTCCAACAAAGATAATGTTCTGTGGGCATTTCAGCCCTCCAATGAGGAAAGCACTTTGGCGATTGCAGAGGCCGTTGAAGCTTTTGAAGTTCTCAGCAACGGCGAGCTGTCTTTCAAACGGCGATTCGACAGCGAAAAGAAGATCGCGCCCAGCAGAACGCAGAGTTATGAGGATGCCAAGTCAGATCAAGCAAAAGCCACTTTGCCGGAAGGCCACCCACCCACAAATACAGAAGACAGAGAACGATCTGGCTGTCCGTTCGCCGCAATGGCGTCTCAAAAGGAGCCCCGAAACAGCCGGAACGCCGGATTCTCGAAGCAACGCCCCGAATCTCTGCCTACCCCACCAACAACTCAGGAGCGCTTCATGGGTCAGTCACAACCTAATGCGTCACAAGACGGCAATATGTCACCTCCTCCATCAATCTCGGGCTCGGCTTCAAAATGTCCCATCCGCATGCTCGACGAGCGCTCCCCGGAAGAGGTTGCGGAATACTTTGAGACACATAAGCATGAAATTCCGAGAAGTCATGAACTCTGCGTCAAAAGATACCAAACCAATACAGAGAGCATCAGGCAGCTGGACGCCAAATATGGAAGTCTGGTAAACGTGCTACAAGGACTAGGTATGAAGCACCAGCCTTTACTGCCAGCGAAAGAGCGCGAAGAAGATATTGCAGAAATGGATGCAAAGTCTGCAAGAAAAGTTCAGCAGTGGGCAGGCAACGTCAAGGGTATATCAAATGCCCAAGCGTCGGCTAGTCAAGATTTGCTTGACAGCTCGATCGTGGATACCGAAGAGAGGCAGGGCCACTTTGACAGACCTCTGAAAGAGATCAGAGTTGGAGAATCTCCAAGCCGGCCATGGGGGATATCGGTGCCTGGTGCCGGACCATTCAAGGAGAGTGACGAAAGTGAAACGAAATCCACACCTAAGGTAGCGGCATCAAAGACATCTGGTCAACCACAGAAGGGAAAGGCTTCTGACGAGCCGTCTGAAGCAGGCGGAAATGACAGGCCGCCAGTGACTTTCAATGGACCTGTCTTCATTGGGTATGATGCAGGGCAAGCAGCCACCCTGATTCAGAAGTGCGGGTGGGCTCCTCCAGGACCGATGAAAGGCCAGGCTTGATGCACTGAAGTATCAAGCAAACCGCCCAACTTTGCGGTTTCAGTACCTATGACCTTGGAAACATTCATGTACATCAAGTCATTATGCGTGGGCTGCAACGGCAATGGCCGAGACATTAAATACAAAGATCGTTTTGAAAAGGCTCCGAGGCTATCCATAACCCAACTTTGGTTTTTAGGAATGCCGCACTATCAAATCTGATCCTCAAACACTTTGGCCCCTGGCAGAACATGCATCGGTGATAGTGATCTCACCCATATAGACCCCGCTGTAGGAAATCAGACACCAATTCGTTCGAAAATTTTCGGAACTCGGCAGAAAAAGCTCCTCCCGTATAGCAACGTAACGCAACCTCACCGCTTGTATCCTTTCCATTCATTCAAGGGAAATTTCGTTGTGCCGAACGTGACGAAAGTACCAACCATCGAATGCTTGGATACAGAGAGCCGTAAGATCAATGGCAGGACGGTCGTTTACGAATTCACTATGGCAACGAGGTTATCCCCTACGCAGCGAACAGGCGAATATCTGCCGTACGTTCCGCTATGAGAACAGGCATCATGTCTACGAATACAATGATCCAAGTAATGTCGAGAATACTGATAAAATGCGGGGGGTTCAGTAGGGAAGCAGCATAGCTCTCGAAAGTCTTCAAAGCAATCAACCGCGGATGGAGCCTCAAAGACGTGCAGAATTTGGAGACAGGCCAATCCATTTACTCCTACTGCAGGGAGATCGTAACGGAAACACCGATCAGCAGAAAAAGCTGGGAATCATCAATTGAGAGACGTACATACATCCTGAGGGTAGGTACATGCCTGGCAGCCCACCCCTCATAATAAAACTCGATCCACCTGTCGAAACGGTATCTTACATTGCAAAGTCATGCAACTGGTCGATTTTGGATCACTTACATGCACCGGAAACATCTTGGCCGGAATGCGACTGAGAGTGGAGTCTTCCCGAATCTCCTGACCGCCAAATGGTGTTGCAAATAGAGTGTGACTCTGCAAATCCAGGAAAGAAAAGCGCATGGCGACAGGATGGGGGACAAGAGCAAACATTGACGGAGACATATAAACACCTTGCTTGTCTCCCACCCATCTCCTGCAACAATTTACACCTTAAAGGACAAGACTACAGACAGCATCTGAATCTGAAACCTCTCAAGGGATCCTCCAAAAAACAGCCCAGTGTTAGCAACGCAACATGCCTTCCAACAAGATGACCCAAAACGATGCGGCTAACATTCAATCGACCCAGGTAAGTCTTAGAATCTTTGCCCCATCCTCCTAGCTAACTACAGTTCTGTCCACCCCTAATCCCACGCTTTCCCTAATATTGCAAAGCCCTCACTAACAAACAATTGCAGGCCAAAGGTGGCAAAGACATGTCATCCAACGGTTTCGCCGCTCGCGCTCAGTCCGCCGGAGCACACAACGCCAACGCCTTTACCGGCAATGCAGACTACACGATCAGTGGCGGTTGCGGTGCTAGCGGACAAGCTGGAGGATCGCAGCAAGGTGGTAACAAGTCCGGTGGAAAATAAAGCAGGGGTGTTGGTGAGGGATCTAGAGCTGGGGAGGTCAGACGAGGGGTGTCGATGATTAAGTTTTATTCCGGGGTTGTTGCTGACGAAGGGGATTTGGAAGAGCAGGACGTTGGCATCCTGTAATGGCGGAGTCGTTGATTCACACGATCAATTCGTCCTGATTCTTTCATTTAAGCTTGCGTCGTGATCCCATATACCCATTGCCTCAGCCCACAGACCAATCCCTCCCCAACCCCCTTCCCCCCCCCTAAGGCAACGCAACACACTCCATCTCGACCTCCACCCCCTTCGGCAACTCCCTAACCGCCACACAACTCCTCGCCGGCTTCGTCTCCCCAAAATGCTTCTCATACTCCCCATTCATCTCCGCGAAGTTTCCCATATCCGTCAGGAAAACAGTCATCTTCACCACCTTTGACAACTCCGAGCCGGCGGCTTCGAGCACGGCGGCGAGGTTCTGGATGCAGAGGCGGGTTTTGTGGGAGATGGGGCCTGGGGGGAGGGCGCCGGAGGGGAGGGCGGGGAGTTGGCCGGATACGTAGATTGCGTGGGGGGTTGTGATGGCTTGGGACTGGGGGAGGAGTGGGGTTAGCTGGGATGGGATGGTGGCGGGGTGGGATGGGGGGGCCTACATAGGGACCGGCAGCTGAAGAGATGGTTTGTCAGTCTATCGATTGGAGTTCGTGTGAGGGGAAAGACGTACGCGGACACGCTTTATCGGTGGAGACGGGCTTGGCTTCGGCCATCTTTTCTGTTGAGCCGGTGTGGAGGCGGTGCTTGGAAGAGTGCTGCGAGGGGAGTGTAGGTCTGGGGATTTGGGATAAGGGTCGTGGGGCGAGGTTGTGGAGGGATCTTTGGTGGAGGGGGAGGAGTCGGTGGTAGCTGGTACAGGTGGGATTGAAGGACTGGGGTAATCGGGAAAGTTGTGAGAGAGGGTTTGACTTCGACATTGTGGCATGGCTATCAGGACTGTATCTAAGGTTACTACCGTACTACTCGGTTGGAAGTCAAGCCCTAACGCTAAGCCTGTTCAGGGAGAAGTATCATCAAGAGGGGGTGTCTACGTGTTACCTGCATTTACTTTGGGTACCTAGCTACTCTGATTTATAAGCTTCCAAGGGGCCAAATAGCCTGGGGAGCTTGTACTTCCTACAGTCCGGAAATTCCATGGAACATTTTCTCAGGTTCAGCTATTCTGTATTTCGGCTTTATCTGCGGTACCATGCGGGAAGTGCGTGGGGCGCAAGATAGGAGCGCAACGCACAACTCGGCTAACTTGCCTGACTACCTAGATTTTGGTGTGTACCACACCTACATCTAGGTACCTCGCCAACATCAACTACCACCACCTACATAAATGTCCTATATGCAACTCGCGATGTATGACGTAATGAGTAGGAGACCTGTTTGTGCGCATGATAGCTATGATGGAGTGACTATATAAGCACCACACTATTACCACCTATCCCGATTAGGACCTCTCTCCTCTATCCTTCCTATATATTACTGGTGACCTCGCTGGCGACTACTCTATTAAGTACGCTGTCGCTATAAGTCTTCTCTGTTACGACTCGGTGTTATCCCTATTATCTAGACCCTATTATGCTGCGCAATGGGTCGGGTTGGGTGGGTTTTGGCCATTTTATCACCCGACCCAATTTGGGGTGGGTAACCCATGTCTTGGCCCCAGGTGGGTCGGGTTATACTACGGGTTACCTATAGGTGAACCCATAATAACCCGGGTCTTCGTTAGCCAATTAAGTGTAATTATCTAAAGCCGAGATAATTAGGGTAGATCTTATACTAATTATTATAATAATTATTAGTAGTATAGTATTATAGTCTTATAAGTAGAAAACCGTTATTATATTAAGCTACGAAA
>JAABUP010005841.1_pt1 | contig 18215 bp, 29 predicted proteins | sample 5559201 | NCBI WGS metagenome assembly JAABUP01 (sample SAMN10711887, study PRJNA513373) | rock metagenome | isolation source: Antarctica rocks | place: Antarctica
TTCGGAACGCAATGAGGCCGAACGAACGCGCGCGTTGCCGTTTTTGGGCGTCCTGTGATGTGCGACTCTCGGCGATAGTTGGCGAAAACGTGGGTTTGCCGTCGTTGTTCGATATGCGATCGTGACACACTTGTGATTTCCCAGCTGCAGCCACAGACCCCACCGGCCTACCTTTCCTCAACATTCTTGCTCCCAGTTGGACTTTCTAGGAGCATGTCAATGAGAAGTATGTCTCCAACGGGACCTGGCATGGCTTCAACGAGAGTGGCACCTTGAGGCTGTGGACATTGTGGTATCCTGAGAATGGCTCATACCCCAACAAGCAGATATTTGACTTTCCCGGCGTACAAACGAAACGGTACTTGGGGTAAAGAGGGGGAAAGTGAGGCGGATGAGAAACTGCATGCAATGAAGAAGTCCAGCAAGAAAGTGCATGTACTGTCCGATTCCCATCAAAGACGATACTCAAGTTATGATCCAGTACACGGTCACCGTGACCGCAAGTCCGAGTGACCACCACAACGCTATGGCCATGACAATGGTCACCACCAAGCCATACATCTTGCGGACAAAGCCTGCAGGATTCAAATACCACTGCAAGTGGAGGTATAGCTATCCTTTCGAATCGATGAGGCTTGTGCGATAGATGAGATGTGAGATGCAGCAGTATAGCGTAGATCCTTCCTGGTGATGATTGATTCACCGGAATACCTGCGGGCCATGATTTGCCAGAACGACAATTAGTGTTGGCTGCAGTCTTCACGGTAGAGATCTTTGGCTCACGCTCACCCTCTCGTTCCGGCATGCCGCCAAGATGCATCTCAAGATCGCCAAAACCAGATCCCACATCCCACCCATATAATCGGTGACACCATCACCGCCGCCATCTCCAACAACAGCCATCGCCATCGTCCGACAATCCGTTTCCCCGCCGTCGGACCCATCTGTAAGTCCGGATCCGGCTCGTCGTCGTCCTCGTCAGGTTGAGCTGCCTTCTCCGCCTCCTTTTCGCCCGCTTCCACACATTCCCCCTCCACGACGACCTGCGGCATGACGGTGTCCGCTCCGAAAGTCTTGATGGTAAATCGTGTACGTCGCTCCCCAAGCTGCCAACATACGAGCATGGAGATCAATGTCCTCGTAGCCCCGACTCGTTCCACCTCCCATCGTTCCACATACACCCGTCCGAAAGAGACGAGCGCGATTTCGAGCCATTTCGCGAAAGCCAATCGCCGTAGCATCTTCCGGGATGTCGGGGGTATCTTCAGTCTATCAGACAGTCCATCCCCGAGGAGGAAACGGGAAATCGCGAGGTGGTACTCGATGGGTGTGTTTCGTGGTGGTCGGTCGGCGACCGAGGACAGGAGACGGTAGGTGCTTGTGGATTTGTGATCCATGGTGGGGGGGATTTCGAGGTTAAAGAGATGGAGCGTCATGCAGGTGAAAAGCTTGGATCCGCTGGATACGGGTCGAGTACCGGCGTAGTAATGGGCTAGTCGGGCGGGTGAGATACCTAGATAATATCTGGCAAGCACCCATCAGCAGCCCGCTTAGTCGGAAATGAGATGGCCACTTACCCGATATGTCGCCATACCGCGATATAGGCATGCTCCTCCTCGTCAGTAAGCCGGATCCCCATCCGCCGTAACGACCATAAAGGAGCGATCGCGAAAGATCCCAGTGTTGCCAGAAGATCCCTGCTTTGCATCAGATTTCTGGAACCCGGAAGGACATCCTGAACGCTCACTCCTGGTTGATGGGTATCCCATCCACCTTCTCATCGTAGACATTCTTGATGCCCTTCTTATCCTGTAATCGGACCCGCACCGACGAGTGCAGTATCCTTACCCGCACCGCCGATTTCCATCCAATCCCAGTCACGGGTGTCAAGTCACTCTACCCATCTCCGTCAGTATGACCTCACAATCATCGACCATGGACTCACCATGTAGTCCAATATCGCCTGAGTGGTCTCCAGTAATCGCCGATACGTCGCATCCCGAGCATGACCGGTAAGGTAGTTCGTCTCTCGCAAGACATTGACCACACGAACAGACGAGAATCCACCTGCGAGACTGAAGTGCATGAGGGCGTTGAAGATCTGGGACGAGTATCGCCAGAATACCGCTTGGCCCTCGGCCACCGTGGGTTGGGGGTGATAGTTGGGCGATCCGAGACTGGAACGAGGAGTGGCTTCCGAAGGAGTGGGGGACGGAGTGGAGAACGCAGAGACAGGGGATGGAGGTATCCGAGAGATCTAGGTGCGCTCAGTATATACCGATTGGGGATTGATGTGTTGGGCGTACCTCTTCCCAGAACGAACGGACACATTCCGCTTGATCGGCGATGGGCCGTTCGAGGTGTTGCAGCAGGACTTGGAGCCCGTCCTTTCCTGGCCGCAATTGGAGAGCGCGGACGACGGCGTCGCATAGCGGATCACCTTCATGTCGCCAGCTGATCAAAGGATTAGCCAAAGGACTAGCGATCCATTCTGATCGCATTGCTTACGGCTCGAGCTGCGATGGGGGCAGACACTCCTAACATACAGCTCAGCTCGCATTCTGGAAGGCACAGGAAGGTGTTCACGTCATCCCATTCCATCAAGTAATCACCGAGCGGCGTGACAGTCTGTCCAGGCCGGACATGTTCCAGCTGCTCGGCGTCCGAGATGTAGATCGGGGTAGAGCTCGAACTCGAGTTTGAAGACGAGAAGTCGCCAACTGGAAGAAAAAGGTCATCGACGGTGAAGAGGGAAATACGATGAGATGATACCTACTGGGAAAAGGCTGGCCGGTCATGGCAAGAAGATGATCTTAACGACGATGTCGATCTGTTTCTTGTTTGCCGTCTGAGACCACGTGATTGTTGCACGTGATCGAACGTGCCTGTTCTTCCATGAATACCTTCCCGGGCAGGCTATGGCTGTACTTCTCGAACCAGCGCATATGGGGTCGGGAGACGCACGTCACCAGCTTCTATGTGAATCTCCCGCACGTCGACGAGGCGAAGAGCCCTCATCCTTGCCTCATCAACGCCATGGTCAGTCCAACCCAGAACTCCGTGATTCCTTGCTGAGTATCGTCTACGAAGTATCTCGTTGCTTGTAGATCGTCTCACATCTACTTTACGAGAGAGCGAGTCGAGGCGTAGAAGAGAGTGGCAAGGACGAGAGATTGTTCGATGCGATGAAAGCGGCGACTCTGCTTACCCCTTGGCGCTACGGGATGGGCAGGCATCCTGAGGTAAAATTTCAGACCATATCGATGGGGCACCTGCGCTGATCCAGCAATCATTAGGCTGTCGTCATGATAGGGAAGGCGTCTCGGTACGCCCCATGCGCTCTTTGATTACCGGGTGATAGCATTTCGTCAGGATCGCCATCAGTTGTGGTTTCGACATCATCAGGTCGTCCGCTGTCGACCTCGATCCACCGATGCCAACTTTTCCTGCGCACTCGACCCGCTGTAATAGACCGACACCTGCTCGCAAATCGAGCTTGGCGAGCGGATCCATGCTTTGAGAGCTTCGTCATGAAGAGTTACACGAGGACTTGCCATCCGACCAATTCCAGCTGGTCCGTGATCATGGTCGACCGATGCGGAAGCATCGGCTTGAATTTGCCGACCTCTTTGACGAGAAGGTCCTCACCCCTTTACCGGGATCTTGGGCGGAGTATGAGAGAGTAGGCCCGCCTTCTGGATGTGTGAGGTGACTCTGACGGAATTCAGCCCGCGAGCACCTGGAGAAGTGTGATCTAACCCTGACGGACCTCTTGCGTCCAACGTCGGAGCCTTCCACCTGTGACCATGCAACAGGTCTGTGAGAATCGCACAGACCATGATTCCGGCTGAAACTGCCCTACCACCTACATGCTCCACGCTGTCCTTCTCCTGTACCAAGCGTCCCTCGTTTCTGTCGATCCGCAAATCTTCCCATAATCAAATCACTCCTCAATCTCGCGGTCGAAAATGGTTCACCACTCCCTCGTCCGCTCCATCCCGACCAATCTCCCTATCGGTCGCTCAATGTGACGATCTGACGGGGAGCATAGACCGATTCGTCGCAAATCTTCCCCCCGATCTCATTTTTAACGCTCCCCAGTCCGGCGAGCCGAGCACCATCACCGTTCGAACCGCAACTATGGTCTGTCTACCTCAGCTATCTAGGTGAGATTGTATGCTCATTTTACGTCGGTAGCATCTGGTAGTTGTAGCTGCGAAATGTTCCTCGCGGATACCAACAACAATAGGGAGGAAAACAACGAGGCCGTTGGACATGCCCGCTCGATCGCCGGCATAGTGAGACTTCTCGACTTTCAAGATCTCAGCGATTTCGGACTCGTCGTCGAGGTGTCTCAAGTTAGATATCCCAGCATGTTTCCAGGATTCGGTCTTTCACAGCACGGTTACTTGTGAGGGAAACTCGGCGCTTGCAACGCCAGGGTTCCACGTCCGGTATGTCTATCCAGTGCTTGATGACCTCACTGATGCATCGTAGAATGCTGCAGTCCTAGACGGCGACATCGACTTTCTCCCGTCCACTCTGGGGACAAAGCAAAGGACGATGCCGTTGGCGCAAGCTTCTGCAACGATTTCAACCCGTATCAGTTGTGACTCACTGGAAAATAGCGACCTGCAGCTTCAGGAGTTGGAATATGCTGGGAAGGCAGACGAGCCGGATTAGGAGCATTTGCGGCAGGCATCGGATATCCAAAACGGCAGGACGTAAACGGGACGCCAGGGGCGGAACATCATGTCAAGGCCGCATACAGGGCAATTCTGAGTGCAGTATGAGAGGTTCTAATGGCTACTCACATCCCTTAGCCGTTCTTGCGAGTCCGACCAAACAGTATGCCAGCTGACCGTAGAGCTGATGTGATAAACGCAATCAAGTTCATCTTCTTTCCAGCTATGTCGGTCGAGACCCATCTGACTGTCCCTTCCGCCATACCACCGCTACCAGTCGCTCACTTCTGCAGATCTCCGTCGAAGGTTAAGTCCGCCTCGCTAGAACAACTGGCGTCCATCAAGCCGTCCCGGGTGTAGACCGATATACAGCACGACGAGGATCGCCCCTAGGCCAATAACGATTGAGTACCGTCGAGCCGATGATCGCCCCGACCATCATCCATACCTTCCTCCTGCTCACCGCATCCATCTCAAGGCTATCATTCTCCAAAATCGGTCCGACTCTCGTCTGGAGGTTCTTCTCGAGATTCCCAGTTGACGAGTATGGCGCTCTGGCCGGTTTCTCTCGTCGGGTCCGACAACACCCGAAGAAGAAGACGTCTCGTTGCCGCCTGACCGGCCTGTCCAGCCGGAATCGATGGATGAACTCAGCGAGCATAAAGATAAAGATCACCGTCACCCCAACTGTGAGACTATGTCACTGATCGGGTCACCGTCATAATTCAGGGAGACTTACGCTGGACCATCGTGCCGGCCGACATGATCCTCGCGCCCGCATTCGCTTGGGCAGGATCAGGGACTCGCTGGCTATAACTTGATCATAGAAGACAAGAGGGCTCACGGGATAGAAGCTGGCGGATCCTAACGGGCCATTCTGGAATCGCAGCTGTTTTCCGTCCGCCCGACCGACAACCGCACAACCCAGATGCTACCGCGTCGAGTGATACTCCGACAGCCGAGCACCGTCGCTGCCACAGCCCAGGTAGAGTCCGAATTGGAAGATTGCCGATGTTTGAGAATCGCTTGTTGCACCATGATCTGGAAAGCGTGGAAAAGTTGAAGTTGAGCGAGATGGTCCGCTGGCGCGCCGGTTTGGAGGTAGTAGTCCTTGAAGATGATGGTATAGGCATCGGTGACGATTGAAAGTGAGTCGGTAGGGGAGACCGGTGCCAAGCAGGTGGTTGGGCCGTCTGGTCTGTCGGGAGAGTTACCGAGGTTGGTTACGACCTGGAAGCAACATTGTGGGGCATGTAGGAATAGAGGCGAACAGTAAAACATGAGCTGATCGCGCACCTGACTATGGCTGAGACAAGTGATCAGGGTAAGACGAAACGGGACAAAACGTCCTCGCGAAACTTGAAGGATCGAGGCCCAACGGGAGCTCGGTAGGTAGCATGAATCAGAAAACGGTAGTCTTGTACGCCAGGCGTGACAATGTCGATGACTCTTGTGAATGAAATGGTATGGGTCGAGGGTCATGAGAGGGGAAGAGGAAGTGAATGTAGAATGATGGAATGATGTGAGAATTGATTGGTAGTGTTGTCAGACTGACCAGTAGCCTTCCGTCGACCTAATCAGCTGTTCCCGATGTCCTGATAATTTACCATGCATGGTTCGTAGATCTTTCCCTTCGATGTGGTGCATGTATCACGGTGCTGCCCGTTGCTTCCAAGAGCTCGTCGAAGTACACAGATTCATACCCAGATATTGTCGCTCTGACCAACTGGAGCTACCGCCGATCCTCCATCCCGAGATCCGAGGTCGAAAGGCAGCGTAGGTATAAGACTAGAATGTCCTCCTGTAGCACTCTCGTCAGCTCGACTTTACTAGATGTCGAGGATCAAGGGAAAAAAGACATACCCATGTCAACGTCAAATCCCGGCAGACCAGACGATCCCGCAGAGGCAATACCGCTCTGACCTCCAACAATGACATTCGCGAGCCCGCCATGGAGCGCAGACTGTCTAAGCATCCCATCCCCATCCCTCAGAACTCCCGCATCCGGGACAGAGACGAACGAAGCCAATTTCTCCGTGACCACTCCCAGGTCAATAGCTCCCGCCGCGACTCCCGACAACCGCTGTTCTAGAGCCTGTGCGACCCAAGCGACGCCAGACCAGTAGATCGATTGCTTGGCGAGACCCTGTTGGAGAGTCGAGATGTTGTTGGAGGCGACGGATTTCAGGAGGGCTCGGAAGAGTTCGGCTTCTTTCTCTTTCTCTTCTGCTTGGGCGGCGGAGTCGCCGGCGGTGGTTTGTCGGGAGGTGGAGGGACTTTCTAGGTCTCGTTTCTGCTGTTGCTCAACCTCTGCCAAGGACCCACGTGATCAGCCAGGTTTCACGTAAACATTCAGGTCAGCATACCTTTGATGTAGCAGCATCCCGCAACGAAGAAGGCCTGATTCACAAACGGGAGCGCGTGATATGCAAAAGGATCGATGATATCGCTCAAGACGAGTATATCGCCAATCGTCCGAGCCGAGTTATGCCATAGATTCGATGCTGCCAACGAAGTCGGTGTGAGAGTCCCGCTCCTCCAGCCACTCATCACCGATATCCCGTTTGGTCGGCGGATGTCGGTGTCGGTGAGGTATGCAGAGGCCTGGGACACACTTCAGCTGGAGTGTCGAGAGTCGCGGGAAGGAGAGTCGGGCGGGACCGCTGACTCACGATGATGGTGTGCATCCAGAGGTGCATTTGCAGGAAGATGGACGCCTGGTGCGCTCGAGACTGCTGCTGGAAACTGTATCCCGATCATCAGTATCGCTTAGACGATCGTCTAAGCCATAAAAGCCCGAGCCCACTCACTTCGAAGCGCTCCACTGCATATCAATCGGTAGTGCATTATAAAACACCACGGCCCTCCTTATAGCCGCCTGGGCCTCCTTCACCCAAACCCCTCCCTCATCATGCGGCCCATTCAGGATATTGATGAGCGGTCCATACGAGAGCATCTGTTTTGCGGCGAATGGGAAGGGGCTTCGCGGTGTGCCCGGGCTGGGACACATGTCCTCGTCCGTGGGGAGGGATTGGGTGATGCTTGGGATCCGGAATGTCGTTTCGCGACCGGTGCCGAAGGAGAGGGAGAGGTCGAGTAGGCAGACGGACCAGAATGTAAGTCGGTTGAGGCGGCGCTCCTCGTCCGAGATGGTCGATTCTTCACCGGGATCCTGGGTGATTATTAAGGGGATATCCAGCTTGCGCGCCGGTTTGTCTTCGCTCACCATGTGCAATCCCAAGTCGACAGCCATGCGTACAGCCATACCCGTCATCATCCACTCCTCCGACTCGGAATCTAGGGGGGTCGGATCAGTCCATTGGAAGTGGAGCTGCTGGAGAACCACGCACCTATTCCGTGACCCAATCCAGCCAGGAGGACAAGCGCGATTACTGTCTCCCTCGACGGAACCGAAAGCATCGATCCCAGTAGATCCCTCGCGACCTTGAGAAACACATTGCCATAACTATGTCGTTCCAAGCTTGGCAATGCAATAGCGGGATGATCCGAAAACCTATTGAACACTCAGATCAATTATTCAACCAGGACCAAAGTGCATTCAGACCCACCGACTAGACGTCGCCGCTATGCAATTCAAGAGGAAGATCGACCCCGTCCCCACCTCCAGATCGGCCTCAAGCCTGTTTCTATCCAAGAACGGGAACTGACATCCGAAGTGCATGATGAAGAGATCGAGTAGGTGTTTCATGATGGACACGTTTGGCATCCCGTCGGATCCTACCACTTCGACGGGTATGTCGAGGTTGCCGTCGGCGTTGGGTGTCATTGCTTGGCGCTTCCCGGCGGAGCGATCGACCCGGACTTTCAGCGTGATTCGTTTCAGCCCTGGTCTCCGTTAGCCAATGTACAGACATCCAAGCATCCAGGCAGGATACAGTGCGAAAGGAGAGAGGACGGCACGTACCCGGAGCTATGGCCGTATGACCATGAGGACGCCACCATATGATCTTCACCGTCTTCTCCTCGTGCCCCTTGCCATTCCTCGCCTCCGTCTTCGGCGATGCCATCTCCCTCATCGTCCCCGTCCCCGTCCCCGTGCCTGATCCCGTGGATGCCACAGCACCCGACGAGTTCGGATCCGGGAACGGGGGCGACAACCCATCTCCCAAACTACCCTCCTCGACAGTGGGGATCCTCGAACTCACGGCGAAGATGAAGGAGGCCGGATCGAACCCGGATGACCATTGGAAGTCTGATGAACCGGAGCCGGGGGGCATGAATTGCTCGACCTGGCGTTGGGCGTCGAGGGCGGAGAGGATGACGGCGTCGTAGGCCATGGCGTCTGCGGGATTGGCATTAGGGTCCCAGGTCGAGCCGAGGTCGGGGAGGTCGGGGATGTAGGGGAAATTGGATGCCTCTTGGGAGTGGGTTGCGGGATCAACATGTCCTGCTGGAGTACCGTCAGTAGCGGCTTGGTTTCAGAAGAAGATGGACGCGGGAACGAAGGACCCACCATTGATGACGCTATCCAGCCCCTCCAACCAGTCACCCTGCATCTTCCAACTCCCAATATCTGCATCTTTCTGCGCTCGTCCAGCTTCGACGGGCTCAAGATTCCCATCCTTCGGACTGACCCGCTGTTTCCGTGCCCTTGACGACCTCCCATCTTCAGCGGGCCAATCGCAGCTCAGGTCATCTTCCAAGCAGTTTGGACAAGCGGCAGGAGGTGTGCCTCCGCATTTCCGTTTTCTCGACCGGCACTATCCGCGATTTAAGTGTTGTTTCAGAGATGGCAATGAAATGGTTGGACCCACCGGTAGACACGCCCTCCGAGCTCTCTTTATCCTCTTCCGCTCCCATGTGGTCCCATCTGAGCGATTCGACTCGGGACCATCCCGCTCACGTACGAATCCCGTCGAGGGCCCAGCTTCTGCGTTGGTCTTGAAGGTAAACGGACTGGATTGGAGTGAAGGTGAAGTTTGACTGGGTGAAGGAGGCGCAGCGTCCTGTGTTCCGAACGGGCCGATCACCACCATTGTTTTCGCGAAATGTCGGGCACCCGAGCTTTTTGAGTTAGCTCGAGACTGGACAACGGCGGCTGCTTGGGTTCAAGGAAGTCTGCGCAATTGATACCGTGGGTGGAAATCTGATACCTTGAAATTCACTCAAACCAAACTGTCCACTTGTTACCTCGTGCTCAAATAATTCCGGGTACTCGCCAAAGGGGAATCGGTTGCAGCCGGTTTACGTTACGCCGAGGGGAAAACGGGGCTAAGGGAAAGACAGCCCCTTTACAAGACAGGGACGAGTTGTTTTGCTACATTCGCTCTGTCGAACGCCTTTCCGGATAGCCGGGGATAAAAGGTCACTTGGATAAGAAAGATTGAAAAAGGATGATCCTACGATCTTTGTTCATAATACATGTCGTCTCGATATTTCCCTTCGTTCCGTCTACACTCCGTTTCCTGATAGGTCAATCTCCTTTGAGACCCCCTATGACTTGTACGCCTCATGGTGAGCGATCGCGTCCTTCTCATTCTCACTCCCACCACCCTCGAGGTCAACCCGTTGAGCACGCTGCGCATCATGTACAATGTCCGGATTCTCAAGCTTGAGCTTCTCAAAGTTCGCCTCGGCTGCCCAATTCCAGGGAGAATCGGCTGCGAAGAGGAGGTCCATCTCCTCGAGGGTGCGTTGGTTGGATTCTGGGTAGAAGGCCCATACGATGGGGATGGAGAGGACGTTTGCGATCCCGAAGAGGTAGTAGGTCTTCTCCCCGATGTTTTTGAATGCCACGGGGAGGAGAAGAGTCTGTTTCCGGCACCATCAGTATGAGCATTGAGTGGTAAATGGCGAGGTTGAGAGACTTACGAGCCATCCATTTCCGATACTCCATCCGACAACACCCCAAGCATTCCCCTTTGCCCTCACGGCGAGCGGGAAAATCTCCGCGGGGTAAAGCCAAGGTACAGTGAGCCAAGTGGCGCCAAACGTGAAAGTGAAGAGGAAGATCATGCTAGCAGCGGCATAACCGTATTTGGCGGCGGCTGCTGTGTCGCCAGCATCGCTGGCGTTGAGACCGAGTCGTGAGAAACCTCCGCCGAGGAACATGGCGATGCCTTGCATGACGGAGCCCCAGTAGAGGGTGTAGCGTCGGCCGATACGGTCGAGGGTGAAAACGCAAATGAGGGTTGAGAACTGCGCCACCATCAGACTCAAAGGCTATCTCGGTTGGGAACTGACTCACCATGTAGAAGATGTTGTTGAGACCACTGATCCATTGACTCTTGTTTGCGTCGAAACCAGCGAGTCGGAAGATGGTGGGAGCGTCTGATTGAAAGCAGGAATCAGCGCGTGGTCCCGAAATCGCTGAGATTGCTCACAGATGGTCACACCGGCAATCCCAACCCATTCCTGAATGACCTGCAGCCAAATAACCAGCTGGACCCGTCGTCCGATATGCAGTTTTCCGCCGCCGGTCCCGAACAACATGCTGATATATGAAGTCGGGTAATCGTCGCTCAACTCCATCGCAGCCACTGCCTTGATTTCTTGGAACTCGGCTTCGGCCTTGTTGATGTCCGTTCCCTCGGTACCACGGAGTTGTCCGAGGATGTATCGAGCTTCCTCTTCGCGGCCTACTTTGACGAGCCATCGTGGGGATTCGGGGAAGAACCATACGAGCGCGAAGAGGGCGAGTAAGGGGATGATTTGGAATCCGACGGGGAAACGCCAGCGGATTTGAGAGGCACCGTGGTCGATGTAGGACAACCCGCTGCAGCTGCGTCAGCGGGACATCTCTTTGATTGGGAGGTAAGTGAACTCACTACTCCATCCAGTAGGCTACGACGACACCGAAGATGTTGAGGGTGAATTCGATAGCGATGAATTGTCCTCGAGAGGTGTGTTCTGCCGTTTCGGTCGCCCAGACCGGGACGATAGCGTTGAGTATTCCCGTGCCCCAACCATTGATGAGTCGAGCGCAGATCATCCAAGTGTGATTCTGAGCGCTGCATTGGAGGCTCGCTCCGATGACACCCCAAGCCGCACCCAAGGCGATCGTCCTGATCCTCCCGATCCTCTCACCGACCCATCCGCCGACGAGAGCGCCGATCAGGGTACCGAGATAGTAGATGCTGACAATACCGCCTTGACGGAGGGTATTGGTGATCTTGGGGTCACCGTTGGATGTATCAATGTACCCAAACTTCATGGTGTTGATGTAGTCCTCGGCATTATTGACACCGCCCATCATACCCCTGCAAGCCTTCAGCCCATGGTCCATCGCTCCGTATGGCGTGGGAGCGGAAAGGGTCACTCACTGGTCATAGCCGAAGAAGAAGATACTGAGACCGGCGATACAGTTGATAGCGATGAGCAAGCGTCGCTTCGACAATCGATGAGCGACATTGTACTTTGACATCTGCATAGGTCGCTCTTTGGAGATCATCTTGTTCGAGATCTTTTGCGAGGATATTGGGAGCTCCACAAGTCCAACGATTCGACAAGGAGACGAAATGAGGGGCACATGTTGAGGATCGAGAGCGCTTATACCTGATCAGGTCCACCCCCCAACTCCCGAAACCGCCTGAACGTTACCGTCAGAGCCGCTTACAGCCTTGCATCGAAAAACCGATATTCGAGCCGTATAGCCGTGAAGTTTCGCGGAATTACAAACTCCGAAGGGGATGGGAATCAAAGACAGGAAGTGACGTCATGCGTATGAAGAGCCGTTTCTCCGGATTATCACGCTAGTCGATCCCCGCAGTGAGAGACATGACGTAGGTAGGAGAGCGCTGGAGGATGGTGACGTCGATGCATCGTCGAGCTGTATGATCATTGAAGGTTGGGTATTCCCAAAAAGACGATCTTGTCCCCGCCATCCAGCGTCGGGAGAGGCGAGTGATGCAGCGAACTCATACATGTAATCTAGGTTCGCCGGGGAGCGTGAACGATCGAGGGTAGCTCGCTCCGGAGTGACATGGTAATTGGGCTTCTATTGGCTCCCTCAGACATGACTTCGAGCTGTGGAGAGGTAGGTCCGAAGTTGTCTCCCCCGTTCAGACTAGGACCGTTCCATCCTGGGTCGGACAACCGGATTGCTACTTTCGGCGCCAGACCGTCAAAATCCGGGCCGGTACGCGGCGGGATGAAGAGACCGGCCGGAGATGCGGAGATGCTCCAAGCCTGAACCGGTTGAACCTGCGGTGGACCGGTGGCATGCAGCTTAAGGCCGTTTGGCATCCCTTTCCCGCCGGACTGATTGTCCGTTTGATGTCACAAAAGCTTGGGCAAGGCGGCAATGAGATACAGGTTCCCGAGCCGTCTTCCGTTGGTCCGCGTCAGGCCGGATGTTCCGAACTACTGATTTTCTCTCAACCATGTGGTGAATCTACCGATCACTGCCGAAAGTCTCGAGGCGGTCCAGATCAGCTTCGCCACATCGTCATGAAGCCCTCACACACGCTCGAGATCGAGCTCGGAGCGACATCCGGTCCGAGTGCAGCGTCCTCTCCGGACTTCCACTCTCCTCACATTGCGAGAAGGTTAATCGCTCCCAGCATGCGTTCACTTAGCGGTCGACGTCATCGGATGTTGCCTGCGTACAGTCGTTCTTGCCGTTGAATAGCGGTATCGCGGTGTGCTAATTCGGGCCAATGAAGTCAAGTCTCTGGGTGTCGAGCAAACGGCGATGCATTCCTGCTAGTGAAGCATAGCATTCAGATCCAGCTTGACTCTCCTTGGATTCCCAGCCTCACACTTGTACGGAATCTGCTCCAGATCCACACCATTCTTCAGCCTATGGTTCCTGGTGAGCGTAATCTCAAAGCTTAACCGATTTCCCCAAAAACATAACCCCCTCGGCCAGGATATATCTTCGACACCGTCAGAAGAGTATACCTGTCCGACTGAGATTCTGGGGTCAAAGTAAGTCTTTGATGGGAGCGGAATACGAGATACTCGCTGACGGCGTGGTTGGTTGCAGGTGAGTCAAGGAGGAGGTCTGCACGGTATCCAACTTTCCAATGACGGGCAATTCTGCACCATCAAGGGAGGAGTACCTGTCGTTTGGGAGGGAGACTGTGTAGGCGGGATAGGAGTGAGCGGAGGAACGACTGAACAGGACCGGGTAGGTCGTAGCTCTTGCCCTGTGACCCACTTTGCATCCCTCCAGATGACATCACTCCGTACGATAACCTTCCTGCCGGTCGGCTTTGCTGTCACTGGCTGATGGTGTCACCCAGGAGATTGCTTAGGCAGGGGTCTTGCCGATCATGACGAGCTTGCATTACCACCGCCTGATCAGTGATCTCCCTCCACTCCTCAGGCGGTACCGCTGGCATGAGATGTTGAAAGGGATTGACCAACCGACTGTCCTCGTCAATGCCCAATGTTTCAGCAATGAACCCGCTTGTTGGTCTCAACTCTCATCACATTCTTGCAATCTGCAAACAAGTCAACAGCGAGCTGCCGACTGGGAATAGCGCCATCATTCGGCTCCTTATGACTGTTGGTGGAACCGGAGACGATGGGGACGGAGAGACAAGGTGAGTTAGAAGCATGACCTCTACTGATGAAAGTGGATTCTTGCGTGCTCTTCAGCCTGATAGCCTTGTCCATTACAGCCAGACCCTCACTCGGCTTTGCCACTTCCTCCTACGCATTGCCCGGTCACCCGTTCCCTCACTACCTGCGGTTCTTGACAGCACGCTCCTCGTCCACATATTTCAGCTCCAACTTGCCTTGGAGACAGGAAGCATCTCTGTTACCACCAACACCACTGTCATCACATCTCTCTTACAGCAATCTCCACCCAATGTTCACCGCAACCAGTTCAGCTTTCCTTTACTATGCTTCATCCCGCTCTTTGCCGCCAAAACCAACGGAGGCTTCTCCAACGCAAGCGACCTCACTCAAGTCCTGGCCAAGCTGCAATGGACCATACGTGTCATGCTCTACACGCACATCATGACATCACTTGACAAGGACCTGGAAACTACCTCTGCGGATCAGTGAGTCAGCGTGATGAGTCCTCACGCTGACCGTAGATTCATCTCTTCCATCTGCATGTTGATCCAGCGCCGAGGCCTGAACTCATTTGGATCCCTCCTTGAACTACGAGCCTACATCAACTCAGTAGCGATGACAAGCGGTTCCTGACTGTCTGGCATGATGAAGCTGGCGAGACACTATCGGTGAATGGACTCCCGTTGTCCCTATCTGGGTTGCGTACACTAGTATTATCCACGACAATCGAATGCCAGAAGATACTCGAGGATCGCCTACTATTAAAATTGACAACTGGCACCAAGGACCTCCTCCAACAGCCGCTTGTTGACGAGCTCAATAACACAACCCCAGGCTATTCCTTCATCACTGATACCCGGAACAAGCTCTGTCCCACTCAAGATGCCCTTTATCGCCATGTTGTTGCCTCCATGGACACGCATTTTCACCAGGGTGTTTTGGACGGTCACATCTCGTGGAGAACTACCGCCATGCACGATTACCTTCAACACTGTCACGAGTTCCTCACCCTTCTTGGTCCGCTTATTCACCTCACATACGGATCACCTGCACGATGCGAAGAGCTCATGGCTACCATCATCAATCTTGCCAGTTCTGCTCGCAACGTCTTCACTATCCATCAGCGTAACAGCATCGTCCTAACGCTACCACAAGGGTAGCAGTCTCCTCGGCCGGGCCAAACTCATTCCACGGGAACTTCCAGCTACACTATCATCCATCCTTGCAACCTATCTGTCCTATGTCCGTCCTCTGGAAGCCATATTCACCAATCTCCTGCATTCGACTACAGCGTTTGATGAGGCTTATCTTTTCACCAATGGCCGGCGCTGGACCGGAGAAGACTTCAGCAATCACCTCCAAATCCTCACCAACTCCCATCTACTCCCATGCATCCTGGCGTCAGGCAGCATCCTTCATCCAGCGCAAGCACGGGCATCAGGACAGATGAAGAACACGGCGATTCAGCGCAGGATCTTCAGTTTGGTCATCGCACCAGTACTGCCGAGAAGCATTACGGTATCGATCATACAGCCATGGCTTCCCTTGATGCCAGCACCATGCTCCTCTTTCTTGAGGCGAGCCGCAGCTGGCATGCCATACTGTACTGCGGTACCGGATCCCAACATCAAGCCAAATCCTCCGAAGTGGTCACAGGCGTAGCCAGTGTTCACAACACTCCCGTCATCCCCGACATGCATGCTTTGTTTGACACACTTGCGATGTGCTGGAGATAGAACGGGATCAACGGGCGAAATCGTCGAACCTGGTCACTACCTCTTCTCATCCGGTGATATGGCCAGCGGCTTCGGCAGGGCCAGGTGCGGTATGACCTTGAATTCACCGAAGAGATGAAGGAGGTATCCAATCTTCAGGTAGAGGTACCGATGTAAGTTTTCGTCACGCCAAGTACCGCATCATGAGTCGATCTCCCTCGTAGTGCCATGCAACGACATCTCCACTTTTGTCACATACAGTCCAGTCCTTCCAACCTCAGCTCCAGCTTGACCTCCGTACTTCGTTCCACCCCTCTATCCCGAAACTCAAAGGTCCTTCCGTCGATGAGGAACAGGGCACAATCCTTGACCACGAATCCCGAGACAGTGAGTGGATCGAACACCTCCGGACAGCAAGGTCCGGTAGAGGCTGCTCTCCGAGAAATATGGGAGGTGAGAATTTGCATGCCGCTAAGCTGTGGCCAGCGGAAGAGTGGCGGAGAGCGGGAGAGGCGCCAGGACCCCACACAGCCGGAAAGCTTTGTGTTTCGACTGCAAACGAACGGTCTCGGTGAGGTACAGATCTTTCTTATGGTACATGGATGATTCGTTTGCCGCCGATGTCCAATGAGATCACGTAACATCCTCAAACCTCATGCTTCTCATCGAGAGTAGTGCTTCCCGTTTTAGTGAATGATGCGTTCCCCAGTCTTCCATCCTCACGATTCCGTCAAAGGACGTATGAAGTCTTTCGACTAAGACACAAGCGTCAATACGTGCTTGGATGAAGAGAAGATCGGCCCATCACCTGCGTTGTCCATGTCCTCCGGCTCGGTGCTAAGATAGCGAGATCCTCTGTGCCTTTGAGCCTGAAGCGTCCGCGACATACAGAAGGTCACCATCATCCAGCGCGAGCATCCCCGGCCAATCCGTCTGAGGAGCAAACACCTCGAGCTTGTTCCCGAACGTCTGACCATCCGTACCGGTCACCAATTTCGCTCCCGCACCCGTGATCCACATGTGATCCTGCGTATCCTCGTCCGTCATGAAGCTGACGCATAACGTACCGCCGACATTGACGACTTGAGGTGCGCCGGCATTGTTGTTCGATCCGGTAGGGGCGTAGACGAGTCGACGATCGGTCCATGTGAGACCGTCGTCGGTGCTGCTTACTGCGTTGACTGTGAACGTGCCACCGGGTGGGACACTCTCGAACACCATGAGGAGGTCGCGGCCGGAAACGGTGGCGATCCCGACCATACCGTCGCGTGCTGTGACGCCGTCGCCAGTGACCATGACAGGTGCGGACCAAGTGGATCCACCGTCGGTAGAAACCTGCATCATCGTATTCTGATCATCGGCCGCATCCTCCTCGCTGTAAAATAGCTGCAATGACCCATCGTCAGATATGCGCATGAAAGGCTCCCAGAGCCCGTTGTTGGTGGTCGTCGCCGCGTGTGAGTTCGGCGTGGAGAGGAAACTCCAGGTAGCTCCATGATCAGTGGAAGCGAGCACTGTGATGCGGTACTCGGTATACACCCTCGGACTGCTACCCGGCATGAAGTCGTGATTGCGGCAGGCGAGAAGCACCGTCCCACTGGGTAGCTGGATAGGGAACGGGTTGTCAAGATCGTTCGACGCGCTAGGTCCGCTGGCGGCTGTACCGATCGTCGTCCAGCTGGCTCCTGAATCGGTCGAATGGACGGAGGTGAGGACGTTGTCGCCGCCGGAGAAGGCGGTGAAGGCGCCGATGATGCTGCCGTCGGAGAGGAAATTGATGCGGGGGTACGTACCGCCTTGGCCGGAAGTCATGTCGGCAGTCGGGCCGGAGAGTGTGGGAACAACGCCCGCTCGACGGTGTGAATTACAACTTGAGGTGGGAAATGCAAAGACATCGGTGAGAAGGCTGACGACAAGGAGCAAGCCAGAGGCGAACAGCATCGTGAAGGCTCTCTGATTCGCTCGAGAGTGAATTGCTGCGGGAAGACTGAGGTAGAGCAGGTGCGAGGTGTCGAGGGAGGTATGTGTTCCATTGGGGTAAGCGTGTGACAGTGAGCGGTTTATGAACGCTGTGGAATGGAGGATCGGTATATCACGGTGAAGCACCGCATGGGCCCTCCCATCCGCACATGACACGTTGCCGGTGGCTCGTGTACCTGGATCGAGAGTTTGAGCCGCGGGTGAGCTAGAGACTCGCTGTGCAAGGCGCGGGGATACAGACACGGAACACCCCTAGCACGTCCCAGCTGACGATTCGCGCCAAGGGGAGAACAGCACTTGCCGTGCGACTCTTTGGATGAGGCAATCTGCCTAGTTGAGGTCCCCG
>JAABUP010005842.1_pt1 | contig 18213 bp, 18 predicted proteins | sample 5559201 | NCBI WGS metagenome assembly JAABUP01 (sample SAMN10711887, study PRJNA513373) | rock metagenome | isolation source: Antarctica rocks | place: Antarctica
GTCGCTGGTGATGGTCCGGACCTGCACGCGTGACACCATCTCGCGTCTCCTGGGGGAAGTCAGGATCAGACACGAACAGGATCAAACGAAAACACCCACGACCCCAGCACCTACCACGGCGTGTCGCCCACAGGGCGAAAGTTGCCAGGAGGGGCACTAGCGCAGCATGGACACCACCAATGCGCCGGCCTAGATCTTCAGCGTGGCGGTCGAACTGTCAGAACTCTCTACGCATACGTCGGTCATGGTGAAATCCGTCCGTTGTGGAGGCGTTGTTGCTGTCGAACACTGGGTTCAGGGCCCGGGGAGGGACACCTCGAAGGTGGTCCCGGCTCCGGGTTCGCTGTGGACGGTAATGTGGCCGTGGTGGGTGGTGACGAGTTCGGCGACGACGGCGAGTCCGATCCCGCTTCCGGGGGTGCCGGTGGCGGCGCTGCCGCGGAAGAACCGGTCGAATATTCGTCCGAGTTCGGCTGGTTCGATCCCTTGACCGGAGTCGCTCACGGTGAGTCGAGCGCCGTGCGTTTCGGGGGTCAAGGCGATGCGTACCCGGCCGTGGGTGGGGCTGAATTTCAGGGCGTTGGACATAAGGTTTGTGACGATCTGATTTAGTCGCCCGGCGTCGCCGGTGACCGTCACCTGCACGAGTTCGGTCGCCAGCAAAACGTCCGCCGCGGCGAACTGCGGCTCGAATGCGGCCGCTGCTTGCCGGACGACCGTGGTGAAGTCCACCGGTTCGGTGTTCATCTGGAGTCCGGCCGCTTCGGCTGAGGCCAGGACCTGCAGGTCCTCGACTCGTCGGCCCATCCGCAGTACCTCGTCGTGCAGCGAGGAGATTGCGTGCATGCTGGGCGGGATGAGCCCGTCGAGCATCGCTTCGGTGGACGCTTGGAGCACTCCGAGGGGGGTGCGTAGTTCGTGGGCGACGTCGGCGACCAGCGCGCTGCGAAGTTTTTCTTGCCGCCCCGCGGCGTCTGCCATCCGGTCGAAGGCGATCGCGAGTTCGGCGAGTTCGCTGGGGGCGCGCAGATCGCCGACCCTATCGTCGCGAGCGCCGGTTTCCCGGGCCCGGAGCACCTGGATGATGCGGCCGAGCGGCCGGGTGATCCGGCGCGCGACGACCAGGGCGACAGCCACTGCGAGGAGGGCGGCCAGCGCCGCGCCGATCGCGACGGCCCGGACCAGGGCCGACTGCAGGCCGAGCTCGCCGCGGCTCAGACCCTGATCAGGAAAATGCAGGATCACCGTGCCGACCTGCCGTCCGGCGACCAGCACCGGCGCCGACAGCGGGGGTGTGTTACCGGTCTGGTCTTGCCCCGCGGGGACCGCGGCTGCCACCGATCTCCGCGCATCGTCGAACACGGTGACCTGCGCTCCCGCCTCAGTCGCCAACGCTAGCGTGGGCCGCAGATCCGCGTGCGGCCAGCCGCCGGCTTGCTGGTAGGCCTGCGCCGCGGAGGCGGCCACGCTCGTCGTGGCGCTGCGCGCCTGTTCCCGGCCCAGTGCCCCCAGCTCGGAGCGAGTCGCGCGGACGGTGAGGGCCGCGAGCAGCGCCACCGCGGCGATCCCGACGCCGATGAAGGCCAGCACCAGCCGGGCGCGCAGGGAGCGCAGCGGTTTCCGGCTCATCGCGGGGAGGCGTCGGCCTCGTCGCGGCGCAGCCCCAATCGGTAGCCGACGCCGGGTACCGTTTCGACGATCACCGGCGAGCGGTGATCGGCTTCGATCTTGCGGCGCAGGTTCTTCACATGCGAATCGACTGTCCTTTCATATCCCTCGAACTCATACCCCCGGATACGGTTGATCAGCTCGTATCGGGAGTACACCCGGCCCGGGACCCGCGCCAAGGCGGTCAACAGCGCCCATTCGGTGCGGGTCAGCTCGACTGGCGCCCCGCGCACCAGCATGGAGCGCCGCTCCTCGTCGATGACCAGCTGGCCGGCGCCGAACGAAAGCGGCAGTGCGGCCGGCGCGCCTTCGCGCCCGCGGCGCAATATCGCCTGGACCCGTAGGACAAGTTCGGGAGGGCTAAACGGCTTGGTCAGGTAGTCATCGGCGCCCAACTGGAACCCGGCGATCCGGTCGGCTTCGCTGGATTTGGCGGTGAGCATCAGGATCGGCACGTCCGAGTCCGCCCGCACTTCCCGAGCCACCTGCTCCCCGGCAATGTCCGGCAACCCGAGGTCAAGCACGATCAGGTCAGGTTTCCCGTGATTTGCCAGGGTGATGGCCTCGGCCCCGGAGGCCGCCGATAGAACCGTCAGGCCGTCGTGTTCCAGGTAGAGCCTGACCAGCTCGCGCAGCTTGGTTTCGTCCTCGACGACCAGCACCGTGAACGACATTTCGCGGCCAACCCCTCTCGTGAGCGCCAGCGCGGGCCTGGCGCCGGAGCTGGCGGATGCCCGGCGCCAACCAGCCGCCCTCCCTGCCAGTACATCAGCTGACCATGTAGCTGCCGGGCACAAGACGTGGAGAAAGTGTGCAGATCGCAGCGGCGGCGGCGCGCCGACCAGGCCAGGCGATTGCACAAAAGCTGCACATGGACCCCATCGGTTCTCCAGCGCCGCGGCCAAGACTTCGTTGTGTCGCCGGAAAACCCTCCGGCCGCCGATCCAAGGAAAGGAGGTGCGTGATGGCAGAAAACGCTTCCGGCCCCGAGCCGGTCGAGACCGCCTCGACCGAGCCCGACACCGGAGCCGACGTCCAACAGGACGGTGACTTCCAGGGCGACTACTGATCGACCCGGGCCGGGCCGGCTGGAACTCACCCCAGCCGACCCGGCCTCCCCTGCGTCCGAAGGAGGAGGGCCCCGCGATGGCTGACACCGACGCGAGCGTCGTGCGGGGTCTGCTGCCGTTTCTCCGGCCCTACCGCGGCCGGCTGCTCCTCGCGGCGGCGACCGCCGCAACCGGACCGGTCCTGCTCGCCGGCCGGATCTGGCTCCTCAAGATTCTCATCGACAACGCGCTGAAAGGTCACCGGCCCGCACTGATCCCATTGATCGCGGCCGCGTTCATCGCCATCGCGGTCCTGCGCGGTCTGCTGAACAGCTGCACCCAGCACACCAGCGGCGCCGTCGGGACCTTCCTGGTACGCGACCTACGCACCCAGGTGTTCACCCGCCTGCAGGGGTTGTCGCTGCGCTATTTTCACGCCCAGCCGCTCGGCGACCTGTTGACCCGGCTGGGCGTGGACATCGGCGCAATCGAAGAACTCCTCGTCTCGGGGCTGCCCACGTTCGCGGCCAACGTCGTCACGATCGTGTTGTTTTTCGCGCTGTTAGTCGCCCTCGACCCGGTGCTAGTCCTGGTCGCGCTCGCCGTACTGCCAGCACTCGCCGTGTGCACAGTTGTTGATGCCCGCCGCGGCCGCTCGGCTCAGCAGGACATCCGCGAGCGCACCAGCGAGCTGACCGTCACCGCGGAGGAACGACTGTCCGCCATCGCGGTCATCAAGGCATTCAACCGCGGCCCGCAAGAATCGGCGCACTACGCCGAGGTGGCCCAGCGCAGCGCCCACGCACGCCTCCGCGCGGTCTACCTGCGGGCCACCTACCCTCCCTTGGTCGAGGTGATCGCCGGGATCGGGACCGCCGCCGTGGTCTGGATCGGGTCAACGCAAGTCCTCGCCGGGCACCTGAGCCTGGGCTCCCTTGTCGTGTTCCTGAGCTACCTCGCCGCGCTCTATGCGCCCATCCAGGGGCTCTCCAAGATGGCCGGCACCGCGCAGCGGGCCATGGTCGGCGCCGTCCGGGTCAGCGAGATCCTCAACGCCCCGGCCCACTTCGTCGAAAGCACCGGGACCCGGGCCCTCCCCGCCGGGCCCGGCCTACTCGAAGTCCGGCATGTCAGCTTCGGCTACGACCGAGCCCAACAAGTCCTGCACGACATCAGCTTCCGGATCGAACCAGGCGAGCTCGTAGCGCTCGTCGGTGCTAGCGGGGCCGGCAAAACTACCCTGGTCAGCCTGCTGCTCAGCTACTACCAACCCGACCAAGGCCAGATCCTTCTCGACGGCCACCCCCTGGGCAGCGTCGGCACCGACCACGCCCGGGAAAAGATCGCCGCGGTCCTGCAAGAACCCATGCTGTTCAACACCACCATCGGTGCCAACATCCGCTACGGAAAACCCGATGCCACCGACGAGCAGGTCCGCCGCGCCGCGGTGGCGGCCGGCGTCGATGAGTTCACCGCGTCCCTGCATGACGGCTACAACACCGTCGTTGGCCCCCGCGGCGCCCGCCTATCCGGCGGCCAGCGCCAACGCGTCGCCCTGGCCCGCGCGCTGCTCAAAGACGCGCCGGTGCTGCTCTTGGACGAGGCCACCTCAGCCCTCGACCCCACCACCGAAGGGCACGTGCTCACCGCGCTCAGCCAGTCGACCCGGCACCGTGCCGTCCTGCTCGTCGCGCACCGCTACTCCACCATCAGCCACGCCAACCGGATCATCGTGCTCGACCGTGGGCGCCTCGTCCAGGACGGCCCCCCTGAGGCGCTCGCCGGACAGCCCGGAGCATTCGCCGACCTACTAGCGGCGCAGAACCAGCGCCCAGGCCGCCCCGCCGGCGCATCACGTTGAAACGAATTCCCACTACCCATCACCGCATCTCAGGCGGCTCGGCGTCGGGCGATCAGCCGTCCCAAGACCCGTCCCTGTTTGCCGTTCTCCCAACGGGTCTATCTCGCTAACGGAGTTTCCGGCGGTTTCCATTAGTAGGTTTCGACCGCCGGGAAACGATCGGCGAAGGTGATGGCGAACGCGTTGAGCGCTGGCTTCCACCGCATCGTCCATCTTGCCCGGCTGGCGCCAGTCGGGTCTAGTGATCGGGGCACGAGATAGAGACATTTCAACGCTGCCTGCTCGGATCAGATGACGCGACGGATCTCGACGTCGCGTAGTCGAGGAACGGGATGAACTCCTCCCAGGCGTTGGGCCAGAGCCGGATGACCGCGGGGTAGCGCGGCCCCCATTTCTCGGCGAGCTCGTCGAATGCCATGCCGGCGGCGGCAGCGTTGACGGCGGTGTAAATCGGGCGCAGATCTCGCTTGATCTCGTCCCAGTACTTGCGCGAGGTCAGCCGGAAGGTGTTGCGGATCAGGTGGATGATGAGGTCTGCACGATCGCTTGTGGCCACACGTTGCTGACCACCGCGGGCAGGCCTTTGTGAAGCGCCCCGGGTTTTGTAGCTACGAAACCCGGGGCGGCTCAAACGTCCCCGCCCGCAACACCAACCCGGTGCCATCCGCGCTGACCCTGGGCCTCCCCAACCGCCGGTTATCCTTCACCTACGGAGGGCCTTCCTACTTGGGACTATCCGACTCTAGGTAAGCCCATGTTCACTGTAGGACAGGCACTTCCGTGGACTTACCCCACGTGTCGCGGACATTCATATGAAAGACCCAGGCTAGTGATCGTTTAGCGACCACATAACTATGCTGAGTGCGGTCCTCGTCTCGCCGTTCAACAGGCCCAATTGCACAGCGGTGCGCCTCGGCTGCCTTACAAGCGGGTGGTCGCTGGTTCGAACCCAGCCGTGCCCACACTCCGCCGGTACGCTGCGCGGCTGCGGCAGTCCCAGTGGACGCACCGTTATGCCGGACGGAGCAAACCTCGACGTCAGCCACGCGGCGCCGATGATCTATCGGCCACGGGTAGTCGACGAGCCGTCTGCTGTTGTGCTCCTCCCCCCGTTAGATCACAGCTCGGCTGGTACTACTCGGATGGGAAAGGGCTGGTCGGTGACGTGAACGGTGCTGCCCTCAACCAAGGCATGCTCCTCGTACGTCCGCCCGGCGAGCCGCAAGATGGTGACGCTGGGCACGACCGGGTCGACCAGCCAATACCAGGCGGCGCCGCCCTCGGCATAGATCCGTCGCTTTTCCGACAGGTCCCGGTCTCGTCCAGTGGGGGAGAGCACCTCGACCACGAGTAGAGGGGGAGCCACGATGGCCCGTTCCGTCACCGCCTCGGGAGCGGCCACGAGTAAGTCGGGCTCGGGTACCTGGCCCGGACCGATCCGCCACGCCACCGGGGCCACGAAGGTCTGGAGGCCGAGCGGCCGAGCCGCCTGGCGCAGCAGCACGAACAGCTCACCCACCACACGCTGGTGACTCGTCCCGGGCGGAGGCGTCATGACCAGAGCCCCGTCCAGCACCTCGTACCGGTTGCCGTCCTCGGGGGTCGCAAGTAGGTCCTCCAGGTCCAGGGGGCGGTCGATGACGGTCTTCACGCCTCCAGGATGGCACGGGTTTCGGAAGGGGGAGGGCCGAGAGCCTCGACGTCATCAGGTGTAGTGAAAGCGAGCCTGAACAACGATGAGGTCGTCGTCTTCGACGAGGTCATCCCAGGCGTGTGCGGTGAAGACGACCCTCACCGGACGAGGTCGCGCTCCAGGCGCTTGCCGCGCCGAGCTTGCTCCAGGCTGTCCATCAGACGGCGGGCGTTCGCGGGCACCCGGAGCAGGTACGCGGTCTCCCGGAGGGGGTGGCAGCAGCGACCGGAGCATGATGGAGGGGTGAGATCCCAGGTAGCCCTCGAAGCCGCCCGCCGTCGGGTCGCGGCGTCGGTGTTCCAGCGCGTGGCTGGATCTGAGGGACCGACCCACCACCAGCGCATCCACGGGAGCGCGGGCGCGCGATGGTTCGCCGAAGACCGCCCAATCCGGACGGTGCACGGCGACGCCTCCATGTTCGTCGGCGGTATCCGGGCGCTGCTGCTGCAGTCGTTGCATCCCCTGGCGATGGCGGGGGTCGCCGGACATTCGGGCTACCGCGGGGACCCGTGGGGCCGGCTGCAGCGCACGAGCTACTTCCTCGCCGTCACGACCTTCGGCCTTGCCAGCGACGCCGAAGCCACCATTGCCCGGATCAAAGCAGTGCACGAACGCGTCACTGGCACCGCACCGGACGGCAGACCCTACGCGGCGTCAGACCCTCATCTGTTGACGTGGGTGCACATTACGGAGGCCGACAGCTTCCTTCGTGCCCACAGCCGGTTCGGGGCGCAGCCGCTCGATCAGGCTGGACGCGACGGCTACGTCGCCGACCTGGCGCGAGTTGGCGCCGCGATTGGGGTGCCCGACCCGCCGAGCACCGAAGCGGAGCTCGCGGCCCGGCTCGCGAGCTTCCGGAGCGAGCTGCACAGCACCCCCGAGGCCCGTTCCGCCGCGACCTTTCTGCTGCTGCACCCCCCGCTGCCGATGATGGTGCGGGCGCCGTACGGGGTCCTGGCTGCGGCCGCCACCTCCCTGCTGCCGCGCTGGGCCCGACGACCGCTGCAGTTGCCCTACCTGCCGGTCACTGAGGCTGCGGTCGTTCGTCCGGCCGGCCAAGCAGCGGTACGCGCCATCCGCTGGGCCATGACGCCGCCGGCACCCGCAGCCGGCTGAACCCCCACCGCCCCGCCCAACCGGGGAACCGGCTGGACCTGCGCGGAAGCGAGCCGCAGGACCATACGGTTGGTGGCGTGCAGCGTCTTGGAGACGGGACGGCCGTCGCCTTCCGGCCCCTGGTGTCCACTGACCGCCTCTGGCTGGCGGCAGCAGTCCTGGAGATGTCGCCGGAGAGTCGATACCGCCGCTTCCTGGTCCCGCTGCGGGGGTTGTCCGAGGCGATGATTGTGCGCCTCGTCGATGATGTGGACGGTAAGGACCACGTTGCCTTCGTTGCAGTGGTCAACCCCGGCGACGAGGCGACCGAGGCCAGGGTTGGGGTCGCGCGCTACGTGCGGCTCGCCGACGAGCCAGCGGTAGCCGAGTTCGCCATCACGGTCAGCGACCTGTTCCACAATAAGGGGCTGGGCAAGCTGCTGGCTCGTCACACCGCAGCCCATGCGCTGGGCAACGGCATCACCAGCTTCGCTGCCCTCGTCGGCGCCGACAACGAGGCTAGCTTGCGATTGTTGCGGCGCCTCGGCGAGGTGAGCCAGCATCGGTATTCCGGGCCCGGCGTCGTCGAGTTGCGAATCACGCTGGGCCTCTAGAGTTGTCACGTGGCCGCGATGCCGGCGCCGACCGTGCGCGAACTGATTGCCGCGTTGGAACGTTGGTTCGAGCCCGCCTGGGCCGAGCCCTGGGACAACGTCGGCCTTGTGCTCGGCGACTCCGCACGCAGCGCAGGTGGCGTGCACATTGCCGTTGATCCCACGTCCGCCGTCGCGGCAGAAGCCGTCACGCTCGGCGCCGGCTTGCTGATCACTCATCACCCGCTCTGGCTTGACGGAATCCGTGACATGGCGGGGGACAAGGGTCACACCTACCGAACCCTTGAGGCCGGCGGCTGCGCCCTTTACGTCGCGCACACCAATGCGGACCGCGCGCAACCTGGCGTTTCGGATGCGCTCGGAAAGCTGCTGGAGCTCACCGGCCTGCGACCTCTCGCGCTGCCTCCGGCCCCGCGCCGCCAGGGGGAGGCTTCGCCCGGCCATCCGCCCTGCGCCGGGGAGCCTGCCCGCCCGGGATTTGGCCTTGGCCGGGTTGGTGAGTTGGCCGAGCCCATGTCGCTGCGCGCTTTTGTCGACCGGGTTGCCCGGGTGCTTCCGGCGACGGCGGCAGGTATTCGCGCGAGCGGCAACCCCGACCGGGTCGTGCGAACGGTGGCGGTGGCGGGGGGTTCCTGTCTGGACCTGGCGGACGAGGCGGCCGCGGCCGGGGCGGACGTCCTTGTCACCTCGGACGCCAAGCATCACCGGGCCCAGGAGGCGCCCCTTGCGGTGGTGGACATCGCGCATTGGGCCGGCGAGTGGCCGTGGACGGTCGCGTTGGGCGAGCGACTGCGCAAGAGCTTCCCCGCGCTCATGGTGACCGTGTCCGGGCTGGTCACCGACCCCTGGACGATGGTCGCGGGTGTGGCCGGCGCGACGGTGTAGACAACCACTCGTGAAAGCCGACGCCTTCGTCCAGCTCAAGCTGCTCGACCTGCAGACGCTCGACGTCGCCATTGCGCGGCTCGCCGCTCGGCGTAGCAGCCTGCCCTCTCACGCCGTCATCGCCGCGGCGGAGCACGAGTTGGCGCAGGTTCACGGTCAGGTAGTCGTCCACCGCACTGAGGAGGCCGATCAGGCGAGGGCCGCGGCGAAGGTCGAGAACGACGTCGACCAAGTGCGGGCCCGGGCGGCCCGTGACCAGACGCGGCTGGACTCGGGGGCTGTGGGCAATGTCAAGGAGTTGGAAAGCCTGCAACATGAGATCGCTTCGCTCAGTAGGCGCCAGGCCGCACTCGAGGACGACGAGCTGGAACTCCTTGAGCTACGCGAGCGGGCGCAGCTGGCACTGAAACAGGCTGCCGAGCGCGCCGCCGACACTGAATTGCGGCTGGCGGAGGCCATCGGTGAGCGGGACCGGCAGCTGGCCGAGCTTGATGCTGATGTGTCGCGGATAACGGCCGAGCGCGCGGCGCTAGCCCCGACCCTGCCTGCGGATCTGGTCGCTCTCTACGACCGGCTCCGGTCGAGTCTTGGCGGCGTCGGCGCGGCCGCCTTGCTACGACGCCGGTGTGAGGGTTGCCACCTGGAACTGGGCGGGAACGATCTCGTCGACATCCGGGCAGCCGCCGCTGATGAGGTGTTCCGGCATGAGGACTGTGGTCGGATCCTGGTGCGTACCGCGGATTCGGGCCTGTGAACCACCTTGTCGTCGAGGCGGACGGTGGGTCGCGGGGCAATCCCGGGCCGGCCGGTTACGGCGCCGTGGTGCTTGATGCCGGCAGCGGTCAGGTGCTGGCCCGCCGAAACGGATTTCTCGGCACTGCGACCAACAACGTGGCCGAGTACCGCGGGCTGATCTCCGGTCTTCAGGCGGCCGCCGCGTTGCAACCATCTGCCCGGGTTGCCGTGCGAATGGACTCCAAGCTGGTCGTCGAGCAGATGTCAGGCAGATGGCAGGTCAAGCATCCGTCGATGCGCCCGCTGGCGAAGGAGGCCGCCGCGCTCGTTGCGGGCTTCCCGGCTGTCAGCTTTTCCTGGATACCTCGGGCCCAGAACGCTGCGGCCGACCGGCTGGCGAACGAGGCGATGGACGCCCGACGCGCCACCTACGACGCACTGGACGACACCCCGGCCCCGATCCCCACCCAGCACCCACAGCGCGACAACGCCGCCAGCAACTGGTCCGGCCACGTCACGCCCGCGCCCACGCAGCTTCTGCTGCTCCGACATGGTGAGACGGCCCTGTCGCTCGAACGCCGCTTTTGCGGAGCGAGCGACCCCCCGCTGACCCAGCATGGTCGTGAGCAAGTGCAGGTGGTGGCTAAACGCCTGGCGCGCTCTGGCGGTATTGATGCGATCATCACGTCCCCGATGCTCCGGGCCCGCGCAACGGCAGAGGTGGTCGGTCGCGTGTTGGGCCTCACCCCCCACCACGATGCGGCCTGGCGCGAATGCGACTTCGGGGCATTCGAGGGGCTCACCTTCGCCGAAGCCAGGGCCAAGCACCCGGCGGCGCTCGAGGCCTGGCTCGCCGATCCCGCAACACCACCCCCTCACGGGGAATCCTTTGCCGCGGTCACCAGCAGAGTCGCCTCCTCACGCGATGCCATCGTCGCTGCCAGCTCCGGGCGGACGGTGCTGGTGGTGAGCCATGTGACTCCCATCAAGATGCTGGCCCGGTTGGCGCTCGGCGCACCCGCCAGCACGCTGTTCGCGCTGTATCTCGACCTGACTGCGCTCAGCGAAGTCCAGGTGCATCCGGACGGCAAGACGCTGCTTCGGCGCTGGAACGACACCGCGCACCTTGAGCCTCAGCTCACGACGAGCCCAAGGTAGGTCGCCACGAGTAGCGGTGGCGTGAGCAGAAGGCCAAGGCGTAGGAACTGGCCGGCGGGGATCTCAAGGCCACGCGCGCGGCACCGCTCGCGCCAAAGGATGGTGGCCAGCGAGCCGGTCACCACAAGCATTGAACCCGCGTTGGTGCCAAGCAGGAGCCCCAGTAGCTGCTGTTGATGGCCCGGGGGGACAACCCGTTCCAGCGCCAGATACGACGGCAGGTTGTTGACCAGATTGCTCGCAGCGGCGCCCACCAGCTCGGTGCGCAACACCCCGTGGCCGGCGGCGTGATCCAGCAGGCGATCCAGCCCGTGCTTGCCCGCCGCGGCCACGACAAGAAACAGCCCCTCGGTGAGCAAAACGACCCGCCACGGCAGTAATGACCAGCGCAGCACCGACCCGCGCCCCCGGAGCACGAAGGCCACGCCCAGCACCAGCGCCGCCGGGACGGCGGCCTGCCAGGGAGGCAATCCCGCCAACGCTGCGGGAGCCACGGCCAGGCAACACAGCGCGGCCACCGCTAGCAGCGCCCGGTCGCCTACCGGGAACGGTGCCGGGCGCTGATGCTCCCGCGACAATGGATGGCGAAAGCGCAGCAGGAGCACCACGACCACCACCGAGACGGCGGCGACCTCCGGTAGCAACATTCGGCGGGCGAACCCCGCGTTACCGAGCGTGCCAAGCCGGTCGAGCGCCAGCAGGTTGGTCAGATTGGAGACTGGCAGCAGCAGGCTGGCCGCGTTCGCGAGCCACACCGTCGCGTAGGCGAACGGCAGCGGGTCGGCGTCAATTGCGACCACGACGGCCAGCACCACTGGGGTGATCAAAACTGCGGTCGTGTCCAGCGACAGCAGCACGGTTGTGCCGGTCGCGAGGGCGCACACGAGCAGCAGTAGCAGCCGCGTCGAGCCGCGCGCCAGGGGGATCACCCGCCGTGCGGCGAGCTCGAACAGTCCGGCGATGTCGGCCAGTTCGGCCAGCACCGTGACCCCGACCAGGAACCCAAGTACCGGCGCCACTCGCTGGGTCGTGGTCACCGCATCGTGCCAGGGAAGGGCGGTGGTGAGGACGGCGAGCAGCCCTGCCACCGCCGCGAGCGCCCACACGAGCGGTGACCCTACGGCCGGGGTGGATACCATCCTCGCGGGACGAGTCGGTCGGGCGGCCGCGTCCACCGATACCGTCCGCTGACGGGTTCGGTGGCCGAGGAAAGTCCGGGCTCCACAGGGCAGGGTGGTCGGTAACGCCGACCCGGAGTGATCCGCGGGAAAGTGCCACAGAGAGCAGACCGCCGGTGCCTTGCACCGGTAAGGGTGAAAGGGTGGTGTAAGAGACCACCGCGCCCCTGGCGACAGGGGTGGCAGGGCAAACCCCACCTGGAGCAAGGTCGAAAGGCATCGTCGTGAGGCGGTGCTGCGCAGGCGTTCGAGGGCGGCCCGCCCGAGCCTGCGGGTGGACCGCATGAACCTGGCGGCAACGTCAGGTCGAGATAGATGGTCGCCGGCCCGCCGCCGTCAGGCGGCGGGCGCACAGAACCCGGCTTATAGATCGGCTCGTCCCCCACAAGGCTATCTGTGCAGGTCAGAGCCCTGTCACGGCCCAAGGTGATCACCGCGGTCCGCATTTAGTCCGCAGCCCGGATCGCAGCGTCCACGTGCCGCTGAAGTTCTAGGCTCCTGCCGATCGCCCTGTCGATTTCTTCCGTCAGGCTCACGATCGGCGCAGCGTCGTCCCGCTGAGGCAAGGTTCGCGGGTGGTACCGACCCCAGCTGACTTCGTCGTCCTCCATCCACCACACCGAGAATCCGTCAAGGTCGTGCAAGCAAGGCTCGGGCACGCCACAGCAGCGGAGACACTCGACACCTACAGCCACCTATGGCCCGACTCGGACGACCGCACACGGCAGGCCATCGATGATGTCCTTGGCGCAGAAGCAACCCTCGAGATAGCGATCGGTCCGTCGTGAACGAGGCCCACGAGTTCGTGTGGGGCCGTCGGCCGGCTCACCCTGGACGCAGGACACGCTGGAGTTCAGGATGGCCGCGATGCTAGCCGTGCTGAGCGGGGAGGCCACCTACGAGAATCAAGCTTTCGACAAACTGATCACCGAATCCCGGGAAGAAAACGCGTGACGCGATACTGGCGTCGCGCCGGCTCCGGGAGTTGGGTCCTGAACTAGCCGAGCCGGTGTGGGACTGGGTGCGCCTGAGCGCCAGGTTGCTGGAACGGCGCCACGCGATCGTCCATAGCTTCTCGAGGGGCTGTAACTATGCCGACACCTCCGCCCTGAAACCGCCATGACAACGGCCCAAACGCGCTCTACGCGGAATAGTCGTGTGCGCGGAATAGTCGTAGAGGTTGTCGGCTTGGCTGGCGGTGAACTCGCGGATCGCGAAGTCGTCGCAGATCAGGAGGGCGGGGCGGGCCCAGCGCCGGAGCCGGGTGTCCCAGCTGCGGTCGGCGTGTCCGCCGGCGAGGTCGGCCAGCAGCCGGGACGTTTTGGTGAACGTGACGCTGTATCCGCGCCGGCACGCGTGATGCCCGAGGGCCTGCGCGATCATTGTTTTCCCGACTCCGACGGGGCCGTGCAGGATGATCGATTCGCCGGCGTTGAGGAACCGCAGGGTCGCGAGGTCGCGGATCAGTGCGGCGGGGATCTTCGGGTTGAAGGTGAAGTCGTAGTCCTCGAGGGTGGCGGCGGCTTCGAACCGGGCGGCTTTGACCCGACGGTCGAGGGCGGCGGCGTCGCGGCGGCTGATCTCGTCTTGGCAGAGGGTTTGGAGGAACTCGAGGTGGCCGAGGTCCCCGGCGTGCGCCTGGGCGAGCCGGGCCTCGAGGGTGTCGAGCATCCCGGATAGGCCTAGTGATCGCAGCGTTGTTTCGAGCTGGTGTTGGCGGGTCATCCGGCCACCTCGGTCCCGTCGGCCAGGTGGGCGAACAGGGTGTCGGGGCCGTGCAGGTGGGCCGGCGCGTCGACCGGCGGCGGGGGCGGCTGCCCGTCGTGTTCGGTGCCGGCGGCCAGGATGCCCTTGACGGTGCGGTAGGCGGGGTCGCCGACAGCCAGCGCCCGGGCGCAGGCGGCATCGAGCCGGTCGGGGTGACGATCGGCGAGTCGTAGCACTCCTTGGGCCGAACGCAACCGGTGCAGCACCGGCTCGGCCAGCAGCAGCCCGACCAGCTCGCAGACGGCAGGGCCGAGCTCAGCGGCCCGTCGCCGGCACCAGGCCGGGGTGGCCATGAAGAACGCGACCTTCTCCGGCGGGTAGTCGCCGTAGTCGGTTCGGCGGCCTCCCTCGATCCGGGTCCAGGTCTTGACCAGCTCCCCGCCGGCGAAGATCTCGACCATGGTGTCGGTTTCCCGGGCGTCCAGGCGCCGGCCGATCAGCCGCCACGACACCGAATACAGGGCCTTCCCGACCTTGACGTGGCAGTCCGGGCCGACCTTCGGCGTCGACCAGCCAGCCAGCTCGAACGGGGCGCGTGGCAGCGCGACCAACGCGTCCCGTTCGACCGCGTTGAACAGGGCCAGCGGCGCCGCGCCGTCGATGCCGCGGTGCGCCCGGACCCCGGCGACGTCCAGGCACCAGCGGACCGCCGCGGTCTGCATGCCGACCTCACTGGGCCAGTCCCGGCCCCGCCACAGCGAGTCCCGGACATAGGGCATCGGCCGTTCCACATGCGGTTTGTCGGTCGGCTTCCCGGCCCTGGCCGGGTCGATCAGCGTGCCGTAATGCTCGGCCATCTCGGCATAGGCCCGGTTCATCTTCGGGTCATACAGATCCGCCCGGCTCACCCCGGTCGCCAGGTTATCGATCACCAGCCGGGCCGGCACCCCACCGAAGAACTCGAACGCGGCGACATGCGCAGCCACCCACGATGCCTGATCCAGGCGCAGCACCGGGCGGACGAACATGTGCCGGGAACACACCAGCACCATCACGAACCCCCACACCCGCCGCACCCGGTTCGCCATCGGGTCCAGCCACGAGCCGAGTAGCCCATAGTCGATCTGAGCCTCCTGCCCCGGATCGACCGGCGGCCGGGGCACCCGAACCCGGCCGGCCTCGGTGCGTTCGGGGAACTCCGCCCAGCAGTACCGGCGGAAACTCGACAGTCCGACCGCCAGACCGTCCTCATCACGCAGCCGCTGATGCACGGTGCTCGCCGTGTTCGTCGCGAGCATCTCCGCGATCCGGCCCCGGAACGGTTCGATCAGCGGATACGTCGCCGACCGCGCCCTCGCATCGGTCAACTCCGGGAACCAACCCCGGACCAGCACCTCCCACTCTCCCCGAGAAAGCCGCGGTCCACCCGGAGCCAGCCCGGCCCCCTCCGCCGGCCTGACGTACTTACGGACCGTCTTCACCGACACCTTCAAGCTGTCCGCGACCACCGCCTTCGGCCGGCCGGCATGCCAATGCTGCAAGATCTCCACCACATCGATCACGTCGAACGCTCTCCTCGCCATCCAGACCTCGCTCGTCTCGAAGGATCAAGTCGAGGCGCGTGTACATCGGACGAGGAGCCCAGTCGGGGGACCCGCACCGCGTGTCGCGGTGGGGAATTACCTGAACGCGGACTAGGCAATTACTTGAACGCCAACCCCGCCAACCGGGGATTACTTGAACGCCGACAGCCCAATGACCGCCACAGCCCGGGTGGATTCGCTGAATGCTCCTTCGCGGTGTCGCAATCGGCCGCTTGCCGCTCAGCGTCGGGCCCAGGCCGTGGAGTTAGCTGTGCAGGGCTTCACCTACGAAACCATTGCCGCCAAGATCGGTATCGCCAACCGGGGCACCGTCCACCGGATGGTGCATCAAGCTATTAGGGAGCGGGCGGCCCGCGGCGTGGAGGAATTGCGCCGGGTCAGCTACGACCGTCTGGAAGCCCTCATCCTGACTTTGTGGCCTGAAGTCGAGCGTGGGGATATAAAGGCCATTGCCGCCGCGCTGCGGGTAATTACTGCAGAAATCCGGCTCTTCCAACTTGACGACGTCGCGAAGCGGACAACTGGAGGGCCCAAAACTGTGGTTCAACCTGATTTGGCGACAACCGCGACCGGAAGGCAGGTCCGCAACGTCGCTCCCCGCGACAGTTGCCGAAAGGCGTGGCGTGGCTCAGCCCAGGGCTGCAGCCGGGCTAAGGACACCGAGCCTCCTGCGTCGTGCCGCGTCGAGCCATGAACAGGCGGAGCGTGCCAGTCCGCGAACGGCCCGCACAGGCCTCCGGCAGCCTGGGTTGCCGTGTGCATGACGCCCGAGCCCATGGGCCCGGGGGCATCAGGTATCGGGTTTAGCCCTGCTGCCCTGGGGCTGAACTCACGAGCGGGGGCGCACCTCGGCGACCAGGTCCCGTACAGCGGCAGCGACCACGTCCGGATGGTCCTCGGGGGTGAAGTGCCTGCCGCCTTCGATGCGCTGCACCGTCGCCCCGAGGTCGCGGGCGAAGCGCTCGCCGTACTCGATCTTCTGGAACGGGTCGGCGACGCCCCACACGATGCGAGCCGGTACGCCAAGGCTCGGCAGGGCGTCCTGCACCGCGAGGGTGTCGCGGACGTCCAGGGCGGCGACCTGTCGGGCCATCGCTGCACCGCCGCCATGTTGCGCGTAGGGCCTCTGGTGGATGCCAAGGCCCTCTCGTGCCTGCGCCAGGGTGTCGTGGCCGCGGGCGAGCAGCATCCCCAGGGCCGGCTTCAGGGCGGTGGCCGGGAGCGTGGCCAGCAGCGGTGCGGCCGCCCGCATCACCTTCACGGAGGGGATCGGCCAGGAGTCGTAGCCGATCCCGTTGGTGATGAGCAGCCCGGCGCAGCGCCCAGGCTCCCGTACGGCGGCGATGTGCACGACGCCGCCGCCCAGGTCGTGTCCCACGAGGACGGCCCGCTCGATCCCGAGCTGGGCGAGCCAGGCGTTGAGCCGGTCTGCCTGCGCGCCGACCGAGATGTCCCTGCCGCGGCCGGCCGGGATGCTCTGGCCGTATCCGGTCATCTCGAACGCCAGGACCCGCATCCCAGTCAGCTGCGGCAGGACGTGTCGCCACAGTGCCGGCGAGGTCGGGATGCCGTGCACCAGCACCACGGGCAGCCCTGTGCCCTGCTCGAGCCAGCGCACCGGCGTGCCGTCGACGTCCGCGGTGTGCTCGGAGATCATGTCGTCCTCTTCCCGTCGTGGTCCGAGTTGGTCCTCCCCCGGCCGCTCGCGTCCACACGGTTTCGACGGGACCACCTGCGGCTCCGCACGGGGTGAGGGCTAGTCGGCTGTGATGCGGCGCGCGAGCTCCGTCGTCCAGTCGGCCGACTCCAGCACGCAGCGGGCGAACAGCCACAAATTACTGTAGAAATCCGGCTTCCAACTTGACGACACTTGGCCTGCTCAAAGGGCTGCTGCGGTAGTCGTCGCCGCGTGATTCGCTAGGCCTATGACCGCCACAGCCCGGGTGGATTCGCTGGTTGCTCCTTCGCGGTGTCGCACCACGCCCACCACCGCCAACACTGGGCCCACGGCGGACCCACCGACCTGACCAACCTGGCTAATCGTCAGTACATCCTCGGCAGTGTCGACGCTCATCCACAGCGACTCAACCGAGTACTCCCGCCCGATCGTGGAACGCTCCGGCCCCTTGCGATGTCCACGACGCGCCCTACCTCTGGCAGCGCCAGAGCCGGGCAGGGACCCGCGGCCGGGACCCCCGGCTGGGAGGAGGCCGCCCCGGTCGTCGTGCAGTGGTTCCTGCCGGGGCGCGAGCCGGACGCTGAGGCTGGCTGAACCCACCGCCGTAGGACCTGTTCCTGTTCCTCCGTCCGGATACCGTCACGAGCATGCGAACCCGTGCGACCTCGGCCCCAGCCCCCCGCCAGGCCGGCGATCGGCCCCTCGCGGCTCATCGCGGGCTGCGGTCGCGTGTGGCTGTGAGCTGCGCCGTCGTCCTCGTGACCGGCTGTGCGGGGGCGAGCCCGGCCGCCCAGGGGCCGAGGGCAAGCGCGCCACCGGTGTCCTCACCCGGCGGAACCAGCTCGACCTCGTCGGCCTCTGGCACCGCCCGGTCGATTCCGCCAACCCCGTCGCCCTCGATCAGACCCTTGGCGCAACTGCCGCTCGGAGGCCGGTCGATCTTCCCCAGGTTCCGGGTGGTGGCCTACTACGGCTCGACGGGCGGATCGGCCCTGGGCGTACTGGGCAACGGCACTCCAGAGCAGGCCGCCGCCGCCATCACCCGCGCGGCGGCGCCGTACGCGGCGTACGGACGTCCGATCCAGCCGGCGATGGAGCTGATCGCCACGGTCGCCCAGGCGCACCCGGGCGTCGACGGCAGCTACTCCTACCGGCTCCCGGACGCCACCATCGACAGCTACCTGGCGGCGGCACGTCGGCACAAGATGCTGCTGCTGCTCGACGTTCAGCCCGGCCGCGCGGACTTCCTCACCCAGGTGCGGGGGCTGGAGCGCTACCTGACCCAGCC
>JAABUP010005845.1_pt1 | contig 18205 bp, 20 predicted proteins | sample 5559201 | NCBI WGS metagenome assembly JAABUP01 (sample SAMN10711887, study PRJNA513373) | rock metagenome | isolation source: Antarctica rocks | place: Antarctica
CTTGGCAACCCGGTGGGTCGGGTCGGGTTCAGCCCAAGAACCCGACCCGACCCATCAGGTTGAATAATTGAACCCAACCCAACCCGATGGGCGGGTTTTCACCGGGTCGGGTTCGGGTTACCCGACCCGAACGGCATGTCTATAAACAGCTAGAAAGAACTCATTACAACAGTTAGCTAAACAGCTAGAAAGAACTCATTGTAACAGCTAGCTAGACAGTTAAAAAGAACTCATTGTAACAGCTAGCTAGACAGTTAAAAAGAACTCATTGCAACAGCTAGAAAGAACTTGTTATGACAGTTAGCTAGACAGCTAGAAAGGACTCATTGTGACAGCTAGCTAGACAGCTAGGAAGGACTCGTTGCGACAGCTAGCTAGACAGCTAGAAAGGACTCGTTGCGACAGCTAGGAAGGACTCGTTGCGACAGCTAGCTAGACAGCTAGGAAAGACTCGATGCGACAGCTAGCTAGACGTGTATGGAGAACTCAATGCGACGGCTAGCTAGCTAGCTATGTAGGACTCAATTTGACGTGTATGGAGGCCTCGTTTCGACGTGTAGGGAGGACTCGATTCAACGGCTAGCTAGCTAGCTATGTAGGACTCAATTTGTTTTGACAGTTAGTTAGTTAGTGTATAAACACTGTTGCTATAGCAATAGTCTGCTATGAGCCAGAACTATGAAGCTAATTGGACTCAGGGCTAGCTCAAATTAGTCAGTTATTGGCTTTGGGCAGCCCCGGGCCAGCTAAATGCGCATTTAGAACTAAGCGAAAATGCATGTTTTTGGGGGCACTTCCCAATTTGCCGATGACTTGTGTGACTTTAGAAGGACTTTTGCTCACTAAAAGTAACTTCATACGTACATGAAAAAGCCGCTTCAAAAACATCTGGCATGACTTGAACTACTAAACACCTGGACTTTATGAACAGCGTTGCCAAAATGCTCTGTTTCCACACCAATTCACACTAGTGTTTGGTTCGCAATGACCTACGGTATGTAGGGTTTTTTCTATCCGAATACGCCACCATACAATCTGATCCTCCACAGACTGGATCTTCGATGGGGGTTACCTTCCCCAAGCTGTAATCCGTATAGGCATTCGTCGTCAGCTGCGTGATCGCATCAATGTTATTAGCTCCACATCACTCGAGGAGGCATACAAGAGAAAAATGCAATACGTTCGCGCTCTACGCATACGACCAATCGCTATAGAGACTGCTACTGCAAACGAGCAGCATTATGAGGTTGAGACGGGTTTCTTAAAAGCTTGCCTGGGACCGCGGATGAAGTACAGCTCTTGTCTATATCCTACTGGAACGGAGACGCTGGCACAGGCGGAGATGGCGATGTTGGAGTCGTATGTACAGAAAGCAGAGCTTCGGGACGGCATGAGGATATTAGATCTTGGGTGTGTAGACGCCGTCTTCGAAAATTTACTGCTAGGTCTGATGCTCACTGCTTGAAAGATGCGGTTGGGGCTCTGGGGCGCTGTACTTCGCGGAGATGTTTCCCAACTCAAAGATAACTGCATTCTCAAACTCAAGAACGCAGAAAGAGTACATTGAGACGCAGGCCAAGGTAAAACGGCTCAGGAATCTGGAAGTCATCACTGGAGATGTCGTGGAATATGAGTTTGAGAAGGCAAGCTTTGACCGCGTTGTCTCCATTGAGCTATTCGAGCACATGAAGAATTACGAGCTGCTTATGGCGAAAGTCTCGCATGCTTTGCAACCTAGTGGCAAACTCTTTGTCCACCTATTTTCACACAAGACAACACCATATGACTTCGAGGATGGCTGGATGAGCACTCATTTCTTCTCTGGTGGAACAATGCCTTCGGCAGATTTGCTTCACTATTTCCAAACCGATCTCAAATTGCAAGAGCAGTGGTGGGTGTCAGGAAAACATTACGCGAAGACCTGCGAGGTTTGTTCTAAATCCTTCCTTTGGAAAGGTATTTGGTTGACGGTGGGTTAGGATTGGCTATCAAAGATGAACGCAAGTCAGCAGGAGTTGTGGCCGCATCTGGAGGAGACTTATGGGAAGGACGGTGCTGCGCGATGGTTCTATAGATGGCAGATTTTCTACATGGCTTGTGCAGAGCTATTTGCCTATGAGGGCGGCGATACTTGGGGCATTTCGCATTACCTGATGGCTAAGCCTTCGCAAGGTATATCTTGACGACATGCCTTCCTAACTTTTCTTCTCCATAACACATCAGACATCGGTAACGTTGACGAGAGAAGGAAGGGGGGTTGGAGAGAAGAGAGGTGGAATGGTGCCGCCATGACCGTTGTATTTTCACAGCGGCTTGTCTAATACCGAATCCTAGCGAACATCTGCAAGTTGGCATAGATCAATTGACAGGCTGTGATTGAGCGCCATGTTCTGCTGCTGAGGATATGACGCATGCAGGGCTAATACTCTAGATGTCCGGAGAAGCGTGTATTCACTTCTAACAGGATAACACTAGCACTTGTCCAAGCTTGGGTACCAATGATCGGTTCCAGCTTGCGCCGTCTCGTACGTGGATTTGGCAGGCCGCCGCGACACTTCCCATGCTGCTAAGGTCAATGATCCCAAGGATGCTTCCACCCCAAAAGTGCAGGTCCGTCCTTCTTCGCCCGGTACATCAGCTGCAATTACATTAGTTGCTTTGCCCCTACTTCTGAGCAACGGTATAACTCACGAAGAACCACATACTGGCACCCAATATTGTCGCAGAGTAACGATAGAGGGGCCGCACCGGATGAATGTGAACAGGGTGGTTACCGGCCATTGCGTTTCTGCTATAGATCAGGCAGTCAGCATAGCCGGTCACCATAGGAATACCACTTGCGCGATGAGACTCACTAGAACACTGATGGGAGGTGCTTTCACTTTGTATGAATTGCAAGATCTGGAGGTAAGCCTAAGGTCCGGCAGTAAGCCAACGCCAAAATGTTTCGCTTGGCAGGGACAAAAGCGGCGCTGCAGACCCTGATGGTGAACGCGCTCCAAATTGATGCTTGTCCACTGCTCATCTTTTCGAATATTTACCAGCAAAGACAACAGATTACATACGAGGATCTCATTTAAAAGACACCGCTTCATGCCCACCCTACTTTACGGCCGTCTTGATCACTGCCTACTATACTGCCACTTAATGACCACACCGAATCAATGACAGCATATCAGAAGGATTCCTCGACTGTAAACAGCGGAACATCACCATATACGAATGTGGAGCTGGCGAGATTGACGGGACCTAAGGATGGCGCAGCTTGCGAAAGTCCCCCTCGAGCGGACTGATGATGACCGAACGAGGTTCCATGGTTGCTCGAGCATTCGCGAATACGAAGTTTTAGGAAAGCTGGGGGAAGGCACGTTTGGGTCAGGCTCCTCTGAAAGAGCGGTTGTTGAACAGAGCGCCTGCAGTCAGACAGAAACTGATGGGTTTCTGGAGTTTAGTGAAGTGCATAAGGCGCGGTCGCGGAAGAATGGTGCCATCGTCGCGCTCAAGAAAATTTTAATGCACAACGAGAAAGATGGGGTGAGCTACGCTGATCATGGACATTTCAAGATGTGGGCTGAGGGTCTGGTATAGTTTCCGATTACGGCTCTGCGCGAGATCAAACTTCTGAAGATGCTCTCACATATCAATATCCTCAGGCTAGAGGAGATGGCTGTCGAGCGGAATAAAGGTCACCTCCTGAAGGTTCTCAAGCATTCAAAGCCTGGCGTTAACATAAACGAATAGGGGAGGGGAGAAAGAAAGCCATCATGTACATGGTCACTCCGTACATGGATCACGATCTTTCGGGTCTCCTCGAAAACCCTGACGTCCATTTCACAGAGCCTCAGATCAAATGCTATATGTTGCAACTTCTGGAAGGGCTACGGTTCTTGCACGATGTAGGCGCACTACTGCTGGTTGCCTTGAAGGGGCTGTCATTCACGACACGACTGACGTATTGACCCTTTCCAGAACAAGATCCTACATCGAGATATGAAAGGTATTTCGCTACCGCTGTACTATTCTCCATCTCAAACTCACGCAACATAGCCGCCAATCTCCTCATTAACAACCAAGGGATTCTTCAGATCGCGGATTTTGGGCTGGCGAGACCTTATGATGATCAAGTCCCGCAGTCTGGAAGAGGAGGCGGCGAGGCGACAAGAGACTACACCACTCTAGTAGTGACCAGGTGGTACCGGCCTCCTGAGCTCTTGCTTCAACTTCGGCGGTACACTACAGCGATAGATATGTGGGGTGTTGGGTACGCACTGCTCATCTACGACGGCCTTTTCTAGCCTGGCTAATGTGCTCGAACCAGCTGCGTTTTCGGTGAGATGTTCAAGGGCAAGCCTATCCTGGCCGGTAACAGTGACCTTAACCAAGCCCAAATGATATTTGATCTGGTTGGATCTCCTACAGAGGAGACCATGCCAGGCTGGAGCTCGCTTCCTGGTTGTGAGGGCGTTAAGTCTTTCAAGCCTCGACCAGGGAACTTAGCGCAGGTCTTCAGAGAGTAGGTTCATAGAAATCGCTCTAATCTATCTTAATGCTGACACGAGGCCATAGACAAGGGTCGTCCGCTATATCTTTACTTAGCGAGCTGTTGAAACTCGATTGGCGGAAAAGAATCAACGCAATAGACACGTTACAGCATCCTTACTTCCAGAATCCTCCCTTACCAGCAAAACCTGGTGAGTTGCCACGATTCGAAGATTCTCATGAGCTGGATCGGCGAAAGTTCCGCGGCCAAAAAGCAGCTTTGCCACCCGCTCCAGCCGGTGGAACCGTAGGGATGGGATCAAAGGGTGAATGGGCTAACCCATCAGGGCTGCTGAGCAAAGGGCCATATGCGAATGGGCATGGACCTCGAAAGGGTGGTGGGCCAGGAGGAGGAGGAGGAGGTGGCGGAGGCTTTCAAGGTCCCGCCGGTGCTACAGACCATAGACTACCACGGAACGGCTATGATAGTCGACTAACAAATCCACACCAGCACTCTCGAATACCACCACCCCCTGTAGGAGCATCAGCACATCGTCCTGCGTGGGATCGGAGTGGACTGCCCCCGAAACCACCACCTACCTCCCAATCTTGGACAGGGCAGGGCTGGGCCGGTGAACTTCAACTCGATGGAAGAGGGGCCAGGCGGTCTCCGATAAGAGGAGGGCTTGTAGGAGGCGGGGTGGCTAGGGGGGACACCTACATCCCGAGCTACGCTGGTGGTGGAGATGATGTCAGGGCAAGAGATGATGGAGGGCGGAGAGAGGAGCGCGGTGATAGAGGCCAGTTCGGAGATCGGAGGTATTACGACCATGTCGATTACGGGAGAAGACGGAGTCGGAGTCCAGACCGAACCCGAGATCGGGAAAGAACACGGGAGCGGGACAGGGATCTATATCGCCGATAGCCCGTGCTACAGCATCACGTACTTGATGCTTCGGCTCTGCAAAGTTTCACAACCACGGAACTTTTCCCGACACACTGATTTTGAATTTGGAGGGAACTGCGAAGATTTTTAGGTTCTTTACATTCATAGGAGTTCTTACGCATCTGCGGGAACTGGGTTTTGTGGCCATAGCGAGGCGCAAAGACGGGGGACCAGGTCTCTTTCCATCTGACACGTTTTTCGGCGAATGGCTCCTGTTTAGCCGAAGTAATGGGAAGCATAGGTAAGGAACGTCATCTGTCCCCTTCGACGACGACGGCCCTGGTTTCAGAAACCATCCGCTTGTATCACGATTCAGCGCCTGAAGCAATGTTACATGCAAGCATAGATACACACAGGATGGGACTCTTGGAAAAAAGACAAGACCTTCATATAACTGCTCCATGAAGTTGTGGAGATGCCTTATCCAGTGTCTGAGTAGTTAATTGAACGGGGTCCACGGGTTCTTCGCTGGCTCACAATGCATGTTTCTAGCGTGAAAGCAGGCAGTAAGACGGCAGCACGTAGACCAACATGCAAAGGATCGCAACAAGACTCAACCTGGAACTTGATACGAACAACTTGAATGAAAGCAACTGTCCGTTCAAGTACCATAAGCAAGACTTCAGTGCGCTTCATTGGTGCACTACGCTTTCAGGTCCCGCCGCTTACATGTGTCAGCTTTGACACAAAAAGCTAAACCTATTGTACCATCGACGCTAAAGTTTAAACATTATTTCCACAAGTGAAAACTCCCTGAGCAAAAGGTAACTATTTGTACGTACGGAATTAACTATGATTTTTCCACCTTCAACTGCTGCGCAAGTCTGGGTTTGCATGGGAAATGGTATCGAATGTACTCATGAACGGGCATCTCGGTGATGTCAAACCATTCGAGGAGAAACATTGGATTGTGCAAAAGTTTGGAGGCACCAGTGTGGGGAAATTCGCGGTGAACGTCGCGGAAGACATCGTTCGGTGCGTAGGGTGCATAATCAAAGCAGTCGTATTCGGGGAATCCACTAACAAGGACCATTATCTGTCCAGTGCAAGCTTGTTAGACCATCGCATAGCAGTGGTATGCTCCGCGCGAAGCAGCTATACGAAAGCTGAAGGCACGACCAACCGGTGAGTCAAACCCATTGGTTTGTGGCAATCCTCGGATTTTGCGACCTTGCACTGACGTGATGACCTCTTGTAGACTGCTGCGCGCTGCTCGAGAGGCCGACCATACACAATCGAAAGATTTCGAAGCCATTGTCAAAACCATATGCGCTGACCACATCCAAGCAGCTAAACACCACATCTCGTCGCCAGAGATTCTTTCAAGCCTCATAGGACAAATTGAAGAAGAGTGTCGAGACCTCATTGTCTTTCTCGAAGCGGCGCAAAGGGTGGGAGAAATTAGTTCCAAATCGAAAGACAGGATCATCAGCAAGGGTGAAAAGCTCAGCTGTAGATTTGTGGCAGCACTCCTCCAGGATCGAGGGGTTGAATCGCAATATGTGGACCTCTCTGAAGTCATCAAGTGCAAAGATGTACGTGGGCTCGATCAGGACTTCTACCAAGATCTCGCAGCGGCGCTTCGACGTGAGATAGAGGCATGCGGGGAGCGGGTGCCGGTGGTGACGGGATACTTCGGCACGGTACCTGGAGGCTTGCTGGAGAAGATTGGTAGAGGCTATACGGATTTATGTGCCTCGTTGGTTGCTGTGGGTATACATGCGAAGGAGTTACAGGTATGGAAAGAGGTCGACGGGATATTTACGGCAGATCCTAGGAAAGTGCCCACGGCGCGATTACTGCCCACGATCACTCCTGCAGAAGCCGCTGAATTGACCTTCTATGGCTCTGAGGTCATCCATCCCTTCACCATGGAGCAAGTCATACGTGCCAAGATACCGATACGAATCAAGAATGTGATGAATCCACGCGGCAACGGCACGGTGATTTACCCTGATTCCCCGGCGGAACTGGATCCAGGTGCTCCTGGTCATGACCCAAAGCTCTTCCGAACGAGAAGCTCGAGTCTTCTTTCACAGCATCAGCGACCCAAGAGGCCCACTGCAGTGACGATCAAGCACAGCATCCTCGTCATCAACGTTCATTCCAACAAGCGATCGCTCTCCCATGGCTTCTTCGCCAAGATTTTCTCCACTCTTGACAAATGGCGACTTTCAGTCGATCTCATCTCCACCAGTGAAGTCCATGTATCTATGGCACTGCATTCGGAGTCTGCGCTTGTCAGCGGAGGTGGGGACGATGAGATGAAGATTGTGGATGCGGACCTTCGAGGAGCCGTCGATGATTTGAAGTGCTATGGCACTGTTGATATCATCGATGGTATGGCAATACTGAGCTTGGTGGGCAAGCAGATGAAGAACATGGTCGGGATTGCAGGCAAGATGTTCTCGACGCTCGGCGAGAACAATGTCAACATCGAGATGATCTCGCAAGGCAAGCTTGAGTGACCGAGCTGTCAACTTTCTGGAGATACTGACCGTGTGCTCAGGGGCGAGTGAAATCAATATATCATGTGTCATCGAGGAAAGAGACGCGGACAGGGCCATCAACATCTTGCACACAAATCTTTTCACCTTTCTAGAATAGACGGCCTTAGAAAAGTGTCTTAGAAACGGTGTTATGGGACATAGAACTGGACAGTCACTACCCAACATCTAGAGTGGGCGCCCATCTACAGAGACTATAAAAGTATACTTCCGAGTACGCGGCTTTATGTTCTTTCATTTTACCAAGCTTCATACATTATACCCCTTCAATTTATTCACTTTATACTTGATCACTATTGACCATTGGACTAGCTCAAAGAGCATAGAGCTCGGACGGATAATGGCATGGAGGACAAACAACGTCGTGCAAAAATTCTCATCTAGCTGCCCCGCAATCACCCGGCACCTTATGGCAAAGATACGGTAAGGTATATGTATATATTCAGGTACGCTACATGTATGTACGACATGGACAAGAGCCAGTCACAGCTGTCAGCTATAGCTGTAGAGGTTGGCTGAATTGCTAACCGAACGGAATGTGTATCACAGAAGTTCCTTGTTTACATCTCACTGGACTTCCACCTCCCAACAAGCCAGGTCTCCATCCTCATCATCAGCTCGTCAGAAAACAAGGTACCGGTGAAAGACATTACTTACTTCTGTACTTGTACAACTGATAGGTTCTCGACCTAGTAGTGACAAAGATAATAGCGATATGCTACAAAGATGGTGGGGGCAACGCGTGAGGTACATAACGCGACATGGACGCGTCGCCGTGCTTGGAGCTGCTCCTCACTTGAAGCGCCCAGTCCAGTAACGAATGAAAATTACCCATTCTTGCGCAACACACCCTTGTCTAGACCATTTCCAAACGTTAGAAGTCGTACTCGTACTCTACATTGGAATCAGGACCAAGATTTGGAGATGTGGACCTTCCCCCTCCTATTCACCTTAGCATCCACCAACACATCTGCTTGACTTAACACTCGACATCTCATCTTCACTTGACATCTCTTAACGCCAGAAGGGTTCTGAATTTGTAGATCAGAGTCGAGCGCCGAGAGAGAAGAGCCCGAGCCTTCACCCTTGCATCCTCGATCGCCAATCTGCTTTTCCAACGCTTTTGCGCTGGATCATCGCTTCGCCTAGTCTAAAGCATCAATATTCCTGTTACGCACATTCGATAGCCTTAACCACTCCTCTTCTCGATGAGTCTCCAAGGCTGAGAGTATCAGGAATCAAGAAATCAAGAAGTGCAGCCCAACATCGTCTCTACAAAGTCACCGCTAGAGTGCCACTCACATAGCCTTGAAGCGAGAGCAAATCTCCGTCTCAGCCCACCACAAACGTTACAGTCACGAACTCCACCATCGCCTCAAGTAGCCAACGACTTCGGTTCTACGCGTCATAAGTATCGACAAAACGGTATCTGCTGCACAATCGAGTAATTTTGCCCGCTCACGATGGCGTCAACGCGTCGCCAACCACCGTTGCAAATCTTCCAAGACCCGGTCACTTCGTTTGCTCACTCCGAGATGGCTCCACAACCTTCTTATGGTGCTTCGAAACCAATACCATCACCCCTCGAGTTCGTCTCAAATGCATCGTTATCCAAGAGAAGCATTGTTTTCAACCCTCCTGTCACTGGACCAAGCGGACCATCTCCCCTCAAACTCGCTCGTCAATCGAGCTGTCCACAAAGAGCGGTCTTCAGTGACAAGTTCAACATCTGCATTCCGCCTCCTCAGCAGCCAGCATTCATCACAGACTCACCTAAGAAAAAGCCAGCCTACTCGACCTTCCCACCCATTGCACCCCAAAAGCCCCAGAAGGCTCTCTTCATGATGTTTCCAAGCACGAGACCTGCGGACAAGGAGAATTTCAATCCTGCCATCCATAACGATAACTTTGCAGAGTTTCCCGATCCTACCTACGGCTACAAGGCACCGTTGAAGCGAACGTTACTGGAAGCTGCTTCACCCCAAGATCGCCAGTTCAAGAAACCAAAACTAGACCAACCTGTCGCAATTCACGTTCCAGAACCAGAAGACATGCCGATTCTCGAAGACGACGGCTCAAAGCCTCCGCACAGTTATGCTACACTGATTGGAATGTCCATTCTCCGCGCTTCTAATCGCCGTTTGACACTTTCTCAGATATACAAATGGATTTCCGACACTTTTGCCTACTACCGTCTCTCTGAGAGTGGATGGCAGAACAGCATCCGTCACAACCTTAGTCTACACAAAGCCTTCGTCAAGCAGGAGAGACCGAAGGATGATCCCGGCAAAGGCAATTACTGGGCTATCGAGCCTGGGATGGAGAGCCACTTTGTCAAGGATAAACCTACTCGCCGTCCTGCTTCGTCTACTGGACCCAACGTATCTGGCCCAGGCACGAAGAGAGATATCTTGCATGTGTTCGGATCGGAATCGAGCAGCGCGTGGCATGCTCCAAAGAAGTCTGTCACCATCGGTGAGATCAGAGGTTCGGAGCTCTTGGAGCCATCCTCTGATGCGACTATCCCGGCATCAGACCCAGCTTGCCAAGATGAAGATGCTGAGGACGAGATTCACATGCCTCCTCCCTCTTCGCGGGGCCCACACTCGTCCCCTCTTCAGGCAATTCACTCCTCTCCGCCTGTGGCTCATCGTTTGGCAGTGCAAGAAGGTACTCCACCGCCGGCATCCCAATTTTCATCATCTTCGGGCCACTCGCGTCCACGAAAGCGGAAATTGGCTGCCATGAATGACAGCGGCTACTTCTCTTCCATCGAATCATCTGCGATCAGACCGCAGAATGCCGGCAACGTGTTGATCTCCGAAGCCGACCTTGACCGCCCAAGGATCAAACGAGGCCGAGCAGAGGAGGAGATTGCCAGGATCAGGGGACCTTCCCATGACATTAGCCCAAGCAAGGGCAGAGCAGCATTCAAGCAACCTACACCTCAACTGGTATCCTCCTCGCCACTGCGCAATCTGGACAGCTCTTCAATGCTTCCGCCACTTACTCCGAACATCACCTTCAAGATGCCTCCAAAGCCACCGGCGTCAATCTCACCAAACACAAATTTACGCAACCATCGCAACAGGATCAGAGAGCTTGTAGGCTCTCCCCCAAAGAACTTGAGACTGCTCCACGAGAATACCCCTTGGAGTCCGGCCTTCAACATCGTTGAAGAGGAAGAGCCTTACGTCTTTGATGACAGCTTTCACACCGACTTTGCCATTTTCGATGATAACAACGAAAATGCAACTTTTGGACCAACTTACGGCTCGCCGGAGAAGCGATCGATCAAGCGTCCTCGCCTCGACCGGGCAAGTACGACGGGCAACATTCTCGCCGAAATCACCGGCACGAGCAACAACAGCAGCATCCTTACTCCTGCGTTTAGGGCGCCGTCACTAAAATCCCACCTGAGGCAGAATTCGGCAAGCAAGTCTCCCGTGTTCGGTGCTGCTGTGCTGGAAATGCCGCAAGAGGACCTTTTTCGCGTCGATCTATTCGTAGACGAGGATCCAGCAGACGATTTTGGAGGAGTGGATATCCTGCAGGGATTTCAAAAGATTGGTGGAATAGAGTACGACAATGGGCAGGAGGAGGGTTCCAGGAATTCCTTGAGTGGCAGACCTTCATTGGGGAATAGAAATCTCACGAGTAGTTTCTAGAGACTTGATGGGGGATTTTTTGCTCGACAGGCGTTATTACGAAAATGACTTTTGGTTTGATGATGACACGAAATACGGCTTGGACCTCGTTAAGATTTTAGACTAGCGGTAAATCTGTGACGGCTGGACGGAGGCACCGGGCGTCTTGCAACCAGCGCAATTGGGTGTTGGCATCGTGCTTTGGAGAACGATTTTGTGACGGCTGTTCTGGGTATTCCTTTGCAGGATCTTCAATGTCGTCTTTTTCATCCACAGGCGCGCCCAATGGGATATGCGCGTTGGCCTGGGCCTTTGGAACACCTTGGTCTGCGGGCGTGCTCTACTTGTTTTATGATGACCAAGGTTCGGCGACTGCTTGCTTGCATTGCTCATGTACGCTCTCTCGAAATCAGCTTAGCAATATGACCGCGCTCCCGTTCGCGCTTTACGCTTGATCTGACGGACTTGTCTATCGATGTTTGTTGGGCTGAATGCTTCTATATCTGTAACCTTGTTACTTCGGGCTGAGAACCGATCTCAGGTGGCAAGTTCGCTACTGGCACTGGAAGAAGATTGGTCATAGTATTCTGTGCCCTTGAGGATCTAACGCTTGACCAGCTACACCGCAGCAATTCTGACAATCTGTAAGACGCAATTGGGGTATCCATGCTCGGCGCCGCTATGCAACACGCCGGATATCAACAAAAAAAAACTAAACCGTAAAGCGCCAGCAGGTGTGCACACCTCAGCAGTCGACTGAGCATATACCATCCTGAGACGAGACCTTTGTGGCACAAACCGGATATGACAGAGTTGTGTTGGGAGAAAAAGACCCACCAAATCCGCGTCTTCTGCGACCTCGATCCTACAGCGCAGCTTGGAGGCCAGCTTACGAGGATTAAATGAGATCAGACATTGACTGCAAGACCTTTTATGCCTTCGTGCATTGCTCATTCTTGATCTGTGAGTTCCTCGGGCCACGGCCGGGACCAACCGTCGTCTATTCTGAAGCTTCTTTTCCCGACAAAGGTGCTCACATCTGCTTGGGTACGGAGTTCCTCGAGATACCCAGCAACTTGTTTGAGCACGTCGGTTTGCCTTTGCTCAGGCGTGTTCTTGAACTCGGGGATCTCCAGCAGATTATGCGGTTGAGCGGCGGCTTTCAGTCTGCTGTCATCGATCAGTACGGTGTTCGACTGGTCCCAGGTCCCGCCCTCCTCGGCGGCCGGGTGAGTATGTCTGATCGTTTCGTTCTGCCATATCTTATCCAGCCTCTTGTATACTTGGACTTTCTCTTTATATTGCGCAGCTGTCAGGTCCAGCGTATCTCGGCCCCACTCTCCGACCACCTTCCTCCTTTGGTCCTCGGAAAAAAGACTCTGGCAGACTTTCGTTACGTTGTCCGGATGCGCGCTTGACCAAATGATCATAGTATGATTTTCCAGTACATAGTCCAGGAAGCGAGCCAGATTGGGGCGGGCCACGAATTTACTGGTGCCCTTTTTACGTTCCACAAGTGTGCCGTTAAGGTCAACTACAAGGAGCAGTGGACGAAGAACATCTACTTTGCGCGGCTGAGAAACGGCTTGTAGAAGGTATTGCCTTGTCGGTATAGGGATGGGTAGAGGTTTGACTGTGCTCCTACCTCGACGATAGTCCGAATCCTCGGATGCTGGTGACTGACGTGAGATTCGCTGTGCTACCCCAGGAGGTTGGGAATTGTTGGACCTTAGAGAATACCTAGCGTGCGGCCGAGGTGGGGATCCGCTCCGTCGCCCTTCAGAGATTGGGGGTGGGCTCTCGCTGTAGGCAGGACCGCTCCGAGTCGCAGTTGTATGTTTGAACCTGTGACGCTTGTCAATACGCCACGGCGGGACTTTGCGAAAGTTCCGCACTGACCGTAGGGGCGGATATGCCGTAAAGCCATTTACCGTACTGGCATGTGAGGTCTGTTGAACGCCGAGAGGTGATGCCCACGATGGTATATAAGGTGAAATTGTGGGATCTGGTCGCCATATTGATGAGGTACTGTTGACACTGGTGAAGGAACTTGGTGTCTGAGCTGATTCTCCTTCTCTTCTGTCGGCCTCCTGCGGAGATAGTAACTGTATCGTACCGGTCCTAGTTGGCCGAGGAAGAGAGGCTGCAATCGTGCCGCTGCGGTTTGGCTGGGGTAGAGTTTTTGATTTCGAAATTCGAGCCTGCAAGTAACCCAAGATTGCTTCAGCTGCATCGTCAGGCATCCATGAATGAGGCTCAGAATTTACCGATTCTCTCGATCTCCATGTATTTGAGGTAGCTCTCATTGAATCACGAGGGCGATACTGATCTGGAACCCCTCGCCCCTGGGCATTAGAGTAGTGATGATCGGCCTGACCAGAGGTACCGTCATGGTTCGACGCTTCATCCAAAGTAAGGTTCTCGAAAGCAGCAGCCTCCATTCGCCTCTGCTTCGCGGCTGCCGTCAACTCGGTTCGCTTTCTTGAGCGCTTATTTTCCCTTGGCATCTGGGACGTATCAGTGAGACCTTCAGGGTCATCTGACTCTGAGATAGGATACTTGACTGCTCTGCTGTCGAGATGATCCATGGGTAAGACTGGCGTAATGTGTCGTGTAAGGAGGCGGAGGATTTGACGGTGAACTTACACTCTGGGTGACAAGTTTTTGGCAGCGTTGGAACATGCAACTGATCGGAGGTTTGACAAGAGCCGTATCACTGCAACATGAGGAGGCAGAAGCCAAACAAAAGCCATAAGGCGGATTAGCGTGAGAGACTACTGCACGTCAGCATACTAGGTAGAGATTGAGCCTCAAGAAACTTCAATTTCTGCGGGGTTAATGATTCTCAGGTACCAAGTTCCAAGCTCGAACTTCCGCTAAGGATTGAAGCATGGCGCTCTCAGATGCCCTTCAAGGTCGTTTGAGGCCACAAAAAGACCATGACGAGGAAATGGACATCTACGACCAGAGCTCAGATTCACCAAACGCTGAATCTGGAGGCTCAATCGACTCGGTGGGAGAGGATACTGCAGAAAACAGCGCGGACAGCCAAGATGAATTCATAGTATGCTCCCTGTTTGCATGTCTAGCCTTGGCTACGCTCACAGTCGTACCAGTCAGATACGTCCACGAAATCGAATGACGTCCCTGAAGATCTAGGTGACATTTCTTTTGGCGCTCTCGCAAAAGCGCAGGAGTCACTGGGAAAGCGCAAACGGGACGATACTACATCTGGTCCAGACACGCTACTGGAAGATCGCAAGAGGCTACGAGGGTGGAAGGATGATAATCCCAGTCTTGATAAGGGCGGTGAAGCCGCTGAGCGGAAGGCCGGGAAGAAAGACACTCGTGACTTCGCTCGCTCAAGCAAGCACGCGCCGGCGGAGATGTCAAGCAAGAAAGCCGTGTCAAGGAAACGTGAAGTTGTTCCTCTAACAAAGCGCGAGTACCGAGATCCGCGCTTCGAGGGGTTGAGCGGACCACTCGACGAAACCAAGACAAAGAAGAATTACTCCTTTCTTGAAGGCTATCGAGAGGACGAGATGAAGCAACTCAAGGAAGAGATCCGGAAAACCAAAGATCCAGCTATCAAAGAGACCTTGAAACGCACGCTCCTATCTATGGAGTCCAAGAAGAAAACCCAGCAGGCGAAAGACAAGCAGCAAGAGATCATTAGGACTCACAGAGCGAAGGAGAAGGAGCTTATCAAACAGGGGAAGAGACCATTCTATTTGAAGAAGACGGAGCAAAAGAAGCTGGCCTTGATCGACAAGTACAGCAGCATGAAGGGCAAGCAGCTGGATAGTGCCATGGAAAGGAGGAAAAAGAAGAAGGCACAACAAGACAGAAGGCATATGCCTGAGGCGAGGAGGGGTGTGGAGGCTGAATAGTTGTTTTGGTCAGCATAGCATGATTTGACAATCAATACTGTGACATCAATCTGAAGGCTCATGCTCTATTCTCTGATAGATATCTATTTATCCTCCGTGCAGCAGCTGCCTCATTGATCTTTGCGTCCCGTCCTAAGATATGTCGAACTACTCTTGCTCTCAGTGGCCTATACTCCATCCAGTTCACCTGTCTGGAACAGCCGCTTCTCGTCCATGAACGGCTGTGGACTTGCATACAACTCGCGAAAATGGAGATTGATCCTGCTTTCGAGTATAGCATGCCCTGCAGCGACCGGACTGATTCAGCCGTTCCACTTTTCATCACCAGCGACGTTCAATTGACACCCGTTGCGTTGACATCTCCAAAAGAGAGGAACCTCCTTCTTCCTTCACTGGTCTTGGTGCTCGGAGGCGTTCACGGCAGAGTCGGCCACCAAGTCAACCGCTGCTAGGAAATCGCCAATAGTAACCTTCTCCGTGGTCGCATCCTTAGTCATGGGTCCTCCATCTGCGGAAACGTCCGTGGACTCCGATTCGTCATTAATGGGCTCGTCGATGCGTGCTTCATGATTAGAAACGTCGTGCTCGGTCAACGTTTCTCCAATTGGCGTGTCAACACGAGAATCATCCGTCAAGATTTTGCTGCCATCAGTGTCCTCCTCAAGAACCTCATCCTCCGGCATTTCCTCATTCTCCTCATTCTCCCAGCCCTTTTCAACCTCATTCCCGGCCATTTTCCTATTCCAGACCTCTCACTTTCGGCTCGATCTTTACGTTCTCAGTGCTCTTCCAAGGTTCGAACTTCGAGATGAAGACCTGGACTTTCTTTCACCAACCCGTTTATCCGTACGCGGCGGCCTTGATCCGTGCGTGACACACTGCAATTCCTTCGCCGAATCTAACGTCATACCCATCTGCAACAGCTGCTATTGATCTTAGGATTCAACTTCATATAGACGATGGAACGCTCATCCCGGCACTGAGTACCGAGTAAACAACTGATCTTGACACACCTATGGGGGGTTTATACGAGCCTGTTCGCTCCGTATCCAGTTACTCTACTTAAGCCCGACCACCTGATCCTTTTTCACGCCCTTCTTTGTCCTAATTCTCATCCTCGTCCCCGTCCTTCTCCTTCTTTTTTCCCCTTCTATACAATAGCATGGGAAGCTCCCTGGGCGTAAAGCGTACATAGAATGAGCTTTGCAGCTTGGTATGCATCGCAGCGGCCGACGTCAGCTGCTAGTGATTCCAGTCTTGGTCACCAGGGATGTGCTCTTGCCATACCTGGTCCTAATTTGCCGCCATCGCCATCAGGTGCTGGTTGAGATGCTCAATATGAGTGGCAATATCGATCAGGTTTGCTGTTTTCTTCTGCGGATCTTGATTCGGGCCTGTCCAGGGCCCGTGTCTCAGCACCTGGCAGATCGGGATGGTATGACTGGGAACAGCTCAGGATTTGTTGCTGATCTGACTGAGGGATGAAGAACATGCCTTCTGTGTCAAGCCGTGATGTAACTCGCACAAGTTCCGTTCTCCACAGTCCGATTAACTACCGAGTCTAGCTGTCGTCCTATGTCCCTTATCCACCTTGGAAAGCCGAGAAGTTGGGAAGCTCAAGTATGTTCGCCTGCGGAGTCCAAGGTGGTCGAATAGAACTCGGGCGTGGGAGAGCCGAGTTGCTTGGTGAGGTTAGAGTAGCTGACATGAATGGTGATGGAGCCGGTCGTCGTGCTGGTGGACCTAGTAGGAATGTCTTCAATGGTGTCTTCGAAGAAGTTGAAGCGGGCTGCACATCGTATCTCTTTGGCAGTACGGGCAGTACACGAATGGAGTCCGTGAAAGGAGACGAGTGAGTGGCCTCGCCGGCGTTGCAAGCCCAACGGTCTGCGAAGCCTTCGTGGGGGTCACGGGAGTCATGGGATCGGCAGGGTCCAATTTCCAGCCGCTCTTTGACGGTCCGGGTGCCGTCATCTCAAAGCTCACAGACTTTTTTTGAAGTTCTTAAACTGTTGAGTATACGGTCCCTGGGATGGTCAGGATGATGTCCCAAGATCGAGGTTCGTCAGTACTGTAACTATGACTGCAACTTTACGAGCGATATGGAGAGAAAGTGAGCCTGGTTTGACTGCCGCATTGAAGTATCTCTCCCAGGTGTCAAGAAACAACCGGGGTGTCATGACCAAGCTCGACGAAAAGCCTTGTTCCGTTCTCGGTAAGGTACAAATGTATGGCAGTGCCGTCCTCGTCTTACCGAGCCCCATACCATCTGCAAGACGTCTATTTCCAATCCGGTATACTCCCCATAGCATTATTTCATATTCTTTCCTTGATCCCTTATCACCCAACAGGTGTAGACCGCCCTCTTCACCTCCTCACAGTGCCCACGAAGACAGTGGTCCAAGGACCGACGACAAGTCTGATAGCTAGACGTTCAGCACCAACCAAGATGGCCGCCCATGATGCTCCGCCGCAGTCAAGCATTGGCGGTCCTGATCATTCGCAGGAGAGGCCTGGATTGAATACAACCGTGACTATGTCAACCCTCACGTCCACCCGAGCGAACAACGCCTTTCCCTTACTTTCTTGCATACCAACCTCGAGCAGAGAGCAGCGTCCACCGGAAAACTCGCCTTGGTAATTCGTTCGAAAAACACGCCTCAACTCAGCGGAACCTCTCGAACCTCTCGCCCTCCTCTGCCTCATCAACTCGCGTAGGTCCTTCCTAGCCCACAT
>JAABUP010005849.1_pt1 | contig 18200 bp, 23 predicted proteins | sample 5559201 | NCBI WGS metagenome assembly JAABUP01 (sample SAMN10711887, study PRJNA513373) | rock metagenome | isolation source: Antarctica rocks | place: Antarctica
GCTTGGTTGTCCTCTGACATGGCATAGATATTATATTATCATTATGTTTGTCTGCCACAAAGGGCAGACATGATGGAACCAGCACAAATGTTCAGGCTCGATGTTTGCATTCTATATGTCAGTGTGTCAATAACGTTTGACTGACTCAGGGCACACACAATCTTTCCTTGATATGATATGGAATGTCCTCTTGTCCCAGCCAAATCTGCTACTGCTGGCTGAACTATTGAGTTCTGTAGGATGACAAGGTTGTCAACCCCTTCGGGGCTCAGAGGGTAGTCCTGGGGGGTCTAAAGGGGTACCTCCCAGCCATTAGGCGAAGCAGAAGAATGGTGTTTGTGGCTTGTGGCACGTCATACCATGCTGCACTGGCTTGCCGCCAAACTGTTGAAGAGCTGACTGATATCCCGGTCAGCTTGGAGCTAGCTTCTGATCTGCTTGATCGCCTGTGCCCCATCTTCCGGGATGACGCATACATCTTCGTCAGCCAGTCAGGAGAGACTGCTGACACCCTTAGCGTATGTCTTTTTGTCTCTGTTTGTGTGTGCGTGCGTGCGTGTGCGTGCGTGCGTGCTTTCAATATGCTGATGTGCATTCTGTTTCTTGTGTGGGCCATACATGCCTCAATGCTGTCTGTCTATCTGTCGGTCCGTCTGACTCCCTTTCTGTCTGTCTGTCTTCCGTATCTCACCAGACATCCTGGCTTGCAAACACGGGTGAATGTGATGCGCAACAGAACTAAGCCTTTGTGACTCAAACAATATGCCGTGGAAGCACAAGCAAATGTGATGTATGACAAAAGCAGGCCAGTGACAATGCTGCTCAAGACAGAGTTCATCAGAATCTCTGTTTCTGCTCAAGATAGACTCCACCACAACCTTTGTCTCTGCTCAAGATAGAGTCTATCACAACCTTTGTCTCAGCTCAAGACACAGTCTATCACAATCTATGCCCCTCATCAGAATCTTCGTCTCTGCTCATGATAGAGTCCCTCACAATCTCTGTCATTTTGTCCACAGGCTCTAAGGTATGCCAAGGACCAAGGGGCTCTTTGCATCGGCATCACCAACACAGTCGGCTCAGCGATCGCCCGGGACACCGACTGCGGCATCAACATCAACGCCGGTTTCGAGATCGGAGTTGCTTCCACCAAGGCCTACACCAGCCAGATCGTGGCCATTACTATGATGGCTTTGGCTCTGAGTGAGGACTCAAGAGCCAAGGCAAGCATGAGGGATGACATCATTGCCTCACTGGAGGCACTGCCAGGAGTCATCAGGTAATCAACATGGTAACAGTCACAGGTGTCATTGAGAAATACATGTATACACGCGGTAATCATGATGACAGTTACAAGAATGCTAGCCCTTTGGTTACCGCATAGGTACTTGCTAGGTGTATTATTGCTCACTGCCACTCTTTGCATTCTGCTATCCATTGCAGTCTGCTAGTCTGCACATTGAGTAAAGCATGGTTGGTACATGTGCCCTTTTATGCTGATGAATCCCACTAGTGACCAATCCCTCAACTGTCATTGAGGCACGACATAGTTACCCCTGTACATACGCATACACTACAGAACAGTGACTGATGCTTGGACATGAACAGCAGTGCAAGTGCTGATGAGGCGTGCTGCCTTGTACAGGGAGGTTCTGAAGCTAGATGGTGACATCCAGACGCTTGCTCAGGGACTCAAGGACTCACATAGCTTCCTGCTGTTTGGGCGAGGCTACAACTACGCAACTGCCTTGGAAGCTGCCCTGAAGGTATACTCAAGCTCTACGCAGACTGATGTGCATGATGCCTCCCCTGCATTGCAAGAAACAAGCAGCTTTCTGTCTGAAATGCTGTGTATGAAACAGGTAGCTGTCTGTCTGAGACGCTGTGCATGAAACAAGTAGCTGTCTGTTTGATTTCAACAAGCAATAATCCATGAACGCAATACACCCTTCAAACATGAGGCCTGAGGTGTGGTGTGGCATATGCAGGTCAAGGAGCTAGTTTACATGCACAGTGAGGGGATTCTAGCAGGGGAGATGAAACATGGGCCCCTGGCTCTGGTGGATGAGCACATGCCCATGATTGTGCTTGCAACCCAGGACCGAACCTGCAACAAGATGCACAGTGTGGTGCAGCAGCTCAGAGCCAGAGGTGCATGTCCCCTGGTAGTATGTAACACTGGGGATGACCAGATTGCTGGGGTGTGTGAAGGGGGCGAGGACCGACTGATCAGGGTAAGACCCTGTCCCATGTGGTGTCAACCAAAGCCTGCCTGCCATCTAGATGCACATGTTTGATGTGTGCATAGCCTTGTGCTGTTTCTGCAGCTATCAGTAGCATGGTGTTGCCAGATGCATGTTGCTCACAGATGCACATGCTCAGCTTATGCTCACTGAGTCAACGCTCGCAGTTGGGATCATCAGGACAAGTGTTTACTCATTTGAATACCATCTAAGCTTGTATCCTTATGAATGTGCTCACAGAATGCAAACAATGACTGATGTTTGTTCAGGTTCCCAAGGTAGCAGATGCACTACAGCCCATTGTGAACATTGTGCCTCTTCAGCTTCTCAGCTACCACCTGACAGTCCAGCGGGGGTTCAATGTGGATCAGCCCAGGAATCTAGCCAAATCAGTAACAGTCACAGAAGAGTAGAGAACCTCTGAAGCTATCCTGTTCAACTGTGCTATGCCGTACCTCTCGCCCATGCTGCATGTTTTATGTTTAGCACCCAACTCAGAGTCTGAACTTTTCTGTTATACCCTCTCAATGGCTCTGATTCCCCGTGACAGAAGTTTAAGCTCTAATGGCCAAGTTGAATTTCCATACTGTGTAATATGGTACTAGTGTAGGTCTTGGTAGATTTTGATGTCACCGTCAAGCTTGACAGGCAATTTGACCGTTTGACATAGGTTATTATTTTGTAACTTGAAAGCTTATCAATTTTGAGCAGTTCCAGCTGGAACTGCGGTGTGACAGAGCTGCAATGTGAGCCTATGCGTACATACGTCTGTTCAAGTTGTTCTCTACATGGTAAATTACAAGAGGCGTGCCATGACAGGACACAGCTGTCGAGACGGTCATGTGATGCTGCAGCATGCAGATCATTGGGGTTCAAAGTAGTATGCAGCAGTCTGCTGACAAATTCGCTTTTACCTTGGCGCCTTGAATGCAGTATTGCTTCCACATTGCAAATCTGAAGGTGTTTGAGTGCCAAGTATCTGTTAGCTTCAAAAGCTCATCGCTCTTTTCATTCTGCAAAGATGTGCAACATAATGCTATGAGCTCATGCTGTCTTTGTAACTCAACAAAAGCAAAGCTGAAAGCCACCTTGCCAAGACTCTCCAAAAAATCTTCAACTGCTGCTGCTGCTGGGATTCAAGATGAAATTCACGGTACGGTATACTGTCAAGAAAAGCTAGGTCAGGAAAGACAGAGGGGAAAGTTTGAGCAGCACTGGTACAGACTTTTGGTGATTTAATATCCCATGTCAGCAGACAAACCTCAATCAAACCAAAGGTGACCAGGAAACAGGCATGCAGCAAACACACTCTGGGCCTGAAGTTCATGCTTAAAAAAAAGCATGCCTCTGCTATCCCCTAGTCCCTCTCTAATTTTGCGCAACAGTACAATATGAATCAAGACGACAAGGGTCTCAGTCATGCCTAGATGGTGGTTTACACATCAGGACGAGGCAAGTGATTCTGTAATCAGCGTTCGAATCTCACAAAGGTCAATGGAAATGTGTTCACGCTCCCCAAATAAAGAGCGTAGACTACTTCTTGCAAACAACGCATCCATGGGAATGCGAAACTGATATTGTGGCAAGACAGCTGACACACAAGCTGAACCCCTTCCAAACGCCAGTTGCTGATGCTGCTGCTGATGGTGCTTCCACACAATTGTCAGATGTGGATCCAGAGCTGCACCTTGAGGGCCAGTATTGATGCACATCTGAGCCAGATCATGTCTGGCTGTCCAGCGTGTCAGCTCCCTCTTCAACTCTGGGAAAGATTCGTTCATGTACGCCACCTCGCCAACCAAGGTGGGATTGTGCTGCATGCAGTCTCGAGGAGTCCGAGAGAAATCAGGCTCCTTGCTGCTACTAACCAGTTGGCACAAAGGGCTGGCAGCCGGAACAAGCGCTCTCCTTGCTGCATTCCTTCCTGCCATGCCACCAGCTTCCAAGCCAGCGTCTTCCACAGCAAATACAATCAGGTCACTGATGAAGGCACCGGTGTTTTCGTGCACGCGCGACGGGTCTCCGTAAAGCAAGACGCGGCCACGGTCAGTTTCGTAAGCAAGTTTCCAACGTGACTCTTGTTTTGCACTCCACATCTCAAACAACGCAGGCGTGATTCCTTGAGCGACAATCCATGGGCCGTGTTCAGACTCCAGGCCTTGTGCAGCCAACTTGACTGACGTGAAATACGCATCCTTGGCTTTCAGCAGTCCTTGGTCCATCTGTGTCACAACAACACCACTGAGACTTGCAATTTGCTTTTTGATTGCGTTTGGCATGTTTGAATGATACTCAGGAAGAAGCTGTACCTAGGTGCGTTCGCCCTCTTGTGTCAGCCCTGTGCGCGAACAAACAGACAGCTGCCCCAATTGCAAGCAAGGCATCCACATGGGGCACATGGTGACTGGGTACGAAATGCGGTGATTTCGGTACTGGAATCGCCAAGTGATGAGCAACAGCGTGCGAGGATAATCTTGTTTGGTCAGGGCGAAAGGCGAGTCGCCCGGCGACACTTTACGAATCTCAGCGAATCCCCAAGACGACGGTCATTTGCTCCGAAATCACCGGCTATACTCTCGCCTTGACAAGGCGCATCCAACCATGCAATAAAACTGACACATTATGTCATCAAAAATCGGCGTAATGTTGCATGGCAGCAGGGAATATTCACTCAAAACTGAAGGCATCACAATTGTTCACGGCATTTGTAAATGAATAGGCAGCTCTATTACAGATAGAGCTGCCTATTCAACCATGCATTCACAGATCTGTCCAAACAGGGCGATATGGCTTGTGCACAAAGAAGGTGCTATGATAGATGTATGCTGGTCAGCCAACCAGCACATCACTGCATGAGCTGCCAGCATTCAGCCAGAGCAATGCCAGTGTGCACTCCACAGTCACTACAAATTCAGGGGGGTAACTTCGCCAGTACTTTGCCGGCAATCCCAGTGCAGAAAAAGATTGCCAGGCAGTTGCCGACGACTTTGCCGTCTACTTCAGTGTTGTGGCAACTATGGCAAAGCCCTGTTTGCCGGCAAAGTGCATAGTGCAAATCGGCAAAGAATACGCATGCCGACGATTGCCAACAGATTGCCGGCAACTTATTGCCGAAGCTTTGCCATACTTTGCCGTCACTGAGCAGCCGGCAAAATCGCTGGCAGAACGTTTGCCGGACTATTTGCCAGCTTTTGCCAAATTGTGCAGGGATGATTTGCATGATTTACAATCTGCAGTTGGGACATTGCTAGGCAGTACACTAGAGCCCTGCATCTTTCAGGCAACCATAAGGGTGCAGCAAACAATGACAGCAGTAATGGCTGTAGTGTCACAATGGCTGAATGGTTCAGACAGCGGTACTTGCTCAGTCACTGCGCAGCAGGCTAGCTAGTTGGTGTTGTAATCGCTGTCAATACTGCTGCTGGTGTCACTATCACTTGCAGGCTGCTCATTGTTCTCTTCAGCTGTCACAGTGGCTGCAGCTGCCTCATTTTCAATGTCCCTACCGTCTGCTATCTCAAGCCTCTCTCCTCTTTTGCCAGAATAAATGTCTGCAATGTACAGGCTGTCAGCAAAAGCAAGTCATCACCATGGCTTGACAACATGACTAGTTGCCACCAGGAGCACAAAGGGGTCAACGTCACAGCACGATCATCAGTCAGCGACGCAAGACTCTACACTGTTGCCCAAACCTGTCTGTCTGTACGTATGTATGTCTGCTTGTCTGCACAGCTGATTGTGATTTGCACCAGAATGAAGTGCTTGTGACTTACCAAGACATCTTGACATTTTTCTGCAGCTATCAGTAGCATGTCGTTACCAGATGTACGCTGCTCACAGATGCTGAGCAGAAAAGGTGACCAGGAAACAGGCACACAGCATATACACTCTAGGCCTGGACTTCACGCTTAAAGAAGAACATGCCTCTGCTATTCCCCAGCCCCTCTTATACATCATGCCAAACAGTACAATATGGATAAAGAGGACACGGCTCTCAGTCATGCCTAGATGGTGGTTTACACATCAAGACGTGGCAAGTGACTCTGTAATCAACGTTCAAATCTCAAACAGGCAATGTGTTCACGTTGACCAACCAAAGAGCGTAACAATGCAACCAAGGGAATGCGAAACTGATATTGTGGCAAAACGGTTGACACACAAGCTGAACCCCTTCCAAAGGCCAGTTGCTGATGCTGCTGCTGATGGTGCTTCCACACAATTGTCACATGTGGATCCAGAGCTGCACCTTGAGGGCCAGTATTGATGTATATCCCCATGCACATCTGAGCCAGGTCATGTCTGGCTCCTCAATGGGTCAGCTCCCTCTTCAAATCTTGAAAAGATTTGTTCGTGTACGCCACCTCGCCAACCAAGGTGGGATTGTGCTGCATGCAGTCTCGAGGAGTCCGAGAGAATTCAGACTCCTTGCTTCTAGCCTGAACAAGCGCCCTCCTTGCTGCGTTTCTTCCTGCGATGCCACCAGCTTCCAAGCCAGCGTCTTCAAGGGCAAATGCGATCAGCTCACTGCTGAAACGCGCAATGTGTACGCGCGACCTATAACCCGAATCCCCCATGAGATTCTGTGCCACTTTCTGTCACTTTCTGGCACATGGTCAACATTGACCGAGACCTATGCAGAAGTATGCAGACCTAATATAGCACCTGCAGGTACATAGGTGAGTTTTTTCAGCACTGGTGGCATTCCATACAGCACTGGTCAGGTATGCCCTTCTCGTCCCATATGAATTTCTTGTGAAGGCCAGTCTGATGCTGTCTTTATGTAGTGTGCTCAAGCAGTTTCTGCAGGCCCTAGGGCTTTGGCTGTCTTAAAAGATTTAAAGCAAATTTGCTTTCAAATGGTTGTCAACCCCATGTACTGTTACGACAACATCAGAAAGGAAGACAGCTTCCATGGCACCCAAGGAGGGGTGTAGGAGAATAGTCAAGCTTGCAGCTGCTCAAACACACAACTTGTGTTCCCTGAAGTTCAGATACCTTGGTAATGCATCATACTGAGACTATGCATTTCTGTGAAGATCTGTGTTATTAGGTCTGCCAAGAACTGCGAAGCTGCAGTTTCCTACAGGTCTACATACACAGTGTCTGCACATACCCAACCACATACAGATCTGCAGGGCTCCAGCACATATAGACCTGCATGGGGTAAAAGGCATACGGATCTATACCTTTCTGCTAACTTGAAGATCATGGCAGAATCTCCCTGTGTAGATCCAACACAGATCTGTACTTCTGCATAGCTGCATGGAATGGAAATGTGCAGTTCTATACTATGCAGGGTCTGCGCATGTCCATGGCAGATGTGTTCTTGACAGATCCTTACACATGCAGATTTGTGTAGCACCATGTGCTTGCGGGTCAGCTCAGGAATGTATTGCTCCAGGTGCTGGCACACGTATGACCTAGCAGACACTTGCTATGTGTGTCCAGGGGGTGACTAATGGTCATGCATCAAATTTTCTTGACACTGAGTACTCAAGTGCGCATCAGGCTACCATTCCACAGTAGTTGCATTACAGCACTGCGGCACATCACAACTTGAAGACGGTGTTGCCAACTAAGTAGGGCCTTACCTAGTTTGCAAGCAATGACATGCAAGTGTTGAGCGATACAACCATTACAAGGTGGGCCAGCTATCATTTTAAGTTTCGGTAAGCTACCATAAACAAATGCCGTATGATGTGGCACTGCATGCTACAGCTGTGCAGTGCGCTCTGAGAGGAGAGTATTGGGCACAACACAGTTGACAGTATATATATTACTGCAGTTGCAGCTGCAGACAGCTGGGCAAGCTGGACATTGCATTACGATTGTAAACGCATTAACAAGCCTCAATGCAATGTCTTGTAACAGTAGCAAATTCTATCAAAGAAGCAATTAAGTCACCTTTTCCGTGCAGTGAACTACAGCTCTAGCAGCGTCTCAGTATAGTGCTACAGAACTCACACAGGCAAGGCACACCACACCTTCAGCACTTACCGTTTTGTTCGCACCTCAGATTGATTTGCTGAGAGTGAGTCACAAAATAAGTGTCAGAGTGGACTGCAGGGTGTGTCAATAGGCCTGTCTGAAATATGAATCGAGACAGGTCCCACAACAAAGTCTCGGCGGCAAAGCACTTGAGCATGACGTAGGCAATTCTATCGACGGATGCGCCATCGACGGGCTAAGGGAGCGCATGCACGCACGTATGCATGCAGTACGCACACACGCACGCACGCACTTGCATCTTGTTCTACTTCAGGTATTCCCTACGAGAGAGCTTTGCACTCACTGCATGGCGTGCTTAATGCACGCTCGCGACCGACAGCTCAGCTCAGCTCACCTCAGTGCACTCAGCTACGAATAGCCTAGCGCAGTCGGCTTCAGCCCGTCAGCACAGATGCAGTATACAGCTTCAATACCTATTGCACACCATAGCCCATTTAGCTTGTGTTTGCTGCTGCTTTTGCTGCCTGCTGTCGCTACCTACTCAGATTATACTCACATCCGTTCACATTTGTCTTTCACGCAGCTCTGGCGTACTTTATCGTTCTAGTAACGCGGATTACGCTGGGGAATCGTCCCCCCCCTTGCATCTTATTTTGAAACAGCCTCAATCAACTTGACAAGGCTCGTCAGACAAGCGAGACAACAGCAACCTTCAGGCATGGTGTGCTGCAACAGCAATCCTTCGTTTTTCTGTTCTGCAAGAGTGGGTGCGTTTTCTGCTTGCAGCACAAGCATGGCAATACTTTGCCCGAGCTTTCTCTACGCTGACGGAGAGCCAGCTATGCGATTGACTGTCTTCAAGACCGCTGATCCCCACTGACAAGATTCACCGCAAAGACGCTGGCTGTTGCAGGTCAGGTTCTGACAAGCCTTGTCGATAAAACCGTTGAGATCAACTTGTATAGCTTACTTTATTTTGCAGGGTCCTGGTCATTTGTCTTGGCTGCTGGATGCTTGCCCGGGATCGACACATTTGTCAGGAGAAACCGGACATCATAACTGAAAAGCTTGACAAGCTGGTATGTTGCATGCTACCCTGCTGGCCTGTTACATCAGCTTTGAACTTTGTTACTTTGGTGCAGCTACATGCAACGCACCAGATCCTGAACTCTGCAGATCGATGTACTTGTCCTGTCATTACTTATTGTGTTCAAAATGCTTTGCTGTCAAGCCTAATACAAATATTACTGCTGATGACCTGAAGGCAGCTTACATATCAGCGCAGTCTTACAACACATTTTGATGCAACTGCTTCTCTGGTTGTTCAAGCCACTTCTGCTGCAGCTGACTGCAGTCATGCACGCTGGAGCCTCCTTTGCTTGCTTGAGCTGATGTGTTGTTGCTGCAGGTGACTGATGCAGGAATGGCAGTGACAATACTAGCAACTCCAAGGCAGCATCTGCCATTTGATTGCACATCAGACAGCCTTTGTGGACGAAAAGGTATAGCCCGCTAGGATCCTTGATATGCATGTTTATGTGTGGAATTGACAGTCAAGATAATGCACCTATGCATAGACCAAGTGCCTAATAAAAGGCAACCGATCTTGATGTTATTTTCATGTACACATGTGTCATCTTGATGAACTATGATGCTGAAACTGCAGATAAGGTGTCTGCTGCGTGGTGACGATTCTCTCCCTAAGAGTGAAGCTTCATTGAGGCAGTCATTGCACATTACAAGAGCTGGTGCAGACTCTGAAATCTGATTACATTTGAAATGAGTTACTTCAAAAAAACTGAGCTGACCGTTCATCTCAGTTCTATTCATGCTTCATTCAGATGGGCAGTACCTTTCATCACTACATCAGACACCTTTCATGTCACATGATGGGTCAGCAGTCTGTTGTGTCTGTAGTTGTGGCCATAGACAGCTTCACCTGTAGCTTGGTTTTGTGTAAGGCCTAACCAGCAACTTGTTTGATTTTCCCCTTGCTTGCCTGTTTGAACATCTTTTTGCAACTCAGTGCTTTGAGCCAACTAGCTTTGCAAGCAACACCACCAATGCATCAGCAGATTAGGCTTGGTTTGACCATGCAGCTGACTCACTGCAGTCATGATTATGTAATCACAGGGTCACATGTCCACATGGATTACTCACCTTGCAGATCAGTAAGGTCTGATGACTACATGTTTCTGCCCCAAACGCCGAGTCCGTAGATCTATGTAGCTTTATACTAGGTCGATCCACGGCGCAACAGAACTGCGGGTGTCCGTGGACGCACGGGTCTGCCCCAAGCATCTCTGTGTGGACCTGCTGTTCTGCAGATCCGCGACTACGCAGATCCATGACTGTGCCGATCTGCAAGGCATGCAGATCTGTGAAGGAATCCGCAGGCTGAGTTTACACAGAACCTCGGGACTGCAGAAGTTCACAGACACATGCAGAGCGACTTCTTGTGTATCTGCGACCCCAGGTCAAGGTATGAGGGTCTGCATGGCCACTTAACAGTTCCAAGGTATCTGAACTTCAGGGACTTGTGACAAGCTATGGCAAGCAGGACTAGACAAGTTTGTTGCCATGCTAAGCATCAGTGCTCTCGTTTGATTCTTGGCATGTGTTTGGCTATCAGGAAATTTTGCACCTGATGGGAGCTGCTACAGCAGCTAGCAAGGCCACCTCATTTCCTTCTTCAATGCCCAGATGTGGCAACAAACCTGTAAGTTAGTGTCCAGAGCAAGAATGTTATTGGCAGATGTGCACACATTGCCTTTTTTGACCCGCTGTCTGTCTGCAGGCCTTGTCAATCTGCTGCCGGGCTGCAGAAATGAAGGACAAACAATGATAATGCAAGGTCCAACTGCTGTCTGATTGGAGCACGTTACACATGGTTACAAAGTACACCAAACGCATAGTACACATGAATACAAGCTACTACTGTGGACCTCTAACGGCACTGACCTGTGATGAGAATTGGTCCTAGCGTGCTGTTGAGTATAAGCAGGCAGTGTATGTCCCATCAGTAACTTCAAGTCTTAGCCAGAGTTGCAATCAGCGCTCAGCCGTGTGCCGTATTACCCTGTACTGCTCTCATGGGGGCACCGCCTCAGGTCACTCCTCAAAATGGCATACCTGGTACTTACCTTTACCATCACAGACTTGCATTTGCTTGATGCACCATGTCACACATGCTGTATGGCGCAGTGCGATGTTTTGCTACAGCCCATGTCTGATACATCAGCAGCGTCATTGACAGCAACAGCAACAGCAGCCTCAACAGCAGTGATGACAGCAGTAGTGACACAGACAGTAGCGACAACAGCAGCGACAGTCAACCGCGCATGTTGTCATTTATATGTTGGCAGACACCATGGTTGTTGTCTCAGCAGCTTTTCAGTCAGCGGCTCTACTCTCCATGACTGTACAAACAGCCTCCGAGATGCATCTGAATGCATTGTGCAGCTTAACATAACCTTGCTTGACTACATACCGTACCTAAAGCAATACCCTCATGATCCAGGCAATATGCCAAGCTCTGCAAATAAGTGTATCCTTGGGAAAATGTATCTGAGATCCAATCTATCAAGGACTCAGCGCTCAGCATAGACTGCTTAGTCACAAGGGTACACATTGTATGGCACACTCCTTGTGACTGATGTGCTGTGCTTTGAGGCATTCAGTATGCCATCAATGATGCTTGGTTACAGTGATCTTGCGCTGTGTTGTACATGGGGTAAGCTGAAAGTCATAGAGTGTGTATACTTGGAACACAGTCTTCAATGTGATCTGATCATGATACAATTTAAAATGTGTTTGTTTTCCGTGGGTTCAGATAATGCCAGTTGTGACAAATCTGTTCATCATTACCCTAGTCGGACTGGGTTTTAGCTCGAGTTTTCAAAAGTAGCATTTGTTGACCCAATCACCAACACTGCTGACAGGAATAAAGACGTAAGTGCTGCAATCAAGCGTCTTTCAGCTGTGATGGCTTACTGCACCAGCCAGCGCATGTGTACACCACGATGGGTTAACCCCTTGTAAAAATGTTAAGGTATCTATCGCAATGTAAGCGTCATATTGTGTCTGAGCAATCACACACAATTTGCAAAAGGCATGGGCATTGTGTATAGTGTTCACAATCTCACGTCAAATCAAGGGCATGCAATGGGTCTGATGTTCAGGACTGTCTCCTCCTCTCTGTTGCGTGCATATATGCATGTCAAAGATGAAATTCACATGTACACATATGCATAGATCTACACAAATGATGTGACATGCTGTGCTGGATGTCAGCTAAAACTTACAATTATTGCATGCACGATGAAAGTAAGAAATGCTTGTACGACTTATTAGATCAGTTGATAGGCCCAGGAAAGAACTCTAACTGGCCATGGCCACCAGTAATTGCCACTTGCTCCTCAATACCAGTATCCCAAGTCACCAACGCAGTGGAGTAGTCACTGCGGAGTTGAATGTGAACCACATGCACATGAGGAGATGCAACCTCAGGCAGCCACTTATATCCAGTACCCTCTTTGCCTTCTAAGCAAATGTTGACTACCTGCAAGCATAGCAAGGCATGGCATGAAGGCAGATCACAGTACTATGTCAAGAAACTGAGCAGTCGTGGCTGCTTTGCAGCGTGCCCCCAGGCTACATGTGTGTGCATGGTGTGACCACACTTTGCCTTTTGATGATCAACATCAGAAGTGTCTACCTACTGGGTTTTGTGGCAAAAACAACTACTGCAGCAACGGCCATATATACTCCTCAATGTGGTGTACAATGCAAGGCATGGATCTGATTGCATCCTCTAACTTGTTGGCGCTGCAACAATTACCTGTACTGAGCATGGCACATTCCCACATGTGTAGAGTTTTTGGTACACATCTGCAGCGCGAATCCAGTGCTCATGCATCTCATCCTTGCTGCCAGAGACGAGAAGTTCCACTGCATGTGCAGGCAGCACACCACTATCTATGAGCACCAAATCCACACGCTTCCGCCCATGTTGAACACTCTGCAGATTTCTGCCTTCTGACACCATCCTGTGATAAAGCCGATGCATTGAGAATGTGCTTTTAAGGCAATCTTTGGGAATGCAGACCACAGCAGATTGTCACTAAGCAACAGACAGGTGGTGTTGAATGGTCCAATGTACATCACTGAGGTGATGCTGTGACAGAATCACCTGTGCAAGAGCAGTGGGTAAGCGGTCTTCACTATAGCCTTGATAATCGAGAAGAGCTCCCCTTGCCAAACGTACTCTGAGAATGGCTTGCAAGCTGTTTGAGCTGCCTCTGCTTGAATGTTCTCAGGCTGAATTCTTGAAATGCTTTCTCGAAGGACCCATTGCATGTCTAGTGTGTCACTTTCAGCAGGAACTGGGCATGTGCGCAGCCCAAATCGGGCTTCCATCAATAGTACATCTCTCAACAGCGGACATGACATTGTCACCTACACTCATCAGACCAAGTAAAATCCACATTGCTATAGTAGAAATCAATTTGGGTGAAGTGATCTTTGAGGAAGATTGGCAGTCAACATGCATCACACAAGCTATGCCCAGCGGGGCTGACCAAACTGACCTCGATCTTGTCCGCGACCTTGCTGGATATGCGCGCAATGCCCTCTGACAGCAGACTTTCTGCAATTGTACGCCGCTCTGCACGCTCCAATATGCAAGAGCCTCGCAACAACAACATCTGCATCACTTGGCGCAAGCGCTCATTGCGCATAGCCATGGCAAGCAAGCCAGTCGTACTACTGAGCACTGAAAAATTGCGCTGCTGCTGAATACGCGTGACCAAGTTGACACCACACCACCTCAGCCAATCCTCAACTGCGAGGATGTTCTTGCTGTCAACCTCACTACAGCACAGGCCAACCAAGCCGGGAAAGCCTTCTGTTCTCTCAAATATGCACTCAGCCAACCCAGACTCATCCAAGTTGTACCCAAAGTGACTCTTGCGTCTGTATTCTGCATACAGCTTGAGGAGTTCGACAATCTGGTCTTGTGTCATGGGTTGCAGGGTAACCAAGTGATCCTCAGAGAATGGGGACAAGTTGCCCCACTTTCTGCTTTCATCACTACCATCACTATGTTGTAGAGATGACATGTCCTTCACCACTGTTGAGGCATTGGTTGGTGTCTGATGAGGATCAGTGTTGCTATCCTCAACCCTGCAACAACATACTATTGAGCCATGCACAATGAGGGGATCTTTGACAGAATAACATGGGTTTAAAATCAGCTGTGCATGCATATGATGTGCAATGCTGCCAAAGCAGGCGGCATAGCTAGGCGTTATTTGCAACAGTCTCTAAGATTGTTTATGATGTCACTAGGGATCTACATGGTGGCAAAGCTGTATACCAAACACTATGTAAACCACACATGCATACAAACTTACATGTTGACATCATGAAGTAAGCGCTTGAGTGAGTCCACGCCAAACAGCACAATGCTGTGGACCATGTACAAACGCTTACTTGTCAGCAAGCAAGAAAGGCAGCAAGCAAGCGAGGCAGTCAGTTGTTTCCTGGAGCTCATACGCGCTGAGTTTCGCGATAAGAAGCGTTTGAGCTCAGCGCGTATGAGCTCCAGGAAACAACTGACTGCCTCGCTTGCTTGCTGCCTTTCTTGCTTGCTGACATGGGCAGCTGCCTGCACAAGTGCACAGTGTAATGTGTGTGCTGGCACAGGGTATGTATAGTGAGGCTAACATCAAACCATCTCTGGGCATCCAAAGGTCACCAAAAAGGTGTGCAACAACAATGACGATGCTACACACACTTACCATGTATCCTGCCTCATCTACAAAGATGGCCAAAGCACGCGGTCGCTCTGCATTCAGCCTCAAGGCTTGTAGCAGGTCTTCTTGCACATTTGCCAATGCTTCTGGCCCCTCAGGGCTAGGACGACAAATGATATCCGGCCGTTGCATACGCAAGGCTCTATGAAACCAATACAAAAATCCAGCTGGATCCTGCAATTTGCGTGCCAAGCAAGTATGGCTGAGCATATGAGTTGCTTGCAGCACAAGATAGTAGAGCACATGTACAAGATGCATAAATGAGCATCGACCATATACTCCCAATAGCCTACCATTGGTGTGCTCTTTTCCAAGCATATTCCAATGCTTTCCAAAACAGTTGGACCAGTCCCAATGCATATGTCATTCTCTGCAAGATGATGGTCAAGCCTTGCTAGCATTGTGGACTTCCCAGCCTGCCGATGTCCAATTACCTGAAAGAAAAATTTAGTTACACAAAAGCGCCTAGTTAACAGGGTTTATAAGGGAAATCAAACATCAGCAGTACCACATGCACATCACGCAACAGCATGGCACAAAATTGTAAAATTTACCATTACAACCTGTCCTTGCCCCACCCAACTGACTAACTCATCAAACGCAGCTGGTTTGACAAAGTAGTTGACGCGAGTGTCTACAGCACCCTGAAGCTTGAAGCTCATCACGGCAAACTTCGGCCGTTTTGCAGGTCCTTCTGCAAATTGTGCAAAAATAAACAAAACTTGCACAGCTGTGCAACACGCAATGATTGTCACAAGTCTCATGTCACTTGCTCAGCACTATGCAGTTTTGTATGCAAGTAAATAGATCAGACATTTGCGATGGGCAATCCAAGAGCTGTTCAGGCCAAACCAGCTGAAAGCCCTTGCATGTGGCCACACAATACCAAAGAGGAGTGTGAGGCAGAAGTTGATACAGAATCCTAAAGCTCACCAGAGGACAGGGCTGTGATCGCGGCCTGGACTCGGTCCAAGTCCTTGTTCAGCTCGCCCAACAGTTCACCGTCTCGAGTTCCTGATTGTTTCTTCATTTCTGCATCCTTTTGTTTCAGGAAGCCTTCTCGCATTTTTTTCAGCTCGTCCAACTCACTGCCAGAAGCACTGCTGGACGCCATTCTGCTAACGGGAAGACAGGGCTCAAAACGGCAGACAAGTGACGTCAAGACACCTTCCAGTTTTCGTACCTCAGAGCAGCGCTGAACGATGGACCAAGGTCTAGCACACGTGGAGATGACCCCATTTTCCCAACCCCGTCGTGACCTAAAAGACCGCTTGAGCAATTTACGACGGGGTCTAAGGTGAATTGGGTAAATTAGAAGAGCAAATTTCGCAGAACCTCTCACGCCGAATGAAAGAGAGTCCGGAGTTTTCTTAGTGGTATGAATCCGATGATCAGTTCCCGAAACTGCACTCTTCAGAAAGCAGAGGTGCGGGACCACACTTGCAAAATCGACTCTGAGATGTTCCAACAATTCAGCTGATATGGCACTTGCAAAATTGGTGTTAAGACCTAACGTTAGGCAATGTCCTGCCATTGTGCATGTAATGTAGACTTGCACACCATGCTTGTACACCAGTACCCGTTCACAGCCTCGTGTATCCCCCTGTTTGTGTGGGTCAATTTACGCTGATGCTTCTACACTCTTTAGCTGCATACTGGTAATATTAATACGACAGCATTTCACTCAGAAAAGCTGATAGTGCTGGAACACCAGCTGCTAGGCAACCTGTAGTCAGGTAAAGGACTTATAAATAATTATTACCCAAATCTGGATCCATTAGCAACAGCACCGTCCAAAACTTGTGCGAGCGTCACTGTGAATGACAAAGCGGCCAATCACCAAGGGCGCTTGCACAGTGCACAATATTTTTCTAGCAAAAGCTGCAAATGTGAAGTATGTGACTTGATTGTGGTCCTACGCAGCAGCGCTTCTCTACAAAATCGCTGTGCTGACTTTACCTTATTGCCTACAGCAAACTCAACATGAAGAGGCAGAAATCAGTAAGCAAACCTAAAAGCTTTCCTGATGCAAGTATCAAACACAGTCCAGAAGGAGTCCTAGCATTTCCACAAGGGACCTTTGCACAGTATTCTAGAGATTCCCAAAAAGGCTGATCAGATGTCACAAAACTACCTGCAAGGGAAAAAAAACCCTAGAGCGCACAAATTCTGCATACTAACACAATTTAATGTGGTGTTGTAATGAAGCAGCAGATTGTAGCTGAGACATGTCCTAGCGGGAAAATTGGATCTTGAGGTTCATGCGTAGTTTATGATCAGCATGACCTGCAGCCAAATCAAAGGGCGCATCAAAACATGGTGACCTAGCTTGCACACATCTTCAAATTTTGCGACCTATTTCCTTAAAATTTCCTGTTCTGGTAAAAACAGCTGACCGATATTTGAACCAGCCAAGGCATAGGCTCTTGATGTGCAGATTTCTAACGCAGCTGAGCAGTCTGTGTTCCAGATAAACTAGCACACCTAGTCACGACGCTAGCAGATGCACCCTAACACAAAACGGCTGACATACACAAGAATCCTAGCCCAAGGGTCTTACAGCAAAACCCACAGAAGCTAAATTTCGAACAGCCTGCCAGACCAGCCCAGAGACCGCTACAATCAGTAATACATTTCTGCCACGGCCTTCTATTTCTTCCTAGGAGAGAACTTCACACGCTGCACTTGCAGAAACACAGACTCACGCCAGAGAGCAGCACCATATGACGCTACATGCTGTGATCCAGCAGCACAGCAGCAGCTTGCATGCACGGCCACGCTATGGCCCCAGACTGCAGCCAGGCTATACAGCAAAGCTCTGTTGCAGCTCAGCCACGCTATGCCCCCAGACTGCAGCCAGGCTATACAGCAAAGCTCTGTTGTAGCTTCTCCTTGATGGTGTGTTCCCAGACTGCAGCCAGGCTATACAGCAAAGCTTTGCTGCAGCTTCTCCTTGATGGGCTGGGGCAGGCTGCCTGTCGCTGCGTCCCATTGACCGGCAGCTGCTAGGGACTGTTTGTACAGCTGCATGACTTGACCCATTTCGTTGTGCAGGCCGTTGTCCACAAAGCGCCTCCAGGATGTGAAGGCCTCGCACAGCACACCGAAGTGCGGCAGCGCTCCCTGCAACATAGGGCTCAGCAGCTCAAGCATGATCATGCATAACAATGATCACGGAAACTAGACCTGGGGC
>JAABUP010005851.1_pt1 | contig 18192 bp, 27 predicted proteins | sample 5559201 | NCBI WGS metagenome assembly JAABUP01 (sample SAMN10711887, study PRJNA513373) | rock metagenome | isolation source: Antarctica rocks | place: Antarctica
CAGCATTCTGGCGGCCTAGGGTATGCAGCTCCGCGCTGAGGGCCTGGCCAGAGCGGCTGCCGCCCTCAGCTTCCTGGCGAGCGAGACTCAACTCGCGCTCGCACACCCCAAGCCTTGCCTTGGCCTGACCCGCCTCTTCATATGCCTATGACACATCGGTGCATCTGAGTACAGCAAATGCAGAGGAGGGAGCAGCGTGGGACATCAAGCTGATGCAAACAGACCCCAAGCATTGCTTCTGCAGTCCTGGCATCTCTCTGCATCTGCAAAAGAGCAAGTCCTGAGATGACACAGCAATTGCAGACAAAGGAGAAGCATCTGAAGGGCGTGACCGGTGGCACACATGGTGCGACAAGGCAGTGCGCACAGACAGACCTGCTGCCTGTCCTGCTTCACGCGCTCCAGTGAGCTCTGCAAGGCCTGCATGTCCTGGGCCAGGGCATTAAGCTGCTTCCCCTGCTGTGCCCTGGCTGACCCAGCCTCCTCCTGCTCCTCTGCCTGCTTCTGAATCCTGCGCTGAGCTGCGCTCAGTTTGGACTCCAGCTCAGAGACTTCTGAGGTTGATGCATCCAGCTCTTTCATGAACTGCAGACACATGATGTTTGCGTCAATTGAAAAAACCAGCAAAGGAATCACAGACAGACCAACATGATACAGTGACAACACAGAATTGAGAAATCCTGCTGCAGTGTTGCATCTATACTCAGGGAACCATACCAGCCACATGGATGTTTCAAAGTTACAAATTGAGAAGAAGCATCAAATGCCATGCCCACTGTGAGTCTGGATGACTGTAGCATGAATCACAAGCAGACGATAACTGTGAGCTTAGTCAGGGTGCAAAGGTCTGACTGTCTGACCTTGGAGAGCTGAAGCTTGGCAGCATGGCGCTGCTCCTGTGCCTCTTCCTCCTCAGCCCTGGCCTGCTGCAGCTGCCCCTGCAGCCGCTTCACCTCAGCCTGCAGCTGCCCCTGAAGCTGCCCCACCTCACTCTGAACAAGCAGGCCAAACTGTCTTCAAAAATTCGCAGGCTGTGATTTGACAGTAGACAATTGGCAGTGTACACAAGCTTGTTCTTAGAGTAGGCACTGGCAAGCTGCATAGGGTCACAAATGCTATGCACACACTGCACAGCAAGTCTTGTGTTTTTGATGAGATCAAGAAAAGAAGACCAGTGAGCAAGCATGCCAGAATGCCATCAGAAGACATGATCAGAATGGGCACGCTTTATGCTTTCAGGATGAGTAGTCAACACCAGTGCAAGTATCTTGCCAGCACAGCATTGGTGGCCCTGCAGCATTATCACTCACAGCTTCACGCATCAACTATGCTGTCATCTACTTTGCGTGATGTCATTTCACAGCACTCTTGTGTGGCTACAGACTGGTTCGTCAACTTCATAGGCAATCCACAATGCAATGCCTAAGATGCACCATACACTGCTGCACGACAGACACAGCTTGATGCTGTGACCCGACAGATAGCAGCTGCACATCATCTGTACATGTAACAAACCACGTTGACCTTGCAACGTTGTGAGTACCTGCAACTGCCCCTCAAGGCCTTGAAGCTGGTGCTGCAGGCGGGCCACTTCCAGCTCCAATTGCCCCTGTACAGCCCTCAGCTCACCCACCTGCTGCTCAGCCCGAGCCTTCTCACCTGTAACCTGCTCAACCTCGCGACCCAGCTGCTGTGCCTGCACACACAGCAGACAGCAACCTATTTGTTCAGCACACAGCAGCAAATAGAAGTTCAGTGGCAAAAGCTGAACATTCACAGGCCAGCTGCTCATCTGCATGGCTCAGGCTTGCCTGAGAAGCCAGCAGGCAGCTACATGAGCACAAGGCTGCCATGTGACTTTCTGAATTGGGAAGAGATCTGGCTGGTAGCAGACACGCACATGAGAGCAGCAAAGAAACGATGACATCATCACTAGTATAGTAGCCATTGTGTGAGATGGTCAGGATCACCAGTGCTTATGCCAATACAGCAGCTGAGAGTGTTGCCAACTCAGACAAAATGATACTATCACCTGAAACAGTTGTGCATATCAGCATGTTGTCAGATCAAGCCAATGTTGTGCATGACGCTGCTGCTAAGAAATGTCTCTTACCTGGTTCTGTGCGTCAGCGACTGCCGCCTCAGATTTTGCAGCCTTGTCACGCAGGGAACTGAGCTCAGCATGCATAGCAGCAGTGGAAGATTGGGCGGCCTCCAAGTGCTGGTTCAGCTTCTCCTGCAGGCTCTGCTTGTCTGCTGCAAAGGCTGCTACCTGTAGCTGAGCCCCTGCGCACAAAGCACCAGAATCCAGGACCGCAATACTGAGGCTAGCGAGTAGTCTGGCATCATACAGTAATGCACCCGGGGAGAGCTGCAAGATTGGAGTTTGTGGAATCTCATCAGGTTGGCATGCTACTTGGAGCACCAAGTGGGGCAGGACTGAGGGAAGCCTTGGCCAGTAGAAGCTTGTATAGTGTCGCATGCCAGCTGAGAGCCAGAGTTGTGGTTGAACATTGTGGCAGCAGATTGCAGCGAGCTGAAGCCAATGACACTGTGAAGCAGACCTCATTGGTAGCAACATATCCACACACACATAGACTGATTTCTACAAGCTTGTAAGTGGAGTCCTGCATTTCCCCACCATGTGTACAGCATTGTCTGGAGTTTACTGTGCACCACACATGCTTTTTTTTTCTTTGCTGTCAGATGTGCATCTGGGTTGTCTAATCTGCACTATATTGTTCCAAGTGCAGAACAAACAGTACCTGAGCTTTGCTTGAAGTGGTCACATAGCCGCTTCATCACCCACATCAGCTCAGAGCTGCGAGCCTTGGCTCCTGAGTCTGACTCAGATTCCTCGAGCAGAGCAGTGATCGCCTGCAGAGGTTCTGAGCCCTTCAAACACTTCACCAAGCACTTGAAGTCCTGTTTCATGTGCGCCGCTGACTTGTTGACTGTCACCAGCTCTGAGACCAGAGCCTCCTTGTCAGCGCTCAGCTCCTTAACTCGGGCTGCAAACTCGCGAGCCTGTGTCGCTGAGTCTTGGCTGTGCAGCTCGGCACGCTCGAGTTGCTGCTTGAGCGCTGAGTGATGAGTCTGCAGGGTGTCCAGGCTTTGGCGGGTGTCTGCCAGGGAATCTTGTGCAGCAGCCAGATTCCTCTCAGCAGTATCTGCCCTGCATCAGCATGACACAAATTGTATGAAAGCTACATTGCAGGTCCGCAGTCAGAAAGAACAGCTGCAAGTTGAAGTGAACAAGCCAGTTTGGCCCTTGAAAGCCATAAAGAGCACATGCAGAATAGGAGAAACAGCATTTGCTGCATCAGCGCGCCTTGCAGGTAGCTAGATAGCTACAAGTAGCGAAAGCTGCAGCAAGATTTGCATGCTTCTCTGCCCTTCATGACCTTGCTGTGACAGCAGCACAGGCTCATGTCACAGGCCTAGCAGCTAGCGCCTTGTAATCTGATGAATCCATGGTACAATTGATGAGGACAGAGTCTACTTGATAGTCTTCTTTGAGAGATATGTGATGGCAAGAGAGCAGCATAGCTGGCAAAGGCATCAAAGGCAATCGCACAAGCATATCTGTGATGCAGCAAGTCATCAAGACAGAGGTGATCTACAGAGCTGGGGCTAGAGAGGCAAGGCAGAGCTGACCTGGCTTTGTGAGTGGTCAGATCCTGAGACTGAGCATCAGCCTGAGTCTGGAGCTGGCTGCACTGCTGCTGCGTGTGTGAGTACTGCTGCAGCACCTGCTGGCACTGCTGCTGCAGCCGGTCATGCTGCACCTGCAACTGCTCATGCTTCCTACCCAGCTTCTTGTGGGCGGACCTGCCTTTGCTGCCGTCCAGGCTGTCACTGCAACAGAACACAGATGACCTTGTCACTACCTCAGTTGAGTCCAGCATCAATACATGTCACCATGCAGACAGGCATGTCACAGGGAGGGTTTGCATGATCCCAGCAATGCTTGCTGGTCGAGTTTGCTGACAACGGTTGGCAGCTCGAGTCAGGATGCTGATGGTTACTCTAGTCAAAATTATAGCAATTTTTGCATGCTGAAGCTCAGGTGCTGCTGAAGGCTGATGAAACCCAAACCACACTGGCTGCTAGCGTGGATAATGCAACAAGATGTAGGCAACAAATGGTGAGTCTGCATGAACATCGCACCTGTCAGAGGAAGCTTCGCTGGCATAAGTGTGACGGCTGCTGCTCTCAGCCTCCTCATCAGACTCAGCATCTGAGTCGAACAAGTCTGTCACCCCTCCCTTCACCCCTTGTTGCCGCCTGGCAGGCCCTGGGGGAGACATTGACCTCTGCCTTTTGCTCTGCTCTTGCACTCCGTGCCTGTCCTTGCTGCTGACACGCTTGCTGCTCTTATGCACATGCTGTTTTTTGGGACTGCTGCTGCGTCGGGTGTCTGCTAAAGACCTGTTGAGTACGTTGATGTGGTCTTGCATGTCACGTATGCGTGATGCATAGGTCGGTGACTCATCACGGATGGGACTGAGACACGTGCGGGATGCAGAGAGACCAGTGCCAACATCTGTCCAACCAAAACGCTGCATTGCTGCAGAGGGCTGAGCAGCTGCTGCTGCAGCTGCTGTGTTCAGTAACCTCTGCCCCTCAAACTCCTGCCAGACCTGCTGCTCAGGCAGCTGCACAGGCTGTTGCTGGGGCAGGGCCAAAGGCTGAAAGCCAGGGGAGCTCAGCTGTGGCTGTGCCCCAGCAACTGCTGCAGCAGCTGATGAGGCCTGCTGCTGCTGCTTTGCTTGAGCAGCTGCTTGCACAGCTGCTTGCTCTGCCTTAGCTGCAGCTGCAGCTTCCGCTTCCTTGGCAGCTGCTGCTTGGATGCTGGCTTCCAGGCGTGCCTGCATGCCGCGGTGCTCTTCCTCTGCTGCCTTCAGCTGCTGCTGTAAAAGTTGCACCTGCTTCTCGTGCTCCTGCCGCCTGCAGATCATCTTTTCAGCTCAGAAGTGGTCTGAGTCACAACAATTCAGCCTTGGGGGTGCATTGACAGTGACTGTGCTAACACGGCGGGAGTTTCTTCAAGTGGTGAAGCGTTGAGATGCCATCAAGCAGAGTATACTAACAGCTGCCTGGCAATCTTTTGACACGCAGGCAGCTTAGCACATCAACAGCAGGTAGGTGTTTAGAAGCTTCTGCCAGATATCTTGTGTCGGCAGCGGGAGATGAGCAGACTCACTTGGCAGCAGAGTGAACTTCATTGTGTGCCCTGATGCGGGCAGCCTCCCTGTTCAGCGCAGTCACTTGTACCTGCATGAGCGGCAGCATCAAGTATGCAGATTTGAGCTTGCTCATGGCTCTACAAGGAGAAGTTCCTTGATGTATGTCTTGGCTAAAACCACTAGTGCATGGACATCATTGCGCAGCAGTGCTTGTGGTGGTGTGCAGTTGATACAGCAACAGGCTCACCCACACATGAGATCTGCCAATAGTCAGGAACAAGTACAATGGAGTACATGAGGCAACGAACAGCTGATTGCTGTGTGTATGACGTAAGGCAATGTATGGACAGCTCAGCATTCCCACTGACCGCAGCTGATTCTGTGCTTGTTCTGTTGGCAGCAAACCAGCCTTGATTGCCTGGCCCACACTGCAGGCTTGTGCTGTTGCTGCAGCTAGGACATGCTGTGGTCATGGTGCACAGTTCATGCTGACTCTGCAGGCTGCAGGCTTCAGGAGGTTGTACCAAGAAGTTGTACCAAGGACTTGAGTTAAGAAGTGGTACCAAGGACTTGTACCAGAAGTTGTACCGAGAAATTGTACCAAGAAGTTGTACCAAGGACCTGTGTCAAGAAGTGGTACCAAGGACCTTGTATCGAGAGCTGCCCAAAAGACATACCAAAAACTTGTGTTAAGAAGTGGTACCAAGGACTTGTACCAAGAAGTTGCACCAAGAAGAAGAGCTGACCTGCAGGGTTTGGGAGAGCTTGTTGACTTGGCGCTGCAGGTGGCGTCTGTCAGCCTCAGCGCTGTCCAGCTCCTTCAGGCTCTTCTTCAGCGCCTTACGAGCTGCCTTCAGTTCACGCTGCATCAACACCAGCTTGTCACATTCCACAATCTGATAGTATCCAGTATCATGTTGATGATATCTACTTGATAGCATCTAGTTGACAGTCTTAGTCATGCATTGATAGGATCTCATATTGATAGTATCTAATAGTAGGTTTCATTGATAGCACTTCAGTGCTCTACACCAACTACCAAACCTGCTGCAAATACAGAACACTCTATGCTGTGAGGTTCAGTGAGAGTTGCTGCTTTATGAGCTGTGCCATGATGTAGACACATTGACATTTAGCCGTCATACATTGGCAACCATGTTTGCCAGCTATGACGCTGCAGCCATGAGCTTCTCTGCAAGGCACATGCACTTGTGGTGGGATCCAACCTTGTGGGCAATGACATGTTCATCCTCTTCAGGGGCTTGGCAGTCAGTCCCACAACAATGGTCCCCACCCACTGCCTGGTCCCCAAGACCAGCATGTTGTGGATGGGTGAGGAGGCCCTCCCTGTGGAGGCGGCGGTGCTCATGCTCCCTCCACTGCATGTACGCTGGAGGCCACCTGCACCATCCCAAACCTCACTTTTTCATTCACCAGGTACTGCTTTCTCCCTGCTTTTCAGTTCTCCTATTGCTTGATGTTGTGTTTATTGGTTTTTCCTTTGGCGGAAAGTCAACACAGGTTCTTTTTCACTGTCAAAAATTAGCAGAATAAAACGGGAGCACATGCCATGTGGCTGCATGGAGTGTACATTGTGTGACTGATGAGCATGATTTTGTCAAAAGATTCACACAGAGCAATGTGATAATGGTCGCAAGCTGACATAGGCAGTATGTATCCTTGACAGGCACACAGAGCATGCGTACTAAAGGCACTTGTCAGGTAGGCTCAAGCAGGGGGTGTACACTGTTAAACAGAGACTGTCAGGAGCGATGGCTCAACTTGTCATGCAGAATGTACAGTATGCCTGTTCATGACTGGCAACACGTGCAGATCACACAAAGGCGTCTTGAGGTCACCTGCGCTCATGACAGTGAGGTGACCCCTCCACATCCCCATCAGGGCTGATCCAAACAGCCTCGTTGCGAGAGCTGCCCTCAGCCCTGAAGCGTGACAGCCAGTTGAGGGTGGCAAAGGTGTCCCCAGCATTGGATGATCCCGCTGCAACAGTGCCCATGAGCACCACATAGCTGGAACCAGACAAGGCCTCCTGCAGCCACTTGGTCAAGGAGCATTCCCTCCATGGGATGTGCACACTGCATATACGCATGACAATACGCCAATGTTATTCTGGTGGCTCAGTTGTTTGTCAGGGTGGCCACAACCAATGCAGGCTGATAAATTTTGCCAGAGGCTCTCAACAGCAGCCCGGTCTACATACGCTGCCTCCCAGACCTAGTGTGACAGCATCAGGCAGCGATGACAAGTTAGTATTGCGATTGATGCTCATGCATGGAGCTGGTATGTGAGGCGTCAAATCTGCGCTCAAGTGGAGCCCTAGAATGAAGATGTACTACAAAGGTCACGACAATGTATCAATGATAATGCCGTGCATGATCTGACCTTGCTGCCTCCTGATCCTGCTTACGCAGCTGCTGCTTGAGGGCCAGCAAGACACTGGTGAGGCTGCTGTAGGCCTTTGACAGGGCCTGAGCCTGTGCCAGGCCCCCCTTATGCCCCTCCCCACCCCGGGCCTGCTTGCTGGGGGGTGCTGCCAGCTCCACAAAGTGCAGCTTGGCAATCTCTGGTACTCCCTGCATTGCTGCTACATGCTTACAACACATGGTGTGGTGTGTTGCTGGGCTGATATGCTTGCAGCATGTCCAGGATGTCAGGCTTCTCCAGCTACCACACACTCCTGCAATTGACTTGCATGTACACAGGCTCATCAGGTCTCACCATAAGGACAGAAAGCAAGGGTGATGTGGGAAGACACCAAAATGACATGGAGCTGCAATTTGTCCACAAGCAGGTGAAAGCACAAGCTGGTCTAGACTTGACTATAGTTACAGCAGGCCAAGGCAGAATTGCAATAGCAAAGAGTCTGCTGTAACTGCTGGCACATGTTTGTGCCAATCGAGAGCTGACCAGGTCATTGCAGCAGGAGCGAGTGAAGGCGATGGTGAGAATGGTGTGAGCAGTGCCTGGCCCCACTGGCAGGGCAGGGCCCTTCCAGTTGTGGGAGGAGGGGCTGCAGGAAACAGGGCTGCCCAGGCTGTTCACCAGCTTGCCACTGCCCAGTACGTGGAAGATGTCGTTGGGATGCCTGCACCATGCATGCCAGCTGTCACACTCAGTGACTCATCAGGTGCCATACGGCCCCCAAACGACAACAGCTGACACCCCTTCAGCTTGCGTGTATCATTTTGGCGCGCGAATATATTGGACTCTTGCTTTTCCAGGTGCAACTAGGTAATGACCATGCTGCAATGAGGTGACAATGGTTAGGTAAAAAGGTGCCATCGTTAGCGCTGTATTGCAAGCACAGCTCATGCAGGCACTGAAGTTACCAGCACCCTGCACACTGCTTGTGCAGTGGTTCAAGCCACATGCATGACTGTGCAGTCTGGCTGATCACCAGCTTTTACCTGATGGGATGTAAGTGCAGATGGGGGTGCGAAGGATTGCACTGGTCACAGCTCTGTGGCAGCTTTTGGGGTGCTGCACCGGGGCATTGCAGGTCCAATAGCTGAGGGGTGACGCCTGTTGTCAGAGCTGCACACACCAAAAAATGTGTTGCTCCTTGCAACACTATGCTGTGGTTTGTGACAAGCTGTGATGCTAGTGTGAAATGCGCTGGCATACTAGGGCATGCTGCTGTATGCATGCATGGCACTGCAATGCTGTACAACCCCTAGGTGCATGTCAATGCAACATATCCTTGCTGTGCAATGCATCGGCTGATTTCTGAGTCCTGCAAGGCCGTGAGCATTGTGTGACTCACCGCTTTGGGTGACGGTCAGGCTGCCTTTGTGTTGGCTGGTCTGTACCAAGTGGTGCAGTAAAGCAACGGCTCTGGGGACAAGACCCTCCTTGTGGCCCCCAACAGCCCCCACACCCTGCACCAAAGGTTACATGCACTTCAAAGCTGCCCGATCTGGTATAGTATGCAGACATGCGTTAAGAATCTGCAAGCATCCTCTGAGGGTGACGTGAGAGGGTACAGCATTTGGCACAAATTATGCATTGTACAGAGCTTACCTCAATGGTGTATGTCTTGCCTGTTTTGGAAGCGCCATACAGGAGAATGGCGCTGCTCTTGCCCTGAACAGCAAAGCACAGACATGAGACTTCGGCCAGAGGCACACCAAGAGGATTTTGCGAATGTCATACTTTCTCTGACTGTTGCATGCAATATAGGGCAGGCAACGGCAACCCTTGTCACAGCGAGTCACATCGGAGTTGCTTAAGGCTTGCCTCAATCAGCTTGTGCACCAAGGGTCGAACTGTGGTGTAGAACACGTCTTCCTGACCAGAATTCTGGTCGTGGACGTAGTCGAAGTCGAACTGCCCAAACTGCAGGAACAACGACATATAATCGGCCGTTCAGCAGCAGGTTGCTGCAGCGGCCTCGATGGTAGCGTACCTGGCCCCTGACACGCTGCGAGCTGTCAGCAACGGGATCAGTGCTGCTTCTCACACGAGCGCCTATCAATACATGTGGAGCTGCTCCCGCTCTGCGGTGCTTTGTATCTGTATCCATCGTCGGCATCTGGAAAAGTCTACAGTGCACACAGAAGCTCCACGAATAACGGGCTCAGCAACCCATTCGCATGCAAAAGTGGTGCTGCTGCTCGTAGCATTGCGTTGGCTGCAATCCCATACCTATGTCAGAGAATGCAAGGAGGCGCAATTTGCGCCCAGCATCGAAGTTTACTCACGAGACAATGCGAGGGTACTGAATGCAAAGCGTCGCACAGTCGACAGGACAATACATGTCAAAAGTCTGTATCCAAAACCAGTCCTTGCTTAGCAGAACAATTCGTGTGCGACGACAGCTCAATCTGACTGGCGGTACGGCCTAGTACACTATCGAACGCGTGTGTAGGTGGGACCAGTGCGGCAGATATCGTCCGTAGCGCTAGCTGCAGAGCTTTGACCCGGACTGTGCGTTGACCTAGGAAACCTGTTGTCAGCAGGAGGGCAAATTTGCTGCTGTGCAGCCATAGGCGAGCAGGCCTCAAGAGGGCAGTGCTGTAAAAAAAGGCCAGCTTTCTTTTGTAGTATCCAGTCTGCGAAGCAAAGCAGTGTGCTGTTAGCCAGAGCATTTTCACAGAACACAAGGAGTTTGCTTGTTGAGCAAGCCTTGCTGTCAGTTGAATGCAACTAGCAAGCCCCTGTTTTCTGTGCAATCACTTGCAGGTGTCAGAAAAATTGCCAGAGTGGTTGCTATTTGACTTTTTGACTTTCACTTACATGGCAGACAAAGACAAAGACAATCCGCACCTCCAGACGGCAGACAAAGACAAAGACAATCCCCACCTCCATTTACCTGCGCCTTCGGCTGCGCCGAGGCAAAGCAAGTCGCTATACCCCTGGCTGACAGCTGAACTCTAAAGCTATTCCTTTCAAACTTGATCACGCAATTCCCAGTGATGACCTGACTCATGACACCATGGCAGTTGGTGATGCAGAGAAATGCTGCAATGTACTGCAATGCACATGTTTGGATGCAAACTTTTGACTGCTGCTGTACTGTACAGTGCTAGGACTTGGCAGCGATGCACTAGGTGCAAAAAGCTTTTGACAGTCCTTGAGCTTTCATTCGGCTCAGAGGACAGTCATCATGCATATGTGCTGCCTGCTACATGCCATGATGTCTCTGACCAGCCGCTGGTCATTGAACGCTGTGTGGATGTATGGTTGCATGCTGTTCCTGCACGTCTTGCTGATGAATGTGTTCCCTGCGTGATGCTCTAGCAGCATGTGGTTTTCTGTGTTACTGGCTTTGGCTGAGACTATTGTCGCTATTGTTGGCTGGGGTTGCATTGCTGCAGGCTGCTGTTGTTACAATTTAGGTTATGGTTACAACCAGTAAGATGGGAAGTATAATTATGATCAGTACAGACAGTACACATGGTGAAACAATCAAATGGTCTCAGCAAAATTTTGAAAAAGTCCAGACAAGAATTGGGCATTTTGAATATACTGGTTCCAACTATGTAATCGCATACAAGTCTGATGTGATATTATAGCTGCTAAGCTCCTCACTCAGCAGTGGCAGGACCGGGCTCCTGCTATTCAACAGTTGTCAGTGCAGTCCAACAATGCTTGTCCAGCACACAAAATTGCATGAACACAGTCCTCATGCTGGCATGGCCAAATCCAATATTTCAGGCGCCTTCTGACCCACAATCTCCAGCGTCATGTCATAAAGTTCCTTGCATGCATTCATGTCATCGGCCACTGGATTTGTTGTTGTACGCTCCTCTGCAGACAATACAAGCAGTTGATCATACGCAGAAATCATGCATGAAAGGTTGCAAACACACCAAAATCGGTGTGCACCAAAATTGGTGTGAGCCAACAAACATCAACTAAGCTTGCGTCAGGTTTGTCACAAGAGATGTGCCTCGTGTTGGCAGCAGAGTACTGCAAGCACCATTTGATTGTTGTGCATGACGCACGCTCTCATTGAGCGCACAGGTATAACAAGCTTTATATAGATAACTAAACAAGAGAGTCTTACCCTCATTGCCAATGTTTGCATTGATGGGCCCCTTGTAGAACGGTCCAAAGTACTTGAAGCCTTGACCTGTCAGAGTAGGGTCTGTTGCTGCTCTGATGACAGGCAAGGCTCCAGTCTCTTGGGACTGTGATGTTGGCTGCATGACAAGGTGGCATTGTGAGTCATGCAACCATGCAACATTACCTCCTGTGTAGTCAGGCATGGTCATGCACAAGCTTACTGCCATGCATGAAGTTATTGACACTGGGAGATTGCATGCACACTGGCTACAGCAGTGCCAAAACCAGCACAGAAATGACAAAGCCTGTGTTGTGATTGCATCAGCTTCACATTGAGGGTCAGGTCAGGTCTAAAACTGCTTGCAAAACTGCAGACCATCTTACTGGTACCTTAGCTGTGAGATCAAAGGCAACTCCCTCTACTTTCTCCTTGTCCATCTTGTCCCAGATGGCAGTTTTGGCTGTGCCAGGATGCGCTGCAAAAGCATCAATCTTCTTGCCCTGTATGCCATCAGCAGCAATGTGCCTCCCATGCTGCTGTACTCCAAGAAACCTACTCGTAACTACACAGTGACCACAAAAGCGTGCACTTGCAGCACATGCTTGTTGTGAAAGCAGCCATGGGCAGCAGTGCTGCCATGGCAAGATACCTTGAGACGTTTGGAGTACTCCTTGGCTAGCATGATGTTGAAGAGCTTAGCTGCGCCATACGCTTGCATCCCGCTGCGTTCAAACTGCCTGCCTGTCAATGCACTTTTCCAATCAGCTGGTGCATATGACTCTGCCATAGACCTGCACGCATTTGATCGACGTCCGACGCATTGTACTTGTGTGACAGACTGGGTGATGGGCACTCGGTTCTGCCACAGAAGCATCAGGCAAACTGACATTTGCAAGCATCAGCTGACAAAAGCACATGACATACCACAGCAAAGCAAAAATGATGGTGGTAGTAGTGACTCACCCCAAGTTGACTATCCTAGATGGTGCATTTTGCTCCAAATTTTGCAGCAACAAGTGTGTCATGTAAAAGGGAGCAAAGTGATCAATGCCCATGGTGACCTCAAAATCTTCCTCAGTTCTGTCATCAGGTGGTATGAACACGCCTGCAGGAACAGGGTCTCTCCTGGAGCAAAAGATCACTGATCTGAAGAGTGGCAAGTGTGATGAGCGTGCAAGGGCAGCTGCGGTTTATAGAGGAAAGGGCAATGTGCAGAGGCAGCTAGACAGCGCCAGGCAAGCATTCATTGAAACTGCTTGACTGTGAATTTGTTGTTGTACTGCTTTTTTGATTGTGTGCCAAAGGTTGATCCGAGGAGTGTAAAGGCAGTTGTCAAAGTATACATGCCTGCATTATTGATCAGGACATGCAAAGGCGTTCCACTGTCCAGGAACTTGTTTGAGAAGTCCTTGATTGAGCTGCAATGCACATCAGAAGCGAAGTCATGGGAAACTACACACGTGGACGAGGGCATAAGCGCCTGCTTCCGGTCTGATCAGGACAACACGCAACTGACTATACCTGAAGGACGCTAAGTCGACCTGCATGCACTCGAGCTTCGCACGCTTTGTGGCTACCTCCTGAACATGCCTTATCGCATCGTCGCCCTTGGCCTTCGTTTTTACCGCAAAAATCACATGCGCGTCCTGACGGGCGAGAGCATTGGCAGTCTCAAAACCGAGCCCGGAGTTTGCACCAGTGACAATAAAGGTCTTGTCAGCGAGAGATAATGCGGATGCCATGCTGGACCTGCTGGTGCGGGGCCGAGAGTTGGGCAATGTCGATAGAAGCTCGTAGCAAAGGGGGGAGATGAACCGATTCTGAATGTGTGGCTTTCCGGAACTGAGGTACACGTGACGAGCTTTGACATAACGCCAGCAGCTCTGCAGGCTGTGACACGTACAACGGATCACAATGGTTACAAGTACGAAACACTGCAGGTGTGATACCTTACTAAAGGGTGTTGAATGCACATGAGCAATCGAGACTTGCAATTGCTGGTCTAGACAATGATGGTCAGTATTCTCAAGAGTACATGCACAGCCAAAAGGTTCAAAGGTGACACAAATCGTAAGTTGACTGTGAGATTCAGCAGCAACATGCAAGTCACTGTTGTCCACGTGTGCACGTGTCCACACTATCTATGCAGCTCATTACGTGCCTGCTTCACAGGAAGACAGCTCCCGAAGCATTTATGATGTCCATCTGCATACAGTTATATCAGCCGCGCTTTGTGGATATTGTTTTTGTGTCTGTGGGGGCCTTGTGACAGCAGAAACTAAATGGTATCAGCTTCTTTTAAATCGCATACTGCAGTTGTAGGCTGGTTGCAGATCCTTGCACTGTCCAGGAACTCTCACACTTTCATGGCCAAGTGCTCACAGAAGTCTGCCAGCACCTGCAAGCTTGCTCTGACCTCATTCATCAGCTGGCTCATGTCAGCCCTGCCTGCCTTGACAGCTTTCCGCAGCGCTTCATTGAGGGCAGGCAGGCGGCCAGTGATCTCATGATGCTCTTGACCAGCTTCTTCTCGCACAGTGTTGAAGGCAATGCGGATCACCTGTCCCCACAAATGCAAGCCCAACATCAGGCAGGGGCACATACAACCCAAGTAGACACCATTGTATGTGATGCATGTATTGCGGCCAGAGGCAAGTGTGACTCAGTCAGACACCATTGCATTTTATGCATAGACATTGATGACTGCTCACACCACAAGGGGATGTCAGCCGCCATTGCGATAAGGCTGTGCAGAGGCTGTTGTGCTGGCTTGTGTATGCATGCATGCCATCTAAAGCTGCAGCCCTTGTGGCATCATGAAAAGTATTCCATGAAATCTGAACAAACTTGTCTGCAACCATACTTGCATGCAGCTTGCACCAAATGCTTGCCTTGTATATGCCTTGATAAACATCTTTTGTTTTGATGCGGGACTTGTCCACTGCCTGACTGCTTGAACATGGCACCACCAGTTGTCCATTTCTCAGTTTGGTCTCGGAGATGACTTGCCTCAAACTCCTTTCTTCCTGCCCATCCTACAACGCTGTAGACATGTGCAGACATGCCTTCTCATTGCAGTCTTGCTGCGGTTATGTCATGTCAGCAAGACAGTGCCTGTCACTGCTATACATGCTGTATTATAACGTCCTGTGCCAAGCAAAACTAATGCAAAGGGCAAGTTTGTATTTGCTTTGCTTGCCGCTGCAACAGGTATGTGCTGAAAGGCCAAGACTGTGACAACAATGGCACATCTTACAGCTCACCTTTGCAAAGAAATTCTGAGCAGTGAGCTTCAGACGTGCATCTGGACTAGGTTGCTGATGCATGAGAGCGAGAAAGAAGGGCTTGATGGTGCCACTCTTGATCTTGCGTAGGTGCAGCTCATTCCTAGATAATGCGCATACACGCTGAAGTTAATCAAGACCCACAGGCCAACAAAGTAGCATGTTGTGCACTACGCATGACGTAGCTTGACAATTGTCTGGGTACCAGGCTACAGTTAACATGATAAGCTTTCCACAGACAGACAGCTTGATGGCAGGCCTAGGCACAAGCAACCTGGTAGCAGGCAGTGTGCAGCATACCCTGAGCAATCGAACGCTATCACCAGGCTTGTGTTGAGGTCCAAGTCCTTGACATGCACAGATGCTGTCTCCTTTGCAGCCACATGCTTGAAGGCCATTCTGCTGGTTGCATAATGTTTAAGGTCCTTGATTTGAGCAGCATCCACAGCATTGCTGTAGACAGATTTCAACCCTTGGTCTCGGCCTGTCTCATTGATTGCCTGCAAGCATTCAGGGAGTCCTTTGCAGTCCTGCACCAGCTGAGAGGCACACACAACTTTCACGCACTACTGTAGCTTGCTTCCATTACATGCTGCAGCGTTCTGGTGTACAGGTCTGTGTACAGACATACATCATTTTCTTGAATTTTGATGCTCTGTGACTTTGCAACCTGTAGGCCTATACACTGTTTGAAGCCACTCCCAACACGCAAGTTCTGGCAGCCGTGTCAGCCTGAGGTGAGTGACACGGACACAAGGCCCATGGCATATTCAAAGGAACAACAATGACTCACATTCATGACCTCCAAGGTGACCTTAGTGTGATGTTCAGGCACTTGCGTTGACTTCCCAGCATAGAACAACTGTGAGCCTGCAGCAGGCAAGAGCGGTTACACAGCACAATGCACACAGCACCATGCACACAGCACAATACACAATGCACACAGCACAATGCACACAGCACAATGCACACAGCACAATTCTTCTCAGCAGAGCTGCATTTCTGCTCTGGCCAAAGTATGGCAAAATAGCAGTTGCAAGGACACTGCAGTGGAGCTCGCGCTGTATGCATGAGGTAGCCCGAAGATGCAAGTTGTGTGGGATTACCAATATTCAGAGTAACCTTCAGGTCTCCAAATTTGGGGTTGGCGGTAGCAGCCTGCTCAGCAGCGACTGTCATGTCACTCAGCAAGCTTGGAATGTCTTCCTTTAAGTAAAACTGCATGCAAAACAATCATATGACTCATTAAATGTGGTAAAGGCAATGCTTTGTTGATGTTTGATGGCTGCTTGACCGCTTGACGTGCATGATGTGAAATCATACCCAACAGGTTCATCATGTAAATGCTAGCTTGGCAGATGCAGATCGCTATTAGTGTATAGGTTTCTGCTGCCAACGTGTTTCAAGAGCCGCGGGTCACATGACACACATCATGCTGTATTGTTGGCTGCCTGCTGAGATGCATAAAACCAAAACAGATCAGATGATTTGCAGTGACATCAATCTGCAGCAGCACATGCAATGTTTGCCCTGCAGAAGCTGGGTGTGAACAAGGCGTCCAGTGTGAATATAATACGAATATTCCATAAACGGATTCTTGGGTTTTATCATGTCATTTAGATGCGTGCCAAAAGAGACCACCTGTTTCCGGGTATTGATTGAAAGCGCTGTCATGCTTGCCACTAAGCTTGCAGAAGCTTCAGGTAAGGCATTCCTCACCCTACCAACAGGTAGTTGTGACGCAGCAGAAGCCTTCACATGAAGCTTGTAGAGGCTTTCTGAGCGGTCCGTTGCCTGAGTCACAGCGCCTGCATACATGACTTCGCTTAGGTCTGTGGGCCAATCAATATCTTGAGTGCAACATAGCACACAAGAGGATGCCGCTGCAGCATTGCGTGTGGCTACGTTTGCCACTGGTCAGGTGTACTTAAGACGGAATAAGTTTTACTTGCCTGCAGTGGCTGCCATGAACACCAGTTGAGACTCGGTGGTCGCAGCGCCTTTCAGAACGTACTTCGCTTCGATAGGATGCGGATACGCGCTGGCAGCTGCGCAGAAATATGTGTACATACTTAGTATATGACTGAGTGAGCTTTTAAGTTGGACGTGCAGTCCCGAACAATCTGAGCGACACTCTTCACCACGTTTCATGGACAGCACAACTATCAAAAATGAAGACAGAAGACTTTCAGTCGTTACTTGCAATCGACACACAGCCTTGTATCGCTGGGGCAGTGAACGCAAATTCAGGCCGAATTCGAAAGCCTGCTGTACCTGAAGACCGCCAGCTTGCGAACTGGGCTTCCAACAGGCTCAAAGCTGCTATGATGTCAAACGCGGAGCCAGTCACCGTGACAATACCAGCGTCTCCTCTCACAGCGATCCGCGCACCTGACTTGGACTGAAGGTGTCGTATGTTGCTTCCTTTTCTGCCGATCAGCTGACCCACAGGCAAGCCTTCCGGCAAAGGAATGCTTTGCCGTGAACGATGCATGCCAGAATGCCAAAATGAGGCGACGATCAGATGTGTTGACAGGAAGACCTGGTGCTGACACTGCGGTGGGTCAAAGACATTGGAAAACGCGATTGCGATGGCCGTGTTCCTTACTAATTGCCTAATTGGCGAGCACGGCAAAGTCATCGAGCTGATCACCGAGCCACGTGGGCTTGCAAAAGTGATCAACGTATCAGCAACTACAATGCTGGGTGCTGCAGCACCTTGTGAGTGATTGAAAGGACAAGTTGTACATACATTTCGGTCATGGCCAAAAGCTTAATGGACATGTATATCATGTGCCAACACAACATGCCAAGCCAGCACCTTGCATGATCCTTCCGGAGATGTTGATGGGCTGGAGAAACATTTGCTTGAAACTGCTGACATTGATGCGCCTACACTCATGGGAGTTATGGTGCCGCTGCTTTTGTATGCTGATGACCTCATTCTGATGTCTGAGAGTGCATCAGGACTTCAAAAGCAGCTTGATGCATTAGCAAGCTTCTGTGAACAGCGTCAGCTTACAGTCAATCTCAGCAAGACAAAAGTGGTGGTCTTCGAAACCCGGCAAAGTGACGTGTGTGACTTTGTGCTCAGTGGTGCAGTTCTGGAACGGGTGGAGAGCTACAAGTATTTGGGGTTTGTCGTCCATGCCACTAAGAAACTGACCTTTGGGACAGATGCTCTGGTGGC
>JAABUP010005852.1_pt1 | contig 18192 bp, 19 predicted proteins | sample 5559201 | NCBI WGS metagenome assembly JAABUP01 (sample SAMN10711887, study PRJNA513373) | rock metagenome | isolation source: Antarctica rocks | place: Antarctica
CCCTCACATCTATATAAACTATCGTTTATTGAGCCACGTTCATCGTTGCAGATCTAGGAGGAGAGGTTCGAGTACTCTACGTTATAGAGGTCAACGGGAATGGCAGTCCCCGCCTATTCACAGGTAGATGTTCAGGTGCGCCTGAACGGGCCATCTGGGAAGCCACCGCTTGGCGTCACGTCAAAGTTTATCGATGCGCCTAACATTAAGGCAATTAACATCGTCATCATAGCTCTCTTTCTATCTTCAGCGAGTCTGGCCGTTCTCATACGCACCTATACTATATTCTTATCATACGTTCTACTGCATACGAGGACTGTAAGTCTTGGTTCTCGCCGTTCAGGGCATCAACAGACTAAAAGATCCTAGACTGTATTGCCCTGGCATGGGTAAGTCTACCTGATATACTCTCTCACACGGAACTCACAGTCATACTAGTGGGTCAAATCGGTTTTGCTATGTCATCCACCTTCGTCGTAAAGGTTGCGGGTGGCAGACATATATGGAACCTTCGTCTAAAAGATTTCATCAGACTTCTCTATGTACAGTCTTACTCGGCTCCATAGATGCAAGTAGAAAGGACTGACTCATGCTCTAGTGGTGCAATATAACAAGTGTTCTGTATGGCATCATTGTATTTCTAATCAAGTTGTCGATTCTACTCCAATATCTAAGGATATTTGTTCTTGACCGAAAGAGCAGTCGGGCTCTGTTCATCTCAATCCAAATTTTGATTTGGACATCATTCTCTTTCTATCTGGTTGATACCGTCTTTGAGATTGCCATGTGCATCCCGCGTGAGAGAATCTGGAACATACTGATGACAGACGGACATTGCTTTAACGGCAATGCTGCTTGTATCGCCACGGGTATCTTCAATGTCATATCCGATTTCTCTATCCTTGTACTTCCAATGATCACGATCTGGAAGTTACAGATGCCGCAAAAGAAAAAAGCCATGATCATGGTAGTATTTGCCGTGGGATTTTGGTATGATCCCATCAGCACTCTTTGATATGGTGATGGCATCGAGTAATACTTAGACAATGAGCTGATAAAATCCTTCCTATTTAGGGCGTGTGTGACGTCCATTCTTCGTACGTACTACACCTGGAAGATCGTCCAGTCTCCAGACGCCAGCTATGACATTGTCATCATGGGATTATGGACATGGGCAGAAATCACTACGAGTACAATCGTCAGCTGCTTCCCCATCATGCCAAGATTCTTCCATCATATGGGGCTCAAAGTCTATGGGGCGTTCTCGCATCTCTCACAACCAAATCGTCACTTTGAGGCTAACTCCCAGGACAAAGGAAATGCGAGAAATGCAGCTCTTGCTGTGCGTCCCCATGGGGACAGCTCGATTACGTGGAACAAAGCTCTTCAGCAGAAGCCTCCATACAGAGGGGAATATATCACTCTAGGCGAGATTGATGTTTCTGATGTGAATGAAGGCATCTCAAATGACCAACTGCATGCAACAGAAGGAAGCCATGCCACAAAACGAGAAGACTTAGAGGCACTTAGCTTCTCAGCAGCAAAGTGAAATTAGAAACATTTTACTCATCAAGTGGTCGCCAGCAAGATAGAGACTGGAGTCAAGATTCTGTGTCATGCAAAGAGATAGGCTCCCTAGCTGTTCAGGAGTGGTACGGTTTTCCATCATTGCTCGAGAAAAGGCCTACCCGTGTTTGGGATAGCTGGCTGTATGGCAACCCTTACGCGGCCAATTATTCGCTTTCCCGCAAGGTTTCATCTTCAAGGATACGAAGCTTCCCTGCTCACGTGACATCATATAGGCAAGGTGGAAGCACGAGCCGAGGCTCTTGCTTCAAGCGGGCTATCCAAAATGGTTGGATTTCCGTTCGATGTGAGTACCAAGCCATCCGAGAATTATCTCGCCAACCGGCGGTGCGTAGGTCTCCTAACGACCGGAAACCCATTCCATGTGTCATGATACTGAAGTTTTGATTCAGGAGCCGTCAAATACCCTAGTGAAACCTTACTGAGGATTACGGGCGTGGATATGGGAGCGTTTTGGAGATAGCCTTGCGAAAATCTGTAGGAGAAGGATCCACAATTGAATGAATTGGAGAACCCTCCAACTAGACTACCATTTCGCCTGCACACTACGCGCATTACCAATACAAGACCATGATGGCCCATTCAATTACACATCTCGGTATTTGCCCGAGGGTAATACCAGCTTGCAACATGATTCAGTATAGTCTCGCTCAACCTTTAGACAATGCATACCAACAACGTAGTCTTTGAGTCCTAGTAGGGGGAGAGAACACAAAGCTGACGCTTGTATCAATTGGATGAGATCACCGAAAATCCTTGCGAAGGATAAAATGGGTATCAACAAGGATCATACACTAGCTTCATTGTTCGGCAACCCCTGCTGAGTAAAAAGGGAGAATTTGTTTGGCCAGCAAGGCAGAGCTACTGATAGTAAGAGATGGCTAGAAAAGGTGCACTAACTTTGGAGGTGGCAGTGAGAGTGATTGGATCACTTGTTTAATGGAGCAGATAGTAGAGAGATTACAGATGAAGGCATCATACGCTTTGCTCCCGGGCTACTCGAGACCGCGAAGTTGATCTATAGAAGTAAAGCTGTCGCCGCGAGATATGAGGCTAAACAAATACAGGCATGCAAGCCGAAAACTTCCCGATCGTCGTCCGACCATGGATCCTTCTCCTGTTGTCGTGTGCAAGTCGAAAGCTGCTCAAGCTGTTTCAATGTCCATCTGCTACTCACTATAGGTCGATGAGCTCAGGTCTAGCGTGTTCTGATGAAATTGATCGACCCTCTTCGTATCTTGTGAGCTATATACCCTTATACTCGAACAGTGTTAACATCTCTTGTAGGCTCCATCGAAGAAGTGATAGTGGCACTATTTCAAGCTTGACTAGCCACTGACTGTCATACTCGTTGGCAGCAATAACAATGTCGTCGGTGCGTACGCAAATACTCCTTGCCGAAATCCCAGCCGTCGCGGTCTGCCTTTCTCGCCGTACACAGCAAGCATATTGGTTTGTTTGGCTCCTTTTGGGTCAAGATGAGATCTAAGTATTCTCCGATTCGTCGATCGATAACATTGACGATCCAAGTAAAAGTACGTCCGTGACTGGAATCGGCTGGATCCTGGCCGCATGTGACATTGATAAAGGCATGCTCCAGTGGTTATTAATTTAGGGTCACAATAAGATCTGTTGTAAATATTCCTTGACTTACCACTGCCTCGTGGATCACAACCCGCCACATTTGGTCTTTGGAATGGTTCTCATCAAAAATCCGATCAGCGTTCAAGTAGATCGTCGACCGGCCTTTGGATTTGTGCATTGTTACGCCGTAGACTGGTCCTCTTCCCCTGCGTCTCAAGAATGCCTCCGTCGTCCATCGAACGATTACCCTTCCCCGCAGGGTTTTGCCAAAAAGAGTCAAGTCAATATCATGGAATGCCTTTATGATTGTGTCGGGTCCGCATGAAGGGTCACAGACCGCATGGTATAGGCGGTCCAGTGCTTCCTTTGTTCTACGACTTGGGCGTCCACAAAGGGCTTGTGTTAAGTTGAAGAGTGCGTCGTCCATACTCCAATTACTATCCTGCCTCCTAATTGATGTGAAAGATTCATAGTCATCGATGTCCCGCTGTGTACAAGGGTACCACGATCCTGTGTTTACCTTAACTTGATACTTGCTGAGCTCTATCATCCTTTGGCAAGCACGAGCACTTAGCGGTGATGGCATCTCGACCTTGTGCCTTGGCTTTGCAGCTGTGGAGGAGAGTTGCGGTCACTGTGAGAAGTCCTGTCGCAGTCGAGGCAGGTAGGAATATAGGATGCTTCTCATCAATTCGAGACACCGAGTTGTAGCCCAGTGACAAGGCGTAAAGCACGTAGTAGGGTGTGGCGTGGCGCTATTGGCCCAGAGGATCCTGGAAATCTAAGAGCATTGAATAAGGCACTACTCGCTTCCGCAACAATCACGAGGATGGCGAAAGGCTTGATATTGAAGATAGAATGAAGAAAAGGGCGTACATTTTTGCTAGGTGTGGTATTTGGGTGGCATTCAAAAGACTCAGCATGCGTCTTTCAATCTTGGAATCGATGTATGATCTGACATATCTCATTGTGTAACTTAAGAAATATGATTTGTGTACCATTTTATGATCGAGAATGTAGATATTGCCTGTAAAGTCTGCTTAATGGAGATTGCAGTAGGATGCAAATATCCTATTAGCGAGTATTGTTGCCCCTTGCGAGTCCTTTAGCTTGATTTCTCAAGGCTTGATGATATAAGTGCATCACCTGGCATTCATCGACGGGGTATGGGAGTGGGTAGACGGTGGAATCTAGTCCATGAGGCAGGCAGGGCTATCGCAACGGACTCTAGGGCCACATAAATGGCTCTGGCAGCTAGGAATGAACGCGCTGCCCGTTTATGTGGTCCTGGGGATTCATCGTCTGGATGCCGGCAATTCTCATCACGCTGAAAGCCTAGAACTGCAAAGATCTTCCCACAAAATCGCTTTCCACAATCTGTTTTCCGTCGCGTAACCTTGGAAAACGGACTCCTTGCGGTTTCCCTTGTCCTCTGCGAGTCCGATGTAGTCTTGAAGGTGTGTTAGTGCATTGTCCACATCCCGCTGCTCCAGAGGCTTGATATTCATCATCGAGGATTTAAGCAATATCTTCGTCTTCTACAACATTTCATCTCCATGGGGCAGGTAACTCGACCGTCGCCTCTCTGATGTTTCGCAGCGTGGCAAAACGCTCGAGACAGTGCTCGACGTCAGATATTTCATGAAAATCTTTATGGTACGTGGGCAATAATGCCGTAGGCTCATCGTAGGTAGACCACGTCGCGGCCCCATCTTCGAGGAAGCGGATGGAAAGATGCCGCAAGAGAGCCAAGGGTTGAATGATGTTGCAGAACTGCTCGATTCGTCGGATGATCGCAATCGTGTCCGTAACAGACCAAGGAGGAGGCGGGACAATCTCGATGATCAAATGCCGCATGTTGCCGTAGTCGACCTTTTCGCCCAATTTCTTCAAGCAGGCCTTTGATAAGCCATCGAATCCATCATGCTGAGCCGAGATTCTGTAGGTAAAGATCTGATGGCGAGAAAAGACATCATTCATCTCTGTAAATACTGTTTTGTTTGCTCGCAGGAAGGAGGACTCGAATGGTTTTCCGTGGCCGAGGGCCGAGTGGTTCTGCAAGAACTGACCGTAGATCTCTTCCCGTAGCTCCAAGGGAAGGTCAAGCAGCCTAAAGGTCTGCGACTGATTGGTCATGGTGTGCGGACTACCAGAATCTGTTTCGAGAAATGGATTGGGCCGCGGTCAATAGGTCGAGCTAGCTTGAAGGCAGCTTGCAGCTGTCGTGACCCTCCAGTCGTTGTCGAAGGTAGCGAGTGAGCCACTGACAACTTGATCGTCTGAGTATATATGGTGTTGTTCGATTCTATTCTATTCTTACTTGGTGTTCTATCAAAATATTTGATGGTGAGCCTATTTCAAGAGCGAGGATGAAGGACAGTGAAGAATGGAAGAAAAGACCGAATGATATAGTGACTGGATGATTTACAGCATCGATCAGGATTTCAAAGATTATTGATATATGGCAAAAAAAGAGTCACTAGCAGCGGATTCGTAAATGTTGTTGGGAAGCCACTGTTAAACGGTTTAGTGCGCCTTAAGCTTTGCCTACCTTCCCCTGGAAAGTTCCCAATCGAGAAATCGTTAGCAGACCCAACCGCGAGAGCAAGCCTAGCTTTTAGTAGTCCACTGTTGCGACCACGGACAGTATGCATACAGCTATGTTTGGGTTAATAGTCACGGGAAGTGAGTGCAGTAATCTGACGGAGGTTTTATGTCCCTCGGAAGTTATACTGTCCGAGTATCGCAAGGACCATCACATCAAGTCCATGGGCTGGGAGGCAGTCATGAATGCCGCAGAAACTAAGTGAAAATACTGAGTGTTGATGACGGAGACAAGTCGATATCGGTGAGCGGATTTGGACCGGGAACTTATGCGAGCGAACTCTTAGACAAACACACTCTCATGTCACAGACAACTTCTGGCTGCAAGTTGCCATTCAGGGATATGAATATAGTCCATGAAGAGCGCTTAAGGTTGAGAACGAGGTCCAAGAGATTCACCTAGCAAAGCCTCGACCTCAAAGCTTTCTTTCAAAGTAGCATGAACAACTTAGTATCGTCGTTGGCCTTTGCTTCGATCTCGTCGTTTCGTCTCCACAGTATTTCAGCAAAGCAACCAGGCCATCGGACAACTGAAAACATCCTTAGCCAAAAGAAAGTGTGACAGACTCAGCTGCACGGCGCGCTGAGGCAGCCGCATGTTCTCTTGGGCTGAAATATTGATACACGGACGCCATAAATGTAAGGACGCCGCGCCGTCCTAATCTTGCCCTCACTTTCTCAATCGCCTGGTCAAAGTATAGAGGACATAGAAGAATTGGAAAAGGAAGATCGGCGTGGTCGAAGGGGAAAGGCACAGCATGTGAAAATGTCATTTCTACCTCAAGGCGTACCTAGGCCAAGAAGCTCATCTTCCAGTTTGCGGCTCTTGGCCGCTCGCTCGTCTTCGTCGTCACTATCAGAGGCTGATCTCTTTCCGAGCAGCTGCTCTTCGAATATTCGCGTCTCCCTCTCGCGTGTGGTCTCTTTCGCACGGGTCCCTCTGCGTGCATTGCCTGACCTAGAATCCGGCGGAGCTTTGGGTTTTGGCGCAGATACAGCATTTAATCCGGCGCTTAGGAGCTGTCTCTTGTCCACTACTTGGCCTTCTTCATTGATGGTTGCCCCTCTCTCCTTCGCCAACTCCGCCTCGCTCTTCTCCTTCCGCAGTCCCTCATCAGCCTTGTCATCATCCTTTCCTGTCCCGTCTTCGACAGCCTTCATAATCTCCTTGTGCTTCTGTTCATTCCTCTCCAGCATATTCTTGTAAAGTGCTTTCATGCCGCCTCCTTCCCGTCTCTTGCGTTCTTCAGCTTCCCTCTCCCGTATTGACTCTTCTTCCTCCAGCTTTCTCATCTCCTCCTGCTGGCGCTTATAGGCCCCTGTGACAAATTTCTCCTTGTCTGCAAATTCATCTCCCTCCATCTCCCGTTCCTTCGCCAGCATTTTCTCCTTGGCGCGCAGCTGGTCGCGTTTCCTCACCTCTGCTGCAGCGAGTAGGTTGCCCATGTACTTCGGTTTCTTCTCGATGTCGGCGGTGGAGGTTGCCGACGCAGGTTTTGCGTGGAGAGAGTCATAAACACCATCGTAATCGTAGATGTTGGGGTCGACGTCTTGGGCATTTTTGGAATGCTTGGTGGTACTATGATTGGTGGAGAGATCGCCGTATTGTGAGATCTTTGGGGGTTTGGCGTGACGCGTCGGGGGCGAAGAGACTTCTGATCGGGAGGGTGGAGGCTTTGAAGAGGGGTGGAGGCCGCCTATCGTTGAAATGGACTCGGACTGCTGGTCATCATCTGGGCCATCTTCAGTTCCAGAGTCATCATCGAAAATGGTCTTGCGCTTGGGTGCCGGTGCACGCGTGCCTAAGGGTGGCTTCTTATTTATGTTGAGGCCGTAGGACAATGTAGACATTGTTGCGATGGTTCGGTCTAGTCGAAAGCTGATCAGATGCTTATTCTACCTAGCGTGTCATTTTATCGTCAAATTGCTTGGCGCCGCTAGCTTGCCGAGCGAGCCAAATCACAGAATCGGTTCGATTTCGAAGCTCTTTCAGAAAATAGTACGTACAAGATTTGATAGACTCTAATATCCAGCGTCTTGATCCTTTGGAGCAGCTTTGAACAAATTTAAAATGCGATCTACTGTTACGTTTTCAGGCCTTTTACGGAGCGAAGCAACAACTTCCCACAGACTCGAACCTTTGGCTCTACACAGCTCAGACTTTAGACCTGGGAAACGCTGCCCGCAGTTCAGAGACTACGTGAGGTGAATCCGAAGAACCCTAAGATATTACTTCTAGTGTGCAGTGCTGCGTGTCCAGACTCGCGGTGCCACCTAAGCAGCCCATGGATATAAATGTACCAAGATGCTTACCGTCAGAGCAGCTATAATGACTTATTATACCTATCAACGACCATTCAACGACAAAGGCTTCGCACCATGATACGCTCCCAAGATGAAGACACCATTGTGAACACAGAAACTAGTTTCAAAACACTCGCGCGTTTGCATCCTGCCATGGGTAAGGGTCTTCTGATAGATCGCCGAGTCTGTGTCCTTCCGAAGACTCCAAGTCAATCACCGTGTTGAATGAAATAATATTAGGTACGTGCCACTTTAGGATGTGATCTTCGAGCGACATCGCAGATGATGATACCGTGATCTTGAAAGGCGACTGTACGGCCGCCATCCGATGGAAAGCGTTGTGTCTGTTACTGCTGGCTTGAAAGTCGATTTGCATCGTTCGTGTGATCCGATTTTGCGCTTCCTGAGGATTGTGCTTGGGTCTCTGTGACCGCCCTGTGTCTTCATCGTTGACGCACACATTGAGACCTCAATCGTTCTGGTCGTTCAGCTAAATGTTGAGAATTCCATGGGATGAGTGTTCCTCTGCCAAAATTTGCTCGTGCAAGGAGAATCCGGGGTCGAAGGTCGAAAAAGACGAAGTCTGGAAGTCAGGAAGGTCTCAACGGGTGACGTGACTAGTCTTGCAGTCTGCAGCGCTCAGGAGCCTCCTACCGCTACTTTTGTTAGCTTCTCGTTTCTCCATGACTTTGCAAATCCAAAATCGGTCGATCAACATCCTTTGATTACTTTTTGAGTTTCCAGGAGAATTCGTGGGGATCAGGCGAACTTCGGGTGCTGAGAAAATAAACCGATTCGAGTCTAAGCGAAGGTGCCAAGAGCCAATTCTGCAGTCAGCTCACCTAAGCTGACAATTTACTCCTGAATACGCTGATTTGGTTGCAGTATTTACCCCACCTGTCCCACTTAATCCTGCCTGTCAGACTGACAGGTGAGTGCCACATCCTTCCCGGTACTCGAGTTCCTTCGCTCGGCGAAACATAGTCTCCTTGACGTGCTTCTGAACCCTTGGCGTCGTCAACCTTCGGCGCAATATCGCCCTATGGAAGCAACAATCTCGCCGTCCAATTTGCGTTGTGGAATTCTTCGAAATGCATGCAAAGTATGCCAGTGGGTGGCCTCTCAACGAGAAAACATCAGAATGCAGGGGCCTTAAGAAGGCATGCACTATGTTTGCATGCGCTCTGGGCTTAGAATTTGACATATCTGCCAATGGATTTCCCCTGCTTTCCCTGACTTTTCCCGAGTATGAGAGCTGCATGTCTCTGCGGTGACTCCGACAGTAATTTTGGTCTATCATCCTGGTAAAAAATCAGGCTGACATGCAAGACACGTCGATCTGTTCGTTTTGCAGCATCAACGTGGAGAAATTGGCCGACCTCCAGGTTTCTGAGCCCCTCAGGCCTCCAAAGCCTCTCAACCCCTCTCTACCTGTCCAATACCGTGGTGAGTGATAGCCTTGCCGGAGCTGCGGCCCATGTAAGTGGGTTTGGTCTGAGGTAAGGCTGCTTGTGATTTAGCCCAATCAACTTGAGCTTCATGTTGAGTTCATCACGATGATCGGTGCGGAACGTCTCTTTTGTTCGTTCGAGACAATGTGGCTTGAATCCTATCCTTCCACTATTGGTCAAAGATACCATGTGTATAGCCTACATGGGTTCCCCCATTCGATCTGCGGAATCCACAATCCTTCGCAACGGCTATGTAAGAATGCGACTTACACTGCTCTATGGCACACGTGGAACCTTTCTTTCTATTCTCTAGTGCCCTTCCTTAGGATAAGGCATTACATGGGGTCCTGCAAATCCCACACATTCATTGACGGCTTTGGTCCCTTGTTCCTCAAACCTCTTTCTCCACATCAGATTCGGCTCTTGGAAAATTGTGGCGAACAGTGTCAGAAATGGAGACACCAATAGCAGAGCCGGCACGAGCAAGTATTCGAAGAGCGTGGGCTCCAGAAGAAGATCAGATCCTACAGCGCGAGGCTGAATTACAGTGTGTGTAACATCAAGATCATCGAGGAGAATTGACAATAACGTGCACTCCCGCTTTCAGTACAAAACGGGAGCCTCAGGGACTGGAAGCTGATCGCAACAAAATTGCCTTATCGGACGAACAAAGATTGTCGAAAACGATGGAGTAAGATCTGCGATAGGGTTAACAAAGGCCCTTGGAATCGCCGCGAAGACAAGTTGTTGGCGGAAGCGATCGCGCAGGTTGGTCCACAGTAAGTCATCTCTCTGAGTATGTACAAAAGGCCTCAGCTATGGACTTACAGCTTGGGAGGTGGATAAGCGTAGCGAAGCAAGTCGGTACACGCCATGCAGATCGTAAGTGCTTAATATCCCCTGAGATCGTGGGATGAAACTCATTCAGCAAAGAATGTGCAAAACGATGGAGACACTTCTTAGATCCTGATCTGGATCATAGTCACTGGGAACCGCAAGATGATGCTCGCCTTTGGGCGGCGGTCTTGAAGTACGGTAGCAATTGGAGGAAGATCGTTGAGGTAGAATTTCCTGAACGAAGTCCAACCAATGTTAAGAATCGGTGATTGTTCCCTTCTACCAATGCCTTCTTCCGCTCTAACTGATTCTGACTCAGCTACGCGGTGATCAAGAATCTTCGGCGACGCGGTAAACATTTTGCTACAACACCAGCCAGCTTTGATGTAGCGGGAGACATCGAAGCGTCTAGTTCTCTATATGATGATGGGACCAACGGCGGCGACCAGGGCTCCGCTTCCATAAATTCCGATGCTTCTACAGCTGGTACCCATTCGCCTCTAGACTTTGAGAATGCGGTCTACTCAGCAGGGGCCTTGGACGATGATTTCGATCTCTTCCTACATGATCCTCTGACTCCACAAACTCTCCCTCCATCAACAATTGATCCAGGAAACTTCACAGACGCAGATGGCTCGAGCAGTAGGATTGCTTCAGAGTCCCATAGAATAACGATAGCCACTACGCCCAATATGCGGCTGCAACACTGCAACAACGCTGCTACCTCATCAACTCAGAAGTATATCACAGAAAGTAGGGATTACGGCTTCGCGAGCTCTCTAGCCCTTGAAAATTTTCCACAGATGGAATCAGGGATCACAGATGATGTCGCTAGGGAAGCACAACACGAAATGGTTTGGGAACCACAGAATGACTCTTTGCCGGACGGGTGGGCTCATCCTGCTATAGATAGTTTCAGTGGGGACACAGCAAGGGGCCAAACGACTGCGCTGTCAAGCAATTCGGCACAGGCCGTGAGTGAGGCAAGGAGAGTCTCGTTGCTCCTTGAGGACATGCAGCCGGAGACTGCAAACAGAGTGACCTCTATGCTGCTCAATAGCAATGTTGACGTGAAGATGAAGATGACTGTTCGGTGAAGGATTACCTTTACATACGTGCACCATACCAGCTGGCTAAGGGTATCCCAGTACATCCAATTTTTGTCTAGAAAGACGGGAAAGACCGTCTATGACTTATGATGAGCACATTACTAGATGAGAGAAAAGAAAGTTATCTCACTTCGACACGGTGCCACCTTTATCTCAATTGACAAATTCAATTCGCAGTCGCCGTCATGACTGGTCTCAGCATGGCATTTGGTATTAGAACGCACATTTTCATCATGTCTCGCTGGTTGTTCTGCTAAAGCAACATGAAGTCTGGATTCTAGGCTACCGCTTAGTATCCCACGAAAAATCAAAATACCAAGCTGCCGCTGATAGCAAGACCACAGGCGCAACAACGAGCGCCATCTTTGTGGCGGCCAGCCTGGCCGCTCTAATAAGATAGAATATATGCACCCCAACAAAAAACTGTTCATCCATTACTTTAGGAAATGGTGTCCCCGGCACGTCCTTCCCCAGAAAAGCGCATATTTCCTCCCACCCCGTCTTGCTCGGCGTGAACTCCAATAGTCTCTCCTTCGGGCACACCTTACGCACCGTGGCATTGTGTTCAAGATAATTGGCCTTTGCTCTAGCGGGCTCTGTCCAACCGATGATTCGGTTCGTCAAGCGCATGTAGGCCCACCACGGTTTGACGAGAATTGGATCTGCCCATGCAATGAAGGGCCAGGATTTCCAGGATACAACGTAGCCTGCGGAGCGGGACATTGACTCAACCCACTCTGAAGAACGAGACTACCCGTTAGTGGTGAGGTTTCGTTCGACTCGTGGGAGAGTGATACTGACCATCGGCGGGCACTTCGGAGAGGATGACTTTGGCGTTGGGATACATGGCTATCAGCTCTTCTGCAAATCCAAGGCACGGAATATCGAGTACGGCCTATTTACTACAGCATTAGCCTCCGAGCGTCACCTAAATCAGAAATGAAAAATGCAGCATGAAGTATATTAGCATGTCTTCAACCTACATCATGCTTCCCCAATACCTTCTCAAACTCATCCTTCTCCCACACCTTCCCCTGCCCCAAATATTTTGCCTCCTGCGCCTGTTTCCAGCACGGGAAATGCGTCGGGTTCTGTGATACTTCGGCAAGATGATACGTGCGATATCCCAGCGTCTCGAGCGCGATCGACAAGTCCAGCGTGCCGGTGCGAGAGTATCCTAGACATAGAACTCTCATGGGCAGCTCGCGGGGGCTGCTATGGAGGAAGTCGATGGGTCGGAATTTCGTGGGCGGGGTGCCGAGGATGGTGGTGATTATGGAGTCGAGGAAGATTTTGGTATCACGCTCCTCGAGGGTTAGTGGTGCTATTGACATGATGTCTGATTGATTGCTCAAATCGTGTTGGTGGTAATATGATGAGCGTCTTTGTTGATTTCGCTGGATGTCAAAGTTTAAGATGCCATACTAGTCATGTAAGAGTCGGATACTCGGGTCTTTTCATGCATATGTGCAACCGAGATGAGAAATGGGGTTGAAATCGGCAAACACTCTCTTCTGCTCGCTGCTTTTTCATGTTTACGTAACGCAAAAAACCGGAATAGCCTTCACCTTCTGATCATTGCATACAAAGGCTAATGGAAAGTATCGTCAGCGACGTCATTCTGAATGTCACACATGATAGAAGGTACATCGACCATAAACTGCCGCTTAGACATTACATCACTCGGGTCCTCCAAGGGTCCAATAATCAGGGTCGCACAGCCAGAGCTAGATTACCACAACGTCCTCCGTTGTTGCAAAGCCATAATCTTGAGCTCTGCCCTCGACCCGCATGATTGCCTACATTGACTGATAAGAAGAACTACCCGACATGCACACCCTCTCACGCAATTCTTACCTACCTAGGTCATCACTTGGACCCGCTGAAATCTCATTCGCCTGCGAGTCATACTTTCCGGTAGCCTTTTGTAAGCGAGACCTCTGGCGGACCTACAACATCAACTGTCGGAAACAACAACACAGTACACCCAAGTACCTCCGAGCAGCTCCAGAAGTCAATCTTTAATCGTGAAGAAGTTGTGATTGTTGGCTATTACGCTCTACTTCGTTTTTCAATTTTAATACGAAAGCCTTGTGCCAAAAGAAATCTTCAACAGTAGGACCGCTTTACCATTCGAGGGAGAATATCGGAGGCCCAAACATATGCTTGACTTGGGGTTTCCAAGTATGGTGGCTGGCAGTGATCGCTCAGCGAAAGCCAAGATTGTGGAAGCTCAATCATAGGTCATGGGACACTTCCTGCGATTGGGCACTCGAGGTGATGAAGCTCTGGAAAACTAGTGAAACCCATTCACGTCTTCGGTACCCACCCATTCAGCTTCGACGATGCCCAACTTTGCCGCTGGCGGCTGCTTGATACTGAGAATTCGAAATCCCGGATCAGCCTCATTGAACAAAGTTTCCCAATCGCCCTTTTCCCTCTCCTTTGCGTTTAACATTTCGAGCATGGTCATGTCATAGGCGCTGGAGCACGCTTAGCTAAGATCTCCACAAAGGACTAGATATTTGTGAGGCGAATGGAGCACTCACCGAATCTCCCTTTCCTTCAGTAACGAGACTTCACCTGGCTGCGGTACAACGTAATCATTGAGAATTATTCTCGCGCCTTTCTTCAATGCGGGTATTAAACTCCTCAAAATTTGGATCGCATATTTGTCAGACCAATCGTGGAAAATCCACTTGAAGAAGTACACATCCGCATTCTTGACAGGCTGCTCCGTGAAGAAATCGTGCGCCATGAAGCTGACTCGCTGTTTCAGAGGCTCGGGCAGCTGCTTTGAAGCAAATTGAACAACATCTGGTCGATCCTGTACAATTATCTTGAGCTGCGGGAAGTGCTCCGCAAGTGCGATACCGAAAGTGCCGTTTGAACCTCCAACGTCAACCACTGTCGCAGTCTCCAATTTAGCCCAAGGATAGTTTTGGCAGATGTGCTCGGGCGAAAAACCGGGGTCCTGGGCCAGATTTGCCATGGCTTTGGCAAATCGCCCAGCCCGAGCCGGATCTTTTGCGAGGCACGCAAAAAGGGATTCCGAGGTGCCATGTGCTAGCTGAAAGCCAGCTTGATTTGGCTCTTGTGAACCAGGCCACTTGATCATAGCATCGACGACCTATATCACCATCAGACAAGTCAGAAAGCATAGAGACGGTCTGGGGTTTCTGCCTAGGCTTTGTTTTGTCCACTAACCTTAGTAGCGCTGGTCCAATTCTCCTCAGTGATCAAGGCAATAGAGTCCGCCATTCCTGGAGCTGCTGCGATAAACTTTGAAGCTGCAGTATGTGCGACGACCCCCGGCCGTGGCTCATGAAAGATATGGTAAGTCATGGCTGTTCTGATTAAGCGGCGAATGTCAAACTCGCTGAGCCCACAAGAACGAGCAATGTCATCGTAAGTGGCTTCAAATTCGAAACTTTTTGCAATGTCAAACCGATTGATGGCATGCAGCGCGATGAGATGGTTGTGCTGGAATAGCAGCGATATCAGCTCTATCGCACAAAAGCTTACTAGGCTAGCAAGAGTGACGAGATGGATGTGAGCCTCAATCTTACGTATGGGGTGAATAGCGTTCCCAGTGGCCCTGCTATCAATGCATGAAGCTCATCTGTTGCCTCTAAAACAATTTGCTTAGCTTCAGCCACATCGCCAGGCAAAGGAAGAAAGGGTGGTGCGCCCGGGTCGAACGATGGTGTTGGAAGAGCTTGAGCGGACAGATAATTATCGTATTTACTCGTAGCCTTCGATATGATGGAGGACAACTCGCTTATGCGAGTGGTGATGCCATTAGCCATCATAGGTGGATACTTGTGAAATCGTGTACTACCACTTAGTGACTCTAATATGACTGTGAGCTATGTAAATTAGAAGACAACTATATGAGGCGCTTGATCCTTCAAATGCCTTTATCAGCGCTGGGTGGTAGCTTAAAGTTGTGGATCTCAACCAACTGACTCCTGGTCCACTCGGGTCCGCTCAGGTCTCATCTAGACTCGGTCGGAAGTAAAATCCTCCATTCAGGATATTGAATTCAAGTATAGGTCTATCTCTGCGAATGGCGTATGGAAACCCATTTTAGCTATTTGAGGTCTGGCCAAAGATACCAAGAGCCTACGCATCTAGATCAAAAGGATATTGGTCAAAGAAATTCTGTTTATAGTCAGATAATGAACTTGCATTCTCGAAGGTTGTGAATGACGCTATGAACGATCGATCGCTTACCCAATCAAAGTAGTCGTTCATGTTCATGCCATTACCAAACGGATCTTCTGTCTGCCTGTCACCGACACTAATAGAAGCGTCTTGATGTAATTGAGGCATCGCCATAAAGGATGGAACTTCTACCGATTCGCTTTCTTTGCTCGGCGTATTTGAGGACATCCCAGATCCGTAGACCGCTTTCAGCTTGGTTTCCATGGATCTAAGCGCTATGCTGATCTTACGAGCCTGATTGGAAACAAGTTTTTGAGCGTCGAAGATCAGGAGGGATTTATCCAGCATCTCAAGCTTTCGTTGAATATCGCGCTCTGAGTCTTGACCAAACCCCCGTGACCGCTCTTGGAGGAGTACCAATGATAAAATCATAGCAGCAAGAAAGAAGTCAGTCGTGTTAAGTGAAGAGAGCATCCAACGATCTTCGTGAAGTTGACCATCTGGTTGTGCTTCCCGATGCAAATCGACTTGGATCTCTAGCATCTTTATCGAAGCATTGGTGCAGATATCGATGGTCTGAAAGGACGACAGCTCCACTGTGAGGTTACGTCGATGGAGTATACAGATGCTTTTTTGGAAAAGTATCTCAATGTTGGCGCGCATCATGATGACGGTTGGAGTGTCGGCGAAGGATTGCGCCATACTCTTTAACTTGAAAGGTACAGGCACAGCATCGTGAGTTTGTCGAAGCTCTGCATCCAACGCAGCAACTTTCTGATCTGAAGGGACCTTGAAGGACGACTCGTACTTCAAGATTTCCTCCAAGGCGGCCATAAGGCCGGATTTCACTAGAAAATACAACATATGAGATGCCTCCGTTTCAGGCCGGGCAGCCGGTAGAGCTGTACTGACTTCGTCAAAATCCGAGTCTTCAAGATTGCGTGGTAGTGCTGTATCGGAGTTCAGCGACTGTGTCGAGCTTGGAAGCCCCATTTGGTAGCTGTTCAGAAGATCAAGTTGGCGCAAAACAGCCCAGCAGCGCCGTCGCATTTCTCCTTCAAAGATTGTAACATTCTGGAGGTGGTCGGGATCGCGGTGGTAGCCCATGCGAAGGGCTTGACGAACAATCAGGCCGAACAGCACCCACAGCTCACCGACTGGCTCTGGACTACACATGTACTTGCATTGGCTGTACAACAGTAATGACTCGATAACATATTTGCGAGGCTGTGTGAAGTCGCCCAGGCTCAGGCATTGAACGGCGGCCTTGAGAAATTGGGTCTTAGCAGACGAGTTGCCATCGAGTCTTTTTGGCTCGGGACCTTTTAGATCGTTGAGTAGGGCTGATATCGATAGAATGGCGAAGAGCTGTGCGATCCAAAAGATGGGAACTTGATGAGGATCCTCCCAGAATGATTCATACTTCTTCAATCAGTTTGGGCCCCCAGGGGTGATGAGCGATTTACCATTCTTTGAAAATTGTAGACATGTATAACGGCTTTGGTATTTTAGCGCTATTAGGGCCCCCGATATGCTTGAGGGATTACGGTACTTACGGAGGACAACATATTTCATATTGAAGTATTTAGAAAGGTATCTATCAACCTCCTGACGCGGCGGCAAACCGGAAAGCACGAGTTCTAGACTTGAGGGTCTTCCAATAGTAAAGATGCTAACGCTGTCCGTGTCGCTCGCTAGTCGTGGATATTCATCACCATCACCAATCGAAACGTTGTCGGCGTTGGTATCTAGGTCAGCTATGACATCTCGTATCTTCGCAAGTCAGCGTCAGAGCGCAAACACGGAGTATGAGAATGGAATACATTGCCTAGAATGACAGTCCAATTAGTCGGTCCTTCTGTTGTGAGTTGGTCTCCGTCTGGGGTAGATTTTCCAGTCGAAAGACCTCCCGAGGAGGCGCCAGATGGGAGATTGGGCGTGGAATCTGAGCTATTCTGAACCGACCAGACGGTTACTAATGTCTTGCAATGAATGAAATAGTATCACATACGGGACTCTGCGTAGTGCTTTGATGCAATTTGATTGCCTCCGCCACTAAATGTTCGAGACAATACAACTGTTCCCCGGTCTGCTGGGTCTTGTTGCCGCTGTCTACGCCTACACTAACGGGTAGGTCGGTAGGAGTAGCATACGAACACGAAGCAGCATCTCCACGCTTGATACAGTGCTCACAGGGCTGGGCACGATTACATCTCAGCCTAGTACAGTCAGCGAACGAGCAAGGGTAGGTCCGACAGAGATATTCTGACTTCCTGACTCTACAAGGAGTACATGACAGCGGAACGCGGTGTCTCTTTGTGACCTTGGCAGATGGTGATGCCCGTGAAGCATAGCCATCGAGCCGGAATCTGTTGTGGAATTGTGGCTTCTCGGCCATGGTATAGCGTTCAGATTACCTAGGCATCACGAGTGTAAGTATTTTCATTAGACCGACTTTGGGAGCCAGAATTCAACTTAATGCCTGTATGCATGTAAGCTTTATGGCAGCCTCGGGAGCCTGATTCGACGATGCTTATTCTTGGCATTGA
>JAABUP010005853.1_pt1 | contig 18191 bp, 23 predicted proteins | sample 5559201 | NCBI WGS metagenome assembly JAABUP01 (sample SAMN10711887, study PRJNA513373) | rock metagenome | isolation source: Antarctica rocks | place: Antarctica
CGTTGGCTGCGCCGGCGCAGACGACTCCGCCCGAGGCCGGCTACGCCTGCATCGTCGGCGCAAACGGACCCAAGATGCTCGCGCTCGCCGGCGATCACGCCGACGGTGCGATGCCCGCCGGGGGGGCGCCCGACGCAACTGCCGCCGCCCGCAAAAAGCTAGGGCCCGACAAGCTGCTCGTCGTCCTGGCGGATGCTGCCACAGGTGACCCAGCGGCGGCGGCGGCGCGAGTGCGGTCCCATCTGGCCGCGGGAGCCGACCACGTCGTGGCGCTGCTGCCCATGGGGACTGACCTCACCGCTGGGGTGGAGGGCCTGGTGCAGCTCGCGCCAGCATTACACGAACGAAACTGACCGGTCATGGATCCGTTTGCGATCGTCTCTCGGCCCCGCTAGCCGTTCGGCATGCGGGACGGCCTCCGGCTCTATGCGGACGGGGCGATCCTTGATGGCGACCAGATCGGGTCAGTGGCCGGTCGCGAGTCCGTGGGAGTGTCGGGTGTGCCGGAGCCATAGGAGGGCGAGGATCGGTAGGACGGTGGGGACGAATCCGTATCCGCTGCCGTAGCCGGACCAAACGGTCGGGTCTGGGAATGCGGTGCGGCCGAGCAGGCTCAGCGTGCCGACGGTGACCACCCCGGCCAGTTCCAGGGTGCAGGCGAGGTAGGCCAGTCGTCGGGCGGTGCGGCCGTGACCGGCCAGTGCGACGGTGGCGAGCAGGTAGATCGCGGCGGCGAGCGCGGACAGCAGGTAGGCCAGGCGGGCGTGGGAGAAGCGGGTGGCGATCTGGACGCCGGCGCGGGCGCCGGCGGCGACGACGAACAACGTGTACACGGCGACGAGGACGCGGCCTGGCCCGGCGCCGGTGCGGGCGGGTTCGTTCATGTGACGCGCAGGATCTGCAGCAGCCGGGCGATCAGGACGGGTGTCAGCAGCGCGGCGATGGCCAGGATGAGGCTGCCGAAGCGGGTCCGTTCGACCAGGGCGAAGAAGGCGCCGCGGGCACAATCAGCAGCAGGGCGATCAGGTAGCCGATGTAGGTCGCGAGTTCGTGGGGGCGGTGCCCACCGGCGATGCGTCCGACCGCGTCGCCGACCACGGCGATCACAATGGCCTCGACGGCGGCGGCGCCGACGAGCTGCCAGCCGGGCACTGGCCGATTCAGGGCCGCCCACAGGGCGGCGACTGCCGCGAGCAGCAGTGCTGCGACGCTTGAGATGGCGTTGAGCGTGGCGTTCACCCGGCGGGAGACGGTGCGGTCGTGCCCGGCCTACGGTGACCCGTCCACCGGCCGTTGGTGGCAGTTCTCGGCAGACGCGCGTAGCTGCACCGGCGGGTGTACAAGCCAAGCGGAGCAGGGGATCTACTGGACGGGGCGTCCGCCTCCAGGCCCGTCATGGCTGGCCCAAGCCGGTCACGGTGAGCGTGACGAGCCGGCGGACGGCGGCCTTGGAGGTCATGGTCCCGGCCGCGGCCAGCGCGGTCACGCAGTAGGCGGCGAGTTCGTCCGGCGGGACGTCGGTGCGGACATCGCCCGCTGCGGCGGCGGCAGTCAGCAGGTCCTGCATGAAATCGTTGAGGTGCTGCTGGGCAACGGCCAGGTGTTCACCGCGGTGCACGAGTGCCGCGAGCTCGGTGTCGCGGGCCTGCCGTGGCAGATGAGGGCGTACGCCTCAAGGACCGCTTCGAGGCGCGCCCGGGCGTCGCCTGCCCGGTCCCGGACCTCGGCGAGCTGTTCGAGGTGTCCGGTGACTTGACGATCATGCCAGGCGATGCGGAACGCTTCGATGTCGGGAAAGTGCTTATGGAGCGTGGCCCGTCCGATGCTGGTCGTCTCGGCGATCTGCGACATCGTCACCGGTGCCAGCCCATGCTCGGCGACAAGCGCCGCGGTGGCGTCCAGCGTCGCGTCGCGGACCGCGCGGCGGTGTGCCTCGACCGTCTCGTTCCACAGCTTCGGCACCGTCCCACTGTACGTAGCATCGGCTACGATACATACTGACGGCCTGTAGACAGGGAACTCGTGCCAGCGGTCTCTTGTTCTTCCGCCTCCTCGAGCAGGTCATGGAGACCGACCCGGTCACCTACAAGACCTCGTCGCCGTCCCCGCCCCTAAGCAGGTCAAGCGACCGCCACCAGGCAAGCGAAGCTGGCCCGGGACCCGCGCCGTAGACCCGCTCGACCGACCGTGGCGAGCCTCCTAGAAAGCACTCAGGAGCCTCCTTGGGAGACCAGCCTTTCGCTGCACTTACATGGACAGCCCTTAAATCCGATACAAAAAATTCTCTGCAATCCGCAGCATCGATCCCATCGATTGTCCGTCCTACGACGATCAGCCCGGCCGGTCGGAGGCAGGTCGACATGGCTAGGCCGACCGATCGATCCCGCGCGCCGGTTCATGGACGAAGACCGGCGGCACTGCGGGCGGATCGGGTAGCTCGGCACGGACGATCGGGGCGACCTCAGTGGCCAGCAGCTCGATGGACTCAAGGACCGCTCGCTGCGGGATGTTGCCAACGTCCATCTGGAAGAACTGCCGCTGGTGACCCACCGATCGGTGCAGGCTCACGATGCGCTCCGCGATCTCGCTGGGACTGCCGGCGAAGATCGCGCCCCGCCCGCTTACCTGCGGGTCAAACGTGGCCCGCGTGATCGTCGAGAATCCGGGACGGCCGTTCTCCGCTATGGCGGCCGACCAGTGCGCGAAATACGTGTCCTTGGCGACGCGGCCGTCGCGAGCAACTAGGCCGGGGCTGGCTACCGCCACCTTGATTTCCGTGTCGTGTCCGGCGTCGGCTGCAGCCTGCCGGTAGAGATCGGCCAACGGTGCGAACCGGTGGGCGTCGCCGCCGATGATGCCATAGGCAACCGGCAGCCCAAGTTCGCCGGCGCGGGCTGAGGAGCCGGGGCTGCCGCCGGTACCCAGCCAGATCGGCAAGCGGCCGGCCAAGGGGCGCGGTACCACCAGCGCATTCTCGAGCGGGGGTCTGACCGTGCCGGACCAGGTGACTCGCTCACTGCGATTCAGCTGCAGCAGCAGGTCCAACTTCTCGGCGTAGAGCCGGTCGTAATCCGCGACGTCATACCCGAACAGCGGGAAGGACTCGATCGACGAACCACGGCCGGCCGTGATCTCGGCTCGTCCACCGGAGATCGCGTCGACGGTCGCGAACTGCTGGAACACCCGTACCGGGTCATCGGTGCTGAGCACCGTCACCGAACTGCCCAGTCGAATGCGCCGTGTCGCAGCAGCCGCGGCCGCCAGCACCGTCGCCGGCGAGGAGGCGGGGAACTGCTCGGTGTGGTGTTCGCCGACGCCGAAGTAGTCCAGGCCCGCGTTGTCCGCGAGGACGATCGCTTCCAGCAGGGCCCGGATCGCCTCGCCCGTCGACCGCCGTTGCCCCGTCTCCGGGTCTGTCTTGATGTCGCCGAAGCTGAACACGCCGAGTTCCATCAGGACCGTCCGGTCGATGCGCGACCGCGGCAACGACCCTGATCCGTCCCCCGCCCGGCGATCCCTCGGCGGCGACCGTGCCCACCGGGCTCGGCGCCGCCGTCCGCGATTCGACCGCGACTGAGGGCGGCAGCATGCGCGGCGCCGCCGACGACACGACTGACTGAGATCATCGGAATGCCTCGACCCTTAGCTCTGCCCGGCAATAAGGGCAGCTGTTATACGGGCGACCCGTGAACCCTGAAACGAAGCTGCCTGGTGAGTCGTGTCAGGGATGGGGATGTCACCTTGGCCGGCGACGTGACTGGTGCCGTAGGGGTTGCCGTCCACGAACTTGATCGGGTCGGTGTAGCCGGGGGCGACGACGATGCCGCCGAAGTGATGGACCGTGTTGTAGAGAGCCAGGAGCGTGGACTCCTGTCCCCCGTGCGCCGAACTGCTCGCGGTAAACCCGCTGTACACCTTGTCCGCCAACCGGCCCTGGAACCAGAGCGGACCGAGAGTGTCGAGGAACTGCTTGAGCTGGCTGGCGACGTTGCCGAAGCGGGTCGGCGATCCGAAGATGACCGCGTCGGCCCAGACGACATCGTCCGAGGCGGCCACCGGCACGTCCTGGGTGGCGGCCGCGTGCTCGGCCCAGGCGGGGTTCGATGCGATGGCCTCGTCCGGAGCCAGCTCGGCGACCTTGCGCAGCCGAACTTCGGCGCCCGACTTCTCGGCGCCCTCAGCGATTGACCTTGCCAGCGCGTAGACCGTGCCCGTGGATGAGTAGTAGATGACGGCGACTTTCGTGGCACGTGCTTCGGACATGCGAGTTCCTTTGGTTGGTGACCGGCGCGGGATGTCTGCCGCTCAGAAGCGAGGAGCTGTGGAACTACTTCACTTGGCAAGCAGTTGCCAGTATGCAAGCACCTTGTTTGCCCTGTCAAGCACTGCACGTCACACTTGACACATGCCGACGACCCCGCCGCTCGACGACGAGGAAGAACTGCTCTGGCGCAGCTTGATGCGCCTGGTGGTCACCGTTCCGCGGGCGGTGGGCGACGACCTCGAGCGCTCGTCGGGTCTGAACGGGACCGAGTATCACGTGCTGATGCACCTGTCCGAGGCTACGGGCCGTCAGCTGCGGATGTCCGATCTCGCCGAGCGAACCGCTCTGTCGGCAAGCCGGATTACGCGCGTGGTCGACGACATGGTCAAACGCGGACTCACCACCAAAAAGCCCTGCCCCGACGACGGCCGCAGCATGCTGGCGACGTTGACCCGCCGAGGCCTCTCGACCGTCAAACGCGCGTACCCACATCTATTGCTCAGCGTGCGGGAGAACATCTTCGACCACGTAATCGGCGACGAGACGAGGTATGTCGGCTCGGTTCTCAAGAAGCTCGTCGACGCCGTTGACGCCGCCAACCCGCCGCGGCCTTGCCGGTCGACCAAGCGCTAGCCGTAGCACTCGACCTATCGACCCAGGCGGAAAGCGTTGGGAACCAACCCGGTGTGCATCGTGCTGCCCTGCCACCGCGTCACCCGCGTCACCCGCGGCGACGGCGGCTACGCCGGCTGGCCCACCGCCAAGCAGATGCTCCTTGACCTGGAAGCCCGAACCGGAAGAAAGACCTGAGGCGCCCCTGCGGGCGAGGTCTTGCCCTCATCCTGTCTCTGGTTCTTGAGACGGACCATGCGCCCCGTCCGCTTGCCGATCCCCTACGGGACGAGATCACGAGTGACCGTCATCGCCTCCGCCAAGTGTCGGTGGTCCTTCGGCTTGTGGGAATCACCCATAGCTTGCGGTCACTCGACGCTGCTGGCACGAATGCCGATTTTGCTTTCACCTCTGCTCGTGACGGAGCGGCAGCGTTCAGCCAAGTGTCGAGGTGGCCGATCGGAGTTCACCGAGGGCTGCGAGCGCGTGGTGAGCGAGCCCGGGGTCGTCAGTGCTGTCGCTCTCAGACCATCGGGCGTAGCCCTGCTTGAAGGCGAGAACCCCGAGTTCGGCTGCGACATGCGCGGTGGGTGCAGGGACGCCGCGATCGGTTAGCGCGGTTGTCATGGCGGCAGCGAGACCGACGCTTTTGAGGGCGTCCCGCTCTTGGAGTTCGGTGCTGGCTGCGGCGGCGGCTTTGATACGGGGCCCGAGTTCGCGGTTCGTGGGGCCCATCTCGCTGGAGGCGCGCTTGAGACCGGCGGCAACTGCCTCGAGCGGGGTGGCGTCTGGGGGCGCGTCGGCGATCCCGTCGGCGAGCAGCGTACTCAGGGTTTGCTGACCGGCGACCAGTAGCTCGCGTTTGTCGGAGAAGTGTCGAAAGAACGTGCTTTTGGTGAGCCCGGCGCGTTCGGCGATCTGCGCGACCGTGGTGTCGTCGTAGCCCCGTTCGGTGAACAGCTCAACGGCCGCGACGACGAGACGCTCAGTCGCTCCTGGTTGCCATCGAGCCATGACAGGAGATCATACGCGATGGGACATGTATCCCATCACCATGTTACGGTGACAGGACAAGACTCCCATCACTGTAGGAGGAGCTCCGATGCATGTCTTCCTCACCGGCGGCACCGGAACTATCGGATCTGCTGTCGTGGCCGAACTGCTCAGCAACGGCCACACCGTCCTCGCACTCGCCCGCTCGGAGGATTCCGAGCGGGCCCTGAAGAACGCAGGCGCCCAGGTGCTGCGAGGCGGGATCGCCGACCTCGACGTTCTACGGGCCGGCGCGGCGCAGGCCGACGGCATAGTCAGCCTGGCATTCGGCCGCGACTACAGCAGTCCGGACGCGCTCGCTGCGGCCATCGTCGAGGAGAGCGCCGCCATGGCTGCGCTCGGTGAGCAGCTCATCGGCAGCGACCGCCCGATGGTCGCGGTCTCGGGCACACCTTGGGTGCAGGGACGTACCTCTACCGAGGCCGACCAGGTGCCGCTCGAGGGACCGGTCGGCGGCCGAGGTCGCTCCCAGATCGCGCTGCTGGGCCTGGCCGTGCGCGGTGTGCGCAGCGCGACCGTCCGCATGCCTCGCACCGTCCACAACGAAGGCAAGGGCGGATTCGCCGGCCTGCTCACCGATCAGGCGCGGCGCTCCGGCGTGGCCGGCTACCCCGGCGACGGCACCCAGCGCTGGCCGGCCGTGCACGCACTCGACGCGGCGGTGTTGTTCCGACTGGTTCTCGAGTCCGCACCGGCGGGGACCAACTGGCACGCCGTGGCCGACGAGGGCGACAGGGTGCTCGACATCGCCACCATCGTCGGGCGGCGGCTGAACCTGCCGGTCCAGGCGGTACCGCAAGAGAGCTTCGGACCGTTCGGCCCAATCTTCGCGATGGACCAGCCCGCCTCTAGTCTCCACACCCGCCAGGCCCTCGGCTGGCAGCCGACCCACCCCAACCTCCTCGAAGACCTGGAGACCCTCCAGCCCTGACGGCGACCGCAAGCTCAGCCGCCCGAGGCACTTCACCTACTGGGGTGAGCCAGCAGGTGAAGTCGCGCTGATGGCCACCGGCTGGCAGGTCCTCGCGCTTGAGCATGTCGCCGGGCGCGACGAGCCCTGGCTCTTGGTCATCGCCTGGACCGGGCAGATGCCGAGCAAGATCCCTGGGCGTCCCGTCTGAAATCGTCTACCGGACAGCCCCGTAGTCTCGAGGGAGGGGCGAAAGGCCAGATAGCGCTGCCAGACTCGCGCCACTTACCGCTGTAAAGCACGCCCATACGGCCGACATCGTGATCATGTGTCGCTGGCCGGTCGGCTACCGGACGGGCTGTTCTAGTAGCCGTTCCGCAAGCGGGGCAGCGTCTGCAACGAGCCGCAGGCGCCTCCGGGTGCGAACGTCGGCGCTGGGCGGCGTTGTTGTCGAGGTTCGGGCTGCCCGGTTGTGCCCCTTTCCCGAGGAAGGAGATCGTGGGATAATCCAAGTGCGTTGCGGCTCGCTCAGCTGGGTGTTGGGGAAGCGATGAGCAAGGTGATGTCGACGGGTTCCGTGGTGCTGCGGTAGTGGTGTTGCTGGTCGCCGGCGAAGGTCAGTAGGTCTCCGGTGGCGAGGGTGACGGGGTCGTAGGTGGGTCCGGCGACGACGGTGCCGCCGTGGACGAGTAGGTGCTCGGTGGTGCCGGGGGAGTGCGGGACCCCGTCGACCTGGGTGTTGGGCGGTAGTCGCAGGCGCCAAAGCTCCACGCTGTGGCCACCGCCGATGCGGCGCAGCAGCTCACGGGCGGGCCCTGTGGTGGGCATCGGTGTGCCACGTAGCAGGACCGGTGCGGGGTCGGTCCTGTGGGTCAGCAGGTCGGTCAGGGGTATCCGGAGTGCGACGGCGAGCGCATCCAGGGTGTCGACGGTGGGGTTGGCCCGCCCGGCCTCCAACCCAGACAGCGTCGCCTTGCTGATGCCCGCCTGACGGGCGAGCTCGGCGGCGCTCAGTCCCCGTTGCGTGCGACGACGACGGAGCTGGGAGCCGATGGCCGCAGCCAGCGGGCGACGCTCAGCCCTTCCGTTTGGTAAACTATTCATATGTTCACTATACCGAGCGTATGGGTTGGGAGTGCTGGTGCCCGGGGTGCTCCCGCAGCAGGAAGGAAACCGAAAGATGAGCAGGGAACGTCAGGGTTCGTGCCGCGGTAGTGCAGGCCGCGACCACGCTGTTCGACAGTGCCGGGGCAGTCGGGTTGGTCGAGCGGTGGGCGGCGCAGGCCGCTGGTGAGGGAGTGCAGCTGGCGGTGTTTCCGGAGGCGTTCGTCGGCGGCTACCCCAAGGGCAGCAGCTTCGGGGCGGTGGTCGGCGGCCGCACCGACGCCGGCCGGGAGGAGTTCGGGCGTTACTACGACGCCGCGGTCACGGTCCCCGGCCCGGTGACCGAGCAGCTCGCAGCTGTCGCCGCCCGACACGGCCTATACATGGTGGTGGGGGTCATCGAGCGCGACGGCGGAACGCTGTACTGCACGCTGGTCTTCTTGGCCCCTGACGGGACCCTGCTGGGCAAGCGGCGCAAGCTGATGCCCACCGGCGCCGAACGACTGATCTGGGGCTTCGGTGACGGCTCCACCATGGGCGTCTACGACACACCCCTCGGCCGGTTGGGCGCGGTGATCTGCTGGGAGAACCTGATGCCCGCCGCCCGGATGGCGATGTACGACCAGGGCATCGAGCTGCACTGCGCCCCGACCGCCGACGGCCGAGACAGCCACCACGCCACGATGCGCCACATCGCCCAGGAGCGCCGCTGCTTCGTCCTGGCCGCGAACCAGGTGATGCGCGTTGCCGACTTCCCTGCTGGCCATCCCCAGCCCTTCGGTGAGGATCCTGACCTCGTCGTCTGCCGCGGCGGCAGCGCCATCATCGGTCCCCTCGGGCAGGTCTTGGCCGGCCCCGTCTATGACACTGAGGCACTGCTGGTAGCCGACCTCGACCTGGACGACCTCGCGCAGGCCAAGTACGACTTCGACGTCACCGGTCACTACGCCCGACCCGACGTCTTCCAACTCCACGTCGACTGGGCGCCGCGGCGGGACGTGACCGCCCGAAGGCCCGAGCCCGACGGCCCTACTACAGCCGAAGCGGCAGCTCGATGACCCGCTCGATGCCCGCCACCGGCGTCCCCACCCCGCAGCAATGTGCAGCCGCGGCGCGCCGGCTGACCGGGCGCGTGCGCCGCACCCCGGTGCTTGAGCTGCCCGCCGGCGACCTGTGCCCCTGCCCGGTCACGCTCAAGCTAGAGACGCTGCAGCACACCGGGTCGTTCAAGGCCCGCGGCGCGCTGAACGCCGTCCTCACCGCCCCGCCCGGCACGACCTCGATCACCGCCGCCTCCGGCGGCAACCACGGCGCAGCGGTGGCCTGGGCCGCACGCCAGGTTGGACTGCCGGCCGACGTCTTCGTCCCCGCCTTCGTCCCGCCCGCCAAAGCGGCCCTGATCAAGCAGTACGGGGCCACGTTGCACCTGGTCGAGGGCTTCTACGCCGACGCCCTGAGCGCCAGCCGGGCGCACGCACAACAGCACGGCGCCTGCCACGTCGACGCCTACGACGACCCGGACGTCGTCGCCGGTCAGAGCACCCTGGGCGGTGAGCTCGCCGAGCAGATCGCCCCCGGACGGCCAGTGCTGCTCAGCTGCGGCGGCGGTGGGCTGTTCGCCGGGGTCAGCCTCGCCCTGCGCGGGCGCAACCCCGTGGTGGCCGTCGAACCCGCCACCGCACCCACACTGCACCGTGCCCTGACCGCCGGGCACCCCGTCGACGTCGAGGTCGCAGGCATCGCCGTGGACAGCCTCGGCGCGCGGTCGGCCGGGGCCATAGCCGTCCACGTCGCCCAACAGCTACACGCCGCCACCCTGCTCGTGCCCGACGAGGCGATCGAACACGCCCAACACCACCTCTGGGCGGTGATGCGGCTCGCCGTCGAAGCGGGCGGAGCCACCGCCCTCGCCGCCGCTCTCACCAGTACATGGCAGGCCCCAGGCCCCGTGGTCGTACTCTCCGGCGCCAACGTCTCGGCCCCACCACAACCGGGCCCAGCCTGACCCTTAATCATTCTCACAAGCCGATCCTCTGTGACACAAGCTCACGACAGGCAAGGGTGCCAGTCCGGCGTTCGGGAGTCCTTCGGCTTGCGGGACGGCTGTCGGTGCTGCGTCGGCTACCGGCTCGATTTCGAGCCGCAGTGTCAGGACTGCCCGGAGACGCGGCGAGTCGGTCATTCGTCTGGCTACGTGAGCTGGGGGTGCCGGACACTGAGGCGGTGGACCTCCCGGAGCTGCACCTACCTGACCTCGATCGCATGGCTCTGCTGGTCGTCGACGTACAGCAGGGCTTCGACGACGGCGGCTACTGGGGGCCACGCAACAACCCCGAGTGCGAGGACAACATCGCAGTGTTGCTCCAGACCTGGCGCCAGCACGGCCGGCCGGTGGTGTTCGTACGCCACGACTCGACCGAGGCGCAGTCGCCGTTGCGGCCGGGCGAGCCGGGCAACGCCTTCAAGTTGGTGGTGTCCGGCGAACCTGACCTGCTCATCACCAAGACCGTCAACTCCTGCTTCCACGGCACGCCCAGCCTCGACACCTGGCTGCGCATGCGGGACCTGGATGGCTTCGTGCTGACAGGGATCACCACCAACCACTGCGGCGAGACCACCGCTCGCGTCGGCGGCAACCTGGGCCATCAGGTGCTGTTCGCCCTAGACGCCACACACACGTTCGACCGGTCGGGCCCGGACGGACAGATACTCACCGCCGACGAGCTCGCCCGCGCCACCGCGACCAACCTGCACGGCGAGTTCGCCACCGTCGTCTCCACCCGGTGGCTGGTGAGCCAGCACAGCAGCGCCGAGTGACGGTTAAGCACTGTGCCGGTCATCGATCGTTTGTGGGACGACTGCCGAGCCGGTGACCGGTCTGCCGTACCCCTGCGGGACACGCGTTGGCACGCGGTTTGAGCCCAGCTCGAGGACAGGCTGTCGTTCGGCATGTGGGACGCATCCACGGTGATGTTCTGAAAGGCTGGTTCACGTGACGACGAATGCGCCGAGGATGATCGGGATGCTCGGCGGCATGAGCTGGGAGTCCAGCGCGCAGTACTACCGGCTGGCCAACGAGCTGGTGCGCGAGCGGCTAGGTGGTCTGCACTCGGCGCGGATCGTGTTGGCGTCGATGGACTTCGCCGACGTGGAGGCACTGCAGGTCGGCGGTCGGTGGGACGAAGCCGGCCAGCTGCTCGCCGAGGCGGCCAAGGGACTCGAGGCCGCTGGCGCCGAGATGCTGCTGATCTGCACCAACACGATGCACAAGGTCGCCGACCAGGTCCAAGCGGCCGTCAAGATCCCGCTGCTGCACCTGGGCGACGCCACCGCGCAGGCGGTGACCCGGGCCGGACTGGGGACGGTCGGACTGCTGGGCACTGCGTTCACCATGGAGCAGGACTTCTACCGCGACCGGCTCACCAGCCACGGCCTTCGGGTGCTCATCCCGCCACCGGAGGACCGCTCCGAGGTGCACCGCATCATCTACGACGAGCTCTGTCTGGGAGTGGTCCGAGAAGAGTCCCGGCAGGCCTACCGCGACGCTATCGTTCGCCTCGTTCAGGCCGGCGCCGAAGGTGTCATCCTGGGCTGCACCGAGATCGAGCTGCTGATCGCCGACGCGGACAGCCCGGTGCCCGTCTTCCCCACCACCCGCCTGCACGTCGAGGCGGCTGTCGAGGCGTCGCTGGCCGCATCCACAAGCATCTGACGCCCCGTAAGACAATCGTCTGCGACACGTCATGGCGGCGCCGCGCGGACCGCACGGTGTCCGGTAGTCCTTTGGCTACCGGGATCTGGTGTAAGCAGTTGCGCGATGGGCTCAGGCGCTGCGCCGGGCCCGGGCTCTACGCCCGCGTAGCCCGTAGAGCCCGGGCGGAGGGTGACCAGGGCCGCCCCCCCGCCAGTGCGCGCTTGCACCGGGCCCGGTATCGCAGGTCAGGTTCCGGTGTCCTCGCCGTCGAGCTGCGCGACGCGGACGAGGATCTTGCCTCGCAGCTGGCCTGTCTCGCTCATGGTCTGCGCGGAGCCCAGGTCAGCGAGGGGGAACTCGGCAGCGACCTCGGTGGTGAAGCGGCCGTCGGCCGCGAGGGGCAGCACCGACTGGAAGGAGTCGGCGTAGAGGGCCAGCGGGTCTCCGCCGGCGAGCTGGACGCCCTTGGCCGTGGCGCTGAAGTCGGCGATGGTGATGATCCGCTCAGCCGGGAGGATGGCGAGGGCCTGATCGACGAAACCGTGCGCTCCGCAGTCCAGCGCCGCGTCGACCCCTTGCGGGGCGACGGCGGCGAGGTGGTCGAGCAGTCCCTCCCCGTACTCCACCGGGGTCGCGCCCAGCGAGCGGAGGTAGTCGTGGTTGCGAGCACTGGCCGTCCCGATCACCGTGACGCCCTGCCCGACGAGGATCTGGACCGCTGCGCTGCCGACCGAACCCGCGGCGCCGTTAATCAGGACCGTCTCACCAGGTGCCACCTTCAGGAGGCCGAGCGAGCGCCGCGCCGTCTCGACGCCCTGCGGGATCACCGCGGCGCGCCGCAGGCTCAACGCCTCGGGGACGACCGCAAGCCGGTCCGGTGTGGTCACGACGTACTCGGCGTCGCCCCCGCCGCGCACGAAGCCCGTGACGCGGTCGCCGACCTCGAAGCCCTCGACGCCCTCGCCGAGCGCATCGAGGACCCCGGAGACCTCGTTGCCCAGGATGATCGGGAAGGTCATGGGCAGCATCGCCGCGAACGCTCCTGAGCGGATCTTCCACTCGATCGGGTTCAAGGACACATAGGCGACCCGCACCCGCACCTCGCCCCCGCCGGGAACTGGCGTCGGGACCTCGCTCAGCGTCAAGACCTCCACGCCTCCGTACCCGTTGATCACCTGTGCGCGCATCGTATTCCTCCTCGTGTGAGCCGTCGGGTGCAAGCCTCGGCGGCGACCGGTCAGGGCCCTCGAACCACGAGGCGGGCCTGGTGATCGGCTCGGTCCGTGAACTTGTCAGCGACGCTACTATTCTCATGACATTAGGTACCTAGAGGAAAGTAACAGCGGAGGAGAAGTCACGATGGCGGAGGCTGCTGCGGTCGAGGTCACCTCGGGCCCGGCAGGGGAGGTCACACCGGTGATGGCGTGCCCGATCGGTCCCGTGGTGGACGTGCTGTTCAGCCGGTGGACCACCCCGATCCTGTGGAGCCTGAACGAATTCGGCCGCCAGCGCTTCAGGGAGCTGCAGCGACGCATACCAGCGATCACCCCCAAAGTGCTGACCCAGCGGCTCCGCCAGCTCGAGCGCGACGGCCTCGTCGTGCGCACCCCCCATGCCGAGGTCCCGCCGCGGGTGGAGTACGAGATCAGCGCCCTTGGATGCAGCCTGGCCGACCTCTTCGCCCACCTGACCGACTGGGGGGTCACCAACCTCGCTGAGGTGGAGCGGGCCCGTCAGCGCTACGACAACGCCGCGCAGCCCGGCGCCCGGCGCACCACGCGGTAGAACCCAAGTCCGGGTCGCGGCCGCACCGGGCACGTCGCCGCAACGGGGGGCCTGTTCAGGATGCCTGCACCACATGCCGGCAACGGATCAGCTACCGCGCAGGCCCCGTGGTCCCGCGGGAGGGGCGAGCGACCAGAGAGCGCTGCCAGAGCCGCGCCAACTACCGCTGCAAGTCACAGCCGGTCCCTCAGCAGCACCGCCTGTCTCATGACCCGTGTCCACGATCTACGTAACGCGAGAGTCGTTCACGGTACGTTCGATGGGTGGCTCTCGTCGGCTATGCCCGCGTGTCGACTCGCGACCCGCTGCTCAAGAACGGCGCTGCGGCCCCCGCTGCTGGTCCGGGCGTGTGTAGTAGTTGGTGGACATGCCGGTGAGCGCGGCGACCTCCTCGCGGGGCAGCCCTGCCGCGTGACGCCGCAGGCCGGCGGGCAGACCGACGTCGGCTGGCTGCAGGGACTCGCGCAGGTGCCGCAGGAAGTCGGCCAGCGACGCGCGGTCCATCCCTGCGGCGTGCCGCGCGCGTAGGGCGACGCCCAGGGATCGCCGGTCCCTGGATGGGGGCTCCGTTCCGCAGCGCCAGACGCGGCGCAGACTCAAGGCATGACCAACGCCACCAGTCGCAAGATCGCTCTGATCACCGGCGCGAGCCGCGGCCTGGGCCGCAGCACCGCCCTGCACCTCGCCCGCGCCGGCGTCGGCGTCGTCGGGACCTACCTCGCCGCCAAGGACGCCGCCGAGTCCCTGGTAGAGGAGGTGCAGGCCGCGGGCAGCAAGGCGGTGGTGCTGCCGCTGGACGTGGCGGACTCGTCGTCGTTCCCGGCGTTCGTCGAGCAGCTGCAGCGAGCGCTTCGAGACGGGTTCGGGCGCGACACGATCGACTTCTTGGTCAACAACGCCGGCACGTCCCTGCACCAGTCGTTCGCGGCGACGACCGAGCAGCAGTTCGATGAGGTCGTCGATGTGCACTTCAAGGCGCCGTTCTTCCTCACCCAGGCGGTGCTGCCCGTACTCGCCGACGGGGGCCGGATCGTCAACGTCTCCACCGGCCTGGTCCGGATCACCATGGCGGGCTCGGCGGCGTACGCCGCGGCCAAGGGCGCCGTGGAGGCGCTCACCCGCTACCAGGCGCAGGAACTCGGCGGCCGCGGCATCCGGGTCAACGTCGTCGCGCCCGGCGCGGTCGCGACCGACTTCTCCGGCGGCATGGTCCGCGACAATCCTCAGGTCGGCGAGATGGTGCGCGGCGTGACCGCGCTCGGGCGCCTGGCCGAGCCCGACGACATCGGCGCAGCCGTCGCGCTGCTGCTGGCCGACGGCTTCGGTTGGGCGAACGGCGCGAAGATCGAGCTGACCGGCGGGCAGCGCCTCTGACCTTCGGCCGAGCACCAGGTCTGACTAAGAGCACGGACGCCTTCTGCCCGTACGACAGAACCACCGCACCTCCTCACAAGGTTGGCGCCCAGCAGCGCCCAGGCGACTACACCTAGTATGTGCGTGCGCAACAAGGCGCGCTCGTTGAGGAGATGCTGTGGCGATGACGGACTCACGCGACCTGGGACTGCTCGCTTTGCGACTAGGAGTCGGCGCCACGCTGATCGCGCACGGCACCCAGAAACTGTTCGGGTGGTTCGGCGGTCACGGCCTGGCCGGCACCGCCGCCTTCTTCGAGTCCGTCGGGTTCACCCCTGGTCGGGCCAACGCGCTTCTGGCTGGGGCCGGCGAGGCCGGCGGAGGCAGCCTGCTGGCCCTCGGGCTGGCCACCCCCGCCGCGGGAGCCGCAGTCGCCGGGACGATGGCCGTCGCAGCCTCCATGCACAAAGACAACGGCTTCTTCGCCCAGGACGGCGGCCTGGAGTACCCCGCTGTGCTGGCCCTGACCGCCGGGGCGATCGCGCTCAGCGGCCCCGGCCGACTCAGCCTGGACGCCGCGCTCGGCCACCGCGCCAACCGGCACTGGATGCGCGTAGTCGGGCTGGCCGGCGCGCCCGTCGCTGTCGCCCTGGTCACCCGGCGCCGCCAGACAGCGCTCGCCGTGATCGCCGCAAGCACCTCACCGACCTTGAGCACCGAGTCCACCAGCAGCGAGCTGCCCCTTCAGACCAACCCCACCGGCTGAGAGCAGCAGAAGGCCACCGAAAGCGGGGGACCCCGATCGGTGGTCGCTGGGCGCTGCGTACCTCGCCGCCGGTCTGGATGAGGGTCTTCGTTGAGTTGATGAAGGTCAACTGGGCGGGTGCGCCGCTGACTAGGGCGAGGTGTGGCGGTACGTGGCCGCCATCCACGTCCAGGACGACCGGGACGTCGATGCCGTCCAGCGCGCTGCGTACGGCGTCGAGCTGCGTGAAGCTCGCGGCGTCGGGCGCGCGGGTGCGTCCGCTGACGACGACGGCGTTGGCGTGTCGACCCAGCCGGCCAGCCGCATCCGGCACAGGTCATGGGCTAGGTCGGCGGTGATGTCGCCTGAGGCGTCGACGTAGACGAGCAGGCACTCGGGGCGTGATCGCGGACGAACGCCGGTACGTCGCCGTAGGCAGTACCCGCCAGGATCGACACGCGCCAGCCCCGCCACCACGCGGTGCCGGCTCTGTCGGGCTCACGACTGCCCCTCGGCGGCGGGTGGTGCTCTGGTGCGGCCGCCGGCTCGCTCGACGGCGCGGTAGATCGTCGAGCGGCGTGACCGATCTTCTGCTGTAACTCGGCGGACGCGACCGGGGACTGCGGTGACTGTCTGCTCGTTCTGCAGGCCCGCGGCAGGTGTCGACCTCGAAGCGCGTCAGCAGCTCCCGACAATCGGCCGTTGTGGCGGCGCTCGCCGGTCACGGGACTGGGTCGGCTCGCAGCCTGCTGTAGGTGACGAGGTCGTGCCACGCCCCCGCCCGGAACTGAGCGTGTCGTGCGATTCCCTCGCGGTGAAACCCGGCCCGTTCGAGCGCCCGCTGCTCGGCGATGTTGTCCACGTCTGTGCCCGCTTCGAGGCGCTCGACCAGGGTGTTGGCGAACAGGTAGTCGGCGAAGACGGCATGTGCGGCCGCACCGTAGCCGCGGCCACGGTGCTCGGGCAGGAGAAAGATCCCGATGTTCAACGCCCGGGCCGTGCTGGAGGGCCCATGACGTACGGCAAACCAGTCCACACTGCCTAGCAGCTTGCCGTCCGGCGTCTGGACGGCGAGCTGGCCGGCGTCATCACTGATCAGCCCATCAGCGGCGAACCGCCGCTCCAAGCCGTTCACTGACCGGTGGCCGAAGAAGCCGAACGGGTCGTCCTCTTGGAGGCGGATAGCGAGGGCCGCCAGATCATCTGCCCGGATCGGTCGCAGCTGCACAGTGACCACGTCCTGACCGTAACCGGCCATGAGAACCCCAGACGTCCCTTGCGCGGTCGGCTACCGGTCAAGATCGTCCCTTCCGCTGCAGGTTGGTGCTCGCGGTCGGGAAGCGCTGCGAGAACCGCGCCACTTACGCCTCAATCACAAGCGGCCTCGGGTGGGGGAGCGCGACCTCGCGCCACCTACCGCTGAACATCACGGCCGCCCGGGCTCCTCAGCGAGACTGTCCCACCTCCTAGGAAGTGAGACAGCCTGCTCCTGGCGATGCTGGGGAGGATGCCACGCTGAGGTGGGTGTCCGGGAAGTCGTCCCACAACGGCGTGTCGCGGCGGTGGTAAGCCGCCGAGTTCTCGTACGGTCGCAGGGTGGAGTTGGGATACGCGCGGGAGTCGACGGCCAAGCAGGACCTGGAGCGGCAGATCGACGCGTTGACCGCGGTCGGGATCGCCCGGGAGCGGATCTACCTGGACAACAAGTCCGGGGCGACGGTGGACCGGCCGGGGTTGCGGGCGGTGCTGGGGTTCGCCCGGCGCGGCGATGTGATCGTGGTGCACACCCTGGACCGGCTGGGCCGCACCGTGCGGGACACGTTGCACCTGATCCATGAGCTGACCGAGCGTGAGGTGGGGGTGCGCAACCTGGCCGACCCGATCAAGGCCGACTCGGCCGACCCGGCCGACGCGCTGGGGCAGTTGGCGGTGGTGCTGCTGGCGTTGTTCGCGCAGATGGAACGGACCTACACCACTGCACGGGCGGCGCACGCCCGGGCGGCGGCGGCCGCGCACGGCCGGCAGGTGGGCCGGCCCAGCCTGCTCGATCCGGCCGTGCTGGCCTACGCGGCGAACCTGCGCGACGCCGGCCACTCGATGACCCAGATCGTGGCCAAGACCGGGATGACTCGCAGCAGCCTGTACCGGTACCTACCGCCCCGACCACCGCCGCTGCTGACCGCCGCCGAGCCCACGCACCAAGGTGCTGTGGCACCGACGGCGGACCCCACCCGAGTGCCGGTGGGCGCATGATGCCGGAGCGGGTGGGGGAGCGGTTGGTCACGGTCCTGCTGACCCTGGCGGTACCGGAGGCGGCGGACCCGGAGGACGCCGCGGCGCTGGTCGCCGACGCCGCGCAGAGCACCGCGCTCCAGGTTCGACACACCACCGGCGTGGAGGGTCACCTACCGACGCCCGGGGCGACAGTGGTGCGGGCCGCCAGTAGCGAGCTCACCGTCGACGTCCCAGTTCCTTGGAAGTGAGACGGCGACCTGTAACAGATCCCTGGTCATGATTGAGCGTCAGCTGCGGGAGCCTGACACTTTGGTCGGGGCTGCGTCGCCCCGCAGGCCGGGGATGTCAGGTGGTCTGCGGCCGGACGAGCAGCCAGAAGGCGCCGACGGCCCCGAGGCCGCAGGTGACGATCACGATCGCCATAGGCAGGGCGGTG